>Ga0213821_1000330_pt1 | contig 31328 bp, 22 predicted proteins | sample MC6MC0909MG_FD_179894 | JGI IMG/M metagenome (GOLD analysis project Ga0213821, IMG submission 179894) | Enriched soil aggregate microbial communities from Iowa State University, Ames, United States - MC6-MC0909-MG | ecosystem: Environmental > Terrestrial > Soil > Unclassified | place: USA: Iowa...
AGACAAAACGGAATATGAATTTTCATCAAATAAAAATACCATTACACTTAATGCTACAACTGAAATCAAAGAAGCCACTATTCGTATGTATAGTCTTTATGAAGAAGCAGAAGCAAAAAAAGGAACTGCAACAGCCACATTTAAGTTATATGAAGGTGAGAACCCTGTTATAGTGGAAGTTACGGGTACCGATGGTAAAACAAAAAAAGTATATAAAGTGAATATTACAGCAAATGGTTTTGTCTATGCTTCTGACTTGAAAGAAGAATATAATGAGAATGGATATGATGTTTTAAAATATGATGTAGCATCAAGTGGAGCTCCATTGCGGCTTATGAATGAAATAGGTGAAGTAGTAACCTTTGAAAAAGGATTAGGAGCACATGCGACATCTACCATTGTTTACAATATCGAAGGAAAGGGCTTTAAAAAGTTTGAGTCTTACGTGGGTGTTGACTATATGCAAACTGCTCAAGGAGATGTTCCAAGTTCCATTCGTTTCTATGTATATGTAGATGGCGTCGAAAAGTTTGATTCTAAGGAACTGAATGAAGATGATGCCATGAAATTTGTATCTATTGATGTTCAAGATGCAAAAGAAATTAAATTGTATGTTGATCAGATTGAAAACAATTATAATGATCATGCGGATTGGGCAGATGCAAAATTCTTGAAGCCGCTAAAAAGTCACCCTAATGTAGATAAAATAAATTAAAAAGTTAGGTAGAAAAAGAAGAAACTCGGAAAAATGAAATTTATTCAGATCAATCATGGAATACATTTATTGATGCTCTAAAGGCAGCTAAGAAAGAGCTTTAGCTAATTTAGAGGGAAAGGGAGGCTCAAGTAATTCAGGTAACGATAAGTCAAATAAAGACAGCGGAAAAGGTGGAAAATTACCTAGTACTGAAGTGGTAGTGCTTCCACTTAAATAAATTTTCATTCGTCATACTGATTACTCTCCTTTTTTTAGAGCAGTAGTATCAGTATGTCCAAGATTTATAGATTACTTGCAATCAATTTGATTCCTGCTTATGTAGCTAAATAAAAATAAAAGTCTCTTATTACTTTAGTGATGTTAGGGTTAACCCGTTAACCCTAACACAAAATCTTTATTATCCTTTCATTTTCAGTATGGTCAATGATAAGAAACTTAACTTAGATATGTCTATGAAACTATACTAGTATGAGCATAAAGTGGTTAGTCGGAATGTTCCGAATATAAAAGATAAGTTAAAAAATTGATGAATGGAGCTAAAGGCATGAAGTTTAAAAAAATATTAAGCTTAGTTATAGCTGCAGTAGTAATTACAACTTCTTCAGGGATAACAACATTGGCAGATACTATAGCAAAAGATAATAGTAAAATAGCTAGTACTATAAATAATGAATCACAAAGAACTATATCATTTAACGATGATTGGAAATTCAATTTAGGAGATGTAGCAGGAGCGAAAGAAAAAGATTTTGATGATCGTGAATGGAGAAAGTTAACGTTACCTCATGATTGGAGCATAGAGTTAGATTTTAATAAAGATTCTCTAGCACGCCATGAAGGTGGATATCTAGATGGTGGAATTGGCTGGTATCGAAAGAGCTTTGTACTTCCTAAGGAGATGGAAGGAAAGAAAATAAGCATTAACTTCGGTGGAGTATACATGGATAGTTATGTTTATGTGAATGGAAAGCAGATTGGTAACCATCCTTATGGATATACTCCATTTTCATTTGATATTACAGATGATGTAGTATGTGATGGTGTTACTGAAAACGTTATAGCTGTAAAGGCAACAAATCAGCAGCCAAGCAGTAGATGGTATTCGGGTAGTGGTATATATAGAGACGTAAACCTTACCGTGACTGAAAATGTTCATGTTGCAGAGTATGGTACTTATGTAACTACACCAGATTTAGAAAATGAATACAAACAAGGTAGAGCTAAAGTTAATATTAAAACAGACATTATGAATGAGGAATCTACAGATAAAGAGGTAAGTGTTAAAACAGTTATTTTAGATGCTGAAGGAAATAGCGTAGCGGAAAATATAACTACTGAAGTAGTTAGTGCAAGTGCTACTAAGAAATTCAATGCAGATGTAACTGTTGAAAATCCAATACTTTGGGGAACTGAAAATCCATATTTATATAAGGTAGCTACTACTGTAATTATTGATAATAAAATAGTGGATGAGTATAAAACAGATTTTGGTATTAGATGGTTTGATATGACACCTAACAATGGCTTTTTCTTAAATGGGAAACAAATGAAGCTTAAAGGGGTGAGTATGCATCATGATCAAGGAGCTTTAGGTGCTGTTGATAATAGAGCATCAATAAGAAGACAGGTTAAGAAATTGAAAGATATGGGAGTAAATTCTATAAGAGTTACTCATAATCCTGCATCACAACATTTAATAGACATATGCAATGAGGAAGGGATTTTACTTGTAGAAGAATCTTTTGATGGATGGTATTTGGAAAAGAAAACCTATGATTATGCAAGATTTTTTGAACAAAAATCTATTCATGGGGATATGACCTGGGCAGAGTATGATGTTAAGCAAATGGTTAATAGAGGGAAAAATGCTCCAAGTATAATAATGTGGTCAGTAGGGAATGAAGTATGGGTAACTAGTCAAGAAAAAGGACAGGAAACCGCCAAAAAACTCGATAATTGGGTTAAAGAGATAGATAATACAAGGCCAACTACTTTTGGGGAGTCATTATTCCAATTTGGAGAAAATGGTGAAGGTGAACATGAGAAGGCAAGTGATGAGGTTGATGCAGTTGGCTTTAATTATGGTGATGATCATTATGATTTCTTTCATGAAAAATATCCAGAATGGATTATTTATGGATCAGAAACATCCTCAGCACTAAGAAGTAGAGGGGAGTATGCCCATCCTGAACAAACTAACGTATGGGATCATCATACAGATTTGCAACAATCTTCTTATGATAATGATTATGTTTCGTGGGGTAAAACGGCAGAATCATCATGGAAGATAGATAGAGATAGAAAGTTTGTATTAGGTCAATATATTTGGACAGGCTTTGATTATATAGGAGAGCCAGCACCATACGACGCATTCCCATCAAAATCTTCATATTTTGGTGCTATAGATACAGCTGGATTTGAGAAGGATATTTTTTATTTCTATCAAAGTCAATGGTCAGATAAGCCAATGATTCATTTATTACCACACTGGAATTGGGAGAATGATAATAGCATTAAGGTTGACGGAGATAAGATATTATTATATGCATATACAAATGCTAATTCTGTTGACTTATATTTTAATGAAGATGTAACAAGTACTGATTTAGGTCAATTAGTAGAAAGCAAAAAATATGAGGTTAAAGATGCTGGTTACAATGGTACGTATAAAGAAACTAAGGATGGTAAGCTACACTTAGAATTTAAAGTTCCTTATAAACCAGGTAAATTAACAGCTGTTGCAAAAGATGAAAATGGTAAAGAAGTGGCAAAAGATGTAGTTAAAACTGCAAATGATGCCAAGAAAATAGATTTAAGTGCAGATAGACAAGTTATAACTGCAGATGGATATGATTTATCATTTATTACAGTTGATGTAGTTGATGAAAATGGAACTTTAGTACCAGATGCTGATAACTTAATAAATTTTGATGTTAAAGGTAATGGTAAGATTGTGGGAGTAGATAATGGTAATGCTGCAAGTGTTGAGAGATATAAGGATAATAAGAGAAAGGCGTTTAATGGTAAGGCTTTAGTTATCGTTCAATCAACAAAAAATGCAGGCTCATTTACATTGACTGCAACAAGTCCAGGAATTTCTTCTGATAATATAACAGTATATACTGTTCCAAAAGAAGAGCTAAATGAAGATAAAATAGTAGGATATGATGTAAGCGATGTCATAGTACCTATTAATGGGGAACTAAAACTTCCAGAGAAAGTAACAGCACTTTATTCAAACGAAACTAAAAAAGAAGTAGATGTTACTTGGGATTCAGTTCCAGAGGAGGCTTTAAAAACTCCTGGAATATTTAAAGTTAAAGGAACTGTAGTAGGCAGTGATATTTCAGTAAATATTAAAGTAATTGTTAAAGACGTTATTGGTGTATTAGATTCTAGGATGTTAGTACCTGTTGGCAAACTAGCCAAGCTTCCAAAAGATGTATCAGTAGTAAGTAATGACGGAAGTATAGAAAAGTACCCAGTAACTTGGGAGAGAGAGTTAACAGCAGAGGATGTTAATTCACCTAAAACTATTACAATAGAAGGTAAGATTGCAGGAGTAGAAAGCTTACATCCTAAAGCTATCGTAGTTGTATCTGATAATTTTAAAGAAGTAAATATAGCATTAAATGAAGGTAAAGCTTATCCAAAGGCATTTGGTTCATATACTGCAGGATGGGATAGTATAAATGATATAAATGATGGTGTGGTTTCTAAGGAGAGCAATCCAAAAAATAGATGGACAAACTGGGGTAAACCTGGAGAAAATTATGATGATTATATTGGTATTGAATTCGATAAGGAATATTCTATAAATAAAATAGGAATATCTTTATATAGTGATTATGGAGTTGCTATTCCAAGTGAGATTTTAGTTGAATATTGGAATGGTAATGAGTGGGTGGGAGTTTCTAATCAAAGTAAGACAAAAGGATTCTCAGCAGCAGGTACAGAAGAAATTACTTTTGATGAAGTAAACACAACTAAAATAAGAGCTTTATTAAAGGAAGATACTACAGCTAATAAAGCAGTTGGGCTTACTGAATTCTATGTTTATTCTGATGTAATAGAAATGGAAGGAACAGCATTACTAAGTGATATTAAAGTAGATGGTGTAGCTGTTGAAAACTTTAATGAAAACATTAATGAATACAGAATTAATCTACTATATGGATCAAAAGTGCCAGTAGTTACAGCTGCTGCGAAGGATAATGCAAGTGTATTTGTAGTTCCACCGTTAAATGCTGATAGTAACGCTACTGTTATAGTTATAGCAGAAGATGGAACAACTAATAATTATATAGTTAATTTTTCAGAAGGTGATCCAAAATTATCTTCAGCAACGATACAATTATCTAAAGAAGATCTAATTGAAGACGATATTGTTAATGTTATAGTAGATGGAAGATTAGAAGATGATTCTTTAATTGGGTTAGATCAGCTACAAGTAAAATATAATTTATCTTCAGATAATACAGGAGAAGCCAAGATAGAAGGAAATAAATTATATGCCTATACAGAAGGAACAGTAACTTTAAATGCAGAGGTAACTTATAGAGGTAAGACTGTTACTACTAACAATATAGTAATAAATATTGGAAAGAATACTGCCGAAAAGACTATTATTTCTTATGAAAGAGTAAATCTAGAAACTAATAAGGGAGTTGCACCAATATTACCAGAAAAGGTAAAGGCGATATATGATATTGGATTACCTAGAGAGGTAAAGGTTACTTGGGGTGAAGTAAAAGAAGAATTATATAATAAGTATGGAGTATTTGAAGTTGAAGGAACTGTTGAGGGACAAGCTTTAAAAGTGAAGGCAAGAGTTGTTGTAAAAGGATTATCAGCATTACAAAATATTTCGATGGCAACTAATGTAAAGGTAGAGCCAAAGCTTCCACAAACAGTAAAGGCTTACTATACAGATGGAACAATAGTTGATCTTCCTGTTACTTGGAAAGATTATGATAAAGAGTTATTAAGTAAAGTTGGAATTTTTGTTATAAATGGAACAGTAGGAGGAACAGATAGAATTGTAACTGCAAGTATCAGAGTAACTAATAAAACTGTGCAAGGGGATAATATTGCCGGTTTTAAGAATGGATTTATTTTACCTATGGCAATAGCTTCATTTACCAATGAAGTTCCAAATGATAGTGTAAACCATATAAATGATAATAAGGATTATACAAGGTGGACTAACTGGCAAAGTACATCTAGAGATAGTGATTGGGTTGGAATTATATTTGGAACTGGAATACCAGAAGAAAAATATATAAATAACTTACAAGTTAGTTTCTTTGAAGATTCAGGATGTAAGATTCCAAGCAATTTAGAAATCCAATACTATATTGGTAAAAATATTATTTTACCAAGTAATCCGGGACAAGTATTGAGCGATAGTGAAAACCCATTAAATGATGATAAAAATTGGGCAACTGTAACAAATTTAGTTGCAAATCCGGATGTAACATCATCAACAACTCCAAATAATTATACTTTTGATATGGTTAAAACATATGCACTAAGAGTAAAAATGATAGCTAACAAAAATATGTCATTAGCAATAAATGAAATTAGAGCTTTTGAAGAGAGCGTAGAGCAAAATTCAGATTTTGTTGTAAATGATATAAAAATTAATGGAAAAGGTTTAGAAGGTTTTGCAGCTGATAGATACAACTACACAATTAAATTAGCTGCTAATGACGAGTTACCAGAAATAACTGTAGATGCAACTAATAATGTATCATCATCTGTAGTTTATACTGTAAATAATTCAGAGAAGCTAGATGTTATTGTAAGATCTGAAAATGGACTTAAAGAAATTAAATATGGAATAACTATAGAAAGAGAAGTTGAAGAAGACGAAGTTGATAAGACAGCATTAAAGATAGCTATAGGCTATGCTGATGAAGTAGTAGCTAATGGTGGATTAGAAGGTGTAGTACCAGCCGTTGTTAAAGAATTTAATGAATCATTAGCGCAGGCTAAAGAAGTTTATGGAAATGATGATGCAACAGAAGTAGAAGTAGATGCTGCATTTAAGAGATTAGTTAATTCGATATGGATGCTTGAGTTTAAGCAAGGAAATAAGGAAGCATTACAAACTCTTGTAGATTCGGCAAAAGCATTAGTTGAAAAAGAGTATACAACAGATTCATGGGCTAACTTACAAAGAGCTCTTGGAGAAGCAGAAGGTGTATTAGCTGATGAAAATGCAATGCAAAAGGAAGTAGATGAAGCATTAAATAACTTAAAGACAACTATAGATGCTTTAGTTAAGAAGAATATAAATAAGACTGCTCTTCAAAACTTAGTAAATATGGTTGAAGGCTTAAATAAAGATAAATATATTAAATCAACTTGGAATAAGTTTAAAAAAGCATTAAATGACGCTAAAGAGGGTTTAGGAAATGAAGATGCAACTCAAGAAGAAGTTGAGGCAGCTTATAATAACTTACTTAAGTCTTACCTTGATTTAAAATTAGTTCCAGATAAATCTGCTCTTGAAGATTTAATAAATAAAGTAAAGAATATGGATTTATCTAAATATACTAAGGAAAGTGTAACAATGCTTAAGAAAGAATTAAAGAATGCTGACAAAGTATTAAAAGATAAAGAAGCTACACAACAAGAAGTAGTTGCAGCAACAAAAACCTTAAATTTAGCTTTAGCTAATTTAGAGGAAAAGGGAGGCTCAAATAATTCAGGTAACAATAATAATGGAAAAAATAATTCAGGTAACGATAAGTCGAAATAAAGACAGCGGAAAAGGTGGAAAATTACCTAGTACTGGAGCAGCTGTTTCTTCTTTATTAATATTACTGAATCGGCTACACTTAACTGGACAATAAAATTAAGGTCAAGTAGACTAACCACCAAGTTTGGGCATACTGCATGATAATCATAAGAGATCCATTCTAGAAACTTTATGTGGAGATTCCTGTGGAGCTATTTCAGTTTTATCACAATTTTCAAAATTCTGCAATCAGGCGCATTTCTTTAATAAGGAATGCGTTTTTTCACAAATCACAGGTGTACCGTAAGCCCCCAATCAAACAACGCATATAAACACGTAGCGCCTCCTGGTACGATGAATGTATCAATTTAAGGAGGTGCTTTTCATATGCCACAACAAAAACTTACAATTGTCCCCGTAACATTACATTCCGAAAATAGAGTTTCATATACATTCATTTGATCAACAACTTCTTCCAATAACGCTTGCACGATCAAAACGGCAAACGTAGAAATCTCTTTCTCCAACATATTATACCCTAAGACACTTTTTGGAAAATAAAACCCTGAATTTCCTACGCTAAGCAGGAAATTCAGGGTTTTATCATGTCCGTAGTGGCCGTAATGACTCAAATGATGTTTTATTCTTAGGATTAATCGAATATTCTCCAAGAAAGTTTTTGTTTCCCATCCTAGTGGGGATATATGTGGGAGTAGTTCCTCGTGATATTTTCCTTTAGTTTTCATATGTTCAATTGCCTGTGAAAGATACACCGTATTCCAAATACTAATGGCATTAATAATTATATTTAGTGCACTGGATCGTTGTAACTGATTTGGCGGAACTCCTATTATAAAGTGAAATTTCCTCTTGTTTTCCCACTTATTCCTAATACTTCAACTTTGATGTTTTATCATGCCTAATCGACCGAACCAACCGAATAATTTCCATGCTTCCCTTCAGTGCCATAAGTACAGTCATTATTTTCAGCCAAAGGATTACGTCCGGCTGAAAGATTGTTGCCATATGCCATATCGGTACAACTTGAGTCATACTCAACAACAGGATAATAAACAGACCTGCAAAATCCAGAACAATTCTTGATATAACTTTGAGAGATATTTCAGTATGGCCAGAATTGTCAGGACTCCACGGCCCAAGGCAGCGTTTCGCAGTTCGAGCGGTCGTATATAATAACCATGTGCTGAGTATGAATATTAATCCATTTACAAGCAAGTATTTCTGCGAAATGCTTAGACCAGATTCTCCAATCGGCTGTTCATTCAGTATGTTTATGACCCCGGAGGCAATGTGGGTAGTCGTAATAACGTGAGTATCGGGCCAAGCGGCATCAATTGCGTCAAGGGCGTTAGCAAACACAATAACTCCCAGTTGTTGTTCCGGAACCATAAAAGCTTGGGCTTGGAAGCCTAATGAGCCACCAGGCGAACCGATAACCCGTAAACCGTTAATGTAATCTGACGACCAACCCATGGCGTACGTTCCCGGAACAGGTTCGGTCTGCATTAGACGTATGCTTTCCGAAGTGAGCACGGAATCATTTTCAAATCGGGCTCCGTTCATCTGGGCAATCAAGTAATGGCTCATGTCCTTCGCACTGGTATACATGTAGCCCGCTGGCGCATCCCCTGCAATATAAACAAAGGGGCCATCGTAGGCAACGTTGTATCCAAATATCCGACGGTAGGGCGTAGCCAGTCCGTGTGCAGCCGCTTCATCGAGCGTAACGTAGCTGTCATGCATAGACAAAGGGCTGAAAATATGTTCCTTCACATAGTCGCCATAGGACTGGCCGGATACTCGTTGCACAATATAACCAAGTAGTACATAATTTGCGTTGGAATACGTGTAGGGATTTTCGGTTTGCTTGGTTTGCTTTAAAAACTTTTCCGCATAAGACAAGGCGTTTTTCTCTATAGCATCTTGATATTGATCGTTGACACTTGCCAGCGTGTTGCTAAAAGTTGAGATTTGGGAGAACCCGCTTGTTTGGTTAAGTAACTGACGTACAGTAATGAACTCTGCACCTTTATACTTGGTGGGGATATAGCGCTGTATAGGCGCGTCTAAGTCAATTTTTCCTGTTTCGGCAAGTTGGAGAACGGCCATAGCAGTAATCGACTTGCCAATCGAACCTAATCCGAAAGGTGTTTCAGGCGTTACAGGACGACCCGATGAATCGGCTTGACCATATCCCTTAAGGTAAAGAATGCGATCCCCCTGTACAATCCCGAGAGCCAGACCCGGAAGGCGTTGTCGTTTCATTTCACGAGCAATATACGCATCCACTTTGGAGAAGAATGAAGTTCCAGATCGCTCTGCTTGCATGCTTCCACCACTTCGCGCTGAACTGAATAGGGGGAAGATGACCAGACCACACAAGATTATTGCTATTATTCTCATTTTCATTTTCATTCCATCCCTAGTTATTTTCTGTAAACAATCCAAAGATTGTTCCTATCGTACTGTCAAACTCACACCTAAATATTTACTTCCATCTATATTGCAAAAAATGCACGGGGCACCATGGTCGGGTCAGCCGGCGCGGCGGCGGGAGCGGCGTAGAGTTATCCCAGCGAGGATCATGCTAGTCAGCCCCAACACTATGGCAAAGATGGCTCCGACTCGCCCGTCACCGGTGCCGGGACCACCAGGGAATATGGTCACATGCACCCCAGCGTAGGCTATGACGATCAGCCCCACCACCATAGCCACGATGGCCCCACGTCGCCCGCTGCCAGTACCGAAACGACCGGCGGACCGAGCCAGAGACAGCCCAGCGAGGATCGCGCTGATCAGCCCCACCACCGCGTCCATCGTGGCCCAGAGTCGCCCGGGGGTTAATCCGTATCCGATATTACTGTTGGTAACTTCAGCAGAGGCCAGAGTTGGCACAAGTAGAAATGCACAAAGTAATACGAATGAAACTAGCTTCATATTCATTTGTTAATTCCTCCTCTTTGTTGTTTTTACAAATCAACAGATTTTAGGATGGGTGTATAAGAAAAACAAAAGCGAGCAATCACTTTTGTTCTTCTAATTGATGGTTATATGCAAATGAGGTAATGTTCTTTCCATCATTTACTTGGAGTCTCGAAGAGTTCGATAGGATTACCTGCTGGGTCTTCTAGTAAGATCTGCTTTCCACCAAAACCTGTGACAATTTCATTGCGGAAGCGTAGGCCTGCTTTACGCAAGGTCTCGACAAAGCCGTCCAGATCATCGACCTTGATTTGAATCCGATTCCAGCCGCCGGGTTCCGGTTTTCGCCCATCCGGCATGGCTTGTGTGGCACCACCTGGTCCATTTTTAGCGTCAACAAGAAGATTCAAGCCACCTCGCTGCAAAATGGCAAAACTGGGTGCTGGATGCATTTTGACTATGAAGTCAAGGTGTTGTGTGTAGAATGCTATTGTCGTATCTACATCGTCGACAATGTAACGTACATTGATATGTGCCATTCTTTCTCCCCCTTTATTCGCTTTTCTAGCGTAGTCGTTCCAACTATCCGAACACTCATCCGTAAGCAATAACTGTGCAGAACTCAGCTAACTCAAAAGTTCTTTGTTGTCTTAAGTCATTGTCTTGGAAAAATAATAAAAAGAACAAGGATACCGGACATTCCTTATAGAATAATTACAATGATTCGAAACCAATGTGTTCTATGCGCAACCAGATGCAGTGATACTCTAGACGCGATAATGAATAGAAAGACCAAAAGATAATCGGATAGATTAGGGTGACATCTTTCCACTTCATCCATGTTGAAGATTGTGATTAAAACTCAATTCAAACGCTTTCCTCCGCAGATTCTTGCTTTTTTTCTTTTTTGAGGGCATCGGTCCTCCGTGCGAGGGATACAGTTCCGAAAAACAACATCAGAGCAAGTACCGGATGAAGAGCAGATAAATATCCAATTTCATGCGGTAATTTAGCGCTAACCGCTATCAAAATGATGATTCCGATTAACCCCGCACTACGCAGTCGAAAAGAAAGCGGCAGCCGAGCGATGAAAGAAATCACGAATATCAGGATCGAAAAAATGATCAGCAATCTGGCAAAGCCTATATGGCTGACCCATTGGGCCGAATCCCAAAACAGTGCGAGACCGGCAAGAAACACCTGGATCAAAATACATATCGCAAATATTCTTAGCATTGCCTTAAACGCCAGACGCGCTCTAACCACTAGTGGTGAAGGATTGGTTATTTCTACAGCGTGATCCCCGATTTCAGGTTCACTGCGGTTTACGGATAGCTTACTCATCTTTTTACCTCGCTTTCAATTAAAATAAGATTGGTCGGGTTTTCCATATAAGATTATTCAATCGCTAGCTCGACTTTAGAATCTTTGTCGTAAAAAAGGCACCGTAACTCCTCAAGCCGTTTTGCTAGGAAACGATCTTGTCATTTTCCATGAAATCAATCCTCCCGTTCAGTTAGCTTTTCATGTTCTTCGCGGCTATTTCTCTCGTTTCACCGTCAGTTTAAACAATGAATGTCGAGAACTTATGCAGATCTTCCTCTTTTTGTGTGGATATCTTCAAGAACATGGTAAATCACGGTATAATTTTCGGTAAGTGGTGTATTCCCGCACTGGAAGCAGACTAAATTGGAAAGGTGTGATTGGAATGGAAACGAAATTGTTGCTTGTGGAGGACGAACCGGGCATGCTTGAGGAGATGTACACCTATCTGCAACGTGAAGGGTTTCGGGTATTGACCGCCTGTACCGGCAAGGAAGCGCTCACGATTGCCCGGTCTGAACGGCCTGATATTGTTGTGCTTGATTGGATGCTCCCCGAGAAAAGTGGCATCGAAGTATGCCGCGAAATAAGGCAAACCTCGCATTGCGGTATTATTATGGTCACGGCTCGATCGGATGAAACGGATAAAATCGTCGGTCTGGAAATCGGTGCAGACGATTATTTGACGAAGCCGTTCAGCTTACGCGAGCTCGCTTCGCGCATTCGAGCTTTACTTCGCCGCTTGCGCGGACCTGAAGACAGGTCGATGTTCTTGGAAAGAGACAACCTAATCATTTCCGAGGCCAAATGTCAGGTATTCAAGGATGGCCAGGAGATCCAACTGACACCAACGGAATTCAAAATTTTGTACACGTTGGCTGCGCGTCCCGGAATGGTTTTCAGCCGCCTGCAATTATTAAAAACCGCACTCGCGGACGAATATATGGGATACGAAAGAACGATGGATTCCCATATCCGGAATCTTCGCCGCAAGCTGGGAGACGATCCGGCCAATCCTCGTTATATTCAAACGGTATACGGTTTCGGTTACCGATTCGGTGAACAATCATGACGTTGACGGTACGTCAAAAAATATTTGTCTCCATTGGACTGCTCGTTCTTATTATCGGCGGTGCTCATGCAGTAACCAAACAGGCTTACATGGAGTCTTTGTTCGATCAATTTCGTAAGGAAGAAATCGATGCATCTTATTTAAACGCACTGCCCGGGGAACAAATCGAGATCTTGAAGACTTACGTTTCAGGTAAGATGCAGAAATTTTGGCTTGGAAATTGGGTGTTTTTCATAGCAACCGGGTTGTTCTTCAGTTTATGGATTTCGGGGGTGCTGACGATCCCGCTTAGAAGGCTCGTTGCCGCTATCGAACGCGTCGCGCAGGGGGATCTGGACGTGAACGTTCCTGTCCAATCAAAAGACGAATATGGTAAAGTAATCCAGACATTCAACGATATGACGCTTCGCCTCCGGGAAGCTGAGGACGCCCGCAGGCGGTTGGTAGCTGATGTCGCACATGAGCTTCGAACTCCACTGTCTATCATGCAACTAAAATTAGAAAATGCTCAACAGACCGGTCAATACATCCCTCCGGAAATGCTGCTTAGACTCCATGACGAAGTGATCCGCTTAGGCCTCCTTGTGGAAGATCTTCATGTCTTGTCGTTGGCTGAGGCGGGCCGGTTGGCATTGGATTGCAAACCGCTCGATCTGTCGGCAAGACTTGAACAAGTCGTTGATGATGTGAAAATGGAGGCTGAAGAGAACGGACTGGAAATGCACTTCTATTCGAACAGGAGGACGGTAATGGTGATGGCCGATGCGAGACGGATCACGCAGGTGTTCATCAATTTGTTGACTAATGCAATCCGCTACACGCCAGAAGGCGGAAAGATTTCGGTTGTAATTGAAGACAAGGTCCTGGTTCGGACTGCAGTCTATACATGTGTCTCAGTGATAGACACCGGCATCGGTATTCCAGCCGAAGAGCTGGCCCACCTATTCGATCGTTTTTATCGCGTAGAAAAGGCCCGTTCGCGGCATACAGGCGGAACGGGGCTCGGATTATCGATCGCTCATCATTTTGTCAGAGCCCACGGCGGGTTCATCCGCGTCGTGAGTGAGCCTGATCAAGGTACGACATTTACCGTTTATTTGCCTTTGGGTAAATGATATTAACAAAGGCTCTTTTCTAAAATATTGTTGGATAAGGTCTTTTGAAAAGGATTTTGCTGTGCGGCGGCCACTAACTTTTCTGCCTTACTATTTGCCCATTGCTGCGAACGACTTTTACATAATTCTTTTATTTTGATAGCTATTTTTTCTTGGCCATCTTCCAACACTTTATTTGAAGTAGGGAATGCTTGTATTGTGAATAAGGAAACATCTGAATATAGGTCTCCAAAAACTCCACAGTATTCAGGAAACACTTGATCAAGTACTGCTTGATATTGAAGTTTGGTTTGTACAAACAAATCATGTTTAAGCAAGTAGGGGGTGAACTGTTTAGCTGACGGGATCTTTGTCCCACGGGCAGTTACGTTCTACCCCGGCTACCGTAATAATAAAACCATATAAGAAATGGTCAACCTGAAATATCTGGCTAACCTTATAATACGAACGGGAGTTTAGTTGAACAATCTTCATTAGCTTTTATTCAACAATAGGGCCGTTTTCTGGAATAAGAGAAGGATTATTCGTAAGTACATCGAAGTTAATCAAAGGGATAAATATTCAAAGAACTTCTGTAAAAATCTTCATCTCCTTTAATAAAAGGAAACGCTTTACATATGAAAAAATAATGAAGGGGATTAACTTAATATAGGAGAATTAATAGAACTAGGGAATCGATTTATTGCATTTGAGGCCAAGTTTTACCACTACTTTGTTTTTAAATTTGGCTCTGTTATCGTTTATTCTTGATTTTCGACCAAAAGTAAACCGCCCATTGAAAAGGCGGTTTACTCAATTATCGTTCTCCGTTGATTATGCATTCGTATCAAGCATTGCTGGAATATTTATTTCTTTCACACAAGATGCTTTGGAAAGGTTCATAATGCATTTAACTAATGAAACGATATCATGAAGGGGGATTTGTGTGCCATTGTAAGCTGATAAGACTTTCTCAATTCCATCTTCATAAGGAATTTGGGTTGCAATTTCACCAGGATTTATACAGGTTACACCAATCCCATACTTCTTTACATGTTCCCTTAAAGAATTACAAATACCACGCAATCCAAATTTAGAAGTTACAAATGAAATTTGTGTAAAATCATTATTTTCAAGACCTGCCGTAGATCCGATTAAGAAAATTTTTGCGTTATCTGACTTTTTAAGATTCGGTAACAACTTTTGTATACAGGTGATTGCAGATGTTACATTTACATTAATTATTTTTGCAATTTCGTCTGGATCATCTTTCTCAAAATCATAGTCTGCTCTAAATCCTTTGCTCTCCCATATCCCAACATTATATATTAATACGTCTACTGTAACGCCATTTAATGTATTCGCAATCAGATTGCTTGCATCAGATATCGATAAGTCAGCTTCTATCCAGTATTTATGGACTCCATCGTTAAGTTTCAAACTCTCAGGATAACTTCTGGAAACCATCCATATACTATCACCCGTATCTGGCAATCCCTTGACGAATGCCTCACCCAATCCTTTACTTGCTCCGAAGATAATAAAGTTTTTCATGATTTCTTCCTTTCGGTTTTTTCACTTAATTCTATCATACATGTAAACAAATATGTTTCGTCAGTTAAACGGCAGGTTCATACTACCGATATTAGGGGAATTATGCGTTGTTTGTTACTCAGGAAGAAAAAGATGCAAGGCGAAGATTGGTATTTGTCTCATGCACAGTAAACATGCAAGAGGCGATAAGCATATTTTTCTTATTCGACGTTGTGTTCTCATATTCCTTGCTGTCTAAGTAACGGAACCAAGCCAGATAATGTTGCTAATACTTGGTTGCTACGCCATTGAAACGGTCAATCCAGCGTTTTAAGCGGCTATGATAGCTGTTAACATTCTGAATGTGATATATGCCCTTAACACGCTGTTTCCCATCCGATTTGAATCGGTAGTGGGATAATCCTTTTGTATTTGCATAGGAACTGAATGCCCTCCAGGAATCGGTACAAAGAACGTTTGACTCAGATATATGACCGCCAATAGCCTCATCTAATTTCGTCGTACGAATACGTCCACGTCCAAGAACACCAGAGAAAGTCTTCTTCTGACGATCACGAGCAACCAATACACATATTTGGTCGTTGCTGATTCCACGATACTTTGCTTTACCGCCACGCTTACGGGGCTTGCGATCAGAGATATTCTTTTTGCCCTTTTCAGAGAACAAGAAATACGTCTCATCCATTTCGACGATACCCTGAAACGTTTCCGTTGGAATTTGTTTCAGAGCGGAGAGAATCTTATGCCGCCAGTAAAACAGGGTTATATGAGTCACCTCATCGTGCAACAACTCAGCACATTTTCTCAATGAAAACCCTTCAATCATACATTCGATAAATCGAACCCAAAGGTGAGGTCTTCTGGTACGTTGAAGTGGGGTGTGCGTGAGGTCGTTAAACGTTTGACAGCAGGATTTACAGCGGTAACGTTGCCGTTTTACTTCTCCATTACGTATTTTGATAACATATTTTCCATATCGCACAACCGAGTGATTGTTGCAATGCGGGCAAACAAGACCCTCTTTATGTTTTTGCTCCTGGATTTCATCAATCGCACGATTTGGAACTGCCGATTCTTTCGTTCGGGACTGCAAAAAATATATTAATTCTCGCTTACTGCTATCGTCTAAAGAGTCGGCGAGCTTCTTCAATACTTTTAAATTCATAGACAAATCATCTCCGAGCTATAATTATACCTATAATAATAGAACAAACGTTCCCTTATGTCAAATATCAACATTAAGATTTAACATAGCCTTAAATTTAAATAAATCATAAAAAGCTTATTAGGAGTGTGGAGAGCATGTTTCATGTAAAAGAAGTCTTATCCGATCAGTTATTAGCTAATGCTAATGATCCTAGCTGGTACCTTCCATTTTCTGACTCGGTCGAAAATTTGTCAGAGGAAGAAGCGTTTTGGAAGCCTAACGAAAATTGTAATAGTATTGCTGAAATTGTGCAGCACCTACTTTATTGGAATGAAACATGGCAAACTAGGTACCAAAAATCTCATGTTAATGCTGTACCTTCCATAGGTGATAATAATAAAAGTTTTATAATTCCGGAAAATAAAAGTTTTAATGATTTAAAAAAACGCCTTTTAGAGGTGCTGTTACAATGGCAGGATTTATTAACGGAGGAAAAGGTTGAGAGTGGAGTAAATGGTTTCCCCGCACATGCGAAGTGGTGGGAGATACTTGGAAATGTATCAACACATAACGCATATCACATTGGTCAAATCATCTTTATTCGAAAATTGCAAAATAGCTGGAAAGTGAATGTTGTCAAAGTGTAGATAATTAAATATATAGTTAATATTGATTGATTCAATTAAAGGGCGCTTTAATGGAGGATGGATTACAGAAATAATCAAACTTTTTTATAAAAGGCAGATTCAATTGAGTATAGAAAAAGCGTTTTTTGATCAATCTTTTTTTCAAAACACGCTTTTTCTATTTGCTCTTTTATCAAGGTGTATAGAGTTAATTTAATCAACCTTTATTTTAAAGCAACAGTAATCGCCTCTGGGGCAGTTAAGAGGAAGTATGTATTACCATTAATAGAATAAGGTTCATCAAACCGTATTCCATTATTAAAAGCTGACCAGTTAAAGTGTTTAGCACCCATATGATTCATTGTATGGATGGACATTCCGCTAGTAGCTTTTCACCTTTATAAATGTTTACTGGAATGTCCGTCTTGTTTTGTAATTTGGGTCTTATTCTTTACATGATGATCCCCTTTTTTATGCAAAATTTCTACTTTTTTCTTAAGACGCCTTTTTTAACAAGATTAACAATTATCCCTTTATTTTTAAATTTATTAAAAGCTATTAATTTATTTAAATCTTTCACTGTTAAATTTGCTGTATCCGTTGCTAATTCATATTCCCTTGTCTTCTCAATTATTGAGAGAGCAAAATCAATTTGCTTTGGTGATAATGAATAATCTTCTTGATCAGATGCTTTTACTGCAGAATTCACTTTTTCATTCACAGATTGTTCGATTGTAGCAGCATGCTCTCTTAACCTAGCCGCAACTATTGCCTCAACGTCCTCTTGACTGATCGACTTTACTTCAGGTTGGGAAGGTTTTTGAGTTGTATTAAGTAATTTATCTAAAATTCCCTTTAACAATTTAGACACTTCACTTTCATTTTCTTCTTCATGATACTGTGTCAGGTAATTTATTCCTTATAATCTATTATTAAAGCAATTAATACAAAATACAATACTTTTGGATTATTTTGTTGCTATTTTTTGTAGAAAAACGTTGTATTAGATGGAGATTTATTGTAATTGTTTAGGTTAATATTCCTAATTGTAGTATAATGGAGAAAAATGCAAATTTTGGAGCGGTTGCTATGGCAGTTACGATAACTGAATCGATACGTTCTTCAGCTACGGCTGGTGAACGGTTATTTTTTCGGACACTAAAAACCTTTCTACCAGATGATTATATTGTTTACTTTGAACCTGAAATACAAGGGAAGAGACCTGACTTTGTCATTATTGGACCGGACCTGGGAATCGTTGTTTTAGAGGTAAAAGATTATACCAAAAACACTCTTTTTCAAATCAACCATGACGAATGGCATATTGTGGCGACTTCTGGCGATCAAGCGGTTATTAAGAGCCCGATGAAACAAGCACGGGATAATATGTTCCATTTAGTTGATGTGTTAAAAAAGGATAAAAACCTAATCCAATTAGATGGTAAATATAGATTTAACTTAAAGTTCCCATATGGCCATGGTGTGGTTTTTTCGAGGATGACGTCTAAGGATTTTGTTAAAAATGATCTATATTCTGTGATTGAGCCTCATCTTTGCTTAACAAGGGATGAAATCGATCCTGATAAGGACGAGTTTTCCGAAGAAGTCCTAATGGAAAAGATTTTAAATATGTTTGTGGTCCCATTCCGTTTAAGAGAACCTCTTTCAATGGAAGATATTAATGCGATTCGCTATCATTTATTTCCTGAGGTCCGCATTAGTGCTGAATTTAAGGCACCGGTCCCGTACCAAGATCAGCTATTATTATCATTACATGATATCAAGACGATGGATCTTCACCAGGAAAATTTAGCGAAGCAAATCGGGGATAAGAACCGGTTGATCCGTGGAGTGGCCGGAAGCGGAAAAACGATTATTTTAGCAAGCAGAGCAAAAATGTTATTAAAACAAAATCCCGATTGGAAGATTTTAATCCTTTGCTATAATATCTCACTCTCGAATTCCATCCAGCAGATGATTCATCATATGTTAAATGAACCAGAGGACTTATTTGATTTTGATTCAAATGTAAAAAAAGTACAAAATCAAAACATCATCGTGCGGAATTTCCACGCATGGTTAAAGAATGATTTAAAAATAAAAGAAAGCAATCTATCCCAATTCATTGAGAAAATTGAAAAGAGGGAGACGATTTTACCTACCTATGACGCTGTGCTGATTGATGAAGGTCAGGATTTTGAAGCAGACTGGCTCCGTTTGGTTAGTTTACTCATAAATGCAGATACACAGTCCCTTCTATTAGTAGAAGACAGGGCACAAACGATTTATAAGCGGAAACGATCCTACCTTCAAGATACAGGCTTAAGCTTTCAAGGAAGATCCAAGGTGTTATCTATAAATTATCGAAATACATCCCAAATCGTAAAATTTGCCTGGGACTTCTACCGAAAACATTCTGTGTTTAAAAATAAAGTGGTTAATCGTGACCTTGACGGTGAAATCATTGCTCCACAGAGTACCAAGAGAAAAGGGCCAGAACCCGGTATTATCAAGGCAGCCAATTTCTTTGACGAGATGAGGCTTATTTCAAGGCAAATCAAGAAGCTGCACGAAGAGCGAAAAGTGCCTCTTGAAGAGATCCTTATTTTATATCGGGTCAAACGAACACATAAGCATCCGATCATTGACCAGATCAAGCGGTCACTAGATGAGTCTAAGATTCCATTTTATTGGATAACAGAGAATGACGTTTCGAAGCGTTCCTTTAAAAGAGATGATGGAAAAGTAAAGATCAGCACTATTGACAGCAGCAAAGGTCTTGATTTTCAAGCTGTCTTTATTGTTAATGTGGATTCAATGCCGTTTCCATTAGAGGAAGATAAGGAAAGGGAAGTGTCTCTTTTATACATAGGAATGACAAGGGCAAAGCAATATCTTTGTCTGTCTTATTCTGGTGAATCAGAGTTTACTAACTATCTGGATTCAAAACTGCTGGAGAGGAAACAGATAAAGGATGATATCGAAAAAGTAAATTAAACAGAAAAGGAAAAGGGAGTAACTCTTTTCCTTTTCATTTATTTAAGGGGGTAATTCAAATGGATTTTTTTTTAGATCTAGAAGCATTGGTAAATATGATTGTTTCTTGGTATGAAAAAATGCCAAATGATACTAGGTCTTTACTACCTCTTAAGAAATTATATTTACCTGAATAAGATGATTTCATCAGTATAATAAATAATCCACCATTGAGTTAGCAGCACTCTGGTGGATTATTATTTTTTAAATCACTTTATTGTTAGTAAACAGAATCCTTTCCCCACCCGGAGATAACGGATGACAATCCCCATACTTGGTTTGGACGATCAATTTCGATTCCGAAGAATATCGATAACGGTTTTGTTTTCAATATCTGTAATGACGCACCGATATTTTTATTAGAAGGTGTACCTCATCAATTCTAAGCCAACTAGTATAACGATCCCAAGCTATTTCTTTGGTATTTATCAAATTTAGATCTGTAATAGCAAAGTTTACATCTTCTCACCAATGGAAAAATCAATTGAGGATATCAACGTAATGTATTGACCTTAAAGGTAAACAAAGTTATAATGAAATTGACCTAACAGGTAAAACGCAAATATATATATATTAAGGTGGTTATCATGCATTCAAAAATTTTGAATCTGGAATCCAAAAGAAGAGATGTTATTTTAAATGCAGCATTAAAGGAATTTGCCAAGAAGGGATATGATGATGCCTCGACAAATGTTATTGCAAAAGAGTCTGGGATTTCAAAGGGGTTAATGTTCCACTATGTAAATAGCAAAAAGGACCTTTTTCTATTCCTTTATGATTACTGCACTGACATGATTAATAAAGAATTTCTTGATTTAATGAACTTTAACGAAAAAGATAATTTTGAAAGACTGCGGCAATCATATATTCTCCAGATTGAGTTGCTGCAAAAGCATCCTTGGATTTTCGAATTCATTAAAATTACTGCTATTACTAAGTCTGATGAAATCAGTAAGGAGCTGGAAAAAAGAGTTAACGAGAAACAATCATTATGCTATCCGACTATGTTTGATATAGTTGATGAATCTAAATTCAGAAAAGGGCTGGACGTTGAAAGATGCAAACAGCTTATTTATTGGGCGAATATTGGTTTTACTAATAAGATCCTGGAGGATATTAGAAACTCAGAAATCACTGAATTGGATTATGACAATATTCTTGCAGAACTTGATGGTTATCTTAACGAACTCAGGAAAATCTTTTATAAATAGAAATTAATATGAAATAAAAATAACAAATCGCATTTATCTATATAAAAATATCGCTATGGGATGAAAAATTCGTAACAGCTTCTAAGGAAATACCGGCAGGGATAAAAGAAATCACAGGTTTGGCCACTAAGTAGTTTAAGGAGTTTGTCAACCTGCGAAAATATTTAACCCCTGGACTAATTTTCATTATCATTGTAACGATGATCTTACCCGTATGTAGCGAAAATAATGACCTAAATACCAAACCAAGGAGTGATAACGTGAAAGGATTTGAAGATCCTATAATCGTCGAATTCCCTTTAAGAGGAGAGTGGATGGCACCAAACACTCCAGGGAAAAAGGTACCAAGTCATGGAACTGACCAATTAGGAGAGAGATATGCTTTTGATTTTGTACAGGTTGATAATGAACGAAAAGGGAGGCCTTTTTATATAACAAGTTCGTTACGGTATCTCTTCTTTGGTGTTCCTCCAAATAAGACTTATGGCTGGGGTAAAGAAGTGTATGCGCCTTGTGATGGAGAAATTATAAAAGCCAAAGATGGTTATCAGGAAAGAGCGAGAGTTCATGTGGTTTCCGATTTGTTTATTGCTCTAAAGAATGCTTATACATTTAATCCTGTAAAGGATGGAATAGAGACTGTTGCTGGAAATTATATTATTATGAAATGCAATAATAATGTATATGCTGGATTTGCACATTTGAAAATGGGGTCAATTGCAGTTTCAGTTGGTCAAAGCGTGAAAAAAGGCCATATTTTAGGAAAAGTAGGGCACTCTGGTAATTCAACTGCGCCACATCTGCACTTCCAGCTTATGGACAGTAGTAATTTACTCTCAGCAAAAGGTATCCCATGTGCTTTTGAGAGGTATGAATTATTTCAAGAAGGCGAATGGATAACAGTATATAAAGGAGTTCCTTCAGATAAGGATAGAATAAGATTTAATAAATGAATTGGCATTTCTCAAAAGACAGGGATATAAATCCATGGTGTCTAAGATGTTTGCCGGCACTATTTTTGCAGCTTCTTCTCAACACTAAAAAGTGCAGTGTTGTTATAAATGAATTACCAGCGCTAAGAGCAAACTTATCGAAAGACAAGGACGTAAAGCTATAAGGTCTAAGGTGCATACAACACTATGACAGCCTGGCCCACACCTGGTTCTTTTGATGTGCTATCTACACTGATACCAGAGCATGAGAAAAAATAACTATTGGAGGTCTCAGTACAGCGATGAAAGATTATACAAACAAACACCAAGGTGATAATTCCCTAGGCAGTGGATCGCCGATTGGAAGTTTCTACAAAGTGGAAGGACGACACTTGTTACTCCACTGTTCTGGGACTGGAAGTCCAGCAGTAGTATTTATACCGGCAGCCGGCATGGTCGGACTTGATTATCTAAATATCCACAATAAAATTAGTCAGCGTACAACATCAGTGATCTATGATCGAGCGGGAACGGGCTGGAGCGATCAGGTTAAGCTACCTCGAAGTGCCCTCGAGGTCACTGATGAATTACGGAGTCTTTTGCATACCGCTGGTGTACCAGCTCCCTATCTGTTCGTCGGCCACTCGTTGGGTGGAATATACTCACGCCGGTACGCCCAACGATTTCCAGATGAAGTAGCCGGGATGCTTCTGCTAGAACCGCCTCACGAGGACTTTCTCAGCAATACGCCAAAGTTAAAGAAACGCTACCTCCTTCAGCAGGGTTTCGCTATCCTTCGAACACTCCTAACCTACAAGCAGTTCTTTCGTGGTTTATTCGATCAGATGTTTGCAAAGTGGCCAGATTCGATACGTGAACCGCTGATTGAATTTCATCTCAGAACATTATCAAAAACGATTTCGGAAAGGAAAAACTTGAACAGCGAGCTATATGACGAGGTCCGTAATGGAGGAGACATGCCGGATATCCCATTGATCGTGTTTACAGCGATGGGGATCGACCCATTCATGACTCCAATCGCAAGTAAATCATTTCTGCGTGAGACTATTGATCCATTCAATAATGTAAAAAAGACGATCTATACAAAATTAGCAAATTCAGTTCCGCGCGGGGAGCATCGTATTCTCAAAAATGCTGGACATACCACGATCCACACGGATTGTCCAGACGAAGTGGTCGAAGCGATCTGGAACTTACTCGACTTGAGTAAAAACATTTAAAAAAATATACTATTGAATAAAAAGAGAGATAAGCCTTCTCTTTTGTAGTAAGTTTTAAGCTCCTAAACAAACAGCTCTAAAAGGGGTATGGTAAAGCATTCCACTAATAAACCTTCACTTTTAAAAATATTCCCAGTAGGAAATATATCCTTTTTCAGCAACGATAAATGCCCCAGGATGGTTCTTTCCTAAGCGGAAACGTAGTAACCACCAAATATCTCATTCATCACATCCGAACCTCCTGTAGCAGGGAATCCAAGATATTCAAAATCAGCTTCGTGAATCGTTTCAATCGCCTGAACCAGCTTATCATCAGGACCTGTGTCCAGCATTTAATGAGGATATTCCCAAAGAAAAATAACATCTGACTACCTCGCAAGCTCCAGTGCTTTCCTTAACTTTGAGGAACTTGCCTTAAGGCCAATAATTGGATACCGTGAGATGCCACGATGATATATATGTCAGAACCTTTTTTTATAAAGCGTCTCATAATTCTTATTGCATGTCTAAAGTGAGTATACCGAAAAAAACTTATAAGCATCTTCCTTAAATAAGACTAAAGATCAATGTAATTTTCAATCCAATTTAACATAATAGTTTTAGGCATATTTCGGTAATAATTACACCGTTAAAATGGCCAAAAGCTATCAGGTTATTAATTTATGAGTCATCATAAGACGATGGCTCTTTTTTCAACTAGTTTGCTTTCTATTTCATGGTTCTTTTGTACCAAACATGGAAATTTACAGTTTTTTTAAAGGAGTTTGTTTCTCTCTGACGAAATATATACTTGGTCTTTGATTTTTTTTAAATGAAAATAAGAAAATTTGACACCTATGCTTAAAAACAAAGTATAGGATTTTTTTATTTTTGGAGGTGATAACACTTTTATCGGTCAGCGTAATTTTTTTAAAACTATTGTAGATTTGGAGGAAAGATCATTGAGACGAATTGTTTACTTTCTTTTTGTTAGTGCGATTGCTTTAGTAATGGTTGCTTCTACATATCCTCTTAATGGCTTAGCAAAGGAAAAAGGCAGGGAGGTTTCCGTTCTTTATTTTAATGATGCTCACGAGATAAGCCCTGTTATTAATTCATATGGGAATCGTGGTGGTGCAGCACGTCTAAAGACGGTCATTGACAATGTACGCAATGAAAATAAACATACTGTGGTTGCATTTGGTGGAGATCTTGGAGGTGGGACCTTATTTGGCGGGGTATTCAAGGGTTTCCCGATGGTAGAGGCATTCAATCAAATTCCGATAGATATTGCGAACTTTGGACAGCATGATTTTGACTTTGGATCAGATGTTACAAAACAGTTAGTAGCTGAGTCTAATTTCAAATGGATATCATCTAATTTAACTGATGAAAAAGGCAGGCCGTTCGCGGGTGTACCGCAGTATACAATCGAGAACTTAAGAGGAATAAAAATTGGTTTTATTGGTCTAACAGATGGGATGATTACTACTGGCCAAGACGGAAAGGTTTTTCAACAGGATATTATTCATTCGGCTAAATCGGCGGTAAAATTATTAAAGAAGGAAGGGAAAGTTGATATTATTATTGCTCTTACGCAGCAGCCGCGGGCCAAAGATATGGCTCTTTTAGATGCTGTACCGGAAATTGGGGCTATTTTCTCTGAGGAAATGTATGAAGCACAATCTACACTATACCAACATAATGGGAAATTCATTATGACACCTGAAGGAAACATGGGATCGGTTATTCGTTTAAATATCGTAAAGCATGAACATGATTTGACACTTACACCAGAAGTAATAAAAGTAGATAGTACTGTACCAGAAAATCCGATGTTGGCGAAGCTTGCAGCGTACTATGAAAATAAAATGTCAGAAGGACTAGATCAGAAGATTGCAATCTTAAATACAGATCTGGTTTATGGAGGTAATCATGAATCAAGGTTTCAAGAGACGAATATAGGAAACTTTGTTGCGGATAGTTATCGGTCCTACTATCATGCCGATATTGGTTTTATGGTAGGAGGAGGAATCCGTGCAAGTGTTGAAAATGGTGACTTCACGTTAAGAGATGCGAATGCCATCCTTCCGTTTAGAAATAAAGTAATGCTTGTTGAATTAACAGGTGAAACGATTCGTAAAGCCCTTGAAAATGGAGTTTCGCGTGTAGCTAGCTTAGGTGGAGGGTTTTTACAAGTTTCGGGATTATCTTTTTCATATAATCCAGATAAACCTATTGGAGAAAGAGTCCTCTCCATTGAGGTGGACGGTGAACCAATCAGACCAGTAGATACCTATACGGTTGCTTTGCCGAACTATATATTTAATGGTGGAGACGGGTACGATATGTTTAAGGACGGGAAAGTAATTGTTGATTCTGATAGCGCACGTACCGATGTAGAGGTATTAATCGACTATGCAAAAAGTCTTGGTGTCATTGATGTTTCGGTGGAAGGAAGGATTAGGATAATAAGGTAGTATTATATGTGACCTAATGATACCTTAGAGTAAAATTGAGATGGCGATTGCCCATCCGCATGATTCATCCGGATATCTATTAGGTATGGAATGCGATGGAGTAATGAATCCAAGTTCCGTTAAAACGAAGGTCTCATTCGGACAGGACTAAGCAAAAAAACATTAGAGTGTCTGAATGCATCAGGTAGATGGGCGGTGGCCATTTAAAGGGATTTTTGCCAATCAAATGACCCATCCATACAAGGTGCACTAAGTGAAATTTCTAACATAAAGAACATTCCTTCGGATGACGTTTATACAAACATATATGAAAACGTAAAAAAAATTTTTAAATTTGATAGACAAAAGGACAGGTATTTCATTGATATGAAAATAAGCCTGTCTTTTTCCTATTAAGAAATGAAAAATGTTTTTATACTTTAACCTCATAATTAATAGATTTTTTATAAATTCCCCCATTTTTAAGTAAAATAATCGCGACAAAAAGGAACAATTTATGACAATATTTGAAAGTTATCTGCAAATTTCATCTAAACAAAACAATATTTTGTTCCATAACGGATAAAAAATCTTCATTTTGAGAATCATTGTTCAATCAAAATTCCCCCAATTTACAATGTTGTGAATATATTAAATAATTAATATGATTCAGTAACTTTTAATGGAAGTAAATGAAATGAAGGTTAATCGTTTTATTTAGAATTATTTTTTCGTACTTCATTAACACTTACATATGTAAAAAAGAGCATTAGGAGGAGTAAACATGGGGAAAAAAGCAAACAAAAGTAGAATTGCCAAAAGCTTAACTGTAGCGGCTTTATCAGCTAGTTTTATTTTAGGTTCTATTGGTCAAGTACCACTTGTATCAAAAGCCACTAGTTCTTCGAAGGCGGAGGAGGTGCTTTCCAGCTTAACACCAGAACAAAGAGCAGCACTTAAGCAAATCTCAACGAATGAAGAAACGGGGTTACAAATTTCTTCCGATGTTGATTTAACCTCTTCAAATGAAACAACTGTCATAGTTGAATTTAAGAATAAGCCTGCAAAGGTTACTCAAATTATGGCACGCGCAGAAGGGAAACAATTATCTGATAGTGAAGCAACTGACTTAGTGAATCAGGATCATGAAACGTTTACTCATGATGTTCAGCAATTAAAGGGTGAAGATAATAATAAGGTAGATTTTAAAATAAATCGCTCTTATAAACATGCTTTCAATGGAGTTTCTTTGAGTCTACCTGCTAACCAAATTAAGAATCTATTAAAATCAAATGCTGTTAAAGCGGTTTGGAGCAACGAAACATTTTCCATTGAACCTCCTGTTCAAGTAGAAGGTAATGATCAAGCAAAAGAAGATCAAATCACTGTTGCGAATTATACACCATATGATGGACTAGATCGTTTACATGCTGAAGGTTTCACTGGTAAGGGAATCAAGGTAGGTGTAATCGATACAGGAATTGATTATAACCATCCTGACTTAAAGGATGCTTATAAAGGCGGATATGATTTTGTCGATAATGATAGCAATCCAATGGAAACCACATACGCCGATTGGAAAAAGTCTGGTAAGCCAGAATTAAATAATGGCCGTGCTTACTATACAGAACATGGCACGCATGTTTCAGGGATCATTGCGGGCCGAGGAACAGCAGACAGTGAGTATAAAATGACAGGGGCTGCACCTGAGGCCGATGTTTATAGTTATCGTGTACTTGGACCATACGGCAGTGGTTCTAGTGAAGCGGTAATGGCTGGTATTGATCGCGCTGTGAAAGATGGTATGGATGTTATCAATATGTCATTGGGTGCCGCGATTAATGACCCGAACTATCCAACTTCTATGGCTGTTAACAATGCAGTTATTAATGGAGTTACCGCTGTGATTGCTGCAGGGAATACCGGTGATAAGATGTATACACTTGGTTCACCAGGAGCAGCATCGTTAGCACTAACGGTTGGTGCCTCATCCATTGCAATTGATATTTATCAATATGCCGGCGTACAAGATGGAAAAAGTTATTCGTTAAGACAGTTGGCAAGGAACTATAGTGATGATTTAACACAGTTTAAAGGAAAAACCTATCAACTTGTGGATGTTGGTTTAGCTAACCCAGCTGATTTTAATGGTAAGGATGTAACTGGAAAAATTGCTTTCATCAAGCGCGGATCATTTGCATTAATCGATAAAATCAAAAATGCAAAAGCTCGTGGGGCAGTTGGCGTTATTATGTATAATGACGAACCGAACCAAGCAGAGGGTGCGATTCAATCATTTTTAGGAGAATCGGTAGATGCCATTCCAGCATTTTCAGTTAACAATGCAGAAGGCAAAGTAATTTTAGCAGCCATCCAAGCAGGTAAATCAGATTTCACTTTTGGTGACTATTCAAAGTTAAAAACGGCTGCAGATGAACTGGCAGGTTTTAGTTCAAGAGGTCCTTCCCGGGTAAATTATGAAATAAAACCGGAAGTAACGGCACCAGGCGTTTCCATACTTTCTACTGTTCCATTTTATATGAATAATAAAACGGCAGATGGGTCGAAACCGGAAGATTATAAATATGCATATGAACGTTTATCAGGAACATCAATGGCAACACCTTATGTTGCAGGTGTATCCGCATTACTCCTTCAAGCAAATAATGACCTTCAACCAGCCGATGTCAAATCCATTCTAATGAATACGGCTGACCCATTATCAAAAGACTATAGCGTCTTTGAAGCAGGAAGCGGCCGAGTGGATGTGTATGAAGCGATTCACTCGAGTGTTGAATTTGTAGTTAACGATAAAACACCTATGAACCTTAGTGGAAAAAAGAAATCAATAGATAATTTAACGGGTGGAATTAGCTTTGGAACATTTGGTTATACCGGTGAAGATATTTCCGATTCGAGACACATTTCAGTAAAAAGTCTTACAAAACAAAATAAAACCTTCAACGTAGATGTAAAATTCCAAACAGGATTAAGAGGATCAAAAGATGCGGCTCAAAACAACGTGACATTAGAAGGTCCAACTACAGTAAAAGTGGACGGAAATAGTGTCAGAGATATTAAATTTAATTTAAACATTCCAAAAACAGCAGAGAGAGGAACATACGAAGGATATATTGTATTTACCAACAACGATGATCCATCTGAGCAATACCAAATTCCTTTTGGTGGACGTGTTGTCGATGAAGGAATCGATAGATTTAAAATAGCTAACCCAATTTATTCAACGAACAAAACAGTTTCTTTGGCTTATTATCCATATATGGATGCAGAAATAGCGATCAAATCACATATGAAAACGTTGGATGTTGTCATTTCTGATCCAAAGACAGGCGATGATCTAGGAGTAGTTGGATCATTTAATACAATCACAATGGATGAAAATGCACTATATAAGATTCCAAGATTAATCGCTAGCTCTTACTACCCATTTACAGGTGATAAGAAGAATCCAATCAGCAACGACTGGAAAATATTAAAACCAGGTCATTATATCGCAAAACTTGTCGGAACAAATGAGAATGGAGATACCTTCACAGCATCACAAGATTTTATGCTGGAGTTTGGAATTCCAAATGTAACGACTAGCTTTGATTCATTAGAGCAAAAGGTAATTGAATATAGTGATAGTGATCTAAATTCAAAAGGCGAATTTTTGTATGACTTTAAAGTCCATGTAGAGGATCCTGAAATGGAGGAAACGAAAAGTTATGGTATACCTGTAGACCCATCGAAATATTCAGTGGTTCCTTTCTACAATGGTTACCCTAGCAGAGCGATTAAAACGGATAAAAATGGTGACTATGCTGATAAAATTTTAGTTTCAAGTCAATTCAAAGTCCTGCCTGTTAGTTTCATTGGGTTGGATGCTGCATACAATGGCACATCAGAAAAAAGGATCGCCTTTACGAAAAATACAACACCATATTTTTATTTGAAATCCAATAAAGATTCGATCCAAACGGGAGAGACAGTCAGCTATTCCGTTCGTTCAAACAATATGAAGAATTTGAGAACAGCAAAAATGACGCTGCAAATTATTAATACACAGGCAGCGATTGAAAACGTAACGGTGAATGATGCGGTAAAACAATACGGTGATGCACAAGTGACGGTTACGACTTCACCAACAGCCTATAGCTATCAGACTGCCTACACCTTTACGTTTACGTATTTAGGCAATCAACAATTGCCTGAGGATTTAAAGTTATTTAATTTCGATATGAGATCGCTGGAAAAAGGTTATACGTCTATGTCCCAATACTATGCGGAAAATGCGTCCTTCATTGACCAATCAAATGTAGAAATGAAAAATATTTATACGTTTAACGAACTTTTTGATGTCAAGGCAAAAGTATCTAAATTAGTTGGTTCAGTACAAGTTGAAGGAGCTAAAAATCCAACTACAGGTCAAGCTATTTCATCGATTGACCACAGAACACTTGGAACGAAAATAACTATAACTTCTGATGATGGAAATACTGTACTTGAAGGTCAAGAATTGACAAAAGGCGGAGAATATACGATTGATGGCATTAAAGTAGATCAAAACCCATATACGATCAAGGTAGATGTTCCTGGACATTTTACTATGTATAGAACGATGGATTATATTTCTGATACCATTCGTGGTGAATTGATTGGAAAATTCATGCGTGATACATTAGACGTTGCACTTGCTGGTGATGTGAATAAAGATAACGTCATTGATGTTTTAGATGCCATTGAGGTACAAAAAAATTGGGGTACCAATAATGCATCTTCAGATTTAAACTTCGATAAGATCGTTGATAGTAAGGATATGTATTACATTATCAAAAACTATGGAGCAAGTAATCCTACGGTAAAAAATGCACCAAATCCTAAAAAAACCCATCAAGGGGCATCATTGGATAGTATCCTCAGTCAATTAGGATTGAAATAAAAATGTTGGGATATAGGGACAGTTACGGTGTTTTAGATGGTCCAATAATCTGTCCCTGCGACCCATTTCCTTAGACAAGAAATATTTAGGGGCGCAGATTGGTTTTTTCTCCGTTTTACATACTTGGGGTCAAAACCTTCATTTCCATCCCCACATTCATACAGTGATATTAACCTGCGGCTTAATCCTAGGAATCAGTGGTGTAACACGAGTCAAAAATTCTTCATACCTGTAAAGGTGTTATCCAAAAAGTTTCGCGGAAAATATCTCTACGATCTGAAGCAATATTATGAACAAAATCGACTT
>Ga0213821_1000331_pt1 | contig 31256 bp, 29 predicted proteins | sample MC6MC0909MG_FD_179894 | JGI IMG/M metagenome (GOLD analysis project Ga0213821, IMG submission 179894) | Enriched soil aggregate microbial communities from Iowa State University, Ames, United States - MC6-MC0909-MG | ecosystem: Environmental > Terrestrial > Soil > Unclassified | place: USA: Iowa...
ATGCCCAGCGTTAAAGTCCGCGAGAACGAGCCCTTCGAGTTTGCGCTCCGTCGCTTCAAGCGCACCTGCGAAAAGGCCGGCGTGCTGGCCGAAACCCGCAAGCGCGAGTTCTACGAAAAGCCGACCCAGGAGCGCAAGCGCAAGGCTGCTGCTGCTGTGAAGCGTCAGCTGCGCCGCTCGTCGCGCGACGTCACCAAGCGTCAGCGCCTGTACTGATCGGACGCAACTTCGATGCGGCAGGCCTGGCCTGTCGCGGCGGAGCCGAAGCCGGAACGCGCGAGCGTTACCGGCTTTTTGCGTTTCCATCGATCCTGTTCCCGCCCCACCCTTTCACCGAACGAGGTGTTCCATGAGCATGAAGCAGCAGCTCACCGACGACATGAAGGCCGCCATGAAGGCGGGCGAAAAGCACAAGCTGGGCGTGATCCGCCTGATCAACGCCGCCATCAAGCAGCGCGAAGTGGACGAGCGCATCGAGCTGGACGACGCCGCGGTGATCGCCGTGCTCGACAAGATGGTCAAGCAGCGCAAGGACTCGGTCAGCCAGTTCGAGGCCGCCAACCGTGAAGACTTGGCGGAAATCGAGCGCCAGGAGCTGGCGGTGATCGATACCTACCTGCCGGCCAAGATGGGCGAAGCCGAGATCCAGGCCGCCATCCAGGCCGCCGTCGCCGAAACCGGCGCCAGCAGCGCGGCCGACATGGGCAAGCTGATGGGCGCGCTGAAGCCGAAGCTGGCCGGCCAGGCCGACATGGGCCTGGTGTCCAAGCTGGTCAAGGCGCACTTCGCCGGTTGAGTGTGCGGGGGACACGACCAACGGTCGTGTCCTACCCGGCCTCGGCGGTAGGCACCGACCGTCGATCGGTGCGTGCGGTAGGCACCGACCGTTGGTCGGTGCGTGTGGTAGGCACCGACCGTTGGTCGGTGCGTGCGTCAGCCCACCGCCGCGTTTCACCCGGCCTTCGACCCGGGCCTGCTAGAAAACAGGCATGTCTTCGCTGCCGCCTTCCCCCGCGCCCGCACCGGCGCATGATCCGTCCCGCGTTCCGCCACGCCTGCGCAAGTACGTGGACCGGCTTGAACGCAGCTTCCCGGTCGCGGTGGGCAAACGCTTCGTCGAAGTCGACGTGCTGACCCAGGCCGCGTCGGTGTCCTTCTATGCCCTGCTCTCGATGGCACCGTTGCTGGTGCTGCTGCTGTGGCTGACCGCGTCGCTGTATCCACCCGCCCAGCAGGCGCTGATCGGGCAGATCAACGACGTGGCCGGCAGCAGTGCCGCCACCGTCGCCGACACCGTCCTCAAGAACGCCGACAACCAGCCGTCGATGGGCTCGCTGGCCGGCATGTGGAGCACGCTGCTGCTGTTCATTGGTGCCACCGCCGTGTTCGCCCAGCTGCAGAACGCGCTGAACCTGATCTTCAACACCAGCGGCGAGCGCCTGGACGGCATCGTGGCGTGGCTGCGCAAGCGCGTGTTCTCGTTCGGCGTGGTGCTGGCACTGGGGTTCCTGCTGATCCTGTCGATGACCGCCACCACCATGCTGCAGGTAGCCTTTGCACAGCTGCCCTCGGTGCTGCCGGCAGTGGGCTACCTGACCAGCCTGGCCCTGTACACGGTGGGCTTCGCCTTCCTCTACCACTACCTGCCCGACCGGCGCGTAGCCTGGCGCCAGGCGTTCATTGGCGGGGTGATCACCTCGGCGCTGTTCGCGCTGGGCCGCTATGCGATCGGGCTGTACATCGCCACGGTGGCGCCGGGCAGCGCCTACGGGTCGATGGGCGCGCTGGTGATCTCGCTGGTGTGGATCTACTACGCCACGGTGGTGTTCTTCGTCGGTGCGCTGATGACGGCGGTGATCGACGAACGCCTGCGTGCCCGCACCCACCTTGCCGAAGCCGGTATCGAGCCGCCGAAACCGGGCGCGGCCAGCGCCAGCTAGTAGACTAGCGGGGTTCTCCGCTACCGCGCGCGGCCGTTACCGGCCCTGCCCCAGCCTGCTGCCCATGGCCCGTATCCCCGACGCATTCATCGACGACCTGCTGGCCCGCTCCGATATTGTCGAAGTGGTGGGCAGCCGCGTGCCGTTGAAGCGCCAGGGCAAGGAGTACTCGGCGCGCTGCCCGTTCCACGATGAGCGCTCGGCATCGTTCACGGTGTCGCCGACCAAGCAGTTCTACCACTGCTTCGGCTGCGGCGCGCACGGCACCGCGATCAGCTTCCTGATGAACTACGACCGCCTGGAGTTCCTCGACGCCGTCGACGAGCTGGCCAAGCGGGTGGGCATGGAAGTGCCGCGCGACACGCAGCCGCGCACTGCGCAGCAGCAGGACGACAGCCGCGAACTGTATGCGGCGCTGGATGCGGCCACGCGCTTCTTCCAGAAGTCGCTGGAAGGCAGCGACACCGCCCGTGCCTACCTGGACCAGCGCGGCGTGGACGAGGAAAACCGCGCGCGCTTCGCGATCGGCTACGCGCCCGATGGCTACAGCGCTCTGAAGGATGCGCTGGGCAAGGACGAGCGGCGCATGAAGCTGCTCGATCGCGCCGGGCTGTTCTCCAAGAACGACCGCGGCCACGTCTACGACAAGTTCCGCGACCGGGTGATGTTCCCGATCTACGACCGGCGCGGGCGGGTGATCGCCTACGGCGGCCGGGTGCTCGAGAAGGACGACGGCCCCAAGTACCTGAACTCGCCCGAGACCGCGCTGTTCCACAAGGGCCGCGAACTGTACGGCCTGTGGCAGGTGCGCCAGGCCAACCAGAAGATCGAACGCCTGATCGTGGTCGAAGGCTACATGGACGTGGTGTCGCTGTTTCAGTTCGGGGTCACCCAGGCGGTGGCGACGCTGGGAACGGCCACCACGCCGGACCATGCCGAGCTGCTGTTCCGCAACGCGCCGGACGTGTTCTTCTGCTTCGACGGCGACGCCGCCGGGCGCCGCGCCGGTTGGCGTGCGCTGGAATCGGTGCTGCCGCGCATGAAGGACGGGCGCCAGGCGTTCTTCCTGTTCCTGCCCGACGGCGAAGACCCGGACACCATCGTGCGCAAGGAAGGCAAGGAAGGCTTCGACGAACGCCTGAAGCAGGCCACGCCGCTGTCGCAGTTCTTCTTCGACGAGCTCACCCGCGAGGTCAACATGGCCACGCTGGACGGCAAGGCGCGGCTGGCCGAGCGCGCCAGGCCGATGCTGGCGCAGATTCCCGACGGCGCCTTCGGCGACCTGATGAAGCAGCAGCTGGCCATGCTGACCGGGCTGGGCAGCACGCCGGCGCCGGCAGCGGCCGCGCGGCCGCCGCAACGCGCGGTGGCCCCGGCGCAACGGCGCAGCCTGGTGCGTGCGGCCATTGCGATCCTGCTGCAGCAGCCGTCGCTGGCGATGACCCTGGACGGCCATCACTTCGGTGGCCTGCGCCTGCCGGGCGTGGAGTTGTTGATCGAGCTGCTGACCCTGGTGGAACAGCGCCCGGACATCAGCACCGGCGCATTGCTGGAGCACTTCGAAGGCCGCGAGGAGCAGGACGCGCTGCAGAAGCTGGCCGCGCAGACGCTTCCGGGCGATGAGGCGATGTGGAACCAGGAACTGCACGATGCGGTGGCGCAGCTGGAAAAGCAGCTGCTGCTGCAACGCCTGGAGGAGCTTCAGGCAAAGCAGCGCCAGCAGGGTCTGGACGATACTGACAAGTACGAACTGCGCGAGCTGTTGAAGGCACGTGCCACCCTGCGTTGACCGATCGAGGAGGAAGGTGACGTGATGCGATGCTGGAACCGCGCTGCTTTCTTCCGTGCCGGTGTGATGTCGTTGGGGTTGCTGGCTTCGGCAAGCAGCGGGGCAGAGCCCCGCTCTACCTCGGGGGGCCTGGTGTTCGCGGCTTCGGAGGGCGCCGCCGTAGAGCGGGGCTCTGCCCCGCTGCCGTCCCCCGCAGCCCCGTTGCCCCCCGCCGTAGAGCGGGGCTCTGCCCCGCTGGCCGACGCCGACCTTCTCAACGCCTTCCGCCAACCGACCCCAGGCCTCCACACCGGCGGCCAACCCACCGCGACGCAGCTGCAACAGGCTGCGGCGACCGGCATCACCACCGTAATCGACCTGCGCCAGCCCGACGAAGATCGCGGCTTCGATGAAGCAGGCGTCACCGCCCAGCTCGGCCTGCATTACGTGCGCATCCCCGTCGCCGGCGCCACTGGCCTCACCTCCGCCAACGTACAGGCGCTGCACACCGCGCTGGCCGAGGCCGACGGCTCGGTGCTGCTGCACTGCGCCTCCGGGAACCGCGTCGGCGCGCTGCTGGCCTTGCTGAAAGCACGGCAGGGCATGCCGGTCGATCAGGCCCTGCAGTTTGGCCGCGACGCCGGCATGACCTCGCTGGAAGCCAAGACACGCACGCTGCTCGAGCAGGACACCACGCGTTGATCCTGCCCGTGCGTCACCCTCGTTCCCCCAGCTCTACAGGAGCCTGCCCACCATGACCCGCTGGTGGTCGCGCCTGCGACCGGACAACTTCACCCTCGCCCTGCTCGGCACCGTGCTGCTGGCCTCCTTCCTGCCGATGCACGGCGCCGCCGCCCTGGTGCTGGACGATGTCACCGACGTGGCCATTGCCGCGCTGTTCTTCCTGCACGGTGCGCGCCTGCCGCGCGAATCGATCGTCGCCGGACTGCTGCACTGGCGCCTGCACCTGACCATCCTGGCCTGCACCTTCGTGCTGTTCCCGCTGCTCGGGATGGGCTTCAAGCCACTGGAAGGCTGGCTTCTCACGCCGGAACTCTTCATTGGCGTGCTGTTCCTGTGCGCGCTGCCATCCACCGTGCAGTCGTCGATCGCGTTCACCTCGCTGGCGCGCGGCAACGTACCGGCCGCGGTGGTCAGCGCGTCGCTCTCCAGCATCCTCGGCGTGTTCCTGAGCCCCCTGCTGCTGGCCCTGCTGGCCGGCACCGCCGGCGGCATGCACAACCCTGGCGAGGCCATCCTGGGCATCATGCTGCAGCTGCTGGTGCCATTCGTGGCCGGCCACTTGCTGCGGCCGTGGATCGCCCGCTGGGTGGAGCGGCAGCGCGCGCTGCTGCGCTATACCGACCAGGGCACGATCCTGCTGGTGGTGTATTCGGCATTCGGCGAAGCAGTGAACGAAGGTCTGTGGAGCAAGACGCCGATCCTGTCGCTGCTGGCCGTGGCGGTGGTTGCCGCGGTGCTGCTGGGCGTCGCCATGCCGCTGATCAACCTGCTGGCCAGGAAGCTGGGCTTCAACCGCGAAGACCGCATCACCATCCTGTTCTGCGGCTCGAAGAAGAGCCTGGCCACCGGCGTGCCGATGGCCAAGATCCTGTTTGCCGGCGGCAGCCTGGGCGCCATCGTGCTGCCGATCATGATCTACCATCAGATCCAGCTGATCGTGTGTGCAATCGTGGCGCAACGCTTAGCGCGCGACCCGGTCAATCCGCGGTAGGGGCGCTCGACAGACGACTGCCGATACCGGTGATCAGCCGATGATGGGAGTGATGCCGAACGACATCGGCCGTTCGACGCACCTTCGGCAAAGATCATGCCGCCAATGCGCTGATCGACGTTATCGGCGGTCGTCTGTCGAGCGACCCTACCGGAGGACAGCACGTGGATGCGTAGAGCCATTATCGCCGTCGTATCAATCTTTCACACCAGCGGCGATCTGTTGCAACACGATTGCTTTCTGCCCCACGTCGCCTTCCCCGATAGCGATCAGCGAGTAGGCTTTGTTTTCCCCAGCCCATTCCAACGTTGCGCGGCTACGCCCAAGATCATCCGAGACTTGTTCAAGCTGCGCAGGCACACCGTTAACGCGGACGTTCTGAAACTCTGCGATCACCTCTGTTTTGCTACCTGGGGCACGAAAATTGTGTTCATTGAACTCGACGATACCCAGCCCATCTACGCGATAGAAACGGGTTAGACCGGTGGATTTGAGCCCATCCAGTGCGCCGCTTGGCTCCATTCCGATCAGCTCCGCCGTACCGAGAATTGTGCTTTGGAGGTCGGATGGCGGCGAAGGCAATCGCCTACGCAGTTCTGCATTGGAACGAACGGTTCTCGGAAGCGAAGAGATAAGCCGGCTCTGCGATGGGATCTCGCCATTGGAAACCCGCCTCACCCCGGCTCGACTTAGCGCTATTTCGGCACGGAAATGTTGCTTGACTTCTTCGGGTGCATCCAACTCAGCCAAGGGAATGACCTGATAGGTACCCGGCTCCGACGAACGGCGCACTCCGTTGCTGCTGTCTTCCATTGCGGCGCGCATGGTTCGCTCATTCAACCACTTTCCTACTGCATCCACTTCTTTCTGGGCACTGAAGCTCGGAGCACTGTACAGCGACACAGCAACCAGCAACGACACGGCCAAAAGATTCATGAAGGTCACCATTCGGTCAGATTGCAGTTGACTGCGTAAGTGTCTTCGGTGTTCACCTTGCCCCTGAAAATCCAAGTGTGATAGCCCTTCACCGTGATCCGCTCATTGTGCGACTGGTCACCTGCGCGAAACCGCCACCAAACCGTTCCGTTGTTGGGCGCCCCCAGGGTGTGCCTCGGTTTCAGTTCACCTTGTGCATGATGCGTGCTCGCGGCTGATCCCGGCATTCTCCTGAAGAGCGGCCTGTCATACGTGATTGACTCATTGACGAACAACAGACAGTTGGCACGACTCAGGGTCTTCATCGCAGCAGATGCTTCTGCACTGACGAGTAGGGCAGTAGCCGTTGCGGCCACGACCCCAATATCTCTTATGGACGTCACTTGAGCTCCATCTGATTGAGCGAGCAAAGTCTCGCGACGTCATTTCTAGGGGGTTGCTGCTGATCAAAGTGAGCGCTGTGTATCGTTGCAGCTACTGCAATCGGTTGCCCACCACACGACGCGGCGGTTCCTTACAAGAGACCGTGCTTCAAGCGACATCCATGTGCGGGGAGTGCCTGCAGGGTCGCCTCCCAAATGACCTGCGCATTGATGCAGACCGGCGCGGTCGCAGGATGCGAAGAATCGTCCCGCCGTTATCGATGATTTGCGGACGGTACGCGCGGTCGCAAACGTAACGGCGCCTGCAAGGCCGAACTCCGGCAAAGGTCATGCCTTACCGCGCTGGTCGTGTTTGCGTGCGGTCGTTTGGGAAGCGACCCTACCAAGGCACCGCGTCGTCGGGATTCGGCCACCCTACGGATCTGTCAGCGTCCCCACGCTCAGCTCGGGCAGATACACCCACACGTCATAGGACCGATTCACGCCGGTTTCGGCGACTGGATCTTGTTCCGGACGCTCAATCAGCGTGAGCGCGCGGCAGGTCGCCATGCAGCCCCAGAACTGCCCGTGCAGCGCTTCCACGCGCACGCTGTACAGCGGCAGGTCCAGCAGGTACGACGCCATGGTGCGGTGCTTCATCTCCGGTGGCGCATCCGCAAAGGGGTGGCGCATTGCGTGCACGTTGCCGGTGAGCACCAGCATCCGCGTTCCGGTCGGCAATGCGTTGAACTGCTGGCGAAGGTGGGTGGCCATCGCCGCGTCGCGATCCACATCGCTGTCGTACGCGCTGATTTCAATGTCATAGCCGGCGACGCCGATATCGCGTCCCTGCAGGCGCAGCACGCGCAGGCTTTCGATCAATGCCAGCATGTCGCGACTACGGCGCCCGTCATGCTGGTTGTCCTTCACCCGCCAGAACGGCGAGGTGCGCAGTGCCGCCCGCGCATCCGCATCGCCGTTGGAGCGGAGGTAGCGCGCCAGCGCGGCGTTCTCGCTCATCGGCATTTCCAAGCCCAGCCGCACGGGTGCGTCGTTGCGGCTGTAGCGTTCCATCAGGTCGGCAACCAGCAGCGGTGTCTCGGCGGTGCCGTGGTATTCGCCTAGCATCACCAGCCGGTGGTCGCCTGCGAAGGTCATGATCTGCGTGGCAGTGTCCTCCACGCGCATTGCAGGCGCGGCAAAGGCGCTGCCGTACATCATCGAAGCCACCATCACGGCCATCCAGAGCCATCGCTTCATACCGTCACGTCCTGTTGGGGTCATGGAAGCAATGGCGACGCGATTTACGGATTCAAGGCCGGGCTCAGGCAATGGAGACGGGATGATCCTGTCCCACCCAGCCCCGTCGTAGCGCCGGGCTCTGCCCGGCCGCCGTTCGATTACAGGAACGGCAGCATCCAGTGGTCCACCATCAGGAAGGCGAACAGTGCCATCAGGTAGACGATGGAGTAGCCGAACATCTTCATCGAGAACAGCTCGTCCGGCGGGTTCAGCATGCGCCAGGCGTACCAGACGAACACGGCGTTGAGCACCACCGCGCCGCCCAGGTAGAACAGCCCGCTCATGCCGACCACGGTAGGCAGGATGCTGACGATGGCCAGGATGATCGAGTAGACCAGGATGGACTTGCGGGTATACGCGACGCCATGGGTGACTGGCAGCATCGGGATCTTGGCCTTGGCGTAATCCTCGCGGCGGAAGATCGCCAGTGCCCAGAAATGCGGCGGGGTCCAGATGAAGATGATCAGCACCAGCAGCGAGGCATAGGCCCAGTCCCACGGACCCTGCATGCCGGTGATCGCCGCCCAGCCCAGCAACGGCGGGGTCGCGCCAGCGAGGCCGCCGATGACGATGTTCTGCGAGGTCGCGCGCTTCAGATACACGGTGTAGATCACCGCATAGCCGATCAGCGAAGCGAAGGTCAGCACCGCGGTGATGACGTTCACCCACAGCACCAGGATGGTCATCGACAGCACGATCAGCACGCCGGCGAACACCAGCACCTGCCACGGCTTGACCTTGCCCACCACCAGCGGTCGCCATGAAGTGCGCGCCATCTGCGCGTCTATCTGCGCGTCCAGCAGCTGGTTGATCGCCGCGGCCGCCGAGGCGGCCAGCCAGATGCCCAGGAACCCCAGCGCGCCACGCAGCGCCTGCTCGGCGGTGGGCAGCGCGGGAATGGCCAGGAACATGCCCACCAGCGCGGTGAACACGATCAGTGCCACCACTTTCGGCTTGGTCAGATCCCAATACTGGCGAACGTTGCTGGTCATCGGATCAACCCACGCCCCGGTCGGCCAGGTCCACGCCAGCGCCGACCGCTGGTCGGCTGCTCTCCGCTGCGGGTTCGCGCAACCGCGCCAGCAGGGTCACCAGCACGAACAGCAACGCCACCGCGCCACCGCTGTGTGCCACCGCCACTTCCAGCGGCACCGCCAGCTTCACGTTGAGGATGCCCAGGGTGATCTGCAGCAGCACCAGCAGGCCCAGCGCGCTGGCCCAGCCGCGCATGCTCGGCAGCCGGTACAGGCGCAGCGCAAGCCACAGCAGGTACACCGCCACCACCACCGCGAACATGCGGTGCGCCATCTGGATCGCGATGCGCGAGGCGCCGTCGAGCACGCCCCCTTCGTAATCCACGCCGATGCCACGCCACAGGGTGAAGCCTTCCTTGAAATCGTGCGGCGGCCACCACTGGCTCACGCAGCGCGGGAAGTTGTCCAGCGAGGCACTGCCGCCACCGCAGGCCAGCGCTGCGTAATTGGCGCTCACCCAGCCGCCCAGCGCGATCTGCATCACCAGCACGGCCACGCCAATGCGCAGCAGCCATTTCAGCTTCGGCGCTTCGACCAGGGTGATCGGCATGTGCGTGGCACGCCACGCCATCCAGACCAGCAGGCCGAACATCAGCATGCCGCCCAGCAGGTGGCCCATCACCACGATGGGTTTGAGCAGCAGGGTCACCGTCCACATGCCCAGCAGGGCCTGGAAGATCACCACCGCCAGGGTCAGCAACGCTGCGCGCGCCAGGTCGATGTTGTTCCAGCGCAGTGCGGCGACCAGCAGGATCACCTCGCCGGTGATGGCCAGGATGCTCGCCGGGACGTGGTGCCCCAGCATGTACAGCGGTATGCCGGTGGCCACCAGTACGCACGCGGTGACCACTGCGGTAGTGCCCCAGTTGCGCCGGCGCACGGCGAGCAGCGCCAGGGTGAGGATTTCAATGCCCAGCGCACCGGCCAGGAAACGGTGCACCTGTTCGCGCCACGCCTTGTGCGTTTCCAGCGGGCGGATCTTCGCCGCCTCGTGGCCGATCACCTCCTGCGCATGCTGCGGCCAGGTGACGCGGCCATAGCAGGTCGGCCAGTCCGGGCAGCTCAGGCCGGCATCGGACAGGCGCACGAACGAACCGAACATGATCGTGCTGGCCGTCATGATCAGGGCGAACCACGCCAGACGGTGGAAATTGCGATGCAGCGCCGGGCGCGCGGTGGGGTTCATCAAACGGAACTCACTTCAGTTTCAACAGCGTGGCCATGTCCTTGCGCAGACCGGCCAATTCGAATCCCGGCGCATAGCGCATGATCACGAACCCATTCGGATCGATCACATACACGGGCGTGCCGGCGGCGTCATCCACGGCGGGCAGGGCGGCGCGCAGGCTCGGCTGGGGGGCCAGCACGCGCAGGGCGGGAAGGCCCTGTGCCTCGGCCGGCGGCGTACCCAGCCACAGGATCTCGACATTATCGGCCCTATGGCCGAACAGCTGCCACACCTTGCCCAATCCCTGCGACAAAGTGACGCACTCGGCGGCGCAGTTTGGCGCGGGCGCCACCAGGATGCGCCAGACGTGCGCATCGGGATTCCACGGGTAGGCATCGCCGCTGGCCAGGGTGGGCGGCAGCGCGCGCGCGTCCACCGGCGGTTGCAGCATCTGCCCGGTATTGCGGTGGGCGGCCGGCTGCCAGCCGGAGAAGCGCAGTACGCCGGCCAACGCCATCGCGCCGAAGAACAGGCCGAACAGCGCGACCAGGGTCCAGCGGCCACGGTTGCGGGCCTTCAGCTGTTCCGGGGTGATGGCATTCATGCGTGGGATTTTCTCATGGTTGGATGGGGCGTGCCGGCGGCGCGGACGGGTTGGGCCTGCGTGGGCCGGCCAACGGCCGGCGCTACCGGTGGGGAGGGTCGCGCGCGGGGTGGCGGCGGGAGCGCCATTCGAGGACGAGGGCGACGATCAGCACGGTCAGGGCCAGGCCGAACCACTGCACGGCGTAACCCAGATGACGGCTGGGCGGCAGGGTGTTGGGCAGCAAGTCCAGGTCGCGCGCATGGCCGCCGGGCAGTGCCGGGTCCAGGCGCAGCACCGGGATGCGCAGGCTGCGCGCGGGCAGCTTCAGCGCGGCGGCCACCTCGTCGGGCGGAATGCGGTTGGCCAGCCATACATCAGGCTGTGCTGCAGGGGTCAATGCCGGACCAAGCGCGATGCCGGTGGCCGGGGGCGGTGCGAGCAGGCCGGCAATGCGCGCGGCCCCCTCACGCGGGGTGATCGGGGGCAGCTGGCGGTCGGCAGGCATCGGCAGCCAGCCGAGGTCGACCAGCACGTGCGCGCCGGCGGCGCTGCGGAAGGGCTGGTAGACCTTGATCCCGGCGCGCCCTGCGCGGATCTGGTTGTCGAGCAGCACGGTGCCGGGCAGGAACCGGCCCTCATCCTCAACCCAGCGCAGCTGCGGCGGCGCGGCCTGCGCGTCGGCCAGGGTCAGCGACTGCGCCCGAGCAGGCAGCTGCTGGTCCAGCAGGGCCTGTTTCTCGTGCATGCGCTGCAACTGCCAGCGGCCCAGCTGGGAGAACGCCACGATCACCAGCACGGCAGCCACCCAGCCGATCAGGCGCGTGTGCTGGCGCATCATGACAACGCCGTCGAAACGCGGTCAGATAGGCGTACCCGCCCTGCCCTTGAGCCGCGCATGAATGATTCGTTGAAGACCCTGCTGGTAATCGCGTTTCTGATCGTCATCGTCTGGAATCTGGGCGCCGGGCTGTACTACCTGCTGGTCGACCGCGGTCAGACCAAGCGCACCGTCAATGCGCTCACCCGCCGCATCGCGGTCTCGGTGGCGCTGATCGTGCTGGTGGCCATCGGCATCTACGGCGGCTGGATCAAGCCGCATGGCATCGGCGGCTGACGCCCGCGGCTACAGCACGTAGACGAACAGGAACAGCATCAGCCAGACCACGTCGACGAAGTGCCAGTACCACGCCGCCGCTTCGAAGCCGAAGTGGTTGTCGCGGGTGAAGTGGCCCTTCGCCGCGCGCAGCCACATCACCATCAGCATGATCGTGCCGAGCAGCACGTGCGCGCCGTGGAAGCCGGTGAGCATGAAGAACGTGGACCCGTAGATGCCCGAGCCCAGGGTGAGGTTGAGTTCCTTGTAGGCGTGGATGTACTCCTCCGCCTGCAGGGTGAGGAAGAAGATGCCGAGCAGCACGGTGATGCCCAGCCACACCAGCAGCTGGCGCCGGTGGCCGGCCTTGAGCGCGTGGTGGGCGATGGTCAGGGTGACGCCGGAGGTCAGCAGGATCAGGGTGTTGATCAGCGGCAGGCCCCAGGCCGGAATGGTCTGGAAGTGACCACCGATGGCGCCGGGGCCGTTGGTCGGCCAGGCCGCCGAGTAGCCGTCCCACAGCAGTTCATTGGTCATCACCCCGTCGCCGGCGCCGCCCAGCCAGGCCAGGCCCAGGGTGCGGGTGTAGAACAGCGCGCCGAAGAAGGCGCCGAAGAACATCACCTCCGAGAAGATGAACCACACCATGCCCATGCGGAACGAGCCGTCGACCTGGCGGTTGTAATGGCCCGCCTGCGATTCGCGCACGACGTCGCTGAACCACCAGAACAGGGTCAGCACCAGCATCGCGAGGCCGGCGTAGAAGGTCCACTTGCCCCACCCGGCGTCGTTGAGCCAGCTGGCCACGCCCACCATGGTGACCATCATCGCGATGGAACCGACGAAGGGCCACTTGCTGTGGGTGGGCACGAAGTACACGTTGGCGTCGGGGCTGTGCTGTGCGGCCATGGTCGGTATCCAGGTACGTATCAGGGTGCCGAGCGCGCGGTGGCCGGCGGAGCTGCCGTGGCCAGCTGCGCCGACAGCGCGTCGTTCTTGTAGAACGTGTAGGACAGGGTGATGGTCTTGATGTTGGCGGGCAGGTCGGGGTCGACGATGAAACGCACCGGCATGTCGCGTTTCTCGCCGGCCACCAGGGTCTGCGCGGTGAAGCAGAAGCATTCGGTCTTGCTGAAGTAGCCCGAGGCCTTGGCCGGTGCCACCGACGGCACCGCGCTGCCCACCAGCGGGCGGTCGCTGTCGTTGCGCGCGTAGTACAGCGCCTCGTTGAGCTCGCCGGGCACCACGTCCATGCTCAGCTGCTCGGGATGGAACGCCCACGGCAGTTTCGAATTGACCCCGCCGTCGAATTCCACCCGCACGGTGCGCCGGGCGGCCGCCGGGGCGCCGCTCGCGTCGGCGCCCGGCCCGCGCTCCAGGCGCACGCCGAACACCTTTTCGCAGGCGATGCGGTACAGCGGCACCAGCGAGAAGGTCAGCACGAACACCGCCACCGCCACCCCGATCAGGCGCGGAAGCCCGGCATGCGGCGCGGGCGTGGCGGGGCGCGGTGCGCTCATCTGCCCAGCACCCCGCTCAGGATGAAGCCCACATAGACCAGCACGGCCACCGCGCCCACCCACAGCGCGGTGCGGCGGGCGCGTTTACGGCGCTGGATGAAGTCGGGGTCGGTCATGTCCTGCATGCGCGCCTCAATGGGTGATGTCGTCGTGGGCCAGGTCGCCCGGGCGGATGGTCGGCGGCACGGTGAAGGTATGCGCCGGAGCCGGTGACGGCACCGTCCACTCCAGCCCCCGTGCGCCCTCCCACGAACGATCGGCCGCCTTTTCGCCGTTGCGCAGCGACGCGATCAGGATCGCGGCCATCATGAACGGGGTGACGAACATGCCGAACGCACCGATCGAGCTGATCAGGTTCCAGTCGGCGAAGGCCACGCTGTAATCGGGAATGCGCCGCGGCATGCCGGCCAAGCCCAGGAAGTGCTGCGGGAAGAACAGCAGGTTCACGAACACGATCGACCACCAGAAGTGCACCTTGGCCCAGAACTCGCTGTACATGCGCCCGGTCCACTTCGGCCACCAGTAGTACACCGCGGCGATCAGTGCGAACACCGCGCCGGTGACCAGCACGTAATGGAAGTGCGCGACCACGAAGTAGGTGTCGTGGTACTGGAAGTCGGCCACCACGATGGCCAGCATCAGGCCGGAGAAACCGCCGATGGTGAACAGGATGACGAAGGCCACCGCCCACAGCATCGGCGCTTCGAAGGTGAGCGAACCGCGCCACATGGTACTCACCCAGTTGAATACCTTCACCCCGGTCGGGATGGAGATCAGCATGGTGGCGAACATGAAGTAGATCTCGCCGCCCAGCGGCATGCCCACGGTGAACATGTGGTGGGCCCAGACGATGAACGACAGGAACGCGATGGCGGCGATGGCGTAGACCATGGCCTGGTAGCCGAACAGCGGCTTGCGGCTGAAGGTGGGGATGATCTCGCTGACCACGCCGAAGGCCGGCAGGATCATGATGTACACCTCCGGGTGGCCGAAGAACCAGAAGATGTGCTGGAACATCACCGGGTCGCCGCCGCCGGCCGCGTTGAAGAAGCTGGTGCCGAAGAACTTGTCGGTGAGCAGCATGGTCACCGCGCCGGCCAGCACCGGCATCACCGCGATCAGCAGGAACGCGGTGATCAGCCAGGACCAGCAGAAGATCGGCATCTTCAGCAGGTCGATGCCCGGGGCGCGCATGTTGAGCACGGTGGCGATGATGTTGATCGCGCCCATGATCGAACTGATGCCGGCCACGTGGATCGCGAACACGGTGAACGCCACGTTGTAGCCGCCTTGCAGCGACAGCGGCGGATACAGCGTCCAGCCACCGGCCGGGGCGCCACCGGGCAGCGCGAAGGTGAGCAGCAGCAGGCTGAAGGCCACCGGCAGCAACCAGAACGACCAGTTGTTCATGCGCGGCAGCGCCATGTCCGGCGCGCCGACCTGCAGCGGGATCATCCAGTTGGCCAGGCCGACGAAGGCCGGCATCACGCCGCCGAAGATCATCACCAGCGCATGCACGGTGGTGAGCTGGTTGAAGGTTTCCGGCTTCACGAACTGCAGGCCGGGCTGCATCAGTTCGGCGCGGATGATCACGCTCATCGCCGCACCAATGATGAACATGATGAAGCTGAAGAGCAGGTACAGCGTGCCGATGTCCTTGTGGTTGGTCGAGAAGAACCAACGCTCGAAGAACGACTGCTGATGCCCGTGATGCCCGTCGTGATCAACTGCGGTATGCGCCATCGCAACTACACCTCATTGGTTCCGCTGGTAGCCACGCGCACCGTGCGGCGCGCGAGGTTCGATGATGTCAGGCGTTGCCCGGCGCCGCGTCCGGCGCGGGCGCCGGTGCTGCCGGTTCCGCCGGTGCGGCAGCAGGCACTGCCTCCGGGGTGGCTTCGGGCGCGGCCGGTGCCGGCGCCGGATCGGCCGCCTTCGGGCGCTTTTCCGCCAGCCACTTCTGGAAGTCGTCCTTGGACACCGCCTCGACCACGATCGGCATGAAGCCGTGGTCCTTGCCGCACAGCTCGGCGCACTGGCCGCGGTAGACGCCGACCTGCTCGATGTTGGTCCAGGCCTCGTTGATGAAGCCGGGAATGGCGTCCTGTTTCCAACCGAGCGCGGGCACCCACCACGCATGGATCACGTCGTCGGAGGTGATCACGAAGCGCACCTTGGTGTCGACCGGCAACACCAGGCGGTTGTCCACGTCGAGCAGGTAGTGCGGGTGGGTTTCGCGGTCGGGCACCTTGCCGCTCTGCCGGACCCGGTCCGATTCACGGTCCAGGCGGCTGGTGAAGCTGACGTCCTCACCCAGGTATTCGTATTTCCACATCCACTGGTAGCCGGTGACCTTGACGGTCATTTCGGCATCGCGGGTGTCGTAGAACTTGATCAGGTTGGCGGTGGCCGGCCAGGCCATCACCACCAGGATCAGCACCGGAATGACCGTCCAGATCACCTCGGCCTTGGTGTTGTGGCTGAAGGTGGCGGCGACCGCGCCCTTGGATTTGCGGAACTTGAAGATGGCATAGAACATCGCGCCGAACACCAGCACGCCGATGACCGTACACACCCACAGCGAGAACATGTTGGATTCCCACGCCAGGCGCGAGCTCTGGGTGACCCCCTTGCCCATGTTCAGCTGCCACGGAACCGGGTCGGCCGCCTGGGCCCACGCCAGTGCCGGCGCCATCAGCGCTGCCCCGTACCCCACTGCCTTTGCGAACTGCGTGCCCCACTTTCTGCGTTGCTTCATTGCCTAGACCCTTAGCGTCGTCGGTTGCAGCCATCGCTGGCCACGAGCAAGCCTTCTAGTGTCTCTGCCAGTGCCTGGCGTTCGGCTGGTGCGAGGAAACTCCCCACTTCCACCTGCCTACCGCTGGACGCAAGCCGGACCCTCGTTTCGTCGGCGAGCAGGCGCACCCAATGCGGATGTGCGCTGAACACCGGCGATTGACCGGGTGCGGGGATCACCTCCACGCACGCCGGCACTACCCGGATTTCTTCCTGCCGTTCACCCCTGCGCCACAACGCGCGCAGTGCCGCTGCCAGCAACAGGCTGTACAGCAGCGCAAACAAGGGGGCGAACACGTTGCCGGTGAACCAGCCCAGGGCGGCCACCAGCCACATCACCCCCGCCAACACAGCAAACAACAGGACGAACTGCCGGGCATCGAGCGCCCGTGGGGGACGCAGCCGCAGTTGCGTTCCTGATCCGTCCGGAGCTGTCAGCACCTCGATCATGTCGCAACCGCGTTTTCCTGCCGCGGGAAACGTCTCGATGGTAGCCCTGCTGTCGCGCGAGCCGCAAGGGTGCATTCACATTTTCAGAGATGGTGCAATACAGCATAAGCATCGGCGGCCGATTTGACGAAAACGGCACACTTTTTGAAAGCCCCGCCCGATCCGCCGAATCCCCCTGTATGAAAGGCTATGAACGTCATCGGCAGTGCCTTCCCGATTGTTTCCAGGGATGAAAAAGCGATTAAAATGGTCAAGTTCTCCATGAGCCAACCGGCATGACCGCATCTTCCGCGCTTCCCCCTGCCCCGGCCCCGTCCGGCGCCTCCCGCCCGCCGCTGCTGTCACCCGAGCTGCCGGTCGTTCCCAATGCGTTCCGCCAGGCGATCACCGATGCCTGGATGAAGGACGAGGCCAGCCACGTGCGCGAGCTGCTGGCGCAGGCACGCCTGCCGGCCGACGAACAGGCCGCCGTGCAGGCCACCGCCGCCGACCTGGTGGCGCGCGTGCGGGTGCGCGCCAAGGACCAGGGCGCGATCGAAGCGTTCATGCGCCAGTACGACCTCGGCAGCGAAGAAGGCGTGCTGCTGATGTGCGTGGCCGAAGCGCTGCTGCGCATTCCCGACCAGGACACCGCCGACAAGCTGATCCGCGACAAGCTCGGCGAAGCGGACTGGAAGAAGCACCTGGGCGGCAGTGACTCGGTACTGGTCAACGCCTCGACCTGGGGCCTGATGCTCACCGGCCACATCGTGCAGATCAACGATGCCACCCGTTCCGACGTGCCCGGTGCGTTCGCACGCCTGATGGGCCGCGTGGGCGAGCCGGTGATCCGCCTGGCCGTGCGCCAGGCGATGAAGATCATGGGCCATCAGTTCGTCATGGGCCGCACCATCGACGAAGCGCTGTCGCGCTCGCACAAGGGCGACAACGCCAGCTACCGCTATTCGTTCGACATGCTCGGCGAAGGCGCGCTGACCATGAAGGACGCCAAGCGTTACCTGGAAGACTACCGCCGCGCGATCCACTCCATCGGTGGCGACCACAAGGCCCGTGGCGGCCGTCCGGACGGCGACGTCAACGCGGCACCGGGCATCTCGATCAAGCTGTCGGCGCTGTATCCGCGCTATGAACACGCCAAGCGCGCGCGGGTGATGGCCGACCTGGTGCCCGGCGTGCTGGAACTGGCGCAGCTGGCCAAGTCTTACGGCATCGGCTGCACGGTGGATGCCGAGGAAACCGACCGCCTGGAACTGTCGCTGGACATCATCGAGAAGGTGGTGAGCGATGCTTCACTGGCCGGCTGGGAAGGCTTCGGCGTGGTGGTGCAGGCGTACCAGAAGCGCACCCCGTACACGATCGATTACCTGGCCGACCTGGCCCGCCGCATCGGTCGCCGCCTGCAGGTGCGCCTGGTCAAGGGCGCCTACTGGGACGCGGAGATCAAGCGCGCGCAGATCGACGGCCTGCCGGCCTACCCGGTGTTCACCCGCAAGCAGAACACCGACGTGTCCTACCTGGCCTGTACCAAGCGCCTGTTCTCGCACGCCGACGCGCTGTACCCGATGTTCGCCACGCACAACGCGCACACCATCGCGGCGGTGAAGGCGATCGCCAAGGGCGGCCAGTACGAGCACCAGAAGCTGCACGGCATGGGCGATGACCTGTATGCCGAAGTGGTGCCGGCCAACCGCCTGAACGTGCCGTGCCGCGTGTACGCGCCGGTGGGTTCGCACGAAGACCTGCTGCCGTACCTGGTGCGACGCCTGCTGGAGAACGGCGCCAACTCCAGCTTCGTCAACCGCATCACCGACGAAGACGTGGCCATCGACGACCTGATCCGCGATCCGGTTGAAGCGGTTGCTTCGTTCGATTCCATTCCACACCCGAAAATCCCGCTGCCGGTCGACCTGCTGCGCAGCCAGAACCACGACAGGAAGAACTCCATGGGCGTCAATCTCGCCAACGACAACGATCTGCGCGCCCTGGCCGAGCAGCTCAACGCGGCGATCAAGCCGTGGCAGGCCGCCCCGCTGGTGCCGGGTGCGCAGCCGACCGGCGCGCTGGTCAACGTGATCAACCCGGCCGACACCCGCCAGGTGATCGGGCAGTGGCAGCCGGCCGACAGCGCCACCGTGGAAAAGGCGCTGGCCAATGCCGTGGCCGCGCAGCCGCAGTGGAACCGCACCCCGGCCGCCAGCCGCGCGGCGATCCTGGAACACGCGGCCGACCAGCTGGAAGCACGCATGCCGGAGTTCATGGCGCTGTGCGTGAAGGAAGCCGGCAAGAGCCTGCCCGACGGGATCGCCGAAGTGCGCGAAGCGGTGGACTTCCTGCGCTACTACGCCAAGCAGGCGCGCGAGCAGTTCGGCCACGCTGAGAAGCTGCCCAGCCCGACCGGCGAATCCAACGAGCTGCAGCTGCATGGCCGTGGCGTGTTCGTGTGCATCAGCCCGTGGAACTTCCCGCTGGCGATCTTCCTGGGCCAGGTTGCCGCTGCGCTGGCCGCAGGCAACAGCGTGATCGCCAAGCCGGCCGAACAGACCAACCTGATCGGCTACTACGCGGTGAAGCTGCTGCTGGATGCCGGCATTCCCGAGGGCGTGGTGCAGTTCCTGCCGGGCGATGGCGCCACCGTCGGCGCGGCGCTCACCGCCGACCCGCGCGTGGCCGGCGTGGCCTTCACCGGTTCGACCGACACCGCGCGTGCGATCAACCGTGCGATGGCCGCACGCGACGCTGCCATCGGCGTGCTGATCGCCGAAACCGGCGGCCAGAATGCCTTCATCGCCGACTCCTCGGCGCTGCCGGAACAGCTGGTCAAGGATGCCATCGGTTCGGCCTTCACCTCGGCCGGCCAGCGCTGCTCGGCCGCGCGCGTGCTGTTCGTGCAGGACGATATCGCCGACAAGGTGATGACCATGCTGGCCGGTGCGATGGCCGAACTGAAGATCGGCGACCCGGGCCTGCTGTCCACCGACGTCGGCCCGGTGATCGACGCCGATGCACTGCAGATCCTGCAGGAACACGCGCTGCGCATGGAAAAGGAAGCGCGCCTGATCGCCGCGGCCGAGCTCAGCGAAGCCGCCGCGCATGGCACCTTCTTCGCGCCGCGCGCGTACGAACTGAAGAACCTGGACCAGCTGCACAAGGAAATCTTCGGGCCGGTGCTGCACGTGATCCGTTGGAAGGGCGACCAGCTCGATGCGGTGATCGACCAGATCAACGCCACCGGCTACGGCCTCACCCTGGGCGTGCATTCGCGCATCGATGAAACCGTGGAACGCATTTCCTCGCGCATCAACGTGGGCAATGTGTACGTCAACCGCAACCAGATCGGTGCAGTGGTGGGCGTGCAGCCGTTCGGCGGCCAGGGCCTGTCGGGTACCGGTCCGAAGGCCGGTGGTCCGCACTACCTGCTGCGTTTTGCCACCGAGAAGACCGTGACCGTGAACACCACGGCCGCCGGTGGCAATGCCTCGCTGCTGACCCTGGGCGATTGATTCCGGCAGCGGGGCAGAGCCCCGCTCCAGCGCGCTCGGATTGTCGTATCAATGAAAAACCCCGCTGAAAAGCGGGGTTTTTCGTGTCTGCCGCAGTCGCTTCAGTCGGCGTGGATCGCTTCGATCTCATCGCGCATCAGCAGCTCTTCGCCCATGTAGCGCTCGAACCTGATGCGGCCGAAACCGGCCGCGTACCAGGCTTCGATGCGGTTGTCTTCGAAGGTTGCGGTGAGGTGGCAACTGTTTTTGAAGGTGCGCGGTGCATTGTCGACCTCGGCCTGCACGTCTTCGAAGCCGACGAAGGTGTAGTCGGTGAAGCCGTCGTAGTCGATCGGGGTGACCGTCTCCTCGACGTGGTGGGTGCGCTCACCCTGGCCGCTGAGCTGGAAGCGCTCGCCCGGCTTCGCGCGCTCCGGGAAGGTCGGCGCGGGCTTGAAGGTGTCGGTCATCACCGGCTGGGCGGCGTCGCCACCCCATGCGGAAATGCCATAGCGCTCTTCGCCGAGCAGCTGCCGGCCGCTGGCATCGTAATAGCTGGCCATGCCGACGCCACCACCGGCGCTGTGCACCTTGATGGCGTCCTGGCCGTTGAAGGTGGCCTGCTCGATGGTCAGCGTCTCATCGCCGTTGGACCAGCGCAGGCCGGGCGTGAGGGTGAAGCAGGCGGCGAAATCGGCGGCAAAGGCCGGCGCGGCCAGCGCGGACAGGCCCAGGGCCAGGGTGGTGCGGAGTAGAACGGGCGACATGTGGTGTCCTTGTCATGGATCGTGGAGCGGTCCCTGCGCCGCGTGCCGGACGGTCCGGGTCGGCGCGGACCGGGATTGTACGTGGCTGTGGCATGATCCAGCCATGCGCCCGATTGTCCTGCCGATCCTGCTGGCGATGTGCCTGTCCACCGTTCCGGCCGCCGTTGCAGCGGCCTCGGAGCGCGTGCTGGTGTTCACCCATACCGCCAAGTTCCGCCACGACTCGATCCCGACGGCGGTGAGCACGTTGCGCCTGCTGGCCGAGCGCGAGCGGTTGACGGTGGACCAGAGCGAGAACCCGGCCGATTTCAACGACGCCAACCTCGCCCGCTACCGGGTGGTGGTGTTCGCCAACACTACCGGCGATGTACTCGACGCGACGCAGCAGCAGGCGATGCAGGCCTTCATCCGCGGCGGCGGTGGCTTCATGGGCGTGCATTCGGCGGCGGATACCGAGTACGAGTGGCCGTGGTATGGGCAGCTGGTCGGCGCCTACTTCAAGAACCACCCCGAGGGCCTGCAGTTCAGCCGGGTGCAGCCGGAGCGGGACGGCAAGGCGCACGGCAACGCGTGGCCGGTGCGCGACGAGCTGTACAACTACCGCAGCAATCCGCGTCCTGCCGTGCAGGTGATCGCCACGGTGGACGAACGCCTGTACCAGGGCGGCACGATGGGCGCCGACCATCCCATCGCGTGGTGCCACGCCTTCGATGGCGGCCGCAGCTGGTACACCGGCCTGGGGCACGACAAGGGCCTGTACCGCAACCGCGATTTCCTGACGCACCTGCGGCAGGGCCTGTTGTACGCCGCAGGACGTTCGCCGACGTGTTGAAACGCAGGAGGCCCCGCTTGCGCGGGGCCTCCTGGTCTTACCCGGCGCGAACGCCGTGGATCAGAACTTGTAGTTGAACGAGGCCGCCAGCACGTCGCCGCGGACCTTGTACTTGCCGTTCAGCGAATTGCCCTGGTTGTTCGTGGTGGCCGGAACGATGACGTTCGGGTCGCTGGTGAACAGGTGGGTGTAACCGAAGTTGTATTCGGTGTTCGCCGACGGAGTCCAGCCCACGCCCAGCGACAGCCACTTGCGGCTGGTGTCCGGCACGCGGACGTCGCGGTGTGCGTCGGTGGTCGGGGTCTGGTCGTATGCCACGCCGCCACGCAGGGTGACGGTGTCGCTCAGCTTGAAGTCGGTACCGAGCGAGACGAAGGTCGTGTCGCGGTAGCCGAATTCCAGCACCGAGTCCGGCTGCGCCGACGCGTAGTCGATGGTGACCTGGTCGAACGCGGTCGACCAGGCAGTGCGGGTGACGTCACCCATCACGGTCCAGCGGTCGTTGACGTTGTGGGTGATGCTCATCGTGGCCGAGGCCGGCAGGGTCACGGTGGCCTTGCCCGAGGTGGTCACGAAGCGACCCGGCTGGGCAACCGCCAGCACGGCAGCCGCATTGCCCGGAACGTCGAAGGTGGCGTCGCCGCCGGTGATCTTGTGCTCGACCTTGGAGCGGTAGCTGAAGCCGATGTGGGTGTTCTCATCGGGGCTGAACAGACCGCCGACGGTCCAGCCCACGGCGTTGTTGTCGCCTTCGACGGTCAGCTTGCCATCGGCGCTGCCCGGGGCGAAGCCCGGCACGCGGGACTGGGCCAGCGCGGTGCCGAAGTCGATGTTGTTGCTCAGTTCGATGGTCAGGTGCTCAACGAACACCGACGCGCCGAAGGACACGTACGGGTTGACGTCGTACGAGGCGGCAAAGCCCAGGTCGATCGCCTTCAGGTCGGTCTTCAGGCCGCTGTAGCGACCCACCCAGCCATTGTCGTAATCGGTCTTGAAGCCGAACGGGGCGGTCAGCGAGACGCCGAAGTGGGCCTGTTCGCCGATCGGCATGTGGAAGTACGCGGCCGGAACCGGGGCGATCATGCCGGCGTCGCCGCCGTCACCGCCGGTCTGCGGCTGGCCGGTCGGCTTGCGGCCGGTGCCTTCGTATTCGGCCTTGAAGCTGATGGCGCTCAGGTCGCCCTGGATCTGCATGCCTTCCAGCTGGCGCATGCCGGCCGGGTTGACGGCCATGATCGAGGCATCGCCCTGGGCGGAGCCCGAACCGGCGAAGGCGCGGCCGAGGCCCTTGGCGCTGTTTTCCTTCAGCTGGAAGGCGGCGGCGTTGACGTGGCCAACGGCCAGCACGCCGGCGATGCCGACAGCCAGGGCGGTGACGCGGGCGAGGGTGGAAGCGGTATGCATCGTGTGTTCTCTCCGGAAATGCGTGTGGTTTTGTCTACGCGCGCCTGCGCTGCTTCCGGTCCCGAAAGACTGGAAACAACGCGCCGGAGTCCCCTCCCGACATACGACGCCGTATGCGAGTATACCCAGACCGGTTAATGAAACAATAACGCGATCAGCCGCTTTGGCTATTCAGGCTGAACCCGCGATTACTCCCTCCAGCCGCCGCCCACGGTAGGCTAGCGCCCACATGTTCGTCTCGCTCCCTTCGCGCAAGAAATCCGCCGTCCGCTGGGCCACGCCCCTGCTGTTCGCGACATTGTGGGCCGCGTTCCTGTGGTCGATCTCCCGACCCGGTGACGCCCGCCGCAGCCTGTGGATGGACTGGGGCGCGCTGTCGACCGGGCTGACCCGGCCACTGGACTGGTGGGCCACCTTCGAAGACGGCAGCGTGCTGCGCCTGTTCACCGCGCTGTTCCTGCACGCGGACTGGTCGCACCTGCTGGGCAACCTGGTCTTCCTGCTGATCTTCGGCTTTCCTGCCGAGCGCGTGCTGGGGCCGTGGCGGCTGATGCTGCTGTTCCTGGTCGGCGGGGCGATCTCCAACCTCACTGCGATCTACACCATGGGCAGCCCGGACCAGATCATCATCGGTGCCAGCGGCGCGGTGTCGGCGCTGATCGGTGCCTACCTGGCCCTGTTCCCCGGTGCACGGCTGGGCGTGGTGATTCCGCTGGGGCTGTTCCTGGAATTCGTGCGCGCCCCGGCCTACCTGTTGATCGGGGTGTGGGCCGGGCTGCAGGTGGTGTTTGCCTACATCGGCCCCAGCTTCGGCATGGTGGCCTGGTGGGCGCACATTGCCGGGTTCGTGTTCGGGCTGGGGTATGGGGTGTACGTGCGCGCGGCCATTGCCCGGCGCCTGCGGAAGCGGCACGGGTTCTGAGGCGCGGCGCGGTGGCGCCGGCGCACGACCAACGGTCGTGCGCTACCTCAGGGTTTGGGTTCCGGTTTGGGTTCCGGTTTGGGTTCCGGTTTGGGTTCCGGTTCCGATTTGGCTTCGGGTTTGGCTTCGGGTTTGGCTTCGGGTTTGGCTTCGGGTTTGGCTTCGGGCTTGGCTTCGGGCTTGGGTTCCGGCTTCTGTTCGGGCTTCTGCGTGGGCCGGCCAACGGCCGGCGCTACCGGTTTCTGCTTTGCTGCCAGCGAGCCGGGCTGTTTCAGTTCGGCCAGCGCGTCCTTGATCGGGCCGTCGCCGGGCAGCACGTCGCCGGCCTGGTAGCCTTCGACCCCTTCGTCGTCGCCGCGCAGGTGCCCCGGCAGGGTCGCTTCGCTGTAGTCGCTCAGGCTGGCGGGCAGCTCGTCCTGTTCGCCCGGCTTCTTCTCCGGCAGCAGCACCACGTCCGGCACGATGCCGGTGGCCTGGATCGATTTCCCACTGGGGGTGTAATAGCGCGCGGTGGTCAGCTTGACCGAGTCGCCGTTGTCCAGCGGCAGCACGGTCTGCACCGAGCCCTTGCCGAAGGTACGGCTGCCGACCACGCGGGCACGTCCGTTGTCGCGCAGCGCACCGGCCAGCACTTCAGAGGCGCTGGCCGAGCCGGCGTCGGTCAACACCACCACCGGTGCGCCCTTGAGCAGGTCGCCCGGGGTGGCGTCGAAGCGCGCGTCGCTGATCGAGATGCGGCCACGGGTGCTGACGATGTTGCCCTTGTCGAGCAGGTCGTCGGCGACCTGTACGGCGGCGGTCAGCAGGCCGCCCGGATTGCTGCGCAGGTCGAGCACCAGCCCCTTGAGCGTGCCGCCGGCCTGCTGCTGCAGCTGCGCCACGTGCTTCTGGAAATCGGCACCGGTGTCGGCCTGGAAGGTGCTCAGGCGGATGTAGCCATAGCCCGGCTCGAGCATGCGGCTGCGCACGCTGGTCACGCGGATGGTTTCGCGTGTGATCGGCACGTCGAACGGCTTGGGCTTGCCCTCGCGCACGATGGTCAGCACGACCTTGCTGCCGGCCTTGCCACGCAGGGGTTCGGTGGCCTCGATGGCGCTGATCGGCTTGCCATCAATGGCGATGATCAGGTCGCCGGCGAGGATGCCGGCCTTGGCCGCCGGGGTGTCGTCGATCGGGGAGATCACCTTGAGGCTGCTGTTGTCGGGCTGCTGCTGCAGCTCCACGCCGATGCCTTCATAGGCGCCTTCGGCCTGCTCGTCGAAAGCCTCGGCATCTTCCTTGTCGAAGTAGGTGCTGTGCGGATCCAGGTCCAGCAACAGCCCACGGATCGCGGATTGCATCAGTTTCTTGTCGTCCACCGGCTCCACGTAGGCGGCGCGCACGGCGTTGTACACGCCCACATAGCGGCGGATTTCCTCCAGCGGCACGCGCGAGGTGACTGCTTCTTCCGCGGAGGCGGCATCGCCAGCGCGTTCCGGAACCGGGGCGGTCTGCTGTGCCCATGACAGCGCCGGCACCAGGGCCAGCAGCAGGGTGGCGGAACGGGCTACGCGCATGAAGCACTCCAGGGTGAGCGGGGGACGGGAACAGGCGCACCAGCGATGCGCCGCCCGATTATGCGCGAAGGCACGGTAAATTCCCGTTGAACAACCCACCGGTAGAGCCACGCCCTGCGTGGCTGTCGCACCAGATCCACCGGCTGCCCATTACGCCGCAACCCGTAGAGCCACGCCGTGCGTGGCTGCACGTATACCTACCGGCGCTGCAACCACGAAGAAGGATCCACCGGCTGTCCGTTACGCCGCAATTCAAAGTACAGCGCCGTAACCCCCTGCCCGCCCGAGTTGCCCACCTTCGCCACGGCGTCGCCCTTCTTCACCGTGCCACCGGCATCGCGCAGCAGGGTGTCGTTGTGCGCGTAAAGGCTCATGTAGCCGTTGCCGTGGTCCACGATCAGGATCATGCCGTAGCCCGTCATCCAGTCGGAAAACACCACGGTGCCGTCGGCCACGGCGGTCACCGTGCTGCCGGCTGCGGCGCCGATCAGGACGCCGCTGCTGGTGCGCCCGTCCGGCAGCTTGCCGCCGTAACGCGCCAGCAGGTTGCCCGACAACGGCCAGCCCAGCCCGCCGACCTTCGGGGCCGGCGCCGAGGCCACCGCGGGCGGCGTCTTGCCCGCGCGTGGCGGCGGGCGGGTGCCGCTGGCCGCGGCAGCGCGGTCGGCTTTTTCCGCCGCAGCCTTTTCGGCAGCGGCACGGCGCGCGGCGGCACGCCGTTCGGCTTCGGCGCGGGCGGCGGCGGCACGCAGGTTGGCAAGCAGGGTTTCCAATGCCTTGGCATCCTGGCCCAGCGCCTTTTCGCGTTCGCTGCGGTCCTTGTAGCGCTCGTCCAGGCTGGCCACGGTGGCGGCGCGGGTTCGACGGTCGTCGGCCAAGGTGGCGGCCTGCTGCTTCTGCTGCTGGCGGGTGCCTTCGAGTGCCTGCCGGCGCTCCACGATCTGGGCTTCCACCGTCTCCAGTTCGGTCAGGTCGGCGGTGAGTGCGCCGATCCGGCGCGCGCGCTCGCGCTGCAGGTAGCGATGGTAGGCCAGGGTGCGGTTGGCATCGGCCACCCGGTCCTGGGAAAGCAGCAGCTTCAACGGTGCGTTGTTGCCGATCCGGTACGCCGCACGCAGCAGCGAGGCCAGTTCTTCCCGCTGCGCCTGCAGCCCGGCCTGCAGTTGGCTGCGACGCTGCTGCAGTTCCTGCAATGCGCGGGTTTCGCGCTGCAGGGCGGTTTCGGTCTGGGCCAGCACGCGGCTGGTGCGCGCGACCTTTTCGTCGGCTTCGCGCAACTGGCGCGATGCCTGCCCGCGCTGGCCCTCGAGGGTACGGCGCTCCTGGGCCACGCCCTTCAGTTCGGTACGCAGCTTCTGCAGCTTGCGTTCGGCCTCCTTCGGATTCTGCGCGGCCACCGGTGCGGTGACTGCCAGCGCCGTCACTGCCAGCGCCAACAGTGCGGCCATCCAGCGCGGGCCACGACCCGATCCGGCGGACGATTTGTTATGTCGACGTGAGGAGGAAGCGTTGTGGCGCAAGGGCTTTCCAGTGACTTCAGGCAGATGCGGATTGCAACGCTGCATGGTGACATTCCTGCAGGCGGCCTGCCAGCCGCATACCGGACGACGCACCCATGAAATCCCTCTCGCTCCCGCTGCTCCTGACCCTGACCCTGTGCTGTGGGTCGGCCTGGGCCGTGGATGACATCAGCAAGGTCAACGGCGCCATCTCCGCCGAGGCCGGTCGCGCCTATGGCGATCTCGAGACGGTCAATGGCGGCATCACGGTAGGTGCAGGTGCCACCGCCAAGAGCATCCAGACGGTCAACGGCACCATCACCGTCCATGACGGCGCCAGCACCGGCAGCGTGTCCACGGTCAACGGCAAGATCGCCCTGGGGCTGCGGGTGATGGCCGAAGGCAACATTGAAACCGTCAACGGCCACATCTTCGTGGACCGCGGCAGCCAGATCGATGGCCGCGTGGAAAACGTGAACGGCAGCATCGGCCTGGTCGAGACCCGGGTCAGCAACAGCATCGAGACAGTCAACGGTGACATCACCGTGGGCGTCGGCTCTCAGGTTGGCGGCGGCATCCACGTCGAAAGGCCAAGCTTCGGGATTTCGCTGAGTGCGCCGCGCAAGCCGCGGATCATCATCGGTCCGAACGCGTCGGTCGCCGGCGAGCTGCGCTTCGAGCGCGAGGTGGTGCTGTACGTGCACCGCACCGCGTCGATCGGGCCGGTGGTGGGTGCCGAGGTTGTGCCCTTCGACACCGACACCGCGCCGCGCAATTGATACCCTTTTCACCGGTGCCCGAGCACCGGCCCTTTGTCTCCAGGAATCGATGATGTCCCGCAAACTTCTGTTGTGCCTGGCCGCCACTGCCGCATTGACCGCGTGCAAGGGCGAGACCGATGCCCCGGCCGCTGCGCCGGTGGCCGATACCGCACCGGCCGCCGCCGGCCACGCGTTCTCCGCCGACATCAATGCCGCCGACTTCGGCGAGTTGGTCAAGACGCTGTCGTCGGACGAGTTCGAAGGCCGCGCCCCGGGCAGCACCGGCGAAGAGCGCACGGTGAACTACATCCGCGACCAGATGCAGCGCATCGGGCTGCAGCCCGGCAACGGCGACAGCTGGTTCCAGGAGGTGGCGATGACCGAAACCACCGCCGACGAGAGCACGGTGCTGAAGCTGGACCAGGCCGGCAAGCAGCGCGACCTGAAGTTCGGGACCGACATGGTGATCGGTACCCGCAGCGGCCAGCAGGAAGTGAAGATCGACGGCAGCGAGCTGGTGTTCGTCGGTTACGGCGTGGACGCGCCGGAACAGAAGTGGAACGACTACGCCGGCCAGGACTGGAAGGGCAAGACGGTCGTGATGTTCGTCAACGACCCGGGCTTCCATGCCAATGACGACAAGCTGTTCGACGGCAAGCGCATGACCTATTACGGGCGCTGGACCTACAAGTTCGAGGAAGCGGCGCGCAAGGGCGCGGCGGCGGCGCTGATCGTGCATGACACCGCCGGCGCATCCTATGGCTGGGACGTGGTGAAGAATTCCTGGGCCGGCCCGCAGTACGACCTGCCGGCCAAGGACGATCCGGAACGGCGCCTGCCGGCCCAGGGCTGGCTGAGCGCCGATGCGGCGCGCCAGCTGTTTGCCGACGCCGGGCTGGACCTGGACCAGGCCTACAAGGACGCCAACAAGCGCGGCTTCAAGCCGGTCCCGCTGAAGGCGAAGATCTCGCTGGACCTGAAGAGCACCATCGCTGAAAAGAAGTCGCGCAACGTGGTCGGCGTCCTGCCGGGCACCAAGCATGCCGACGAGGCGGTGCTGTACATGGCGCACTGGGACCACCTGGGCAAGCACGAAGGTGAGCAGGGCGACAACATCTACAACGGCGCGATCGACAATGCGACCGGCGTGGCCGGCATCCTGGAGATTGCCGACGTGATGGCGCATGAGCAGCCGGCGCCGGAGCGGTCGGTGGTGTTCCTGGCGGTGACGCTGGAAGAGTCTGGCCTGCTGGGCTCGAAGTACTACGTGAACCACCCCACCTTCCCGCTGGACAAGATTGCCGGGGTGATCAACATCGATGCGATGTCGGTGGCCGGTCGCGCCAAGGACATGACCGTTACCGGCTTCGGCAGTTCGGAGCTGGAGGACATCCTCAAGCCGCTGGCGGCGGAGCAGAACCGCACGCTGCATGGCGAGAGCTCGGTGCAGAGCGGCTTCTATTTCCGTTCGGACCACTTCAACTTCGCCAAGGCCGGCGTTCCGGCCCTGTATGCCGATGGCGGCGAAGACCTGCTGGACGGCGGCGTGGACGCGGGCCGCAAGGCTGCGGAAGCCTACGGCCGCGACCGTTACCACGGGCCGAAGGACGAGTACGACCAGAGTACCTGGAAGCTGGACGGCACCGTGGAAGACCTGCAGCTGCTGCACGGCGTCGGCAAGGCGATCGCGGTGGGTGGCCAGTGGCCAAACTGGTACGAGGGCAACCCGTTCAAGGCCGCCCGCGACGAGATGATGAAGGGCAAGACCGAGGCGGCAGCGCCGAAGCCTGCGGCGAAGTAAGCCTGGTTTACAGGATTGTTGTTTTTAAGGAAGCGGCGCCCATGGGGCGCCGCTTTTTTTTCGTCATTCGGACGCTGAGGGCCAACGGGTCCAGCCGTAGCGGTACTCGCCGACCTTGCTGGCGAGTCCGGATCGGACCGGGTTCTCCATCAGGTAGTTCGCCTGGGTGAGCAGCGATTCGTCGGAGCGGATGCAGTGATCGTAAAATCCGCGTTGCCATAGGGCGCCCTGACTGCCGCGGTGCAGGTTCACTGCGCGCGAGGAGCGGGATTTGAAGGCCTGCACGCACCGGCTGATGTTGCCGTTGCCCAGTTGCATGAGCCAGTGAACGTGGTCGGGCATGACCACCCAGGCGAGCGTACGAGAGCGGTGTTCGCGGTCGGAGCAGCGTAGCGCCTCGACCACGCATTCAACGCTGGCATCGTCGACGAACACGGATTCGCGGCCGGCCACGACGGTGGTGAGCATGTAGTACGCCCCTTGCATGGAGCGGCGGCCGATAAGAAGACGTGGGCTGGACATGGCCACAGGGTGGTCCTTCGCAGGGACCTGTTGTATCCGGGAAGTCTCAAGCGCCCTGTCAGACGATGCCCGTAGGGTCGCATTCCAATCGACCGCCGGGGTGGTGATTACCCCATTGGGGCATGACCACGAACGCAGGCTAGCCGTTTTCGGGGTGGGTCCATGCGTCTCCGTGCCGATCACCGTCATCGGCGGTCGTTTGGGAACCGACCCTACCGCGTGCCCGGCACGGATCCGGCCGGTCGTCGCCTGTGCGTTCGATGCCGGTAGGGTCGCATCCCAATCGACCGCCGGGGTGGTGATTACCCATTGGGGCATGAACACGAACGCAGGCTTGCCGTTTTCGGGGTGGGTTCATGCGTCACCGTGCCGATCACCGTTATCGGCGGTCGTTTGGGAACCGACCCTACCGCGTGCCTGGCACTGCTCCGATCCGTCGGCGCCTGTGCGTTCGGTGCCGGTAGGGTCGCATCCCAATCGACCGCCGGGGTGGTGATTACCCCATTGGGGCATCACCACGAACGTAGCGAGACGTTTTCGGGGTGGGTTCATGCGTCACCGTGCCGATCACCGTTATCGGCGGTCATTTGGGAACCGACCCTACCGCGTGCCCGGCACGGATCCGGCCGGTCGGCGCCTGTGCGCTTGATCCCGGTAGGGTCGCATTCCAATCGACCGCCGGGGTGGTGATTACCCCGTTGGGGCATGACCACGAACGCAGGCGAGCCGTTTTCGGGGTGGGTTCATGCGTCACCGTGCCGATCACCGTCACCGGCGGTCGTTTGGGAACCGACCCTACCGCGTGCCCGGCAGGATCCTGCCGGTGGGCGCCTGCCGTTGCGCGGCACCTGTGCGGACGGATCCGACCGGTCGGTGTCGACCGTTGGAATACAGGAAAAGAAAAAACCCCGCTGCGTGAGCAGCGGGGTTTTTGGGTGTAAACCCTGGCGATGACCTACTCTCGCATGGCTTGAGCCACACTACCATCGGCGCAGCTGCGTTTCACTTCCGAGTTCGGGATGG
>Ga0213821_1000332_pt1 | contig 31201 bp, 23 predicted proteins | sample MC6MC0909MG_FD_179894 | JGI IMG/M metagenome (GOLD analysis project Ga0213821, IMG submission 179894) | Enriched soil aggregate microbial communities from Iowa State University, Ames, United States - MC6-MC0909-MG | ecosystem: Environmental > Terrestrial > Soil > Unclassified | place: USA: Iowa...
GCCCTGGAGGCGCAACTGAGCCTGGCCGCGGAACTGCAGCTGCCGGTATTCCTGCATGAGCGTGACGCCAGCGAGCGCCTGCTGGCCATTCTCAAGGACTATCGCGATCACCTGCCGGCCGCCGTGGTGCATTGTTTCACCGGTGAGCGTGAGGCGCTGTTCGCCTATCTGGACATGGACCTGCACATCGGCATCACCGGCTGGATCTGCGATGAGCGCCGCGGTACTCATCTGCATCCGCTGGTGGGCAATATTCGCGAAGGGCGACTGATGCTGGAAAGTGATGCGCCCTACCTGTTGCCACGCAGCTTGCGGCCCAAACCAAAAAATGGCCGCAATGAACCGGCGTTCTTGCCCCAGGTGCTACACGAGGTGGCCTTGCATCGGGGCGAAGCGCCAGAGCATACGGCTCGACATACCAGCGAATGCGCCCGGCAGTTCTTCGATTTGCCTTGAAATCGAGTCGTTGTTTTCGCGGGCAAGCCCGCTCCCACAGGCTAAGCGCAGATTTCCAATCCTGCGCGGAACCTGTGGGAGCGGGCTTGCCCGCGAAAAGAGCACCGCGCAAATGACAGATTCCCCCTGCGCTTTCTTGACCCACATCAAGACCCCCACTGAGCCGCTCGGACACAATGATGGCACCTTGCCAATACTGTTTCCGCTCAACTCAGAGAAGACCTACGATGGGTGCCTGGCTTAGCAATATTTCCCTGAAGTACAAGTTCTGGGCCGTCAATGCGGTGGCCTTCGTCACCACCCTGTTGCTGGTGCTGTATGCCGTGCACCTGGAGCAACAGGCCCGCGCCGAGGGCGCACGCGCACAAGCGCAAGCCCAGGCGCAGCTGCTGGCAGCCTGGCCCAGCGCACAGCAACTGCCCAAGCAAAGCAACGTGATCAGCTGGCAGCCGGGGCAAACACCGAGCATTGCTGGCGAACCCCTGATGCTACCCAAGGACGCCCAAGGCTGGGTCGAGTTACCCAGCGCGTGGATCCTTGGCGACAATCCACTGCGCGGCGCCCAGGTTGTGCGCCAGGGCGATCAGCAGTTGGCTGTTCTGGCCCAGTCGCCGAGCCTGCGCCAGGTGTTCTTCGACCGTTTCGGCAACTATGCGGTGTGCGTAGCCATCCTGATGCTGGCGATGCTCTGTGCCTCGCAATTGTTGATCCGCTTCCTGCTCAGCCAGCTCAACACTCTCAAGGATGTGATGCTGCATGTGGAGAAGACTGGCGACCTGTCGGCGCGGGTGCCACTGGCCTGTGGCGACGAGGTCGGGCAGATGGCTGGCGCCTTCAATGCCATGCAGTCGACCTATCACCGGGTCGTCAGCACCGTCGCCCGCACCGCCGCGCAGCTCGACTCCGGCGCGGCGCGCCTGGCGGCGAGCATGAACGAGGTGCGCCACGGCATGATCGGCCAACAGAGCGAGACCGATCAGGCGGCGACAGCGATCAACGAGATGTCGGCCACCGTGCATCATATCGCCCAGCACGCCGGCGCCACTCGTGACCTCTCGCAAACCGCCGATAGTCTGGCAGGCAGCGGCCAGGTTGTGGTCAGCCGGGTGCAGGATTCGATTTCTGGCCTGTCCAGCGGCGTGCAACAGACCGCCGAAATGATCCGCCAGTTGGCCGAAGACAGCCAGAAGATCAATGGCGTGGTTGGGGTGATCCACAGTATTGCCGAGCAGACCAATCTGCTGGCGCTCAATGCTGCGATTGAAGCCGCGCGGGCGGGCGACCTCGGTCGCGGCTTCGCAGTGGTCGCCGACGAGGTGCGCAACCTGGCCAAGCGCGTGCAAACCTCCACCGATGAAATCACCGGCATGGTCGCTGCGCTGCAATCGGGCACACGCGATGCGGTGGAGTTTATGCAGGAGAGCTCGTACAAGGCCGACGACTGCGTCAAGCAGGCCCAGGAGGCGGGTGAGTCGCTGGCGGAAATCACCAGCGCCGTAGCCCAGATGCGTGAGAGCAATACCCAGATAGCGGTAGCCGCCGAGCAACAGAGCCAAGTCGCCGAAGAGATGAATCGGGCTGTGGTGAGCATTCGCGACGTGACCGAACAGACCGTGCAGCAGACGGTCGGCTCGGCGACCACCAGCAGCGAACTGGCGACCCTCGCCGGGGAACTGAGCAAGGCCATCGGCCAGCTCAAGCTATAGTCATCATAGCCAGCCTCGATTGGCCCCCTGGCGGGGGCCGCACTAAGCTTTGGACATGACCCTGAGGAATTGTCCATGAGCAAACGCCTGCCCAACCTGCCCGCCTGGCAATGGCGCGGCTATCACCACAATCACCGTCACCCGGCCAACCTGGTACTGCACCTGATTGCCGTGCCGCTGTTCATCCTCGGCGCCTTGCTGGTGCTGTCCGGGCTGTTCGGCCTGGATCTGGGGCAGATCGCTGTGGGCATCATCGCCCTGATTGCCGGGCTTGGGCTACAACGCCAAGGGCATCGCCTGGAAGCCGAGCAGCCAGAGCCTTTCGCCAATCGCAAGGACGCCGTGCAGCGCCTGCTCACCGAGCAATTCATCACCTTTCCCCGCTTCCTTTTGAGTGGCGCCTGGTGGCGGGCCTGGCGCGAACGGCACAAGCACCGGCGTTAAGCGAACACCGTGACCGTTTGCCGGCTTAGCGCCAGTAACTCACCCTCGGCGCTCCACAGCGCGGCCGAGGCGTGGCCGTAACCGTCTTTGGCGTGCTCGGTCTCGACGCAATAGCGGCACCAGTCCAGGGTCGACAGGGTCGGTGTCGGCTGGACGAACTCGATGGTCCAGGTCAACGTGCTGCCCGCAGCGGGCCGCTTGAGAAACGGCATCAAGCTAGGCGGCCAGGCATCCACCAGGGCCAGCAGGTGCGATTCGTTGACCGGCCCCTGCTCGACATCGCGCAGGCGCACCCAACCGCCCATTTGCCGCGAAGCGTTGCCGGTAAAAGGCAACCCGCCGATAGCCCAGCGCAGCGCCACGTGGCGCATGAACTCCGGTGTGATGCCCTTGATATAAGGCAGCTCGGGGGCACTCTGCTCGAGCGCTTTCATCTCTACCGCGGGCAGCGCCGTCACCTCGACCTCTGAGGCTCGTCCCGCACCGAAACTCCCCTGCACCAGCGTCACCACCTGGCCGTCTTGCACCGCACGGCCAAGCAGGGTGCTGACGGCTTTGCCTTCACGCAGCACCTCGACCTCGAAACTGATCGGCACATCAGGCGCAGCAGGCCCAACGAAGGTGATCGCCAGGGAGCGAACCAGGCGCTCGTCTGTCAGCTTCAAGCGCATGGCTTGGTACACCAGCGCGGCCATCAGACCGCCAAACGCCGCCCGCCCCTGAGCCCAGCTGGCGGGCACGCACACCGATTCGGGGTGCTCGCGCACCGCAGCCAGCAATTGAGTGAAATTCATGATGCCCTCGGCTTTTGCAGGAAAACTCCGATGTTAGCCAGCGAACCTGCACACAGCAGCCCGCATATCGGTCATTTCAGCGGGCTATCGTCGCGCCAAGGCATCCTGCAGCTTCTGCAGGGTGACATCAGACTGCTGCTCAGCCTCCTGCAGCTCTTGTTCCCAGGCCACCTGGCACGACGCAAGGTCGGCATGCCTCGGCACCTGCGACAGCCACTGAACGCGGTCATGCCAGTCGCCCAGGTCGCCCTGGGCGCGCTTGAGCAACCGCTGCAGCTTGCGCCCAGCGTGATCGAGCTGCGGGTAGGCTTCGTCGCCATAGCGCACCCGTTTGATCAGCAGCCGCAGCCGATGGCGATCATGGGCCGGATCCTTCAACCCCTTTTCCAGCTTGCGCCATTGCTTGGTCAGGCGTTTGTCGATGCGCCGCTTGAGCCGATCGGCGAGCCCTTCACGATCGGCCGCACGCAGAAACAGCGGGAAGGCATCGACAATCGCCAGCATGCGCGTGAGCTGAGCGCTGCCGGCCACGCTGGCGAAGGTGCGCGCCCTGCCCTGCAAACGCGCTTGACCGGCCTGCTGGTAACCGCGCTCGAGCAACTGATCGGCCAGCACCTCACGGTCGCGCAGTGGCGTAGTCAGGTCGCCCAGGGCCCCAGCGGCATCTTCCAGCTGTTCGACCCCTGGCAGGCCGCGTAACGGCCTGAGCAGGCTGCGCAAGCGCCGGGTGGTGGTGCGCAGGTCATGCAGCGCCTCGCTGTCGACATCGCCTGCCAAGCGCTCGCGGCAGGCCAGCAGGCGTACTTGCAAGGTCAATAGTTGCGCGACGACATGATCGAGCATGGCAGACATTCAAGGCTCCTTGATCAACGACCCGCGCGCGACTCACGAATGTAGAACCGCGCCTTCTCGGCTTTCTTGGTGCAACCCTCGAACCCTTCGAACTGCTGCTGGGTCTTGGCACCGGTCAGCAGCGATAACGCCTTGGAGTAGCTGACAGTGCCGGCAAAGCCTTCGGCCTTGGCCAGGTCAAGCTCCTTCCAGGCGGCATCCAACTGGGTCGCGCAGCTGTCACGGTAGGCCGTCTTGCCCGCGCAGCCAGCCAGGGCCAGGGCGATCAGTGGAAGGCAGATCCAGGCTTTCATCGGTAATACTCCAAAGGTGAAAAAGTCAGTGGCCGTTCGACGCTCAGGCTAGGGAAAAGTGCCCTGTTCAGCGTAGCTCAGCACGGCGTCCATTGAAGCACAGGGTGCAATGGGTGCATTGTTGGACCATGGTTGCACAGCTGCGGGGGAATTCTATGAGCAAACGTGTCGCGTTGGTGCTGGGATCAGGTGGTGCACGGGGCTATGCCCACATTGGTGTGATCGAAGAAATCGAGCGACGCGGCTATGACATCGCTTGCATCGCCGGCTGCTCCATGGGTGCCGTGGTCGGTGGCATCTACGCCGCTGGCAAGCTCGACGAATACCGGCACTGGATCGAAAGTCTGGACTACTTGGATGTGTTGCGCTTGGTCGATGTGAGCTTTCGCCTTGGCGCCATTCGGGGCGATAAGGTGTTTGGCCAGATCCGCAAGATCGTGGGCGAGATCAACATCGAGCAGCTGCGCATCCCCTATACCGCGGTAGCCACCGACCTTACCAACCAACAGGAGATCTGGTTCCAGGAAGGTTGCCTGCATCAGGCCATGCGCGCTTCGGCGGCGATCCCCAGCCTGTTCACGCCCGTGGTGCAAGGCAATCGTATGCTGGTGGACGGCGGCATCCTCAACCCGCTGCCAATCGTGCCGGTGGTGTCCAGCCACTGCGACCTGATCATCGCGGTCAACCTCAACGCCACCAACCAGAAGCAGTATCAACTGCCCGTGATCGAGCGCCCAGCAGCGTTCAAGAAGCGCTTTGATTCCTTGATCAACTCGGTAGGCTCGCGCCTGCCGTTTCGACGCAAGCCGGCCGAGCAGATGATCCGCATAGAACAGGAGATCGCTGCCGAGGGCATGGCGCCGCCCAACCCCTGGCTCAGTGACTCGGCCGAACCTGAAGGCCAGCAACCGGCGGCGGCGCCGGAAAGCAGCGGCGCGCCAAAGTCGGCGACCGGCTCGTTCATCATCGACAACGTGGGACCTGCGTCGTTGCTGGACCTGATCAACCAAAGTTTTGAAGTGATGCAGACCTCGCTGGCCCAATACAAGATCGCCGGCTATCCGCCGGATGTACTGATCAACGTACCCAAGCGGGTGTGCCAGTTCTTCGAGTTCTACAAGGCGCCGGAATTGATTGCGCTGGGGCGGGAGATTGCACGCGATACGCTGGATAACTACGAAGGGACACGGCGTTGATGCAAGCTGAGCATCGCGGGGCAAGCCCGCTCCCACGAGGTCGCTCAACTAGCCAGGCGATGCCTCTGGGCTAGCCGCGCGATGAGGTCGGCATGGTAGTTCAGATCGCGCAAAGCAGACAGGCCGCAAAAGCGGCCTGTCTGGTTATCCAATGATCACTCAGTAGCGCGTGATATCGGCATTGGCTTCCAGCTGCTTGCGGTAGGCGGCAAAGTCCTGCTGGCCTGCACGCGAGGCGAGGTAGCGACGGATCTGCTGCTTCTCCTCGTCAGTGGCCGCAGCGCCTTCGTTGACGCCTTTGAGCTGCACTACCACCAGGCTGCCATCGGCCAGGACCACACTGCCGTATTCCGGCTTGTCCTTGGCGGCTGGCTTGGCCAAGCGGAATACCGCCTGCAGCTCGAGCGGGTCGATGCCGTCCTGGCCACGGGTGACCGCTTCCTGGACCTTCCAGCTCTGACCTTCGTGGGCGGTGCCGGCAGCGATCGAGCCATCACGCAAACCTGCAATCAGCTTGTCAGCCTTGGCTTTGAGTTCGGCGGTCGCCTTCTCTTTGGCCAGGTGCTCGCGGATGTTCTTGGCTACCGCTTCCAGCGGCAGTTGCTCTGGCTTGCGGTGTTCCTTGGCGCGCAGCACGATCACGGTTTCCGGATCGAGCTCGATGGCGTTGCTGTTGGAACCTTCATCGATCACTTCTTCGCTGAAGGCTGCCTGGACTACCGCACGGTTGGCGGTGATGCCTTCGCCACCTTCACGACCGAACGGCGCCGAGGTCTGCACTTTCAAGCCCAGGTCCTGGGCCGGTTGGGCCAGGTCGGAAGCTTCGAAGGCAGCATCTTCGAGCTCCTTGGTCACTTCGACGAAGCGCTGTTCGACCTGCTGGGTCTTGAGCTCACGCGTCAGCTTGTCTTTCAGGCTGGCAAAGCTCGGCACTTCAGGTGCCTCGACGCCCAGCAGCTTGATCAGGTGATAGCCGTACTCTGTGCGCACTGGCTCGGAGACCTGGTCCTTGCTCAGCTTGTACAGCGCATCTTCGAAGGCTGGGTCGTAGACGCCAGGCCCTGCGAAGCCAAGGTCACCACCGGTGGTCGCGGAACCTGGATCCTGGGAGAACTCCTTGGCCAGTTTGGCGAAGTCTTCACCCTTGGCCAGACGTTGCTGGATCTCTTCGATACGCGCCTTGGCCTGGGCTTCGCTGACCTTGTCGTTGACATCGATGAGGATGTGCGCGGCATGGCGTTGCTCGGACAGGTTGGAGATTTCTTTCTCGTACAGCGCCTTGAGCTCGTCTTCGTTGACCTTGACCTGGTCGAAGAACGCCGACTTCTTCAGCTCGATATAGTCGATGACTACCTGATCAGGCGTCATGAACTCTTTGGCGTGCTGCTCGTAATGGGCCTTGACCTCGTCGTCGCTGACGTTGACCGATGCCGGGTTGGCCTTGAAGGTCAGCGAAGCGAAATCACGGGTCTGCTTTTCCAGGCGCGCAAACGCATCGACCTGCTTGTCGGTGACGAAGCTGCTACCGGCTAGCCCGGTGCGCAGCTGGCCGATGAGCATTTCTTCGGCGAGCATGTCACGGAACTGCATGCGACCGTAGCCCATCTGGCGGATGACCTGGTCGAAGCGGTTGGCGTCGAACTTGCCGTCAACCTGGAACTCCGGCGTTTGCAGGATCACTTGATCCAGTGCAGCCTCGGAGAATGCGAACTTGGCGTCTTCGGCACCCTGCAACAGCAGTTTGCGATCGATCAGCCCTTTGAGCGCGGCTTCGCGCAACATTTTCTCATCCAGCAGAGCAGGATCGAAATCCTTGCCCAGCTGTTGTATCAGCTGGCGGCGCTGCATGTCGACGGCCTGGCTCAGCTCGTTCTGGCTGATGGTCTGGCCGTTCACCTTGGCGGCGTCCTGGCTATGGCTGGCGGCCTGGAAAATGGCCTCGAAGCCAGTCAACGCCATCAACACGACGATAAGGCCGATGATGGACTTGGCAATCCAACCTTGTGAATTGTCCCGGATATTCTGCAGCATGCGTCCCCCAGAAACGGTTGTACCACTGCGTCGTCAACCGCGGAGCGTGGGTAGAGTCCTGATAGAAGAAAGGCGCATCCGAAGATGCGCCTTCTCGAAGCGAGCGTGTCGGGCGGGAACGTTTGCGTCCCGCCGTCACGCGGTCGGCCCTGGCGGCGCCCGGACCGGCTGAAAGAGACGACTTAGTTGACGGCGTCTTTCAAGCCTTTACCAGCTTTGAAACCTGGAACCTTGGCAGCTGCGATCTTGATCGCCTTACCGGTTTGCGGGTTGCGGCCGGTGCGCTCAGCGCGATCCTTGACGGAGAAAGTACCGAAGCCTACCAGTACCACGTCATCACCTTGCTTCAGGGCGCCGGTGACGGATTCGATTACGGCGTCCAGCGCCTTGCCGGCGGTGGCTTTCGAAATATCAGCAGATGTGGCGATAGCGTCAATCAGTTCCGACTTGTTCACTCTAAGTCCCCTTATATCTCTATTTGAGTTTGTTTCTAAGTATGTAATGAAAAGCGTATGAAACTAGCGCTGGGTGGCCTGTTGACACTGGCGTGCCGCTTTATAACAAGGGCCCGAAAAAACTGTCAAGGAAAGCCCCCCAGCGAGAAACGGATTAGTGCGTGCTGATTCTTTCCTTGGCATCGCTGTCGCGCTTGTCATCTTTCGCGACAATCTCAGGAGCCACATCTGGCAAGGGCTCCGGGGCGTATTGCAGCGCAATTTGGAGGACTTCGTCAATCCATTTGACCGGTTTGATCTGAAGATCCTGTTTGATATTTTCCGGAATCTCCTTCAGATCGCGAACATTCTCCTCGGGAATGATCACGGTCTTGATCCCACCACGGTGCGCTGCGAGCAGTTTTTCCTTCAAACCACCAATGGCCAGAACCTGCCCGCGCAGGGTGATTTCGCCGGTCATCGCGACATCTGCCCGCACCGGGATCTGGGTCAGGGCCGAGACCAGTGCAGTGCACATGCCGATACCGGCACTCGGGCCATCCTTGGGCGTGGCGCCCTCGGGCATGTGGATGTGCACATCACGCTTCTCATGGAAGTCAGCGGCAATCCCCAGGCTGCGGGCACGGCTACGCACCACGGTCTGCGCGGCAGTGATCGATTCGACCATCACATCGCCCAGCGAACCGGTCTTGATCAACTGGCCTTTGCCCGGGATGACCACCGCCTCGATGGTCAGCAATTCGCCGCCCACCTGGGTCCAGGCAAGGCCGGTGACCTGGCCAATCTGGTCCTGCTGCTCGGCCAGGCCGTAGCGGAACTTGCGCACACCCAGCAGCTGCTCAAGCTGCTCGCCAGTGACCTTGACCTTCACCAGTTTCTGCCCGGTGTGCTCCTTGACCACCTTGCGGCAGACCTTGGCAATTTGCCGCTCCAGGCCACGCACGCCAGCTTCACGGGTGTAGTAACGAATGATGTCGCGGATCGCACTGACGTCGACCTCAAGCTCATCCTTCTTCAAACCGTTGGCCTTGACCTGCTTGGGCACCAGGTACTTGACCGCGATGTTGATCTTCTCGTCCTCGGTGTAACCCGGCAGGCGGATCACTTCCATCCGGTCAAGCAGCGCCGGCGGGATGTTCATCGAGTTGGAGGTGCACAGGAACATCACATCCGACAGGTCGTAGTCGACCTCCAGGTAGTGATCGTTGAAATTGTGGTTCTGCTCGGGGTCGAGCACCTCCAGCAGCGCCGATGCCGGGTCGCCACGCATGTCGCTGCCCATCTTGTCGATTTCATCGAGCAAGAACAGCGGATTGCGTACACCCACCTTGGTCATTTTCTGAATCAGACGACCGGGCATGGAACCGATGTAGGTGCGGCGGTGGCCACGGATCTCAGCCTCGTCACGCACCCCACCAAGGGCCATGCGCACGAACTTGCGGTTGGTCGCAGCGGCGATCGACTCGGCCAGCGAGGTCTTGCCGACACCCGGAGGACCGACCAGGCATAACACCGGACCACGGATCTTCTTCACCCGCTTTTGCACGGCGAGGTACTCAAGGATGCGCTCCTTGACCTCCTCCAGACCGTAGTGGTCGGCGTCGAGGATTTCCTCGGCCTTGGTCAGATCGAGACGCACCTTGCTCTGCGCCTTCCACGGCACCTGCACCAGCCAGTCCAGGTAGGAACGGACCACGGTGGCTTCGGCCGACATCGGCGACATTTGCTTGAGCTTGTTCAGCTCGGCCTGGGCCTTGGCCAGGGCATCTTTAGGCAGGCCAGCGGCGTCGATACGCTTTTTCAGCTCTTCGACTTCGTTGTGACCTTCATCGCCATCGCCGAGCTCTTTCTGAATGGCCTTCATCTGCTCATTCAGGTAGTACTCGCGCTGGCTGCGCTCCATCTGCTTCTTGACCCGACCACGGATACGCTTCTCAACCTGCAACAGGTCGATTTCCGCGTCCAGCAGGGCCAGCACGTGTTCGACACGTGTCTGCAGGTCGACGATCTCGAGGATCTCTTGCTTTTGCTCGATCTTCAGCGCCATGTGCGCGGCCATGGTATCGACCAGGCGCCCAGGCTCTTCGATGCTGTTGAGCGAGGACAGCACTTCGGCTGGCACCTTCTTGCCCAACTGCACGTATTGCTCGAACTGCGACAGCAGGCTGCGTACGAAGACTTCCGACTCACGTTCAGGTGCGTCGATTTCATCGATCAGGCTGACTTCGGCACGCACATGCCCATCGACTTCAGTGAAACGCTCGACCGCGCCGCGCTGCTCACCCTCGACCAGCACCTTGACGGTACCGTCGGGCAGTTTCAGCAGCTGCAGAACAGTGGCAATGGTGCCCACGCGATACAGGGCGTCTTCACCTGGATCATCATCGGCTGGATTCTTCTGGGCCAGCAGCAGGATCTGCTTTTCGCCCGTCATCGCGGCCTCGAGGGCCTCGATGGATTTTTCGCGCCCCACGAACAGCGGGATAACCATGTGCGGATAGACGACGACATCGCGCAATGGCAAAAGAGGCAAGTCGAGGGTGGTCTTCATGATTTCGCCTCTACAGCGGCCTTATGGCCGGAAACCGGTGGAAATTATGCTTGGACCTAATGTGGGGGCAGCCCTGCGAAATTACAAGCGCTTAAGCAGGAAAAGCAGAAAGGGGCCCGTAGGCCCCTTCTGTTTACGCAACAAATACCTGATTCAGGCGTCTGGCGCGGCTTTGGCTTGCGGCTCGCTGTTCTCGTAGATGAGCAGCGGTTGCGAGCTACCTTCGATGACGCTCTCGTCGATCACCACCTTGCTGACTTCCTTCTGCGAAGGAATTTCATACATGGTGTCGAGCAGCACGCCTTCGAGGATCGAACGCAAGCCACGGGCGCCAGTCTTGCGCTCCAGAGCCTTGCGAGCAACGGCCTTGAGCGCATCGCTGCGGAACTCAAGGTCCACGCCTTCCATTTCGAACAGCTTGCCATACTGCTTGGTCAGCGCGTTCTTCGGCTCGGTGAGGATCTGCATGAGCGCTGCCTCATCCAGCTCGTCGAGCGTCGCCAGCACTGGCAGACGACCAACGAATTCTGGGATCAGACCGAACTTGACCAAGTCGTCAGGCTCGACTTCACGCAGGGATTCACCGACCTTCTTGCCTTCTTCCTTACTGCGCACTTCAGCGCTAAAGCCGATGCCACCTTTGGTGGAACGGTTCTGGATGACTTTTTCCAGACCCGAGAACGCGCCCCCGCAGATGAACAGGATGTTGCGGGTATCAACCTGCAGGAATTCCTGTTGCGGGTGCTTACGGCCACCTTGCGGCGGCACGGAGGCCACGGTGCCTTCGATCAGCTTCAACAGTGCCTGCTGCACGCCCTCGCCCGAAACGTCGCGGGTGATCGACGGGTTGTCCGACTTACGCGAAATCTTATCGATCTCGTCGATGTAGACAATGCCCATCTGGGCTTTTTCTACGTCGTAGTCGCACTTTTGCAGCAGTTTCTGAATGATGTTCTCGACGTCCTCACCGACATAACCGGCTTCGGTCAGGGTGGTGGCGTCAGCAATGGTGAACGGTACGTTCAACAGGCGTGCAAGGGTTTCGGCGAGCAGGGTCTTGCCCGAGCCAGTAGGCCCGATGAGCAGGATGTTGCTTTTGCCCAGTTCGACTTCGTCGCCCTTCTTGTCACGCTGGTTCAGGCGCTTGTAGTGGTTGTACACCGCTACGGACAGCACCTTCTTGGCGCGCTCCTGACCAATGACGTACTGGTCCAGGATGCCGCTGATTTCTTTCGGCGAAGGCAGTTTGTGCGCGTTGCTCTCGGCCTGGGCTTCCTGCACCTCCTCGCGGATGATGTCGTTGCACAGGTCGACGCACTCGTCGCAGATAAATACCGAGGGCCCGGCAATCAATTTGCGCACTTCGTGCTGGCTTTTGCCGCAGAAGGAGCAATAGAGCAATTTGCCGCTGTCCTCGCCGTTACGGGTGTCAGTCATTCGATCGATCCAATCCGGTAGGCTTGAAACACAAGATGAAGGCAATTGCGGGCTTTTTCAAGTCCGCAGGTAGGCGCTTTCGGCGCCTACCCGCTCTGGCCCCTGGGATCAGGAGACCAGTTGCCGCTTGTCGTATACCGAGTCGATCAGGCCGTACTCGGCCGCGCGCTGGGCGCTCATGAAGTTGTCGCGCTCAGTATCACGCTGGATGGTCTCGAGGTCCTGGCCGGTGTGGTAGGCCAGCAGCTCGTTCAGACGACCCTTGATGCTGAGGATCTCTTGGGCGTGGATCTGGATGTCGGTCGCCTGACCCTGGAAGCCGCCGAGCGGCTGGTGAATCATGACGCGCGAGTTCGGCAGGCAGTGACGCTTGCCTTTGGCACCCGCGGTCAACAGGAAGGCGCCCATGCTGCAGGCCTGGCCGATGCAGATGGTGGAGACGTCCGGCTTGATGAACTGCATGGTGTCGTAGATCGACATGCCAGCAGTCACCGAACCGCCCGGTGAGTTGATGTAGAGATGGATATCCTTGTCCGGGTTTTCCGCTTCCAGGAACAGCAGTTGCGCCACGACCAAGTTGGCCATGTAGTCTTCTACCGGACCTACCAGGAAGATCACTCGCTCCTTCAACAGGCGCGAGTAGATGTCATAGGCGCGTTCGCCACGGGCGGACTGCTCGATAACCATCGGGACCAGACCGCCTGCGGCCTGGATGTCAGAGCTCTGCTGAATATAAGAATTGCGGGACATGTCCTGCACTCACTCCCAAATAGTCATGGCTTGAATACGCACAAGCCAGCGCGAAGGCTGGCTTGTGGGGGCTTCCTACGAGAGGGGCAGTTTACTCAGCTTCGGCAGGGGCCTGGGCTGGTTTGACTGCGTCTTCGTACGAGACCGATTTGTCGGTCACAGTCGCTTTCTGCAAGACAGTATCTACAACTTGCTCTTCCAGCACAACCGAACGCACTTCGTTCAGTTGCTGGTCGTTCTTGTAGTACCAGCTGATGACCTGCTCTGGCTCTTGGTACGCCGAAGCCATTTCTTCGATCATCTCGCGAACCTTGCCTTCGTCAGGCTTGAGGTCGAATTGCTTGACCACTTCAGCAACGATCAGACCCAGGACAACGCGACGCTTGGCCTGTTCTTCGAACAGTTCGGCCGGCAGTTGGTCAGGCTTGATGTTGCCACCGAACTGCTGAACAGCTTGTACGCGCAGACGGTTGACTTCGTTTTCCAGCAGCGCTTTTGGCACTTCGATCGGGTTGGCGGCCAGCAGACCGTCCATGACCTGGTTTTTCACCTTGGTCTTGATCGCTTGGCGCAGCTCGCGCTCCATGTTCTTGCGAACTTCGTTGCGGAAGCCTTCCAGGGTCGACTCTTTGATGCCGAACTGAGCGAAGAACTCTTCGTTCAACTCTGGCAGCTGAGGCGCGGAAACGCTGTTGACAGTGATGGTGAACTCGGCGGCTTTACCCGCCAGGTCGAGGTTCTGGTAGTCCTCTGGGAAGGTCACGTTGACAACGCGCTCTTCGCCAGCCTTGGCGCCAACCAGGCCATCTTCGAAGCCTGGGATCATGCGGCCGGAACCCAGCACCAGCTGGGTGCCCTTGGCCGAACCGCCGGCGAATACTTCACCGTCGACCTTGCCAACGAAATCGATGTTGACCTGGTCATCGTTTTGCGCAGCGCGCTCAACGGTTTCAAAACGGGTGTTCTGCTTGCGCAGGACTTCCAGCATGTTGTCCAGGTCAGCGTCAGCCACTTCGGCGCTCAGGCGCTCGACGTTGATCGACTCGAAACCTGCAACGGTGAACTCTGGGAATACTTCGAAGATGGCAACGAATTCCAGGTCCTTGCCTTTTTCGAAGGACTTAGGCTCAACAGCTGGGGCGCCAGCCGGGTTCAGCTTCTGCTCGACGACGGCTTCGTAGAAGGACGACTGGACCAGGTCACCGAACGCTTCCTGGCGGGCAGCGTCTTCGTAACGCTGACGGATGACGCTCATTGGCACCTTGCCAGGACGGAAGCCTGGAACCTTGGCGCGACGGGCAGTCTGTTGCAGACGCTTGTTGACTTCGGTCTCGACGCGCTCGGCCGGAACGGCGATGGTCATGCGGCGCTCGAGAGCGGAAGTGTTTTCAACCGAAACTTGCATGGATATTCCTCGTTGCACAGACGTTAGCCGGCGATAGCCCGACTCCAGAATCAAGGGCAAGCATTCTAGTGACTCACGCACCAGAAGTCACCCCACTCGGGACGACGGGAAACCACGCCGATCGATTTCATTCAAGGACCTGCGCGCTCAGCCGCCAGGCCCTATCCGTTAAGGGCTGCACGCCACCGCTTGGGGCACGCAGCTGAAAAACCTTGTCAAACAACTACCCGGCCAAGCGACCATCACCCCTGCTCGGGATCGATCTCGTTGAACGCGCAGTACTCTTGCCACTCCATCCCCAGCGCCTCGGCCACCTCGCGATGGGCCTCCAGACGCATGGCCTGCAGCTGTTCTGGGCTCTCGGCGATCAGTTGCAGGGTCAACTCCCAGGGCTCTATGCCCTGCTCCTGCGCTGCATCTTCGAACGCCCATTCAATCTGCTGGGCCTGCTCGCGCGGATCCAACTCGCGGATCTCCTCGAGCATCTGCGGATTGGCTTGGGCGAAACGCTCTAGGGCCAAGGCTTGGCGGGCTTCTTTTGCAATCATTGGGGCAATCCCTCTACCGGTTTGTCGACCGGAGTTTCAACCGACTGAAATCTATCAGCTTTTATTACGCCGCCACCAGAGCCAGCTGCGTGATCGGCGCTAATCCTGCGCGCCCACGCACTCCAGCGAGCGCCCGCGCCACTGACGCCAGGCTTGCTCATGAGGTCAATGGGAGCAAGCGCACCCATTGCTGTGGACTCAGATCACCCGCCAAGGTCTGCACCTGCAGCGTGGGCGCCGCAGGAACACGCACTGCACTGTAGAGCACTGGATAGTCGCGAGTGTGGATGAGCTCAACGCGCTGCCCATGCCCGGCTGCGAGGGCTTGCAGGCTGTCGCGCGGCGATTGGCATCCCGCGCTGAGCAAGGTGGCCATTAGCAGTAACAATCCGGGCAGTGCGGCGCAGCGGCGAATCATTCAGCCTCGCAGAAAGCCTCGATACAGGCAGAAAAAAGGCAGCACCACTGGCTGCCTCTTTTTTGTGCTCGAACGATCAAGCACTTGGATGGTGCGGACGAAGAGACTCGAACTCTTACAGCTTGCGCCGCTGGAACCTAAATCCAGTGTGTCTACCAATTTCACCACGTCCGCGTGGAGCAGATAAAACAAAGGCGCCTGATTATACAATCAAGGCGCCTTCGAAAAATATGGGGTGGACGATGGGAATCGAACCCACGACAACCGGAATCACAATCCGGCGCTCTACCAACTGAGCTACGCCCACCATGTTGCGGTGTTGCAGTGTTGCGCTGAAGCCTACAGAAACATGGTGCGGACGAAGAGACTCGAACTCTTACAGCTTGCGCCGCTGGAACCTAAATCCAGTGTGTCTACCAATTTCACCACGTCCGCGTGTAACACTTAAAACAAAGGCGCCAGATCCAACAATCAAGGCGCCTTTGTAGAATATGGGGTGGACGATGGGAATCGAACCCACGACAACCGGAATCACAATCCGGCGCTCTACCAACTGAGCTACGCCCACCATATCGCGCTACAACTTCACTTGCGTGCCTATGCCGCCTAATGGCGCACCCGGCAGGACTCGAACCTGCGACCATCCGCTTAGAAGGCGGATGCTCTATCCAGCTGAGCTACGGGCGCATAAGCATGCCGCCTGACCGAATGAGGCTTATCAGTCAAGCTGTTAAACCACTCATTCTGCCCGACTTAGCCAACCAGTGCTAGGCTGTGCCCGACAAGTGCGCCGAATGTTATAGACGAGCTGCAAAAGCGTCAACCTCTTTCTCTAAAAAATTTAAATTATTGAAGGGGTTAGGGGATTTGCCCGACCACCCGCCTTTGCCCTCGCGCCGTGTCGTGCGAGAATGCGCGCTTCTATATGTTCCTTTCTCGATGGTTAATCACGCGTCTATGACTGCACACCTTATCGATGGCAAGGCGATCGCCGCCAGCCTGCGCCAGCAGATCGCTCAACGTGTCGTGGAGCGTCGCCAGCAAGGCCTGCGTACGCCAGGCCTGGCGGTGATCCTGGTCGGCACCGATCCCGCTTCCCAAGTCTATGTATCGCACAAGCGCAAGGACTGCGAGGAGGTCGGTTTCATTTCCCAGGCCTTCGACCTGCCTAGCGATACTACGCAGCAAGCCCTGACCGAGCTGATCGATCGCCTCAATGACGATGCAGCGGTCGACGGCATCCTGCTGCAACTGCCGCTGCCGGCACACCTGGACGCCTCGCTGCTGCTCGAGCGCATCCGCCCGGACAAAGACGTCGATGGCTTCCATCCTTATAACGTCGGTCGTCTGGCCCAACGTATCCCGCTGCTGCGCCCGTGCACGCCGAAAGGCATCATGACCTTGCTGGAAAGCACCGGGCAGGATCTGTATGGGATGAACGCGGTCGTAGTGGGCGCTTCAAACATCGTTGGCCGGCCAATGGCCATGGAGCTGCTGCTGGCCGGCTGCACCGTGACCGTCACTCACCGCTTCACCAAGGACCTGGCCGGCCACGTCGGCCGCGCCGACCTGGTGGTGGTGGCTGCTGGCAAACCAGGCCTGGTCAAGGGTGAGTGGATCAAGCAAGGTGCCATCGTCATCGACGTCGGCATCAACCGCCAGGAAGACGGCAAGCTGGTCGGCGACGTGGTCTATGAGACTGCCCTGCCCCGCGCAGGCTGGATCACCCCGGTACCGGGCGGCGTGGGCCCGATGACCCGGGCCTGCTTGCTGGAGAACACACTGTTTGCCGCCGAAGAGCTGCATAAGTGAGTTGAACAGAGAACGGCACCTTTAGCAGGTGCCGTTTTTTTATGCTCTGAATTTCATGCAGCCCTCACCGGCCTCATCGCGGGGCAAGCCCGCCCCCACGCAGAACGCTCTGCGCCTTGGCACGTACAGCAGCACCCTCAAGTCACTTACGCGCCGCCTCCCACGACTTGAGCAATTCGCTGTAGCTCACCGTCTCGCCCTTGGGCTTCTCGTTCTCAAGCTTAGGCTTGGGTGCACCCGCCTGGTCGAACCAATACTGGGCATCTTTCTCCGGATTGAGCTTGGGTGCACAGGTCGCCTGCGCCTTGGAGCGCTCAAGCCGTTCAAGCATGCGGTCCTGATCGCGGGCCAGGCCATCGAGCGCCTGCTGCGGAGTCTTCTCGCCACTGGCCACTTCGGCGATGTGGCTCCACCACAACTGGGCCAAGCGCGGATAATCCGGCACGTTGGTCCCGGTCGGCGTCCACTGCACCCGAGCCGGGCTGCGGTAAAACTCCACCAAACCGCCAAGCTTGGGCGCAAGCTCGGTCATGGCCTGGGAGTTGATGTCCGACTCACGAATTGGCGTCAGGCCGACGATGGTCTTTTTCAACGACACAGTCTTGGAGGTCACGAACTGCGCATACAGCCAGGCCGCCAAACGCTGCTTCTCGGGAGTGGATTTGAAGAACGTCCAGGAGCCCGTGTCCTGGTAACCGAGCTTCATCCCTTCCTCCCAGTACGGGCCCTTCGGCGAAGGCGCCATGCGCCACTTCGGCGTACCGTCGGCATTGACTACTGGCAGGCCGGGCTTGGTCATGTCAGCGGTAAACGCGGTGTACCAGAAGATCTGCTGGGCGATGTTGCCTTGCGCAGGCACCGGGCCTGCCTCGGAGAAGGTCATGCCCTGGGCCTCCTTGGGCGCGTAGGCACGCATCCAGTCGACATACTTCTGGGTCGCATAGACCGCTGCTGGGCCGTTGGTGTCACCCCCCCGGGTCACGCTGGAGCCGACCGGATGACAGTCCTCAACGCGTATCCCCCACTCGTCCACCGGCAGGCCATTGGGCAGGCCCTTGTCGCCGCCGCCGGCCATGGAGAACCAGGCGTCCGTGAAGCGCCAGCCCAACGATGGGTCCTTCTTGCCATAGTCCATGTGACCATACACGCGCTTGCCGTCGATCTGCTTGACGTCTTCAGTGAAGAACTTGGCGATGTCCTCATAGGCCGACCAGTTCACCGGCACGCCCAGTTCGTAGCCGTATTTCTCCTTGAACTTGGCCTTGAGCTCGGGGCGATCGAACCAGTCAGCGCGGAACCAGTACAAGTTGGCGAACTGCTGGTCAGGCAGTTGGTAGACCTTGCCGTCTGGCGCGGTGGTGAACGAGATACCGATGAAGTCTTGCAGATCCAAGGTCGGCGAGGTGTAGGCCTTGCCTTCGTTGGCCATCATGTCGGTAATCGATTCGACCTTACCGTAGCGAAAATGCGTACCGATCAAGTCGGAGTCGTTGACCCAGCCGTCATAAATGTTCTTGTCCGACTGCATCTGGGTCTGCAGCTTTTCCACCACATCACCTTCTTGCAGCAGATCGTGGGTCAGCGCAATCCCGGTGATCTCACTGAAGGCCTTGGCCAGTACCTTGGACTCGTACTCGTGGGTGGTGATGGTTTCCGACACCACGTTGATCTTCATCCCACGGAACGACTCTGCGGCTTTGATGAACCACTTGAGTTCGTCCATCTGCTGCTGCGGGGTCAGGGTCGAGGGCTTGAATTCGCTGTCGATCCACTTCTTCGCCGCGTCCTCGTACTGATCGGCCCAGGCGTTGCCCTGCAGCCCTAGCACAAGTACCGCGGCCAGGGTCAAATGTCGCCGGTTGTTGTCGTTATCGAACATTGTGATCTCCCGATTGAGTTATTCCACGGCGCCAGTCATCCCCAGCGCAGCACTAGCACCAGCCAAGCCAGCGACAACAGCGAGGCCACCCACAACGGCCAGTCGCTGACCCCGACCAGCAACAGGTGCAGGTAGGCACTGGCCAGCAAACCGATGAACAGCCGGTCACCACGGGTGGTGGCGATCGGCAGAAAACCACGCCGCTCGATGCACGGCCGGCGCAGCTCAAGCACGGTCATGCCCAACAGCAACAGGCCGACTGCGATGAAAAACAGCGCAGTGGGCAAGGTCCAGGCCATCCACTCCATCGCGTCGCCCTCCTACACCCGGCCCAAGGCGAAGCCCTTGGCCACATGATTACGGACAAACCAGATCACCAGCATGCCTGGCAGGATCGTCAGCACCCCGGCGGCGGCCAGCACCCCCCAGTCGATGCCCGAGGCCGACACGGTGCGGGTCATCACCGCGGCGATCGGTTTGGCGTTGACCGAGGTCAAGGTGCGCGCCAGGAGCAGCTCGACCCAGGAAAACATGAAACAGAAAAACGCCGTCACACCGATCCCTGAGCCGATCAGCGGGATGAAAATCTTCACAAAAAAACGCGGGAAGCTATAACCGTCGATGTAGGCAGTTTCGTCGATTTCCTTGGGCACGCCGGACATGAAGCCTTCCAGGATCCACACCGCCAGCGGCACGTTGAACAGGCAGTGCGCCAGCGCTACGGCGATATGGGTGTCGAACAGGCCGATCGAGGAATACAGCTGGAAGAACGGCAGCAAGAACACCGCCGGCGGTGCCATGCGGTTGGTCAACAGCCAGAAGAACAGATGCCGGTCGCCGAGAAAGCGGTAGCGCGAGAAGGCATACGCAGCCGGCAGCGCCACCGCCAGCGAGATCAGGGTATTCAGGCACACGTAGTACAGCGAGTTGAGGTAGCCGGTGTACCAGCTGGGGTCAGTGAAGATCACCTTGTAGTTATCCAAAGTGAATGCCTCTGGCCACAAGGTCAGGCCGCCGAGGATCTCGCTGTTGGGCTTGAACGACATGTTCAGCAGCCAATAGATCGGCACCAGCAGGAAGAAGAAGTACAGCAGCAGTGGTACTGTCTTGCGCACGGTCATCGGCCTAGTCCTTGTCGGCATGGGTCATGGCCGTGTAGAACAGCCACGACACCAGCAGGATGATCAGGAAATACACCAGCGAAAACGCCGCTGCCGGGCCTAGGTCGAACTGCCCCACGGCCATGCGCGTCAGGGTCTGACTGAGGAAGGTGGTGGCATTGCCGGGGCCGCCACCAGTGAGCACGAAAGGCTCCGTGTAGATCATGAAGCTGTCCATGAAACGCAGCATTACCGCGATCAGCAGCACATTCTTCAGCTTCGGCAATTGGATATGCCGAAACACCGCCCAGGCCGAGGCGCGGTCGATGCGCGCGGCCTGGTAATACACATCGGGGATCGCGCGCAGGCCCGAGTAGCACAGCAGCGCGACCAGTGAAGTCCAGTGCCAGACATCCATTACCAGCACCGTGACCCAGGCATCGAAGGGGTTACCGGCATAGTTGTAGTTGACCCCCAGCTGCGCCAGGGTAGCCCCGAGCAGGCCGATATCGGCACGGCCGAAGATCTGCCAGATGGTGCCCACCACGTTCCATGGAATCAGCAGCGGGATGGCCATCACGATCAGGCACACCGAGGCCATGCGGCCTTTGGTCGGCATGGTCAGGGCGATGGCGATGCCCAGCGGGATCTCGATCAGCAGCACGCAACCGGAATAGATGAACTGACGCAACAGCGCGTCGTGCAGGGCCGGGTCTCGCAGCACCTGGCGATACCAGTCGGCGCCGACGAAGTAGCGATTGGACTGATCGAAGATGTCCTGCAGCGAATAGTTGACCACGGTCATCATCGGGATCACCGCGCTGAACGCGACCAGCAGGAACACCGGCAGCACCAGCCACCAGGCCTTGTTGTTCGGCACCTTGTTCATGGCGCCAGCTCCAGCAGCAGATCATCGACATAGAGCATCAACCACTGGCTCGGCAAGCTCACCCAGGCGCGCCCCTGTGGCACCGGCCGATCTTCTGCCATACGCGCCTTGAGCGGGGTGCCGGCCAAATCGAGCGTGACAATGCGGTAGGTGCCCAAATCCTCCACATCCACCACACGCGCCTCGAAGGTATCGTCCAGCGGCCGCTCCCAAACCTGCACGAACTCCGGCCTGATCCCCACCTGCAGGCGTCCGCCCGGCTGCGCCGCCAGCCGCTCGCGCAAGCCTGCTGGCAGCGTTAGGTGGACGTCGCCAAAACCCACGCCATCGGCCTGCGCGCGCACCTCGATCAGGTTCATCCCGGGGCTACCGATGAAGTAGCCGACAAAGGTGTGACGCGGGCGCTCGAACAGCTCACGCGGGGTGCCGAACTGGACGATACGTCCGCCATGCATCACCGCAATCTTGTCGGCGAAGGTCGAGGCTTCCAGCTGATCATGGGTGACGTAGATCATGGTGATGTTGAACTGCTCATGGATCTGCTTGAGCTTGCGCCGCAGCTTCCACTTCAGGTGCGGGTCGATCACCGTCAACGGCTCGTCGAAGAGGATCGCCGAGACGTCATCACGCACCAGGCCACGCCCCATGGAAACTTTCTGCTTCTCGTCGGCGCTGAGGTTGCGCGCTTTCTTTTTCAGCACGTCAGTCAGGTCGAGCACCTCGGCGATCTCCGCCACCCGTGCGCGCACCCGGGTTTCGTCCAGGCCCTGGTTGCGCAGGGGAAAGGCCAGGTTGTCAAACACGCTCATGGTGTCGTAGACAACCGGAAACTGAAACACCTGGGCGATGTTGCGCTGCTGCGGCGACAGTTCATTGACCGGCTTGCCGTCGAACAGCACCTCGCCCTGGGATGGGCTGAGCAAACCGGAAATGATGTTGAGCAAGGTCGACTTGCCGCAGCCCGACGGCCCCAGCAAGGCATAGGCCCCACCCTGCTCCCAGACATGCTCCAGCTCATGCAAGGCATAGTCGGCCGATGAGCGTGGCTGACGGCTGTAGCTGTGAGCCAACTGGCGCAAACGGATCTCAGCCATCAGGCGCTCCTCGCTTCGCGCAGGCCAGGCGCCTGCACCAGTGCTCCGGTGCTGTCGAAGACGAACAGCTTGTGGGTCGGGACAAACACGCGAATGGCCGTGTCGACCTGATACTCGTGCACACCGGGCAGGTGCAGAATCATCCGCCAGTGCTCGTTGCGCACATGCAGGAAGGTTTCCGAGCCACTGATTTCGGCCAACTCCACCAACACCGGCAACTCCAGGTCATCGTCATGCGCCGGCACTAGCGTGATATGGCTGGGACGCACGCCGAAGCGGTACTGGCCATCGCCCAGCCTGCGCAGGTCGGCGTTGCGGGCAAAGTGCACCGCGCCGGCCAGGCTGACTTCGTTACCGGCGATCTGCCCGGGCACCAGATTGATCGGCGGCTCGGAAAACAGCTCGGCGGCCAGTTCATTACACGGGTGGTGGTAGACCTCGGCACTGGCTGCACTCTGGATAATCCTCCCTCGATCAACGAGGGTCGTGGTACCGCCCAAGGCCAACGCTTCGTTCGGCTCGGTGGTGGCGTACACGGCAATGCAATTGCGTGCGGCAAACAGCTCGCGCAACTCTTGGCGCAGCCCTTCGCGCAACTTGTAGTCGAGGTTGACCAACGGCTCGTCGAACAGGATCAGCGAGGCGTCCTTGACCAGCGCGCGAGCCATCGCCGTGCGCTGCTGCTGGCCGCCGGAAAGCTCCAACGGCAAGCGCTGCAGATAGGCTTCGATGCGCAGCATCTGCGCAGTTTCCTGCACGCGCCGACGAATTTCGTCCTCCGCCAGACGTGCCTGGCGCAAGGGCGAGGCGATATTCTCGAAGACTGTCAGGGTCGGGTAATTGATGAACTGCTGATACACCATCGACACGTTGCGCTGACGCACCGGCACGCCGGTCACGTCTTGGCCATTGATCAGCACCCGGCCACGATCGGGCCGATCGAGCCCGGCCATCAGGCGCATCAGGCTGGTCTTGCCGGCCAGGGTGCGACCCAGCAGCACGTTGAACGAGCCGGGTTCGAAACGCAGGCTGGCATCGACAATCCAGGGTTGGTTATCGACGCTGCGGCTGACCTGCTCGAGCACCAGGGACATGGCGTGGCCTTTTCTCGTTGTTGTGCGCAGACCAGAGCCAGATCCGTGCCAGGCCAGGGGCGAGCGCTCTATCACCGAGCCGTGGGGCATCAGCGCTGGTTGCCAGCACAACGCGACTGAACACAAATGAACAGTTTCGCTGCACAGCTGAACAGGCTCGGCATTGACAATGAACAGAGCTGAACAACACTGAACTGCGGTCGGCATAAAACAACAATCACACAGGACAGGCCCATGGCCGCATCCGCATCGACCCATGCCCAACTGATCCAGGCCTCCTGGGCGCGTTGCCGCGAGCATGGCCTGGCGCCCCACGGCGCGCCGGATTTCGACTGCCTGCCCCCCGCGCAACTCAGCGCCCTGCTCGAACGCCAGCAAGCCCTGCTGCGCGTGACCCGAGATGAGGTCATGCCGCAATACAGCCACCTGTTGGGCAACTCCAGCTATCTGGTCATGCTCGCCGATGCCGCTGGCTGCCTGCTGCAGACTTGGGGTACGCAGCGTTTTGTCGAGCCGCGCCAGCAACATGGTTTCTGCCCCGGAGCCTGCTGGCGCGAGCAAGGCGTGGGGACCAATGCCCTGGGCACCGCGCTGATCTGCGGTGAAGCCATTCATGTCAGCCAGGACGAGCACTTCCTGCGCCAGAATCGCTACATGGCCAGCGCCGCTGCGCCGTTGTTCGATGCCGAGCGGGGCCTGATTGGCGTGCTCGATGTGGCCAGCGATGGTTATCTGCCCGCCGCTCAAACCCTGGGCCTGGTGCGCATGATGAGCCAGAGCCTGGAGAACCGGCTGATCCTCGCCCGGCATGCCGATCAATTGCATCAGCTGCTGTTCAACAGTGGTCCGGACAACCTCGACAGCTCATGGGCCGGCCTGCTGCTGTTCGACGAGCACGGTCGGATACTGGCCGCCAACCACCGGGCCGATAGCCTGCTGGGACGGGTGCCGCTGCAGCACAATCTGGAACAACTCTTTCAGATCCCACTACACCAGATACTGGCGCAAGCCGAAGGTCAGCCGTTTGCCCTGCAAGCGACCGGGCGCAACCGCTTGCATTGCCAATGGCACGCCCCACGCAAGCCGCGCACTCGGCAGCGCAGCGGCCACTGCGACCCGCGCGTGGACAAGGCCCTGGCCCAGGCTGGGCTACTGCTGGAAAAGGACATCCCGGTGCTGGTTCAGGGCGAAACGGGCGTCGGCAAAGAAGTCTTCGTGCAAGCCCTGCACCGCGCCAGCAGCCGTGCCCAGCAACCACTGGTGGCGGTCAACTGTGCAGCGATCCCGGCCGAGCTGGTGGAGTCGGAACTGTTCGGTTATGACAAAGGCGCCTTTACCGGTGCCCACCACAAAGGCAACCCTGGGCTGATCCGCAAGGCCCACCTGGGCATCCTGTTTCTCGATGAGATCGGCGACATGCCACTGGCCACCCAAGCTCGTCTTCTGCGGGTGCTGCAATCGCGCAGCATTCAACCGCTGGGCAGCGCTGAGCCGGTAGCGGTGGACATCCGCGTGGTCTCGGCGAGCAACCGTGACTTGGCCGCGCAAGTGCGCGACGGCTCATTTCGCCAGGACCTTTACTACCGCATCGCCGGGCTGAGCCTGACCCTGCCGGCGCTACGCGAGCGCAGCGACCGCCGCCAGTTGATCGAACAACTGCACGCCCGCTATTGCGAGGCTGGGCAACCCCAGCAGCTGACTGCCCCAGTGCTGGAGGTTTTGCTCAATCACCCCTGGCCTGGCAACCTGCGGCAACTGAGCAGCGTGCTGCAAGTGGCACTGGCACTCGCCGGTACCGCTGCGATCAGCATTGAGCACCTACCACAAGGCTTTGCTGAACCACAGCCTGGTATCTCAGAACCTTGCGCGTTGCCAGGCAGTGCGCCGGCAACCGGCAGCCTGGTTGAACTGCTGCGCTCGGCTAACGGCAACCTCTCATCGCTGGCCCGCAGCCTGGGTATCAGCCGCACCACCTTGTACAAACGCTTGCGTGAGCAAGGTGTCGAGCCCGCCCACTCAAGCCTTGTCCGGCACAGATAGCAACCGGATACACAACCCCGGCACTGGCGTTTGCTTAGCCTCTCTGCTCCACACACCAGGAGCAGCTCATGTCTCACGCACTGCCTCATCACCTTGCCTTGATCCATCAACGAATGCCGAGTTGGCTGCAACAGAGCACCCTTGCGCAGCGCAGCACGCTGAAAAGCCGTCTGCAGCTCAGTCATAAGGCCACCCGCAAGCTGGAGCAGGCCATGGCCTCTATCCAATCGGTCGAGACTTTCTGCCGGCCACTGCTGCACGACGCTCTTAAGTCCTGGTATCCCGGCCAAACGCTGCCCCAGGTTGACCAAGCAGTAATCAGCGATCGCACCCCGGACCACCACCGATCGATGTCCTGGTTGGAGGCCGCTTTGCAAAACCTGAAGCCGGACACGCCAATTTGGCTTTATCCTTCAGCCGATGGCGAGCGGATGGCGCTGGATACGAGCAGGTTCGTCAAGGGCATCCGCAACCTTGACCTGGGCCAGCGCTATCTGAACCACCTGCGCGATCATGTCGACAACGACATTTTTCGCAGCCTGTTGCGCGCCCAGGACCACGCCGCTTTTGCCGCCGAGCTCAGCTGCGCACAGATGCAGGGTCGGCTCGACAGCCGGGGGCAAGCGCTGGGCGAAGCCGCCCTGGCAGGAGCGGTCGAGATCCCTTCTGTACACGGCTCGGCGCGCCTGCAATGTGGCTACCTGAGCCTCTTGGGCGTACCTCTGAGCGGCCCGCTGCTGGTGCGCCGCGAGCCCCAAGGGCAAACCGAACCATGCCTACTTTATCTACCTGGCGATCAGCCAGGCGCAGTGCGCCAGTATCCCTCCTTGCAGGCTGCTGGAGCCGCGCTGACTCGAAGGCTATGGGAGTCCGACTTTCGCCAATTCTTCACGCGTTACGTCAGCCACGCGCAACGCCCCACTTTCATCGCCCGGCTGCGCCAGACGCTCTATCCGCGCTATCCCTACGCAACCCTTCATCCCACACCACCCGTACTGGAAAAAGGCCAGACGTTCAGCTGGATCAAGCGTGCGTTTCCCGCCCCGCATGAGCTGTGGCAGGAAACCTTGGATAAGAATGCCCGCCTGAGCCTGACATTCACCCAGTGGCCCGGCAACTGCTTCACTGCCCGCGCCAGCAATCATGTTCAGAGCATGCTTGACGATGCCGTCACCCTCGCCGTCCCGACCGCGCGATTGGACACCCAGGCGCAACGCGCGCGAATTATGGGCTGGTTCGGCGTCGGCCTGACTGTGCTGAACGTGGTCAGTTTGTTCGTTCCTGGTCTTGCTCAAGTCATGTTGGTGATAGGAGGCGCGCAGATCGTCAACGAGTTTCTCGAAGGGGTCCACGCACTCGAGGAAGGCGAAACGGATGCGGCTATCGAGCATCTCTTCGAGGTGTTCGATAGCCTGGTGCAATTCGCTGTGCTGGGGGCTGCACATGCGGCAATCGAACTGCCTGGGCCGCTGGAGCACTGGACAAGCATTGCCGGCAAATCCGGTGCACGCTTGTGGCACGGAGATCTCAAGCCTTTCAGCAAGCCAACCCCATGGCCCAGCGGCACCGCCAGCAACGGCGAAGGCCTGCGCCTATGGCAAGGCAAGCACTGGCTGAACCTTGATGGCAAGGCATTGCCCGTGGAGCAAAACCCCGAAGGTGGCTGGCAATTGGCGCCTGCCAAGGGCCATCAGTATCAGCCGCGCTTGCTTGGTAACGGCCAGATACCCTGGCAGCTCGAACACGAGCAACCTTTGGCCTGGGGTACTGCCAAGTCGCTCAGGCGCATCGCCAAGTGCGGGCCGGCAGTGAGCGATGAAACCCTGCTGCGTGCGCTGCGCTGCAGTGGCTACAGCGAAGCGGCGGTACGTCGAGTGATGGCCGATCAGCAAGCGGCGCCCGCCCTGCTGCTCGACAGCCTGCAAGCACTGGATGCCACTGGTGCAGCTGGGCCTGAGAGCAGTTGGGCGGACGCCAGCGCGTTGGCGCGCGACTTCCCATCGCTAAGCTCAAGGGTCCGCGCTGAGATCCTGGCCAAGGCAGATGCCAAAGACGTCATGCGGATGCAACAGAGCAGCCGACTGCCCCTGCCGATCGCCGAAACGGCCCGCGTGTATTTGCGTGAAGCGCGCATCGACCGCGCTTTGCAGCGCTTTTATCAAGAACGCGGCCCAGCCCAGGACCGTGATGCGTTGATCTTCAGCGCATTTGAGCAACTGCCTGGTTGGACCAACGAGGTACGCCTCGAGCTACGCCAAGGCAGCCCACATGGCTCGCTGCTCCAGGCCTGCGGCGCCCAGGACCGGCCGGTCAAAACCCTGGTGCGCAGCGCGCAGGGCTACCAACCCTTTGATGAACGCAGCCAGGCTCTGGCCAGCAAGATGACTATCTACCAGGCGATTCTCAACGCACTGCCCGATACCGAGCGCGTTGCAATGAAACTTGAGATCCATCAGCCGCTGCGCCTGCGAGACGCGCTGTTCGAAAAGGCCTCGATAGATCGGCAGCGTACTGCCAATCAACTAGGGCTGGTGCCCATTCGCCCCTTGTACCGTCTGCCAACGCGTCTGCCACAAGACCGCCGTATCGGTTATCCACTCAGCGGCCGAGGCCAAGGCTGGACGACTGATGAGCAAGTGTTCGAGGCGCTGTTTCCCAGCCGCGAGCCGCAGGATCGTGATTGGTTACGCCAGCGCCTGCGCGAGGAAGCAGGCAACAGCCCAGGTGCGTTCGGCAGATTGCTGGAACGTCTACGCAGCGACCTGCAGCGGCTTAACCGCACGCTCGATACCTGGACCAACGATCCAGCCGGCATCGCTGTAGGCGAATTCGAGCAAAGAAGGGCCGCACGTGCCGAGGCTGCGCAGCGAATACGCCAAGCCTGGCGCAGGCAAAGCCAGCCGGGTGATGCGGGGCTGATCCTGCAGGCCGAGCACCTGGGCCCGCTACCTAATCTGCCAACCCAGTTCGAACACGTGAGGATGCTCATGATCAACGGCTCACGCAGTGGCGAAGCGATGAACATGGAGGGCTTTGTACAAGCCTTCCCGCGGGTTCAGCTACTGGACATTTCCTCCAACATGCTGCGCTGGTTGCCTGAGTCCATCGCCCAGATGCGCGAGTTGCAAGCATTGGATGTCGCGGAAAATGGCCTCCCGCTCGATGGCGAACAAAACCTCAATGTGCTGACTCGCCTGGCGCAGCTACAGCGCCTGAACCTGACCGATGCCGCTGAAAATCTTTCGGTTGCAGCGCTGCAACGACTGGCGCAGTTGCAACACCTGCAAGCGGTGCAACTCGACGCTAACAAGCTGACCCTGCAAACCGAGCATTTCCAAGCCTTGCACGGCTGGCCTGCACTGACCGAACTCAGCCTCGGCTCCAACTCCATCACCTTGACCGCCGAAAGCCGCGCAGCACTCGCTCAACTCACTCGTCTGCGCTCGCTGCACTTGGGGGAAAACCCATTGCAGCTGGCCCCCGATGTCAGCGGCTGGCAACACCTGGAGTCGTTGGACCTGGGTCAGTGCGAACTCACCCAGTGGCCCCAGGGCCTGGCGGATCTGATGAACCAGCGGCCACTGGTGTTACGCTCACTGGACCTGAGCGACAACCGACTGGTCGATGCACCAGCGCTAAATGACAGTGCATTTGCCGAAGCGATCCGCAACCAAGAACAGGCAACCTTCTACGATTTCGACGGCAATCCATTCGCCGAACCCGCCCAACGCGCCCTGCGTGATGCTGGCTTGGCAGCGATTCCCGACATGGACGCGCTCGAGGCGCCCGCCCAAGCGTGGAATATCGAGCTTCCCGCCGACCTGCAAGCGCAACGTCAAGCCAACGCCGAGGACCCTATGTGGGCCCCGCTGTACCAGCTGTTCGAGCGCATGATAGATACGCCGGAATATGTCGCCAGCCCACCTCGGATGCGCGAACGGATCGTGCATATCCTGCGTGTGCTAAGCCTGCAACCGGTTGCCGGCGAAGACGGCGGTTGGGGATTGGCGCAATTGCAGCAACAGTTGGTCAACCAGATCGATGCCGCCGCCCAAGCGTGCGTTGATCAGGCCAGCCTGCTGTTCCAGCAGGTCGAGACAGAGGTATCGATTTGGCGCGCCGTCTCTACCGCCCAAGCCGGTGCTGGCGACGAGGCCGTGGCGGTATCCGTGGCCACCGCCATGGCGCGCCAGAGCCGCCTGGATGCGCAAGTCGCCGCCGTGTACGACGCCCGCGTCGCTCGGCGTAGTGCATTGGCAGCCGCACAAGACGATGCAGAGCGCCAGGCGGCTCCCGCCTTGCACCCTGATGACGATCTGAGCGACGCGCTGTTGAGCAACCCGCAAAGCCCGCTGGATGAAATCGAAATGGCGCTGGTTGCGCGGATCTACCTCGCTGACCGGCTGGACTTGCCCGAGCAGCCCGGACAGATCGCCTTTGGCTATTTGGCCAACCTCAGCGAGGCGACGCTAGAACGCCTGGCAGTAGCGGTTGAGCGCGAGACAGATGCTCGTTACCTGGCGCACTGGGCCAGCGAGCAACGCTTCTGGCAGGCCTGGACCCGGCGCTTGCGTCCGGCCTCGTTCGAGGCGTTGGCGCGAGACTGGGAAGCGGCTTCGGAATACTTCAATGAACTCAGCGAGGCAACTTCCAGCCCCGGCCCCTACAGTGGTCCCGCTGTGCCCGAACGCTTTGTCGCTGCACTAGAGCGACAAACCCAGGCGGTGCCTGGCCTGATCTGGCGGATCGACGGCGTGTTGCAACGCATCGATCTGGTTTCCAATCGCTACCCTGGCGAGAGTGCCTTGTATGAGCTGGCAGGCAGGTTGCTGCTAAGCACCCGTCGCCAAGCAGAACAAGCGCTTTATGCTCAGCTGGCTGAAGAATTGTTCCACGTCAGCCAAGCCTGATCAGGGCGGCTTTGACAACGTGCAGCCGATTCGGCTGCACACCCCACCTTTTCAGCTGGACCTGCTGAACTCCAGCCGCGCTTCAGCCGGGATTTCATCACCCTTGAGCGGACAATGGACACACAGCCCACCTGTGGATGCGTGCCCTAATGCAAACAACAAATACCGTCCTCATGATTCGCCCGGCGCGGTTCGCCTTCAACCCCGATACCGCCAGCAACAACCGTTTCCAGCAGGCCCCGCTGGATCCAGAAAGCGCCAGCCGCAAAGCACTGGAAGAGTTCGATGGCTACGTCGACACCTTGCGCCAGCACGGGGTCGAGGTGCTGGTGGTGCAAGACACACCTGAGCCGCACACCCCAGACTCGATCTTTCCCAACAACTGGTGGAGCAGCCATGCCGACGGCAGCCTGGTGCTCTACCCCATGGAGGGCCACAACCGCCGCCTGGAGCGCGACAAGGGCGTTTTGCAGGTTATCCGCGAGCGTTTCAGCATCGGCCAGACCATCGATCTGAGCCCGCTGGAGCAGCAGAATCTGTTCCTCGAGGGCACTGGCAGCATGGTTTTGGACCGCGAACACCGGATCAGCTACGCCTGCCACTCCGACCGCACCCATGAGACCGCGCTGCGCCAATTCGCCGAACAGCTGGACTATCGCCTGTGCCTGTTCCATGCCGTTGATCGCCAGCAGGCGCCGATCTACCACAGCAACGTAATGATGAATGTAGGCCGCCAGCTCGCCGTCGCCTGTCTCGATGCCCTGCCCCACGCCCATGAACGCAAGGCCTTGGAACACTCGCTGCGCGATACCGGCAAAGACATCCTTGCCCTGGGTTTCGAGCAGCTGGAGAACTTCGCCGGCAACATGCTCGAAGTCCACGACAAACAAGGCCAACCACTGCTGGTGATGTCGCGCAGTGCCTGGCGCTCGCTCGACAGCCGCCAGCGCAGCCAGGTCGAGCGGCACAACCGGCCGGTGGTGGTGAACATCGACCATATCGAACGCATCGGCGGCGGCAGCGCCCGCTGCATGCTCGCCGAAGTGC
>Ga0213821_1000333_pt1 | contig 31094 bp, 29 predicted proteins | sample MC6MC0909MG_FD_179894 | JGI IMG/M metagenome (GOLD analysis project Ga0213821, IMG submission 179894) | Enriched soil aggregate microbial communities from Iowa State University, Ames, United States - MC6-MC0909-MG | ecosystem: Environmental > Terrestrial > Soil > Unclassified | place: USA: Iowa...
CAAGGATTTTCAGTCCTTTGCTCTACCGACTGAGCTACTGAGCCGTATGAGTGGCGGTCTGGACGGGACTCGAACCCGCGACCTCCTGCGTGACAGGCAGGCATTCTAACCAACTGAACTACCAGACCAAATGACCCCTACGGGATTCGAACCCGTGTTACCGCCGTGAAAGGGCGGTGTCTTAACCGCTTGACCAAGGGGCCATATAAAATTATTAATGGTGAGCCATGAAGGACTCGAACCTTCGACCCTCTGATTAAAAGTCAGATGCTCTACCAACTGAGCTAATGGCTCGTACAAGGATAATTCACTAATCTTTTATTTCGCCGGATGCCCACACCTCAGTAAGCTTATTCAAGTAGCAGCTCGGCGTGTGCCCTGATGCTGTTTCATAGAAGCTTATTCGATCGTGCTCTACCAACTGAGCTAATGGCTCGTACAAGGATAATTCACTGTCGAGCTAATGGCTCGTAGTAATTTGTCATATCGTGACGACGCTTTTTATAATATCATGGTTAATATTATTAACGCAATACTTTTATTAAAAAATTTTAAAAAAAGATTGAAGCTCTCCAAAATGAAGAGCTTCTTTAAATAATAATTATATTTGTCTCCAAGGGCTGCGGACTACATTTGTTTGATTCCGATCCGGGCCGACTGAGAAGGTAGATAACGGAATACCTGTTAGTTGTGTTACTCGTTCAACATAGTGGCGGGCATTTACTGGCAGTTCATCTAATGTTTTAACCGCTGTAATGTCCTCTGTCCAGCCAGGAAGCTCCTCATATATAGGTTCACATTGTGATAATACCTTTAAGTTTGCAGGATACTCGGTAATCACTTCATCCTTGTAGCGATAAGCTGTACAAATCTTTAATGTTTCAATCCCTGTTAATACATCAATAGAATTGAGGGAAAGATCTGTTAATCCGCTGACACGGCGGGCATGACGCACGACAACACTATCAAACCAGCCAACACGGCGCGGGCGTCCAGTTGTTGTCCCGTATTCGCGGCCTACTTCGCGGATGCGATTGCCGATTTCATTATTTAATTCAGTTGGGAATGGTCCATCACCAACACGAGAAGTATAAGCTTTGCAAACGCCGACGACATGAGTAATTTTTGATGGGCCAACTCCTGAACCAATTGTTACCCCTCCAGCGACTGGATTTGACGAGGTTACAAATGGATAGGTACCCTGGTCAATATCAAGCATGACTCCTTGGGCTCCTTCAAATAAAACTCGTTTACCTTCATCCAAAGCATCATTTAATACAACAGATGTATCACATACATATTTTTTAATTTGTTGGCCATATTCATAATATTCATCTAGAATATCTTCTTTCTTAAAGCCCTCAGTTTCGTAAATGCGTTCAAATAAGCGATTTTTTTCGTCAAGATTCTGTACTAGTTTCTCTTCAAATATTTCACGGTCAAGTAAATCAGCAATTCGAATACCAATGCGAGCAGCCTTGTCCATGTAAGCAGGGCCAATCCCCTTTTTCGTTGTGCCAATTTTATTGGCGCCTTTTCGTAGTTCTTCCACCTCATCTAATTTTAAATGGTACGGAAGGATCACATGGGCACGATTACTAATCCGAAGATTATCGGTTGTTATCCCCTTTTCATGTAAATAAGCCAGCTCTGTTACAAGCGCTTTTGGATCAACAACCATTCCATTACCAATTACACTTATTTTCTCTTTATTAAAAATCCCTGAAGGAATTAAATGTAATTTGTAGGTTTCTCCGTTAAATTTGATGGTGTGGCCTGCATTGTTTCCACCTTGATAACGTGCAATAACCTCAGCATTTTCTGAAAGGAAATCAGTGATTTTTCCTTTTCCTTCGTCTCCCCATTGTGTACCAACAACCACTACTGATGACATGAAAGACACCTCCAAAATTTTTGCTTTCATTAATTATTAATGTATCACCACAATAGTTTATCAATTTTACATCAAAAAATCAAACAAAACACGAACGTTTTATATAAAATTATGAAATATGTTCGTAAATATAGCAAACTATGAAAATATGAGGATGGATTATCTAGTAAATACGAAACTTTCAAGTACGAAACAAAATATTTTGACCGTGTAGACATGATTTAAGGAGGAAATTGCTTATATTTAACCTGAATTTCTTCTTTAACAATATTAACCCCAAATATAACTCTTTTTCAAAAAAAGAGCTAGCCTGATAATCTGGCTAACTCCAAAATATCCACTCTACGCTCCTTGAGAGGAGTCATAACGTGTTTCTAAATTTACAAATTTATTATATTCCTTCACAAAGGCCAACGAAACAGTTCCTGTTGGACCATTACGCTGTTTGGCAATTATGATTTCAATGATATTCTTGCTCTCCGATTCCTTATCATAATAGTCATCTCGATAAAGGAAGGCAACGATATCAGCGTCCTGCTCAATACTTCCGGATTCACGAATATCGGACATCATCGGGCGTTTATCCTGCCGTTGCTCGACACCACGGGAAAGCTGTGAAAGGGCAATAACGGGCACTTTTAGCTCACGAGCTAATTGCTTAAGGGAACGGGAAATTTCCGATACTTCCTGCTGGCGGTTTTCGCCAGAACGGCCGCTTCCTAAAATAAGCTGCAAATAGTCAATTAAAATCATCCCTAAGCCGTGCTCTTGCTTTAAACGGCGGCATTTAGAACGAATATCACTGATGCGGACACCAGGGGTATCGTCAATATAGATTCCAGTATTTGATAAGCTTCCCATTGCCATCGTCAACTTACCCCAGTCTTCCTCTGTTAACGACCCGGTACGAAGCCTTTGCGCATCGATATTTCCTTCCGCACACAAGAGACGCATGACAAGCTGCTCAGCACCCATCTCAAGACTAAAAATAGCAATATTTTCACCTGTTTTTTTGGCAACATTTTGGGCAATATTTAAAGCAAAGGCTGTTTTACCAACGGAAGGACGGGCACCAACAATAATTAAGTCATTGCGCTGGAAGCCTGCTGTCATCCGGTCCAGTTCCACAAATCCGGTCTCAAGCCCTGTAATCTCACCAACGCGTTTGTGCATTTCCTCAATATTATCATACGTACGAACGAGGACATCTTTAATATCGTGGAAGGCACCGGCATTCTTTCTTTGTGCAACCTCTAAGATGCTTTTTTCTGCTTCGCTTAACAGTGCTTCAACCTCGTCTTCACGCGAATAGCCATCAGTGGCAATATTAGTTGCTGTGCGAATTAATCTTCTAAGTAAAGACTTTTCTTCTACGATTCTAGCATAATACTCAATATTGGCAGCCGTTGGAACAGAGCCCGCTAAATCGCTTAAATAACTGACACCGCCAATATCCTCTATTAGTTTTGAAGCCGCGAGTTCTTCTGTTACCGTTACAAGGTCAACCGCTTTACCTTGATCATTTAGATGAAGCATCACATTAAAGATTTTTTGGTGTGAGGCACGATAAAAATCTTCAGGAATTAAGATTTCTGAGGCCAATGTGAGTGCAGAAGGCTCTAGAAAAATCGCCCCTAATACCGCTTGCTCCGCCTCAATATTTTGCGGAGGCATACGATCCGCATATAAATCATTCATCTTTCAAAAACCTCCTACCTTAGAAGGATTAAATTAAAAAGTCATAAAGAAAACTCGCCGACTGGCAAGCCGTTAGGCGAAGACAGAGGCGTAGTTCGTCGAAAAGCACAGCTTTTTGACTGCGATGCCTTTGCTTCGAAGCCTTCCTTAGTGCACTTATGCCTAATAGGAAAGTTTACTTTCCTATCGGCGAAAGAAAAAAAGTGACCAGTTAATACCGATCACATCCGATTGCTTACTTTTTCTATTGTATCATGTTTATTCTAACTTTCGAACTGGCAAATTTTTTAATCACTCATTAAGGGGCAGTAAATTAATTCTGCCTGCTTAGTAATAGGATTGTGAAATGCCCCTTAATACCCGATTGGTTTATTTTGCATTCAGTGATAATCTGTCACTGTTTGCAAGTTCGACTTATTTTACTTCTGTTACCGAAACAGTTAACGTAGCAGTGACTTCATGGTGAAGTTTTACTGGCACCTTTGTGTGGCCAAGTGTCCGAATAGCATCGGCTAATTCCATTTTTCGTTTATCGATTTTAATTCCATGTTTCTTTTGCAGCTCTTCGGCAACTTGCTTTGTTGTAATTGAACCAAAAAGACGGCCGCCTTCACCGGCTTTAGCTGTTAATTCAACTGTAATTTTGTCCAATATTTCCTTCAGCTTTTTTGCTTCAGCAAGTTCTTCAGCAGACATTTTTTCCTGTTTCTTCTTTTGGGCATCTAAAGAACTAATGCTGGCATTATTTGCTTCAACCGCTAAACCCTGCTTAATTAAAAAGTTATGTGCATAGCCATCTGCTACATTTTTCACTTCGCCTTTTTTTCCTTTACCCTTAACATCCTTTAAGAAAATGACCTTCATTCCTTTTTCACTCCTTCAAAAAATTCATCAATTGCCAGCTTTAATTGTACCTCTGTTTCTTCAATGGATAGACCGGTCAGCTGTGTCGCTGCATTTGTTAAATGGCCGCCGCCTTTTAAGCTCTCCATAATCACCTGCACATTAATGTTCCCCAGCGACCTTGCACTAATCCCAATGACACCTTCAGCCCGTTTTGCAATCACAAAGGAAGCCAGTACCCCATCCATTGTTAACAGTGTATCAGCAGCTTGTGCAATAATCACTTGATCATGAAGTTCAAGTTCCCTACCTTTCGCAATTGCAATCCCATCACGGTAGAAAGAGACTGATTCAATTAACTTCGCTCTTTTTATATATGTATCAACGTCTTCTTTTAAAAACTTCTGAACCAGCACCGTATCAGCACCGTGAGCCCGAAGGTAAGAGGCAGCATCGAATGTCCTAGCGCCCGTTCGTAAGGTAAAACTTTTCGTATCAACAATGATTCCTGCTAACAGGGCCGTTGCCTCAATCATCTCAATTTTACCGCGTTTCGGTTGATATTCCAAAAATTCCGTTACAAGTTCCGCAGTAGAAGATGCATATGGTTCCATATAAACCAGCAATGGGTTGGAAATAAAATCTTCTCCGCGTCGATGGTGGTCAATCACGACGACATGATCAATTTTGTTCAATAAACGTTCTTCAATCACAAGCGAAGGTTTATGGGTATCGACCACGACAAGCAGTGTTTTATCCGTTGATATTTCTAAAGCCAGTTCAGGGCTAATAAAGCGGGAAAATAACTGTTCTTGCTTACGTAGTTCATCCATAAGCCGCTTCACAGCGCTGTCCATATCCTGCATATTCACCACAATATAGGCTTCCTTCTGGTTCATTTGCGCAACCTTATAAATGCCAATACTTGAACCAATCGAATCCATATCAGGGTTTTTATGTCCCATAATAATGACTTTATCACTGGCGGTAATTAAATCTCTCAAGGCATGAGAGATGACACGTGCTCGAACCCGTGTCCGTTTTTCAACTGGATTTGTTTTTCCGCCAAAGAATTTCACTTTACCGTTTGGCAATTTAATGGCTACTTGGTCGCCACCCCTGCCCAAGGCCAAATCGAGACTTGATTGGGCTAAGACCCCTAATTCCGGTAAGGAGGACACTCCTGTGCCAACCCCGATACTTAAGGTAAATGAAACATTCTGCTTCGAGGTCAATTCACGTATCTCATCAAGGATGCTAAATTTCTCTTTTTCAAGGATATGGAGAATTCTTTCGCTAAAAACAGCAATGAATCGTTCTGATGAAACTCTTTTCAAGAAAATGCCATTATCGTTTGCCCACTTATTCAAAATAGAAGTAACTAAATTATTGATACTGCCGCGCATCTGATCATCCATACCCTGAGTAAGGTCATCATAATTGTCCAAAAAGATGGTAGCAATGACCGTCCTGTCATCCTGGTACCTTTTCTCAATTTCCTTTTGTTCGGTAACATCGAAAAAGTACAATAGGCGCTCTTCAGATTTATGAATTACGCGGAATTTTCGTTCATGGAGGGTGATGATTTCTGTCTCTACTTCTTGTTTAATCAATGGAATCAATGTATCTGCTATATCATAGAGTGATCTGCCGATCAATGTATCCTCATCAAAATAAGATGACAGAAAAGGGTTTGCCCATTCAATATAATATTCCTCATTGATAAGCATAATCCCAATCGGCATTTCCATCAGCGCTTCTTCGCCAACCTTTTTCACTCGGTAAGAAAGCGTTGAAATATACTCTTCCATTTCCGTTCGCTCACGATGATCAATGACAAACATATAGTAAAGGGGGATAAACATTAATAGCAGCCCAGCAACGCTTAAGATCCAATTATATAATAACAGGACAATGAGCAAAATCATTGTAACGCCAATTAGCCCATAAAAAGGGTAACGAATTGACCGCTTTTCTAAAAATGCAGGCAAAGTTCTCAGCTCCTTGACGCTAGTCTTACTCTTTTTTTTCAAACTGCTTTCTATAATTAAAGCCTAAATCAGTAATACCTAATAACAATATTATATAACGGACAATTGGAATCGTGAAAGAAAGAATTGCAACAAACATACCAAGTCCCCTAGCAACTGACTTTTGATGGAATATAAAAAATAAAAAGGCCAGCCCCTGAAAAATAAGAAAAAACTCCAATATGTATCGTGCATTGATTAAAACAGAAAATAAATAGGTTCCTTCATGTGGCCGAAGCAGCAGCATCAACCCTAAGGCAATTAAATAGTACCACAAAAGGCTTTTCGGCAGGGAAAGATTACGAAATTTGCCCCATGTCTTTACGTTTACACCAAATCTTTTTACAACCGGAAAACACACCCACTGAATAATAAAGGAAATTAAAATGGATCCCATAATCAAAAAGCTTGGTGCATAAATTTCGATCATTTTTATGAGATTGGCATTGTACTCTTTTAGATCTTTAATTTGATCTTCTCGTCCCATGGCTTTCAACATCTCTTCGGACATTGATTGATTTAAGACAGTGCGAAGCTCATGAATGATATCGATTTTAATAAAAGCAGTAATAACTACATAATAAATGACCATACCCGCCATTAAGATCAAGGAACTGGAAATTAAAATGGCAGTCCGGCTTTTGTTTTTTTGCAGCATGTACCCAATGATCACACCGGCAGCTCCGTAAAAAAGCATGAGGCCGAGACCTGGTATTGAACCTGCAATAAATGAAATGACGATTGCAGCTAAAAAGAAGGCAGCAATATTTTTAATGTTATTTTTAGCCGCGAAGATGATAAATGGTGCCGGCAGGACTACGTTTAAAAAGGAACCAATAAGTGGTACGTAAATCGTTATTAATAATAGTACCGTAATTGCAGCTAATAGGATGGCACCTTCTGTTAGTTTGCTTACATTTCTCACTACTTCACCTCTATATATTTCCCAAGCTATTCTCTTATTTTAGACTAAATTAGAGCTGTGATTCAACAGTGTAAAAAGTAAAAAAGACAGCAAGGGCGCCCCTTACTGCCTTAATGTTTATTATTCACCAGCCACGAATGGTAGTAATGCCATTTGACGTGCACGTTTGATAGCAACTGTTAGTTTACGTTGATATTTAGCGCTTGTACCAGTTACACGACGTGGTAAAATCTTTCCACGCTCAGAGATGAATTTTTTAAGTAAATCTACATCTTTGTAATCGATGCGAGTGATACCATTTGCTGTGAAATAGCACACTTTACGACGCTTTGCGCGTCCGCCTTTACGTCCTCCTGCCATGAAAATTCCCTCCTTTATTTTTTTATCTCGTAACATTCATAGGTTTGGCTTAAAATGGCAGATCGTCATCAGAGATGTCAATTTGACCATTTCCGGCAAATGGATCTTCATCCATTCGCGTAAACCCTTTATTTTGGTTTTGATTTTGTCGTTGATTCTGATTGCTGCTGCCATATGGATTACCTTGTGGTTCCATTGGAGGAGCACCGTAATAATCGTTGCTTCTTCCGCCACCGCCAGTAGACGACTTAGGTTCTAGAAATTGAACACTTTCTGCTTGAACCTCTGTAACGTACACGCGTTTACCATCTTGTCCTTCATAGTTGCGGGTTTGGATCCGGCCATCAACACCTGCTAGGCTGCCTTTCTTTAAAAAGTTCGCCACATTTTCAGCAGGTTTACGCCAAACAACACAGTTAATAAAGTCTGCTTCTCGTTCACCTGACTGATTAGAAAATGGACGGTTAACAGCTAAAGTAAACGTAGCAACAGGAACCCCATTTGGTGTATAACGCAAATCAGGATCTTTTGTTAAACGGCCAACAAGCACGACACGATTCATCATCAGAATCAACTCCTTTTTTCTGGTACATGTTTCACGTGAAACAGTTTTTACCAAAAATATTTATATTAATCTTATTCTTCTACTTTAATTACGATATGGCGAATGATATCTTCGCTGATCTTTGCAAGACGAGAAAATTCTTGTACTGATGCAGCTGAAGATGTTGTTTTAGCGATTTGGTAGTATCCGTCACGGAAATCGTTGATTTCGTATGCTAGACGGCGCTTACCCCAATCCTTTGTTTCAGCAGTTTCCGCACCATTATCAAGAAGAATTGTGTTGAAACGCTCAACAAGAGCCTTCTTCGCTTCATCTTCAATATTTGGGCGGATGATGTACATGATTTCGTACTTATTCATCACAGTCACCTCCTTTTGGTCTAAACGGCCCGAATGGGCAAGGAGCAATTATTCATTACTCACAAGTTGAAATTATATCATAGTGTAAACAGAAAAGCAATGTCATTCACAATAATGCCTTACTTATTCCTAAAACAAAAACGGAAAGGCACTGCAAAAATTGCAGAGCCTTTTCCTTTACACGTTAAAACGGAAATGGATGACATCGCCGTCTTTAACTTCATATTCTTTACCTTCTAAACGAACTTTTCCTGCCTCTTTAGCAGCATTATGGCTGCCGGCTGCAAGTAAGTCATCATAAGAGACTGTTTCCGCCCGAATAAAGCCGCGTTCGAAATCAGAGTGGATAATTCCCGCACATTGCGGTGCCTTCATGCCTTTTCTAAATGTCCAGGCGCGAACTTCCTGCACACCTGCAGTAAAGTAGGTAGCTAATCCAAGCAAACTGTAAGCAGCACGGATTAATTGGTCAAGACCAGATTCCTCAATACCAAGCTCTTCAAGGAACATTTGCTTTTCTTCACCTTCAAGCTCAGCAATTTCTTCTTCAATCTTGGCACAGATGACGATCACTTCGGCATTATCAGCATTAGCAAATTCACGTACCTTTTTTACATATTCATTGCCAGATGGGTCAGCAATATCATCTTCGCTAACGTTTGCAACATATAGGACAGGTTTGATGGTTAATAGATGCAGTCCCTTTACCAATTTCATTTGCTCTTCGGTAAAATCAACTGTACGCGCAGGTTTTTCTGCTTCAAATGCATCACGCAGCATCGCGAGGACTTCAAATTCAGCAGCAGCATCCTTATCTTTTTGCTTAGCCAATTTCTCGACGCGCCCAATCCGCTTTTCCACTGATTCCATATCTGCAAGGATCAACTCTAGGTTGATGGTTTCAATATCATCAATTGGATCAACTTTTCCAGATACATGGGTAATGTTTTCATCTGCAAAGCAGCGAACTACTTGGCAAATTGCATCAACCTGACGGATATGAGAAAGGAACTTGTTACCGAGTCCTTCTCCTTTACTTGCTCCTTTCACAATACCGGCAATATCGGTGAATTCAAAGGCCGTTGGTACTGTTTTCTTAGGCTGAACCAATTCAGTTAATTTTTGTAAACGGTCGTCTGGAACCTCGACAATTCCGACATTCGGGTCAATCGTACAGAAGGGGTAATTCGCTGATTCTGCCCCTGCCTGTGTTATTGCATTAAAAAGAGTAGACTTACCAACATTCGGTAACCCTACGATACCAGCTGTTAAAGCCATTCACGTTCACTCCTCAATAAAAATAAATCTATTTAAAAAAATATGGTCAATAATTTTAAAAAGCCTCTCACAATTATAGGCAACTATGACTAAAAAAACAACTGCCGCTTATGGAGCGGCAGTTAATATTCCTTTACTTTTACAAGATTGACAAGGCAGTCGTATAACGTGCTTCCAAGGCCATTATCGGATTCCCTGCTTGAAGTTAAATGATTGACAGACCCGCCAAACTCTTTCCAAAAACCCTCATCAATATTAATCGTGTCCGGGTGGGCCTTTGCCAAAATGGAAATAAACCCTTTTACTTCGCCGCGGTCATTCCATACCTTGACGAAATCACCATTTTCCAGCCCTAAACTTTCTGCAATATTTGCGGCAATCTCCACCTTCACTTTCGGCTTTGAAGCCAATAAGTGATAGTTCTGCGAGTGATTTGATCGCAACGGATGAATCGAAAGGAGATGGTATGGATATTTTTCTGCAAGCTCAGGGTTTACCCATTTCGATTCATCTGGAAGCGCTAATGTTAACAGACCGTTATTACCTTTTTGTTGAGCTGTAAATTCATACTTACCTGTCGATGTTTGAAATGTATGGTCATGCCATGGGATTTTTTCAACAGGAAGTTCCATTGTATGGTACGCCCTTAATTTTTCAAGGGTAATGCCTTTGTCTTCCAACGGCCTAAGGGTCATCTGCAGCCACTCTTCCCTTGAAAAATCAAAATCCTCACCAAAGCCGAGCCTGCCGGCTAATTGTGTCCAAATCCATAAATCCGGCTGCGCCTCACCAGGAGCTGTGACGAGTTTCGGGCCATAGTTCACATAATGATGATACATCGAAGAATAATAGAAATCTTCTTCCTCAAAAGCAGTTGTGGTCGGTAAAACATAATCTGCGAGCATAGCTGTGTCGGTCATAAATTGTTCAATCACAACAAGTGTCTCAACAGAGGAGAAGGTCTTTTCAACCATATTTGTGTCAGGCACCTGTGTCAGCGGGTTGCCGCATGTCACGACAATCATCTTAATTTCCGGATCCGTTGCCGTTAGCACTTCTTCCGCTTGCTTCATCATGGAAAATTGCCTGTAGTTTGTCCTGCGGTGAGCAAGTGTTAGCTCTTCAAACGCAAAGCTTTGTCCCACCTGGAGATTGGCGTAATTGGCACCGCCGCCGGCAATGCCAATATTCCCACTGACGGCGGCAAGGGCATCAATAAACCGAATCGTATTTCCGCCATTTTTATATCGCTGCAAACCTAATCCCATATAGGTTGAAGTCGGTTTATCAGCATATACATTAGCTAATGTGGTCATTACCTCACAGGAGACTTCGGTCCTTTCGCTAATTTTTTCTAATGAAATACCATCGAGAAGCTTTGATAAATCAGCAAAACCACGTGTTGATCGTTCAATAAATTCCTGATCCTCCAAACCTAATCGGAGCATTTCCTTGATAATTCCGGCAGCTAATAAACCGTCCATCCCTGGCTTAATCGTTATATACTCATCGGCTATTCTTGCCGTCGCATTAAAAAGCGGATCAATGACATATATGTTTGCTCCTTGTTTCTTAGCTTCCAGCAGCTTTTCGTAAAAATGCATGTTTGTCCGGGCAACATTTCTTCCCCAAATAATAATGTTCTTACTGTTGTAAATGTCATTTGGTTCATGGCTCCAGGCATTCCCAAAATCCCATTTTTGCGCTTCAATTCCAGCTCCCCAGCAAAGTGATCCATAAAGCTCGGTTACGCCGCCGTAACAATTAAAAAAGCGCTTGTCTAGTTTTTTTAAGATCCCGTTATTTGCATAATCATGACTGTGAAGGACTGCAGTTGTCCCATATTTTTCTTTAATTCCTTTTAATTTAGCAGCTATCTCATCCAACGCCTGCTCCCAGGAGATTTGCTCAAATGTACCATTTACCTTTTTTAAGGGGTGCAATAAGCGCTGCGAGGAGTTTGCCCTTGTTTCCAACATCCGTCCACGTCCGCAAATTTTCCCTTGGGTAATGGGATGTTCTGGATCACCTTCTACTTTCACAATCCTGTCCTGATTAATTATTACATTGAAACCGCAGCTATCCCAGCAATTTAACGGACATGCAGCCTTTCGTACTTGTGCCAAAATCTCACCCCCAGATGACTATTTCCTATATCAACTTTTCTTATAAGAATAATATAGTTAAACAAAAAAAAGAAGCATGAAATATTATCCTTCATGCTTCACTAAAATCTTCTTCATTTTCCTGGAAAACTCTTTCCGTGGAATCAGAACGCTATGCCCACAGCCCTCACATTTAATCCTTATATCCATACCCAAGCGGATAATTTTCCAGCGATTGGTTCCGCACGGATGCTGCTTCTTCATCTCGACAACATCATTTAGGGCAAATTCCTTTTCTTCCATAACTTTCACCCTCCATTTCTATTTTGATTGCTCTGAACCGCTTTTGTACAAAAAAAGATTTGGATTTGGAGCCTTAATATGATTCTCGTCTAATAAAAGCTTGATATCCTTCCGAATTGCCCGCGAAACTCCTGCCTGCTTCATAGGTAATGTTTCAGCTATAACCCGTAAAACAATCTCAGTTGGCCCCATCGTTTGTATTCCTAAAAGCTCAGGAGCTTTCGTTAACTCTTCGTATTGATTTGGCATCGTTTTAAGGGCTTCTTCAATTACCTTTTCCGCCTTTTCGATGTCTTCACCATAGGATATCGCAATATCAATAATCGCAAGACTATTATTTAACGAAAAATTGGTTACCTGGGTGATGGTGCCATTCGGTAAAATATGAACTTCGCCTGTCCAGCTTTTAATTTTTGTCGTTCTTAACCCAATTGTTTCGACATTGCCTTCAAATTGTCCTATGCGAATATGGTCACCGACCGAAAATTGATCCTCAAATATAATAAAGAAACCGGAAATAATATCTTTTACAAGGCTTTGTGCACCAAATCCTACTGCCAATCCGACTATTCCAGCACCTGCAATCAGCGCCTTCACATCGATCCCTAAGACAGAAAGAATCATCATAATCGCAATAAAATAAACCACATAGGTAAGAACACTATCAAGCAGCCTTGAAAGCGTATCTTCCCGACGTTCTGTTGTATTAAGCGGTGACATATTTCTAATCTTAAAAATGTTGTGGATAGCTACTTTGCCAATGCGGACTATGATATTTGCAATAACCATAATGGCAACAATTTTTAGCACGCCTTCGCCAAGATTCAGCCATGTATCTTCATTTTGAAATTTATTAATATCATCTTGAAATCCCTTTGTTGTGAGATTCATTTTTACACCTTCCTCAAACTCATTTTTCCTGCATTAACGGGCAGTAAGCCCTCATATCAAGACTTTATATTGAAATAAAAAGAATAAGTAGGGGATCAACTTCCCGTTAATTCCGATTTGTTAACTAATAATTCCTGAAGGATAAAGCCCCCCACAGACTGAAGCTTCACTTTTCCAAAATCTATTTTAGCAATTTTTCTATTCAGATAATAGCATTATGAATTTTTGTTTTTATCTCCTCTTTATGTATAGATTTCCTGAATTTTCCGTATAATAGTAATACTTATTACGGGTTTGGGGAGTGGACTTGATGAATCTGAAAAGCAGTTTTTTTGACAGGAGGGCCAAGGTAAGCATCATTCATGATGATTTTCACGCTGCAGAAAATCTTGCTGAGGAGTTACTCCTGAATATTCCCAGTGTGACGAGCCGCCCCGTCGTGTTTATTTGTATTGGGACAGACCGCTCCACAGGAGATTCATTAGGTCCGCTGGTCGGAAGCCTGCTCGAGGAGAAGGACCTCCAATCTTTTTTCGTATACGGAACATTAGACGAGCCTATTCATGCGGTGAATCTTGCAGAAAAACTGAAGGAGATCCACACCAAGCATGTTGACCCCTATATTATTGGAATTGATGCCTGTTTGGGACGGATTAAAAATGTCGGCGTCATTCAAGTCGGGAATGGGCCTGTCAAACCAGGCGCAGGAGTGAACAAGGAGCTTCCTGCCGTAGGCGACATACATATCACTGGAATCGTAAATGTCAGCGGGTTTATGGAATTTTTTGTGTTACAAAACACACGCTTAAATCTCGTGATGAAAATGGCAAAAACGATTGCAGGTGGAATATACCAAGCAAGCCTGTTGTACCCAAAACAAAGCTGGACTGAATTAAATTGGATGGAAGATGAGCACCCAAATAAAAGAGTAAACGGCCATTAACTGAATGTTTTTTACATTTAATGTAAAAAAAGTTGATAGTTATAAAGAACCGTTACAATAACACCCGTTACTACTATTCCCGGGAGCAGGTTCGCTACTTTAATTTTTACCATCCCAGTAAGATTCAAGCCAATCGCGAAAATCATAATTCCTCCTGTTGCAGTCATTTCGACAATAAACTGATCCATTAATGCCTGTGGGACAAAACGGTCAATTTGGGTGGCAAATAATGCAATTATTCCTTCATAAAGGACAACAGGAATTGCAGAAAAAATCACGCCAATTCCTAAAGTCGTTGTTAAAATTAGTGCTGTAAAGCCGTCTATCAATGATTTCATATATAAAACATCATGATCACCGCGAATTCCGCTGTCAAGGGCACCAATAATCGCCATTGCACCAATCACGAAGATCAAAGTAGCAGTTACAAAGCCTTCCGAAACACTTCCTTTTCCATCAGAGCCAACTTTACGTTCCAGCCACCCGCCGAGATCATTTAATTTATCCTCTAATTTTAATAGCTCGCCGGCTACTGCACCGACAACGAGGCTAATAATGACAATCAGAAAATTATCACTCTTCAAGCCCATTTGCAGACCCAAAACCATGACTGACAAGCCAATGGCATACATGACCGTCACTTTCATTCCCTCAGGAATGCGGTTTAGGAATTTCCCAAGCAATGTGCCAATAATAATTAACAGTCCATTTACAAGTGTCCCTAATAAAAACATCGCAATTCCACCTATTTTTCGCCTCTCGAAATAGTAATATTACTAAACTATCATGTTTTACTTCTATTGAAAAGAATTTTTCTCAAAAAAATAAACCATCAAAGCGATGGTTTAATAATTATCTTCTTGTCCAAGCATTTCAAGGATTCGTTCAAGATCATCTTGTGAGAAAAATTCAATTTCAATTTTCCCCTTATTTTTGTTTTGTTTAATATGGACCGTTGTACCGAATCGTTCACGAAGGGAGTGCTCCCGTTCCTGTAAAAACACATCTTTTTTCTTCTCAGGCTTTTTTGTTTCACGTGAAACATTTTCATTTAATTGTTGTATCAGCTTTTCTAACTGGCGGACATTTAGCCCTTCATTCACAACTTTTTCAACTAAAATAGGCAGCTTTGCTTTTTGTCTAAGGCCTAATAATGCACGTCCATGGCCCATAGAGATTTTCCCTGTTGAAATAAGCTCTTGAATTTGGGGAGGAAGAGACAGCAGGCGGATGTGGTTTGCTACATGCGGACGGCTTTTGCTTAAACGGTTCGCAACCTCTTCCTGTGTCAGCTTTAACTTTTCCATTAACGTTTGATAGGCTTGTCCCTCTTCAATTGGGTTTAAATCTTCCCTTTGTAAGTTTTCCAATACGGCCAATTCCATCATTTGCTGTTCAGAAAGCTCGCGGACAACTGCCGGCACGACTTCAAGCTTTGCTTCCTTGGCAGCACGGAAGCGGCGTTCACCAACAACAATTTCATAGCCTTTAATACTTTTCCGAACAACAAGCGGTTGTAGAATTCCATGCTCTAAGATTGAAGCTTTTAATTCATCGATTGTCTCTTGTTGGAAGGTCTTACGTGGCTGATAAGGGTTTGGGCGCAGGTCTTTCAGCTTAATCTCTTGAACTGTCTCTTCTTTACTGACATCACTAAAAAATGCATTCAATCCTTTTCCTAAACCTTTAGCCATTCGAGACCACTTCCTTTGCTAAATCTAAATACACCTCAGCACCACGGGATTTCGAATCATAAGTAATGATTGGTTCCCCATGGCTTGGAGCCTCACTTAGACGCACATTTCTTGGAATAATGGTTTGATAAACTTTATCTTGAAAGTATTTTTTCACTTCTTCAATTACTTGAATACCAAGATTTGTTCTTGCATCAAGCATGGTTAATAAAACGCCTTCAATTTTTAAATCCTGATTTAGATGCTTTTGCACGAGCCTAACAGTATTTAATAATTGACTTAAGCCCTCCAATGCATAATACTCACATTGGACAGGGATTAACACCGCATCAGATGCTGTTAAAGCATTTAGCGTTAATAGTCCTAAGGATGGCGGACAATCAATAATGATATAATCAAACTGATCTCTGATTTCATCAAGAGCACGTTTTAAGCGGACTTCTCTTGAAATGGTAGGAACCAGCTCAATTTCGGCCCCTGCTAACTGAATAGTAGCCGGAATCACGTACAAATTTTCAACAGATGTCGATTTAATGACATCCTTTGCTTCGACATCATCTACTAATACATCATATATACATTGTTCAACTTCTGCCTTCTCAATTCCAACCCCGCTTGTTGCATTTCCCTGCGGGTCAATATCTACTAATAAGGCCCGTTTTCCTATGTATGCTAAGCAGGCGCCTAGGTTGACAGAGGTTGTCGTTTTGCCGACTCCACCTTTTTGGTTTGCGATTGAAAGGATTTTCCCCACGTTGTCACCTACCCTTTATTTCTTAAAAAATTTTAATCTACCATTCTATCAAATGTTTAAATAATATGATTAATTATCTCCTATTAGAGAAGGAAAGTAAAATTCCATTCCTTTATTTTATCATGAAATATGAGTGATGTTGTTTTTTTTCAAAAAATATTCCAGTGTTTAATTCAGCTTATTTTTTCCACTTGATTGATATAAGAGATAAAAAAATGTAAATTTATGTAATTTTTTTATTTCCCTTTTCATAAAAAAACCAAACACACTAGTGTCTGGTTCGTTCTGAATCGTTATTTTTTCTTTGGAATTCGAATAGTAAATTGGTAAAATTCATCAAATTCTTCTTCTTCCGCATCTAGATTAATTCCACTGTCGGATACCATTGTTAACGATTGACGAATTGTATTTACGGCAATTCTCATATCTTTACTAAAAGCCTTTCGTTTCGGCTTTGGCTTTTCCTTTTTTTGTTCAAGCAGCCGGACGACCCGTTCTTCTGTTTGCTTGACATTCCAATTCCTTTCGATTACTTCTGCTAATAGGGCCACTTGTTTTTCCGGATCCTTTAACGGAATCAAGGCCCGTGCATGGCGCTCGGTAATGATTTTATTTAATAACGCATCCTGAACAGGCTTCGGTAATTTAAGAAGACGCAGCTTGTTCGCAACGGTTGACTGCCCTTTTCCAAGGCGCTGTGCTAATGCCTCTTGTGTCAAGTTGTGCAGTTCAAGCAGCTTCCCGTAGGCAATTGCCTCTTCGATTGGAGACAATTCCTCACGCTGTAAATTTTCGATGAGAGCAACGGAGGCCGTTTCCGTATCTGATAAATTTTTAACAATTGCAGGTGCTTCTGACCAGCCAAGTTTTTTCATTGCCCGCCAGCGTCGCTCACCGGCAATAATTTCATACTTATCGACAGCAAACTCCCTAACGACAATCGGCTGGATGATACCATGTATATGAATGGTTCGTGATAATTCTTCGATTTTCTCTTCATCAAAGACCGTCCGCGGCTGGAAACGGTTCGGTATAATTTGCTTAATCGGTATCTTTTTTATTTCTTCGTTTCGTTCGATATCCAGATCTTTCTCAAGCTCAACCTCTTGTTCACTCTTATCGCCGAGGCCAAAAAAGCGTGTAAACGAACTCTTCATCCCCAACACCACCTTTACGAAACTCCCTAATACTTATTCTCTATGCAAATATATTCTTCCTGCTTAGGATACCATTTTTCTCTAAAAATTGTTATCCAGATTATCACTTTTTACCAAATTAAGAGGGGGTCTCCCTAAAAATCCCAGCTAGACCCCCAATGACCTTATTCAATTGGTGCTTTCCCTGGTGTCCCTGGTTTTCGAGGGTATTTCTTTGGCGTTTGACGCTCTTTTTTTATGATTAATATATTTCGTTCGCTATCTTCCATTGGTAATGTAAAGGTGTACACCTTTTCCACCTTGCCGCCAAGTGTGGTGATGGCCTTTTTACCCATTTCCAATTCATCCTTCGCATTCAATGCCTTCATGGCAATAAAATGTCCCCCTACTTTTGCAAGCGGTAAACAAAACTCACTTAAAACAGACATTCTTGCCACCGCTCTTGCTGTTACGACATCAAAGCTTTCCCGATAGGCAGGATTCACTCCAAAGGTTTCAGCACGATCATGAACAAATTGGACATTTTCCAAATTTAATACATTAGCAAGATTATTTAAAAACGATATCCGTTTATTTAATGAATCAACTATTGTCACTTGGATATGAGGATAGACAATTTTTAATGGAATGCTCGGAAATCCTGCACCTGCGCCAACATCACAAAGATGAAAAGGCTTTGTAAAGTCAAAATAGAATGAAGCCGTAATAGAGTCGTAAAAATGCTTTAAATATACGTCAGCTTTTTCGGTGATCGCTGTTAAATTCATTTTTTCATTCCACTCGACCAATGTTGTAAAATACGTTTCAAACTGGTCAAGCTGCTTTTTAGAAAGAGCAATTCCCTTTTCTCTTAGTTTTGCCTCAAATTGTTCGATGATCATTACCAAATCTTCCTCACTAACTGTCCAGCTTCAGCGTCACTGGTCAAGGCGCTTCCGCTTTTCTTTTTATTCATTCGAAACTCGTGCGATTTTGCCCTGCTCAAGGTACACAAGCAGGATGGAAATATCAGCTGGATTGACTCCGGAAATCCGAGATGCTTGGGCAATGGATAACGGTTTAATCTTCTTTAGCTTTTGTTTCGCTTCCGTAGCTAGGCCGTTAATGGCATCATAATCAATATTGTCAGGGATTTTCTTATTCTCCATTTTCTTTAGCCGCTCTACTTGCTGGAGTGATTTTTCAATATACCCTTCGTATTTAACTTGGATTTCCACTTGTTCTTTTATTTCATCGTCTAAAGGAAGCTCACTCTTGCTCAGCCTTTCAAGCAGTTCGTAAGTCATTTCCGGTCTTTTTAGCAGATCCGAAGCACGAATCCCATCTTTCAGCTCACTGCCGCCAATACTGCGAATTAATTCTTGCACCTCGGCGGAAGGTTTAAGGATGATGGATTGTAATCTTTGCCTTTCCGCTTCAATTGCAGCTTTCTTCACTAAAAATGCTTCATAGCGGTCATTACGAATGAGTCCAATTTCATGACCAATATCCGTTAACCGTAAATCAGCATTATCATGACGCAATAGTAGGCGATATTCTGCCCTTGAAGTTAACAATCGATAGGGTTCATTTGTTCCTTTTGTAATTAAATCATCAATTAATACGCCAATATAGGCATCGGAGCGGCTTAATACTAATTGCTCGCGGTCTAATGCATTTAATCCGGCATTAATCCCAGCCATTAACCCTTGACCGGCAGCTTCTTCATAACCGGATGTACCATTAATTTGGCCCGCTGTATATAGGTTTTTGACAACCTTTGTTTCTAATGTTGGCCATAGCTGTGTCGGCACAATGGCATCATATTCAATTGCATAACCGGCCCTCATCATTTGCGCATTTTCAAGTCCCGCAACCGATTTGATAATTTGCTGCTGTACATCTTCAGGCAAGCTGGTTGACAACCCTTGAACATAGACTTCCTTCGTATTTCTTCCTTCCGGTTCAAGGAAAATTTGATGGCGCGGCTTGTCGTTAAAACGGACAACCTTATCTTCAATCGATGGACAATACCTTGGACCTGTTCCTTTAATCATGCCAGAGTACATTGGCGACCGATGCAGGTTAGCGTCAATTAACTTATGGGTTCTGTCATTTGTATACGTTAGCCAGCATGGCAGCTGGTCGGTAATATATTTCGTTGTTTCATAAGAAAATGCTCTTGGAACTTCATCACCAGGTTGAATTTCCGTTTTGCTATAATCAATGGTGTTGCTATTGACCCTTGGCGGTGTTCCCGTCTTAAACCGCACTAGCTCGAAACCAAGCTCTTCTAAATGCTCTGACAGTTTAATCGATGGCTGTTGATTATTCGGTCCGCTGGAATATTTCAATTCACCCAGGATAATTTCACCTCTCAGAAATGTACCTGTCGTGATAATGACCGTTTTCGATCGATAAACAGCACCTGTTTTGGTGATAACCCCTTTAACCATCCCATCTTCGACAATCAATTGCTCGACCATGCCTTGGATTAAGGTTAAATTTTCTTCTTCTTCTAATGTCTTTTTCATTTCATGTTGATAGGCAAATTTATCGGCCTGTGCCCTTAAGGCACGGACAGCTGGACCTTTACCGGTATTTAGCATCCTCATTTGGATATACGTTTTATCAATGTTTTTAGCCATTTCTCCGCCGAGGGCATCGATTTCGCGAACGACAATTCCTTTTGCCGGTCCGCCAACGGATGGGTTACATGGCATAAAGGCAACCATATCTAAATTTATTGTGATCATTAATGTTTTCGCACCAAGTCTCGCTGCTGCAAGTCCCGCTTCGCAGCCTGCATGCCCAGCCCCAACAACAATGACATCATAATTTCCTGCTTCGTAATGCATGTTTGTTCCTCCTTTTCCGAAAAATACGGAAACGCTGCTTCTTCTGGTATATTGTCTCTCTTTTTATGGTTTCAGGCTCCAATAAGCTCTATTGGATACCCTTTTCTCAGTTTTTACACTGGAACGGGCTCCAACCACCCTTTTTGATGACTTTTATTTCTCTATCTTATCCGAGCTAGTTCCAGAAAAACCAAGACCTAACCGCTTTTCTATTTTCCTAAACAGAACTGGGAGAATAACTGATCAATAAGACTTTCATGAACACTGTCACCAATGATTTCACCAAGCATTTCCCATGTTCTCGTTAAATCTATTTGCACGATATCAATCGGGGTTCCCATTTCCACCCCTTCAATTGCTTCCTCAATCGTATGAAGGCTTTGATTTAATAAGGCAATGTGACGGCTGTTTGAAACATATGTCATGTCCCCAGCATCAATTGATCCGGCAAAGAATAATGAGGCAATTGCCTCCTCAAGCTCATCAACTCCAAGATCTTCGAGCAATGAGGTGGTAACAAGTTTATGTTCTTTAGCCAGTTCATTAACCCGTTCCATATTGATTTGCTGAGGCAGGTCGGTTTTATTGACAATGACAATGACATCCATCCCTTTAACAACCTCAAAGAGATTTTCATCCTCAACAGTTAACTGGTCTGAGTAATTCAACACAAGCAAAATTAAATCAGCCTCTTTTAACACTTGACGAGAACGTTCAACCCCAATCCGTTCTACGATATCCTCTGTTTCCCTGATCCCTGCCGTGTCTAACAGTCTAAGCGGCACCCCGCGGACATTGACATATTCCTCAATGACATCACGAGTTGTCCCGGGAATGTCGGTAACAATCGCCTTATTTTCATGAACAAGACTATTTAATAACGAGGACTTACCTACATTTGGCCGTCCTACTATTACAGTGGATAGTCCCTCTCGTAAAATTTTCCCCTGCTCTGATGTTTGCAACAGTTTTTTTATTTCTTCTTGAACAAAGTGAGCCTTTTCCAAGAGCATCTTATGGGTCATTTCCTCGACATCATCATATTCTGGATAATCGATATTCACTTCGACATGGGCGAGAACTTCTAAAATCTCCTGCCGCAGTTTTCGAATCAGCTTTGATAAACGCCCTTCCATTTGACCAAGGGCGACGTTCATCGCCCGGTCTGTTTTCGCTCTGATTAAATCCATAACCGCTTCTGCCTGAGATAAATCAATCCGTCCATTTAAAAAGGCCCGTTTCGTAAATTCGCCCGGTTCCGCCAATCTTGCCCCGTTTTTTAAAACATGCTGCAGCACGCGATTCACGGAAACAATTCCGCCGTGGCAATTAATCTCCACTACATCCTCTTTTGTAAATGTTTTTGGCGCTTTCATGATCGAGACCATTACCTCTTCTACCACTTCACCACTTTTTGGATCAAGAAGATGCCCATAGTGAATCGTATGGCTGGCCACTTCAATAAGTCTTTTTCCTCCGATACTCTTAAAGAGCTTGTCTGCTATTTGAATGGCATCATCACCGCTCAAACGAACAATTGCAATGGCTCCCTCTCCCATCGGTGTCGAGATGGCCGCAATTGTATCAAATTCCATTTTCCTCACCTCACAAGTAAAAAATGACACATACTATATAAAAAATTGATTTTTTCTCCAAAATAGTAGAATACCACATGAATTTCTGTTAAAAAAGTATCTGAACTTTATCCCGGATTACCAGGCAGTAAGACGCCCACTGATTTAAGTTTCATTTTATCCACAATCCAAAATGCCTATTTTTTATTTTAACTTATCCACATGTGAATAACAATAAAGCGTGAAATCTTGAAATAAAAGTTATCAACAACTTTATAAGAAAGCGCAAGCGCCCGTTTAGCAACGTCTACTAGCCGTTGGCGCTCAGCGAAAAAGCTAACGCTTTTCCTTCGTACGAGGTATCGCTTCCGAAGCTTATTCTTATGGAGCATGGACATTTCTCAAAGTCGAAATTTATTCTTTTGTATCTCTTAAAAAAGGAGTAAAAAAAACACCCTATCTAAGGATAGGGTGTCATTTTAATTATCTTTTCACTGGAGTAATCACAATAAATCGATGTGGTTCAGTTCCATCAGAAAATGTCTTTACACGTTTGTTCTCGGATAAAGCGGTATGAATGACTTTACGCTCATAGGAAGGCATAGGTTCTAACGCTACATCTTTTCCAGACTTGACAGCCTTTCCGGCAAGTCGATGGGCTAATTGAATAAGCGTTTCACTTCTTCTTTTTCGGTAATCTTCAGCGTCCAAAATCACAGTTAAGTATTGATTAGAAAAGCGATTAATCACCAGCTGGGTCAAATATTGTAATGAATTTAACGTTTGACCTCGTTTACCAATTAAAAGGGCAATCTTTTCTCCGGTCATCACAAAGTAAACCTGTTTGCCTTCACGTTTAATTTCTATTTCCGCTGGAGCACCCATTTGCTCACTTACTTGAATGAGAAATTTCTTTGCTTCTTCAATTGGATCAATGATCATTGTTACTTTCACAACAGCTGGACGTGAACCGAAAATCCCGAAAATACCTTTTTTACCTTCATCAATGATATCAACATCTGTGCGGTCTTTGGTGGTTTGTAATTGAGCTAAAGCTGATTCTACTGCTTCTTCGACAGTTTGTCCTGTAGCAGTTATCTGTTTCACTTTTTTGCTCCTCCTACACTACCGGTGGCCTTCGCCTTTAAATCCGGTCCTTTAATAAAATAGGTTTGTGCAATCATAAAGATATTTCCGACAACCCAGTATAATGAAAGGGCTGCAGGGAAATTGAAAGCAAAGACGACAATCATTATCGGCATCATCCAAAGCATCATCGCCATTTGTGGATTTTGTTCCTGTCCTGCCATCATCAGTTTTTGCTGGATAAAGGTAGTGATACCGGCAATAATTGGCAAGATGTAATATGGATCTTTTTCACCAAGGTCAAACCATAAGAAGCTATCTTGGGCAATTTCTCTTGTTCTTGAAATCGCATGATAAAAACCAATTAAAATTGGCATTTGAACAAGTAATGGAAAACAGCCTGCCATTGGATTGACACCATGCTTTTGAAAAAGGGCCATTGTTTCTTGCTGCAGCTTTTGCTGTGTCTTTTGATCCTTTGAGCTGTATTTTTCTTTAAGTGCTTTCATTTCCGGCTGCAAAGCCTGCATCGCCTTTGAGCTTCTTGTCTGCTTGATCATCAACGGCAAGAGGACTAAGCGGATTAAAATAGTCACGACAATTAGTGATAAACCGTAGCTTCCACCGAGCACATGCGCTCCTTCTTTAATCAGCCAAGATAAAGGATAAACAATGTATTCATTCCAAAAACCTGAACTCTCTGAAGTAATCGGCTTCTTAATTTCACTGCACCCTGTTAAAAACAAGAACACAGAAAGCATACCGAACGAAAGTAATATTCGTTTTTTCAACCAACTTTTCCTCCCTGCCAAATATAAAATAAAAAAGTGTAGTTCAACTTTTATGTAAATATTACTTTTAAAAAAAATTAAGAAAGGATAAATTTTGACCTTGAGAAATGTCCAGCGCCCAGCGACTAGTAAACTTCGCGCTTAAGCATTTCTTTTATTTCAAAAGTATTTTATCATTTTTTCAACTCAAATGTCTTTATTACTTCGCTTTATTTTGACTAAATCCGTAAAATTAGTTCTTCTTTAATACCTTTCCAACCTTAAGGACATGGGTTAAACTTTTTTTTACCTCAAAAAAGTCCATTTCCGCTGTTGGCTTCCTGGCAATAATCACATAATCATTCCCTTGAGATACTTGGTCATGTAATTCAAGAATGGATTGCCTTACATACCTCTTAATTCTGTTTCTGGTAACTGCATTTCCAATCTTTTTACTGACAGACAGGCCAATGCGAAAAAAGTCCTGCCCCTCTTTTTTCAATGAATAGACAACAAATTGGCGATTGGCAAAGGAATGACCTTTCTGGAATGCCTCCTGGAACTCTTTATTCTTCTTAATTCGGAATTCTTTTTTCATAAAAAAACTCCTTTTTTAACTTTGATTAATATCTAGCTTTCCCGTCCAGCGGCCATGCCTCTAAAAAGAAGCTTCCGCTTTAAATGTGAAAAAAGACCACTGACGCTTCAGTGGTCTAAGCTGATAATACTTTTCTTCCCTTTTGACGACGACGAGCTAGAACCTTTCGTCCGTTTGCTGAGCTCATACGACTACGGAAACCGTGAACTTTACTGTGTTTACGCTTATTTGGTTGATATGTTCTTTTCATTATATGACACCTCCCTGAGGAATAGCTATCAATTTAAACTTAAATGACAGTCTTAATTATTATAAAGATGTCTCCTTGATATTGTCAACTACTCTTCTAATATTGTCCCTATTTCCAATTTTTTCGAACATGATAAAGTACATTTCCAGAAATTCTATACTCATGGTGAGAATTCGATCTTCAGTTAATTTTTTCTATAAAAATCCCCTAAACGGCATCTGTGGATAAAAAATCGACACTTTTTTCATTATCCACACAAGATATTGACAGGTTTTGCACAAGTCATCCACCTGTGGACAATTATTACACACATAATGTTACAGTTGTGGATAAACTATCAAAAGGCATTGCGTATTAAGCAAATATTTGATATTATATTTGTGTTTTCACTCTGAATAACTCCATCTCGCATATACGTTATCCACAAACTGTGGATAACGTGTGGATAGTTTATCCTGATATTCTGTAAAAACTTGTCCACAAGAGGTGGATATTGTCGAAACTCCACTTTATTTCCTTATTATAAGTTTTCCACAAACACTGTTTCGTATATTTATAAATTAATAGGTTTTACTGCTAGTATAGACCTTATTTTTTCACGGAACTTTAGTCGAAAAGGTTATCCGGTTGCAATGAGAATACTCCTTTAGACAAATATTTTTTTGGGGTTAGACAGTAAATAAATGCGAGTGCCAGTTAAGATAAATTGTTTTTATAAAACTAAAAGGAGGGATACTAGTTGGAAAATATTGCGGATCTTTGGAATGCAGCGCTAGCCAATATTGAGAAAAAGATAAGCAAGCCTAGCTTTGACACATGGCTTAAGTCGACAAAGGCCCATTCCCTACAAGGCAATCTGCTTGTGATCACCGCTCCAAATGAATTTGCGCGTGATTGGCTGGAAGAGCGTTATTCTCAGTTAATCTCCGAGATTCTCTATGAAATCACCGGGGAAGAGCTATCTGTAAAGTTTATTATTCCGCAAAATCAAAATGAGTCAGAAAATGATGTTGCACTGCCGCCAAAGAAGGTAAAAAGGGACGAAGACCATGGGGATTTTCCTCAAGGTATTTTAAATCAAAAGTATACATTTGATACGTTTGTTATTGGTTCAGGCAACCGGTTTGCCCATGCCGCTTCACTTGCTGTAGCAGAAGCACCTGCAAAAGCCTACAATCCGCTATTTATTTATGGAGGCGTTGGATTGGGGAAAACCCACTTGATGCACGCCATTGGCCATTATGTTTTAGATCATAACCCTGCAGCAAAAGTAGTCTATTTATCGTCTGAAAAATTTACCAACGAGTTTATTAACTCAATTCGCGACAATAAAGCGGAGAATTTCCGTAATAAATATCGAAATGTCGATATCTTACTTATTGATGATATTCAGTTTTTAGCAGGAAAAGAATCAACACAGGAAGAATTTTTCCATACATTTAATGCGCTTCATGAAGAAAGCAAACAAATTATTATCTCTAGTGACCGTCCGCCAAGAGAAATTCCAACATTAGAGGATCGGCTGCGATCACGCTTTGAATGGGGCTTAATTACTGATATTACGCCGCCAGATTTGGAAACAAGAATTGCCATCCTTCGCAAGAAAGCAAAGGCAGAAGGTTTAGATATACCAAATGAAGTAATGCTTTATATTGCAAATCAAATTGATTCAAACATTCGTGAGCTTGAAGGTGCGCTAATCCGCGTGGTAGCATACTCTTCTTTAATCAATAAGGATATTAATGCGGATCTAGCAGCTGAAGCATTAAAAGATATTATTCCAAGCTCAAAGCCAAAGGTCATTACCATCCATGAGATCCAAAAGATTGTAGGAGAACATTTTAGTATAAAACTAGAGGATTTTAAGGCTAAAAAACGGACAAAATCCGTTGCATTTCCTCGACAAATTGCCATGTATTTATCGCGCGAATTAACCGACTACTCATTGCCTAAAATAGGAGAAGAGTTTGGCGGACGTGATCATACAACGGTTATTCATGCCCATGAAAAAATTTCTAAACTCCTTCAATCTGATTCAACTCTGCAAAAACAAATGAAGGAACTGCATGAATTATTAAAGGTTTAATAAAAAAGGAGCAGAGCGCCGCATTGGTATTGTCCTTATAATGGATATGGATGAACGCATCCATATGTAAAGGAAATGACTGGCTCTGCTTACACCGCCTTTAGGTGTTATAATTGTGAATAACTGCTTACATTCTATACACAGTCTGTCCACATGTGGATAGGCTGTGTTTCTATTGAAAATTCAGGTTATCCACATACTAACAAGCCCTACTAGTACTTCTACTATTTTTTTAAAAAATAATATTATATGTTACTGCTAAAAAAATTATGAATAAAATGGAGGATTAATGCGATGAAATTTATCATCCAACGGGACCGTCTTGTTCAAAGTGTTCAAGATGTAATGAAGGCTGTCACATCAAGAACAACTATACCAATCTTAACGGGAATCAAAATTGCTGCTACAACAGAAGGAGTTACCTTAACAGGAAGTGACTCCGATATTTCCATTGAATCCTTTATTCCAAAAGAGGATGCTGGGGATGAAATTGTTGAAATCAAACAACCAGGAGCAATCGTTCTTCAGGCTAAATTCTTTAGTGAAATTGTCAAAAAATTGCCTACTGATTCGGTTGAAATTGAGGTTCTTGGTGCATTGCAAACTGTTATCCGCTCCGGGAAATCAGAGTTTAACTTAAACGGCCTGGATGCAGAGGAATACCCTCACCTGCCGCAAATAGAAGAAAACAATAAATTTCATATTGCGACAGACCTATTAAAAGCAATGATCAGACAAACTCATTTTGCTGTGTCCACCTCAGAAACACGCCCAATCTTGACAGGTGTAAACTGGAGAATTGAAAATGAGGAGCTAACCTGTATTGCAACAGATAGCCATCGACTTGCACTAAGAAAGGCAAAAATCGAAACGGAAAATCACGAAAGCTATAATGTTGTTATTCCAGGCAAGAGTTTGAATGAGTTAAGCAAAATTATTGATGAAACAAATGAATTAATTGATATTGTGATTACTGAAAATCAAATTTTGTTTAAAGCAAAGCATTTATTATTTTTCTCAAGATTATTAGAGGGAAATTATCCTGATACATCTAGATTGATTCCAAATGACAGTAAAACGGATGTAACCGTCAATACGAAGGAATTTCTCCAAGCCATCGATCGTGCTTCATTGCTGGCCCGTGAAGGAAGAAATAATGTAGTGAAGTTTTCAACCATTGAGGGCGGAATTATCGAAATATCATCAAATACGCCAGAGGTTGGAAAGGTAGTAGAAGAAATTCAAAGCAGTTCAATTGATGGAGAAGATTTAAAGATATCCTTTAGCGCAAAGTTCATGATGGATGCCCTAAAAGCACTTGAAGGAACAGATATTAAGGTGAGTTTTACCGGGGCAATGCGTCCATTCGTCATACGCCCCCTACATGACGAAACGATCTTGCAGCTTATTTTACCGGTGAGAACCTACTAAATTTAAAGACTTCCTAAATATGCCGCCATTTCATTGGCGGCATTCTTTACGATATAAAAATAATTCTTTTTAGGCTGATAGAAAAGTTAACTTTTTTATCAGCATAAGTGCAACTAAGCCTCTGTCCTCGCCCTTAGGGGCTCGCCAATCGGCAAGTTTTCTTTATTTTCTTTGTATCTTATTGTTTTTTTTAGTAAAATAAAGTATTGGGACCATTTTTAGAAATGAGGGTGAGAATAGTGCCTGAAAAAGTAAAGCTGGACACAGAGTTTATTACATTAGGTCAATTTTTGAAACTGGCTGATGTGATTCAAACTGGCGGAATGGCAAAATGGTTTTTAAGTGAACATGACATTTTTATTAACGGTGAACAGGACCAAAGAAGAGGAAGAAAACTTCGTGCCGGTGACAAAGTCCAAATTGCTGGCTTTGGGGAGTTTGTGATAACCGACTAGCTAAAGGATTTGTTGCTATGTATATTGAAAAATTAGCACTAAAAAATTATCGGAATTACGAAGAATTATTCGTCCAATTTGAAAATAAAGTCAATGTTATCTTAGGTGAAAATGCTCAAGGTAAAACAAATGTCATGGAGTCTATTTACGTTTTAGCGATGGCGAAATCCCACCGAACCTCTAATGATAAAGAACTTATTCGCTGGGACCAGGAGTATGCTAAAATAGAAGGCAGGGTTCAAAAACAACATGGCTCTTTGCCTTTGGAATTAATTATTTCCAAAAAGGGAAAGAAGGCAAAATGCAACCATATTGAACAGCAGAAGTTAAGTCAATATGTTGGGAATCTGAACGTGGTCATGTTTGCTCCTGAAGACCTTAACATCGTTAAAGGAAGCCCGCAGGTGCGAAGACGATTTATTGATATGGAAATCGGGCAAGTATCGCCCATTTATTTACATGATATGAGTCAATATCACAAAATACTTCAACAACGTAATCATTATTTAAAAATGATGCAGATAAAAAAACAAACAGATCTAACGATGCTCGAAATTTTAACGGAGCAGTTTATTCAAATGGCTGTGAAGATTGTGAAAAAGCGGTTTGAATTTCTTAATCTTCTTGAAAACTGGGCGCAACCAATTCATAAAGGGATTTCAAGAGGTCTGGAAACGCTCGAAGTTACCTATAAGCCATCAGTTGAGGTATTAGAAGAACAAGATTTGTCGAAGATGATAACAAGCTTTGAGGAGAAGTTTGCAAAGGTTAGAACGAGAGAAATAGAACGCGGTACAACTTTATTTGGCCCCCATCGTGACGATTTATTGTTCTTTGTCAATGGAAGGGATGTTCAAACCTTTGGCTCACAGGGGCAGCAGCGAACGACCGCCCTTTCTGTCAAGCTTGCGGAAATTGAATTAATCTATAATGAAATTGGCGAGTATCCCATTTTACTCCTTGATGACGTTTTATCAGAATTGGATGATTACAGGCAATCCCACTTGCTTAATACCATTCAAGGAAAGGTTCAAACGTTTGTGACAACCACAAGTGTTGAAGGGATTGATCATCAGACACTAAAGGAAGCATCAACCTTTATTGTCGAATCCGGTCATATTAAGACAGTTTATTGAGGTGAACCATGTATATTCACATCGGGGAAGATCTTAACATTAGGGCGAAAGACATTATTTCAATATTAGATAAAGAGAGTGCGAATAATTCTCCGTTGGTTGAAGAGTTCTTAGAGCACCATAAAGAAAGATTAATTAACTTGTCCAAAAACCCCTTTAAATCAGTCATAATTACATATGACAAAGTTTACTTATCCCCTATTGCTTCTGGAACTTTAAAAAAACGTTCAAACCAAATGAATATACACGAATTTTTATAAAAATTTTTTAATAAAGCAAATATTTAGCTATCTTTGTCAGAAGGTGCAGGTGAACAAGTATGACTATGGAACAAAAGGCAGTGGAACAAACATACGGTGCGGATCAAATTCAGGTGCTTGAAGGACTTGAAGCAGTACGGAAACGACCTGGTATGTATATCGGATCGACAAGCGGAAAAGGGCTCCATCATCTTGTTTGGGAGATTGTTGATAACAGTATTGACGAGGCACTCGCAGGCTACTGTGACGAAATTAATGTCATTATTGAGGAAGATAACAGTATTACTGTAAAGGATAATGGCCGTGGAATTCCGGTAGGTATTCAAGAGAAGATGGGCAGACCAGCTGTTGAAGTCATTATGACGGTTCTTCACGCCGGAGGTAAATTTGGCGGCGGCGGTTATAAGGTTTCCGGTGGACTTCATGGCGTTGGTGCATCCGTTGTTAATGCCCTTTCCACAGAGCTTGAGGTTTATGTACACCGTGATGGGAAAATTCACTTGATCAAATTTGAAAGAGGCGCAGTCGTTAAAGAATTAGAGGTAATTGGAACGACCGACAAAACAGGGACGATTACGCACTTTAAGCCAGACGGTGAAATTTTTACTGAAACTCTTGTTTATGAATATGACATTCTTTCGACTCGTCTTCGTGAGCTGGCGTTTCTTAACCGCGGAATCAAAATTACGATTGAAGATAAGCGAGTTGAAAATAAACGAAATGAATACCACTATGAGGGTGGTATTAAATCGTATGTAGAACATTTAAACCGTACAAAAGAGGTTATTCATGATGAACCGATTTACATTGAA
>Ga0213821_1000337_pt1 | contig 30934 bp, 26 predicted proteins | sample MC6MC0909MG_FD_179894 | JGI IMG/M metagenome (GOLD analysis project Ga0213821, IMG submission 179894) | Enriched soil aggregate microbial communities from Iowa State University, Ames, United States - MC6-MC0909-MG | ecosystem: Environmental > Terrestrial > Soil > Unclassified | place: USA: Iowa...
CCTGATCGTGCCGATGACGCTGCTGTCGGCCCTGTTCGGCGTATGGTTGACCGGCGGTGACAACAACGTGTTCGTGCAGGTCGGCCTGGTGGTGCTGATGGGCCTGGCGTGCAAGAACGCGATCCTGATCGTCGAGTTCGCCCGCGAGCTGGAAATGGGCGGCAAGGGGATCGTGGAGGCCGCGCTGGAAGCCTGCCGCCTGCGCCTGCGTCCGATCGTGATGACCTCCATCGCGTTCATCGCCGGCACCATCCCGTTGGTGCTGTCGCACGGCGCGGGTGCGGAAGTGCGCTCGGTAACCGGCATCACCGTGTTTGCCGGCATGCTCGGCGTGACCCTGTTCGGCCTGTTCCTGACCCCGGTGTTCTACGTGGCGCTGCGCACGTTCGTCAGCCGCAACGGCGGCGGCAAGCTGGTCGCCCACGGCGAATCCACCCTGCATCACTGATCCCGACCCCTACGAGGAATCACCCATGAATACCGCTACTTCCAAGATCGCCCTGGTCACCGGTGCCACCCGTGGCATCGGCCTGGAAACCGTCCGCCAGCTGGCCCAGGCCGGCGTGCACACGCTGCTGGCCGGGCGCAAGCGCGACGTTGCCGTGGCCGAAGCGCTCAAGCTGCAGGCCGAAGGCCTGCCGGTGGAGGCGATCCAGCTGGACGTCGGTGATGCCGCCAGCATCGCCGCCGCCGTGCAGGAAATCACCGACCGCCATGGCCGGCTCGACATCCTGGTCAACAACGCCGGCATCCTGCTCGACGACCCCGCGCTGCTGCCGTCGGCACAGACCCTGCAGACCTGGCGCGACACCTTCGATACCAACGTGTTCGCGGTGATCGCAGTGACCCAGGCCTTCCTGCCGCTGATCAAGGCATCGCCGGCCGGGCGCATCGTCAACGTGTCAAGCATCCTCGGCTCGCTGACCCTGCACAGCCAGCCGGGTTCGCCGATCTACGGCTTCGCGGTGCCGGCTTACAACGCGTCCAAGAGCGCGGTGAATGCCTGGACCGTGCAGCTGGCCTACGAGCTGCGCGACAGCACCACCAAGGTCAACACCGTGCACCCGGGCTACGTGAAGACCGACATGAACCGTGGCGAAGGCGAGATCGAAATCGCCGATGGCGCCCGCTCCAGCGTCGGCATGGCGCTGATCGGGGCCGATGGCCCCAACGGCAGCTTCACCTACCTGGGCGAGGTGCTGCCATGGTGATCCGTGTGTTGACCGCCGCCGTTGCCAGCGCGCTGCTGGCCGGCTGCGTCAGCGTCGGCCCCAACTACCAGGCACCGCCGGCGCAGCCGGTGGTCCTGCAGGGCGCGGCCGCGCCGGTGTTCAGCACCACCTCGCCGGTGGCCAGCTGGTGGGCGCAGTTCGATGATCCGGTGCTGGAACAACTGGTGCACGACGCGCTGGGCGACAACCTCGACCTGCGCATCGCCATGGCACGGGTGCGCGAGGCCCGCGCGGTGTTCGTCGAACAGCGCCTGGACCAGCTGCCGCACGTCACCGCCGGGGGCGCCTACGACCGCAGCAAGCAGCCGGACCTGACCGCCGGCGGCGAGCGCGTCTTCAGCGAAACCTACCAGCTCGGTTTCGACGCGGGCTGGGAACTGGACCTGTTCGGACGCCAGCGCCGTGCCGCGGAAGCGGCGCGTGCCGACCTCGGTGCCGAGCAGGACAACCTCGCCGACGCGCAGGTCACGGTGGCCGCCGAAGTGGCGCGCAACTACTTCGAGCTGCGCGGTACGCAGAAGCGGATCGTCGTGGCCGAGCGCACCCTGGTCAACCTGCGCGACACCCAGAAGCTGACCGAAGCGCGCTGGAACCTGGGCGCGGGCAGCGAGCTGGACGTGCAGAGCAGCCGTGCACGGCTGAAGGCGATCGAAGCGGACATTCCGCTGCTGGAAGTGGCCGAAGTGCAGTCGCGGCATCGCCTGGCGGTGCTGCTGGGGCAGCGCCCGGATGCGCTGGACGCGCTGCTGGCACCGCGCGAGGTGCCGCCGTACGCCAAGGCGCTACCGTTGGGCGACACCACCGACCTGCTGCGCCAGCGTGCCGACGTGCGCGTGGCCGAGCGTCGCCTGGCCGCCGCCACGGCGCGGGTGGGCGTGGCCACGGCCGACCTGTTCCCACGCATCAGCCTGAGCGGTTTCGTCGGGTTCCTGTCCGGCGATGCCAGCGGGTTGGTCAATGGCAACAACAAGGCATGGTCGGTGACTCCGTCGATCAGCTGGGCCGCGTTCGACTTCGGTACGGTCAAGGCACGGCTGCGTGCCAGCAAGGCGCAGGCCGATGGCGCCGCCGCCGAGTATGAAAAGGCGGTGCTGCTGGCGCTGGAAGACACCGAGAACGCGTTGACCCGCTACGCCAAGCAGCAGGCGCGGCTGGCCATCGTCGCCGAGCAGGCGCAGGCCGCGCGGCGCGCCGAGCAGCTGGCGCAGATCCGCTATCGGGAGGGGTCGGAAGACTTCCTGACCCTGCTCGATGCGCAGCGCACCCAGCTGGCCGCCGACGATGCACTGGCCGAGGCCGAGTCCACCGTCAACGTGAGCGTGGTCGGCGTGTACAAGGCGCTGGGCGGGTGGGGGCAGCAGCAGGACGCGACGCCGCCGGCCCTGGCCGGCACGATGCGGTAACCCCGGCAGGGGGCGGCACGGGTCGCCCTCTGCACGCTTTGTAGCGGTAGGCCGTGATGGCGTGCCGGGAAACCCCGCGCTGACGGCTTTGCCTCTGCCGGGTCGGACCGGGGCGGTGCTAAAAACACCGCCTGTCCGGGAGATGAGCAATGCAACGGAAGTGCTGGAAGCCGCCGCGTGCGGCCAGGGAAGAGCGTGCCGCGACGAACGCGGGCCTGTCGGCCAGCGTGATCGTGCTGCTGGTGGTGGCCGCATTGACGGTCAGCCTGGGCTTCGCCCGGCTGCCCGACGGGCTGCTCGGCATCGGCGTGGTCGCGGTGGGCGTGTTCCTGGCCATCAGCGCCCGGATCTGCCAGGCGCGCGAACAGCACCAGGCCCTGTGCCAGGCGCTGGATGGCCTGCGCCGGTCGCCGCGCGGTTGAATGCGGCGGGCCTGCGCAGGCAGGCGAGGCCGGTTACCGGGCCGGGCGTTCCGGGAAGGTCAGTTCAGCCTGTACCGGGTAGTGGTCCGACGGCACCACGCCGCCGGGCTTCTGGTCCAGGGTCTGGAAGCGGTCCACGCCGAAGCCGCGCACCAGGATCCAGTCGATCTCGGCAGTGGGCGTATCACTGAAGTTCTGGAAGGTCAGGCGCGGGCCGTCGACCTTCTTCGCCAGCTTGCGTGCATCGCCCAGCGCCTGGGTGAATGCGGCATAGGTGCCGCTGCCCGGTTCGCTGTTGAAATCACCGGTGACCACCACCGGGATGTCCCTGGGAAGCGCGGCCAGCCGCTTGGCGATCAGCTTGGCGCCGAGGACGCGGCGCGGCTCGTCTTCGTCGCGGTAGGGCAGGTGGGTGTTGTACAGGTAGAACTGCCTGCCGTCGGCCTGGCGCTGGAACAGCGCCCAGGTGACCATGCGCGGCATCAGGTTGCCCCAGGTGATGCTGCCGGCGACCTCGGGGGTGTCGGACAGCCAGAAGTTGCCGGACTCGACCACCTTCAACGCGGCGCTGTCGTAGAACACGCCCATGTGCTCCTCATTGTCGCCGGGGCCCCGCGGCTCACCGAACCAGCGGTAACCCGGCAGGTGCTCCACCAGATAGTCGGCCTGGTTGGTCTTGAGTTCCTGGGTGCCGAACACCACCGGGTGCTGCTCACGCAGCAGCGCCACCATCGCATCGCGACGGTCCTCCCAGCGCTTGTTGGGTTCAGTATCCACCGGGGTGCGGACGTTGAACGACATCACCCGCAACGGCTCGGGCGCCTTGGCCAGGGCCGGGCCGAGCGGCAGCGCCAGCGCGATCAGGGCCAGCAGGGCCGGACGACGGAAAGCAGACAGCATGGGAATCCCTCCATTCCATGAAAACGTTTGCAGAGGGTGCCATGGAATGCCCGGGCCCGACTATGCGGACGTTGGCGGCAGCGGCGCCGGGCGGCTCAGCTGCCCAGCAGCACGATCCCAACCGTCAGGTTGATCGCCGTCCCGAGCGCGAACACCCACAGCGCCGACAGTATCGAGTTCAGCCAGGACCGCTGCAGCGCGACCTTCAGCCAGCCGGTCTGCACCACCAGGTACCACGCGGCCGACAGCAGGCCGGTCGCGATCCCCAGCGTGGTGGAAAGCTCGCCGGGCAGGCGCACGAACACCATGCTGGTGGACAGCGCCACCGCGAACGGGGCGGTGAGGTAGCACTGCATGAAGAACGGGCGCCGCAGCGATTCGCGGGTCATCGGCACCCGCTTGCGGCGCAGCAGGTGCACGGTGGCCACCAGCGGCCAGATCGCGAAGGTGATCGAGCGGTACAGCAGCAGGCTCTCCTCGTTGCCCATGACAGTGCGCGACAGCTCGTTGGTGCCGACCACGGTCTGGTGCATCAGCAGCTCCACCCCGTGCGCCACCAGCACCGCCAGCATCAGGAACATGGGCGGGCTGATCGCATCGTCGAACTGGCGCTCCAGCTTCTGGGTCAGCTCCGTGTTCACGTACTGCGCCATGCGCCGAGGGTGGACGATCACCCGGTACAGCGTGCGCGGGAAGAACAGGAACCAGGTGCAGAGCTCGTAGAGGAACTCTTCGAGCGAACGCAGCAGCTTGAGGAAATCCATTCAGGCCTCGGGCGCGGGGACGTGATGGCGTGGCGGATGCCGCTACCGGGCCCAGCATGGCCCAGCAGCGGCGTCGCGTACAACTGCAGGGTGTGTTCAGGGCATGCCGCGCTCGCGCCGCCATTGCTGGAAGTAGGTCACCAGGTCGGGATCTGGCACCAGCGCCGCCACGGCAGCGGGTTCCGCCATCGCCATGGACGCGGCCGTCGTGCCGTAGTCCAGCAGGTAACGCACCGAGAAGGTGGCGCCGGGGAACTGGTTGCGCGCCATCTGCAGGACGACCCCGCCGCACGAGGCGCACATGTCGAGCACGGACACCAGCCGGAACAGGACGGCATCCGGGTGCGAACCCAGTCGGCTCAGGATCAACCGCTCCGAATCCAGTGCGCGGCTGAACTGCAGTTCGCGCAGGTCGCCCGCGTGGCGCAGCACGGGCAGGCTGGTGATGGTCGGCAGCGGCTCGACTCCCTGCATCGCCTCGCGCGCGTCGACGATGCGGGTGCCGTCGGGAAGCATGGCCTTCGCTCTCGCTTTTACACCCCGGGTGCGTTTTCCGCCGGAGATCGCGTGGTAGATCGTGCGCGTGCCGTCGCGGTCCACGATCTCGACATACGCAAGGTTGCCGCCCTTGAGGTGCTCCAGGATCTGCTTGCCGGCATCGGGACGGGCCAGCATCGCGGCATCCAGCTCCGCCCAGCTGCCCTTGCCGCCGGTCGCCGGGAGCAGGGCATTGAGGATGGTGGCGCTTTCGGTTCGTTCTGCGTCGGAGCTGCTGGCAAGCGCCTGCCAGTCGGGAATGCGACGGCGTGCGATCTGTACGAAACCGCGCTGTTCGCGCGCACCAGTGAGCACGCTGTCCGCGTACCGCTTGAGCACGTCCGGACGGCCGCGTGCGGCAAAGTACGCCACGTAGGCCTCGTAGGTGGGGAAGCGCGCCAGCTGCTCTGTGTCCAGGCCCGACCGCAGGAAACTATAGGCCAGGCGCGCGATGTTCTCGCGGTCCTGCTCCAGGTACGGGCGCAGCAGATTCATCCGATGGCCTTCGGCCGCACGCAGGTAGGCATTGAGTGCCGCGGCATCGCGTTCGGGATCCATGCGGGTGAACTGCAGCACGGCATCGCGGCCACCGTCTTCGGGCAGCGCAGCCCGGTAGATCACCCCGTCATCGGGTTCGATGCACAGCCCACGCAGGAACGGCGATTCCACCCGGATCGCGCGTAGGCGGCGAGCGTCGGCCACCTCCGGGAGCAGCGCGCCCACGTCCACCACCGGCAGCATGTGTTGCAGCCGCGTCATGTGTTCGTCGGTTGGCAACCCGCTCAGGCCGAAGCGGGGCTCGTTCGCCACCGTTGCGGAGAGCGTATCCGGATACGTCACCCGGGATGGCAGGCGCAGCGCCTCCAGTTGCGCTGCGTCCACTGGAACGAGCTTGGGCGGCGCGCCGGTCGCGCCGGGTGTCCATGAACAGATCCGGCCCTGGTGCACCGCGAGGCGAAGCGGATTACCGCTGTCCGGATCAATCCGCGCCAGATCCAGGGTGAGCTCACGCGTAGCTGCTGCAATGGCATCGGCGCGTGGGTCCGGCAGGGTGTCGACAGCCAGGTCCTTCGCCGCGTCCGGCGTGAACCGCAGCCGCGACTGCAGCACGCAGGGCACCGCCTCCAGCGATCGGCGTGGCCGGCAGCGTGCCGGCACCTCGCGCCATCGGCCGGCGAGCCCGCGGTCATCCGGCGTGGCGATCCGTTCGAATGCATCGCCGGCCGAAGTGAGCCGGTAGTGCTGGTCGCGGATCACCACTTCCCAGTCGTCGTGGCCGTGATCGAGGAACTGCGCGGGGGTATCGCCGATGGCGATCTGCAGTCCGTTGTCGCCGCGCGTGACCGGAAGCGATGGCGGCAGGTCATGTTCCAGCGTGAACGCCTCCAGCGCGGGCCCGTAGGGCTGTCCGCTGTAAACGTCGTAGCGGTGCCACGCGCTGCCACGGGCCATCGCAAGCACCGTGCTTCCATCGGACAGTCGTGCCTCGGCCAACGAGGGCGTCAGCACGCGTCGTTCCTGCAAGGCCGCCGCCGGAACGCCGCCGCTGTCCAACGCGTGCTCCAGCGCCAACGCCGAGCGTTCCAGCGCCGGACGGCTGCGCAGCAACTGTTTCAACCACCCGGCGCCCTGCAGCGCGGTGTTCCAGGCATGGCTGCCGGCCCACAGACCGCCCTTGGCGATGTCGCGCAGGGTGCCCGCGCCGCCGGCCATCACCAGCGATGTGCCGAGTGCCTGCAACGCGCTCCCGGCTTCGGCGGCAATCGACTGGATGCTGCGTTCGCCGGCAGTGGTTACGACATCCACGGTGCTGGCCAGGAAGCCGATGGATGGCGCGCCGATGGACGCGGCATCCATCCCGCAGCGGAGGAAGGTGCCCACCGACCGTTCGCCCGCCTCAAGGTCCTCGATGCATTCGTACAGGGGGACCAGGAATTCGGCGACGGTATTGAGCCGATGCAGTTCGCGCTGGTGCAGCTGTTCCAGCCCGGTCAGGTGGGCCAGCTCGTCATCACGCGCCTGCTCGAAGCGTGCCTGCCATAGATCCGCCGCCGCAGCCTTGGCAAGCCGCGAAACCGTCTGGTTGCCAAGACCGGACACCGTCTCGCTGCACGGCGTCACGATGAGCCCGGACAGTGGCGCGAGCTGATTGCCATCGCGGTGTCGCTGTACCGCACCGCTGACCAGGCCTTCGAAGTCGACAAGATCGCCCAGGGCGCGGTCCTTCCACACCCGCCGCGCCACCCCGGCCTGCGGAACGATCTCGAAGTACACGTCCTGGGCGCCGGCGGCTGTCGGCGTGCAGCGCAGCAGGAAGCCCTGAACGGCAGAGCGGTCATCGCACCGCACGCGCAGGGAGGTGCAGCCGGCGGTTTCGATCAGCCGTCGGTCGACAGCCGGCAGGCCATCGAGTGCCGTGCCGATCAGACCCGCCAGTCCGTCTTCCACCGTCTGCTTCCAGACCTCGTAGGCGCTGTCGAAACGACGCGCGGTGGTGGGCCCACGGGTCGACACCCAGGCGTCGGCCACCACCAGCGCCTGCAGGGTATCGTCGTTGGTGATCAAGGCGCGCTGGCGCGGGTCGTCGGCCTCGCCAGCGCCGACCGCATCTGGTTTGGCCAGGGCATACAGGTGCTGCTCGAAGGCGATCAGGCGCGAAGGCACGATGCCGTGGCGCGCCAGACAGGGCTCGCCGATGTCGGCCGGTCGCTGCGACCACAGCGCCACGTCCACGCCGGCCTCGCGCAGGGTCTGACCGGCGATGTCCATGCGCCGCGGCGACGGGCTGGCCAGTTGCCGCACGTGCTGCGCGTGCGCATCCTGGTCGGCCTTCAGCAGGTCCAGCGCATCGGCCAGCTGCTTTCCGCTCGCCGCATCGAACCGGGTCAGGTTGCCCACGCCACCCTGCGCGGTGGCATACGCCAGCGCTGCCGGCACCAGCGCACGCGCCCACGCCGCATGCAGGTCGTCGTTGCCGCCGGGCGTCGGTGCGGGCTGCGCCAACTGCGCGGGCAGCGCACAGACCGCATCGAATCCCACGCGGCTGCAGGCACCGGGCTGCATGGCGTCCAGCAGGGTCGCGCCGTGTCGCAGCGCGACGCTCTGCAATGAGCGGCCATACGTGAGCCAGTCGGGCACGCCCTCCACCTGCAATGCCGGCTGGTCCAGCTCGCTGGTCAGCAGCCAGTACATCACCTCGAGTGCTGCCGGCGAAGCGTCGCCAGTGGTGTCGAGGATGCTGGCGCGCAGTTCGTGCGCCAGCTGGATGATCGGCACGTCCACCACCCCGGGCGAGGCGAAGCGTTCGCGCAGTGCGTCGATCCGCTCAATGCCGACGTAGCGCTCCAGCATCCGCTGCGCGAGCAGCGCTTGCGCGCCGCGCATCGAGACCTCCGGTTCACCGTCGCCGCCGAGCCAGCCCGCCTCGGCCAGAAGCGGCCGGCACACCTCCGCGAACTGGCGCGTGCGCGACATCAGCGCCCAGGCATCGGGGGCAGCCAGCGGCCCGGCATCGCTGCCGTCGTGCTCATCGGGGTGCAGCAGGGAGAGACCAAACTGCTCGAGCAGGTCATCCAGTGGCGGCAGTTCTACGGCATGCGACCCGGCGGCCTGCGGGCGATCCGGAACCGCTCGCAGCGCGAATTCGGGCAGAGCCGCATCCTCAGGGTTGTGCGCCCCTGCATCTGATGCGATGCGCTGGGGCAGCACGGGGAACGTAAGCGGTGCATGCCACGCCGGCGCGGCGCGTAACGCAGGCGGCAGCAACGCTGCACCGAACGCCAGGGCTTCATCGACGGTCAGCGCGGGATGGCGCGCGCGCAGCTCGATCGCCAGCGACAACACCGGTGCACCGTCGACCGCCGGATCGCTCGGCACGTCCCAGCCTGCGCCGGGAACCGCCAGCTGCGCTTCGGCCGACGCGCCGAGCAGGGCGGCGCAGGTGCTGGCCGACAATGGCGCCTCGCGGTCCAGGCGTGATCCCGCGCTGCGCCCGGCCACCGAGCCGAGCAGGCGCTGCCAGACGAGCTGCTGCGCATCGTCACTGGCGCACCACAGGTCCAGCGCCTGCGGCGCGTCCATGATCCGGGTCCACAGCGTGGGCATCGGCACGGAGGGCCGCGCGTCCGCGGTGATGTCGATGGCATGCTTTACCGCGTGGACCACGCCCTCGCGATTGCTGCGCATGCCGGGCGCGCGCCACAGCGCCGCCAGCGCGCTGTCCGGCAGCAGGGTGAGCCATTCGTCCGGCGTCAGCTGCCAGATCGATCCGCGCTGGAAGGGGTCGCGCCAGGCGCCCAGCGCGTCCGCCCCGGGCGCCGCTGCCAGCTGCCGGAAGAAGCCGTGGACCAGCTCGGGGGTGACATCGTCCACCGCGATCTCCACGGCCTGCGCCACCAGCTGAAGGCTCTCGCGCCCGCGTTGCAGGCGCAGCAGGTCGCGCGCCTGCTGCTGCGGGTCGTCCGCGATCCGGTCGCGACCGAGCAGGTGCTGCAGCACGGCAGCCGGCAAGGGCAGGGTCACGGTCATCGGTCGCAGCAGGGGGCGGAGTCGTTCCGGTGTGTGCGCCAGGTCCAGCGCCTCCAGGCGCGCCAGGGCGCCGGACGCGCGGGCGCCGCCGGTCCAGGCGAAGAACCCGGAGAACGCCGGGTAGGCCCGTCGATACCAGGGATCGGCCTGCGCCATCGGCAGGTCAAGGCCGGCATACAGATGCAGCACCGGTGCGATCAGTGCGCCGGTCAGTACGCGCAGGTCGTTGCGGCGGGGATCGATCAGCGACTGCGGCGCTGGCTCCAGGTCTTCATAACGGGCCAACGAGGCCGCGATGCGATGGAACAGGGCCCCCAGTTCGGTGACCCAGTGCGTGCCTGCCACCGCGGCCTTTCGTTCCAGGTGATCGCGCCAGTCGGCTGCGGTCGGTGCCTTCCCGCGCCAGTCCCAACCTGCGCCGAAACGCAACGGATCCAGGTCCCGGCGCAGCGAAACCAACAGGTCGGCCAGCAGGGTGTCGGCGCTGTCGAGCCGGTCGAATCCACTGGCATCCAGCAGCGCGGGGTGCGCTTCCACCAGCCAGGCGCGCATCTCGCCGACGCTGGCGCCATGCGGCAGCGGCCTGCCGTAGGCCCGATGCATGCGCGCACGGTGGGCCTCCAGCTGCGCCTGGGTCATCGGCGTTGCCAAGCGGCCGCTGACCGTATCGGTGTCCCACGCCAACGCATCGAAATGCGCATGCGCCGCGACAGAGGCGGTGGCGTCCTGCGCCTGCACATACGCCGTTGCCGCGCGGCCGATGCGGGCCAGGCCATGCATCGCGCGGCGCTCGCCCGTGGCATGCGGGACATGGGTCAACAACTCCAGCATGCGCGCGAACGCATAAGCGCGTGCCGTATCGCCACCGTCGGCCAGGCTGCGCCGCGCACCTTCGGGCAACATCGGCAGGCGCTGCAGCGTGGCGTACCACGCCTGCAGCGGTGCGGACTCGAAGAAGGCCGCCAACGCGTCGGGATCCGGCGCGCGGTGTTGCAGGTCGAGTCCAGCCTGCGCGAAGGCGTCGGTGATCGCCGAGTACAGACCGGTGAGGGTGCGCGGCACCTGCCAGTCCAGCGTGTCCCACCAATCGCCGGGTGCCAGGCGATCCACAAGCGGTGCCAGTACTGCCAATGGCAGCCGACCCTGCCCTGGGATCATGTCCTGCGCGGCGGCACCGGTGAACAGCGCAGGCGGGGTGGAGTCACTGCGGTCGCGCATGCCGAAGTCGGTAAGCGCGCCGGCGTCCGCGCGTGGCAGCGCCAGAGGGTGCATCCACGTTGCGCCTGCGGGCAGCGGCGGGGTGTTGTCGGGCATGAACGTGCGCAGGGCGTTGTCCGTGGTGGCGCCGTCCGGCCCGGGAACCTGGCTCGCCAGGAATGCGCCCATCGCCGCCGCACGTTCGCGCAGCATGCCGGGCACCACGCGCCGCTCCTCCCAGCACTGACCCGGCACGGCCACCGCGTTGCCCGGGCGCTGGCGGCCAAGCAGGGCATCGTTGTTTGCCTCCAGCGGGGGCTCGCCGACGACCGGCGTACAGGCCAGTGCCTCGACAGCACCCATCCACGCATCGCCCATGGCATGGGGTTGCGCGACATTGGCCACCGCTTCGGGGCGCGGCAGGGCCTTGCTGCCCAGCAGCGCGGCGCCGTTTGCAGCGGCGAATCCGATATCGAAACCGGCCTTCACCAACTGCGGCACCTGCCACGGAACGCTGAGCAGCGTGACCAGGGCGCGCGCGGCGCTGTCGTAACGGCCCAGTGGCTGCACCGTCGTCGAGGTGTCTACGCTGGCCTGGTGGGCGACCTCCAGCAGCGCGGTGGCCAGCGGGGAAGGTGCTGTGATGCGGTGAGGCGCGCATGCCGACACTTCGAGCTGCGGCTCGGCCACGCCACGCTGCAGTGCGGCGAGCTGCTGGTAGGCAGCGCGTATCGAGCCCGCATCCTGCGCCCCGGAAAACACGACCGGCAGGCCTGCGCGTACCTCCAGCAGGCCGGCATCGCGTTGCTCGTGCTGGCGGATGCATCGCTGCGCGCGTTGCAGGGTCTGCGCGGACGCACCGGGCGCCAACTGCGCCAGCTGCGAGGCGACCGACGCATGGCGCGCCTGCATGTCCTGGCCGGCGACGTGCGCGTCCTGATGACGGCGCGCCAGTTGCCGCGCATCCACCCCGACCCGCTGCGCGCGCTCCATCTCCAGGCGCTGCTTCCACGCAGCAGGAGGGACATCGACCGGACGGTAAAGCGCGTCGCGCAGGCCGCGCAGCAGCGGATCGCGTTCGGTGGTGGCCGCGCGCAGGCGTGGACGTTCGGCAAGGCACTCCACTTCCCACTGTGCCTGCGGCAGTCGCAACGCGTAGTGCAGCACGCTCCGCCACGCCGTGGCCTCGTCGTCGCTGCAGGCGGGCAGGGCACACTGCGCGGCAAGCCACTCCGACAGTGCGTCGCTCAATCCCGTTCCGGTCCACCCGCCGTCCAGCAGCGCCTGCATCAGCGCGGTGTCGATCGGCCCGTTCATAAGGGCATCGGCGAGTTCCCTCAGCCGTGCGCGCGGCACGCCGATCAGCGGCACGTCCAGCGTTGGGAGCGCCTGCGCGCGGTTGTGGACCTGGTCTGGCATCGATCCCGCGGGTGCGGTCAACGGGGCGGCGCCGGGCACAGGCAGCGGGGAGGTCGTGGCGGTGGGCAGGGCGTGGCAGCGGAACATCATCGGCACAGGCAAGGCATCACAGCAGGCGCAGGGGGCGCGGAAGGGCGCCGATCCTACGGATGGGCTCCGCTGCTGCAATCGACTACGCCAATGGAACCTGACTGAAACAGTGACTTTGCACATCAAAGTCGTTGCGGCATGGGCGCTTCGGACAGGCCATCGCCAGGCGTCGCCGCGCACCGCGGGCTGTCGGTATCGGAAGTGTTGTATTCCCGCGCCAACCCCGTGACGCCGGGCTGGCAGGCCGCGAACCGGGTACTCTGGTCGATTCCACGCGCAGCGCAGGCCCCCCATGGACTACCAGCTTGTCATCAAATTCTGGCGGAAGTCGCTCGACGACGAGGCCTTCCTGCCGACGCTGGAGGCCGAGCTCGCCGCGGCGCTGGGCAGCGCTGCCCGGCTGGACGGCTATGACGTCAGTGCCAAGGAGATCAACCTGTTCATGGACACCGCCGACCCGCGCCCCACGTTCCGCAAGGCCAAGGACGTGCTGGAACGCCTGGGCGTGCTGCACAGCGTATCGGCCGCCTATCGGCTGGTCGGCGGGGCGCAGTTCACCTCGCTATGGCCGACGCGGATGGCGCGCAAGTTCACGTTGCCCTGAACCGGCGCGCGCCTTCTACGCACCGGTCAATCCCAGGATGCAGGCCAGCAGCGCATCGGTCTGCTGCGGCGCGCGCTGTGCCTCGGGGTCGGTGAGCATCTGCAGCCAGAAGCCATCCGCGGCAAGTCGGGCGGCCCGAAGCCTGGGGTCGTCGCGTTCTGAAGGTACCTGCTGCAGCCGCTGCGCGAGCCAGGTGCGCCAGAGATGAGCGAATGCCGGCTCGACAAGGGCGGTCAGCGAAAACTTCGCCCACTGGCGCTCGTCTGCCTTCATCGACTTGAAGGTAGCGGTGACATAGGCGCGCGTGAATCGTCCAGCTTCCACATCGTCGCGGGCGACGCAGGCGTCCAGATCGCGGTCGAAATGCAGCAGGCATTCCGCGTAGGCCGCTTCCAGCAGCGCCTGTCGGGTGGGGAAATGATGGAACAGTGCGCCCTTGCTTACCCCGGCGCGTGCCGCCACGCCCAGCACGGTCACGCCGGCCAGGCCACCGGCGATCGCTTCCTGGACCACCGCGTCCAGCAAGGCGGCGCGCACCACGGCCGGCTGCCGGCGTCGCTTGAGGTCGGCGTTCAATGCGCGGCCGCCTTGGAGAACGCGTTGATCATGACCACGCCGCCGACGATCATCGCCACGCCCGTGACCGCCTGCCAGTCCAGCGACTGCTTGAATACCGTAACGCTGACGATGAGTGTCAGCACGATGCCCAGGCCGCCCCAGATCGCGTAGGCAATGCCCAGCGGCAGTGTTTTCAGCGCGTGGCTGAGCAGATAGAACGAGAGTCCGTACAGCAGCGCCATGCTGACGGTGGGGGCGAGCCGGGTGAACTGCTCGGTCTTCTGCAGCAGCATCGTGGCGGTTACTTCGGAGACGATGGCACCGGCAAGGAACAGATAGGCAGTCAACAATGGGGACATGGATCAAGCTCAAGTTGGATACCGACCGGACGGTATGTTAAAGACCTCCGCGGTGAACAGGCGCTGAAATTCAGCATTGCAGCATGCCGTAACGACAGCACACCGAGCGCAATTGTAATGTTATGAAATAACGTTACACTAAATCCCGTCGGTTCCGGCTTACGGGGGAGGGCACGTGCAGCGCCCGCCGACAGCACGCTGCACGCTCTGCCAAGTGACCGCACCATGATCAAACCGACCCTTATCACGGCCCGGGCCCTGCCGCGTGCCTGTCGTTTCCACTCGCTGCCCGCCCGCACCCTGCTCGCCAGTGCGCTGCTGGTCGCGACCCACGCCTCGGCTGCGGAACGCAGTCCTCCGTCGACGGCGCAGACCGTCGCCGAGCTCGACACCATCCGGGTCCAGGCGCAACGACTCGGGACCACGGAAGGCACCGGGTCGTACACCTCGCCGGTCGTGACCTGGGGCGGCAAGGCCCCGGTAAGGCTGCTGGAGGTTCCGAGCTCGGTCAGCGTGATCACCCGCCAGCGCATCGAGGATCAGAACCTGGTGACCGTCGAAAGCGCGCTGAAGGAAGTCACCGGCGTCACGGTTTCGCCGTGGGACGGGGCGACCAGCCAGATCCGTTCGCGCGGTTACACCCTGGAGTCTTCCTACGATGGCATTCCCGCCTATGGGGCGCTGTCGGCTTTCCAGCAGTTCGACCTGGCCATCTATGACCGCGTCGAAGTACTGCGTGGACCGGGTGGCATCTTCCAGGGCTCGAGCCAACCTGGCGGCGTCGCCAACTTCGTCCGCAAACGCGGCAGGGACGTATTCGGGGGCGCGGTGGCGCTGTCGGCAGGGTCATGGTCGAACCACCGCGCGGAGCTCGATATGGGCGGCCCGCTCAATGCCGCCGCCACGCTGCGAAGCCGCGTAGTGGCCACCGCGCAGGACCGTGAATTCTTCTATGACGTGGCCGATTCCAGCCACCGTCTGGTTCACGGCGTGCTGGACTGGGATGTGGCGCCGTCGACGACCCTTTCGCTGTCCGCCACGCGGCAGTCGGACGACGTCATGCCTTACCCGGGCCAGCCTGCGTATACGGACCAGCGCTTCCTCGACGCACCGCGATCCCTGTATCCGTATCCGAACTGGGTGATCCAGCGTTGGGACAAGGAAGCAGTGACGCTGGATCTGGAGCATGCCCTGGACAACGGCTGGCTCGTGAAGGCGAGGGCCAGCCGTCAGCGGCTGGACTGGTACTACAAAGACAGTTATCCCACCGGTGGCGTGAACCGGGCGACCGGGACGGTGGCCAGCTACGCGCGTCGCCGCAGCGACAGCGACGAGATCCGCGAAGGCGTCGATGTGTTTGCCGCGGGCGCGTTCGCGCTGTGGGGGCGGCAGCATCACGCCACCATCGGTGCCAACATCGAGGAATACGAGAGCCTCACCCGCTTCGGCCAAGGTCCCGTCGTCCCGGGCGTGCCGGTCATGGAACCTGGCGTCGTGCCGGATGTGCCCATCGCCTACACCTCGGGCTACCACGCGGTGACCCGACAGAGCGGCCTGTACGGTCAGCTGCGGCTGGCCCTGACCGACCGCCTGACCGGTGTCGCCGGCGGTCGCTGGAGCCGGTTCGACGTGCAGTCCCGCACCGTATCGCCGCAGCCGCTCAGCGCGTGGAAGGACGGTGCCCAGGCGAACGGGGAGTTCACCCCCTATGCCGGCATGGTGGTCCACATCACCGACGCGATGACCGCGTATGCCAGTTACGCCGATACCTTCATTCCGCAGACGCAGCGCATGGTGTCGGGTGAGACCATCGACCCACGCGTGGGCAGGCAGCTGGAAGTCGGTGCAAAGGCCAGCCTGCGCGGCGGGGCACTCAACCTCGCAGCGTCGGCGTTCCGCACGCGCGACGTCAATCGTTCCTACCCCGACCTGGACAACCCGGGATTCTTCCTGCAGGCCGGCGAAGTGGAGGTCAAAGGCTGGGAGCTGGAGGCAACTGGCAGTCCGCTGCCCAACCTCGACCTGACCGCCGGATACACCCGGCTGCTGACCCGCTATGTCAGCCACCAGACGCTGCCGACCGGGTCGCCGTTCACCCTGTTCGAGCCCGATCACACCGTGAAGCTGTTCGCCACCTACCGGCTGGAAAGCGGCGTGTTGCGCGGGTTCTCCCTCGGTGGTGGGTTGCATGTTTCGAGCGGACTGCTTGGCACGGGCGTGGCCGGCATCCGCGAGCAGGCCGGCTACGCCGTCGCCAGCGCACATCTTGGCTACCGCTTTACAGAGGGGCTGCGGATGGGCGTGGCGGTCAACAACCTGTTCGATCGCCACTACTACGAGCGCGTCGGCGGCCTCAACAGTTACAACACGCCGGGCGAACCGCGCAATGTGATGCTCACCGTTCGTTCGCAGTTCTGACCCTGCCCGATCCGGTGCCATGAAACTTTCCGCCAAGGATGCATGGCACCTGGTCCGGCCGTACTGGGTATCTGAAGACCGGTGGCGCGCCTTCGGCCTCCTTGCGACCATCGTCGCGCTGGACGTTTTCCTCACCTACGTCGGCGTGCGCCAGACCCATTGGCAGAAGCATTTCTTCGATGCGCTGGTGGAGCGGGACCTCGCCGCATTCTGGCGACAGATGTGGGAACTGGGCTTGATCATCACCGGTATCGTGGTGGCCGGCACGGCGAGGGTGTGGTTCGAGCAGGCGCTCGCCATGCGCTGGCGCACCTGGCTGACCGGACGCCATCTCGACCGATGGCTGCGCGACGGTGCCTATTGGCGCGTTGCCGAGTCCGGCACGGTGGACAACCCCGACCAGCGGATTGCAGACGACCTGCGCTTGATGGCGACCGATACGCTCCGGCTGTCGGTCGGCGCGTTGAACTACCTGGTCGATTTCTTCACCTTCGCCACCATGCTTTGGGGGCTTTCCGGTGCGGTTTCCTTTGTGTTCGGCGGGGCAACGCGGGAGGTGCCGGGGTACATGCTGTGGGCGGCGGTCGCGTATGCGCTGGCAGGCTCGTTGCTGATCGAATGGATAGGGCGGGGATTGGTCGCGGTCGACTACCAGCAGCAACGGCGCGAAGCCGATTTCCGCTTCCTGCTGGTGCGCCTGCGAGAAAACGCCACGGGGATCGCGCTATGGCGCGGGGAAACGGCCGAGCGGGTCGGTCTGGCCGGTGCGTTCGACGCGATTCGTGACAACTGGCGCGAGGTCATGCGTTACACCAAGCGGATCACGGCAATGAATGCACTGTATGTCCAGGGTTCGATGCTGTTGCCGTTCCTGTTTACCGGTCCGCGTTACTTCTCCGGCGCCATCACCGTAGGCACGGTGATGCAGCTCAACAGCCTGTTCAACAGGGTGCGTGGAGCGCTGTCGTGGTTCGTTTACCGCTACAAGGATCTCGCCCTGCTGCGCTCGGTGTTCCATCGCCTGCACGAGTTTGAAGCAGCACTGCAGCGCCCCGCTGGGAATGGCATCCGCTTCAATCGGCAGGGCAGTGACCTTGTGCTCAGTGGGGTGCGTATCGCACGTCCGGATGGCCGCGCGCTCGGCGGGATTGACCATCTGCGGCTCGAGCCGGGAGAGCGCCTCTTGATCCAGGGCGCATCGGGTGCTGGCAAATCGCTGCTGCTGACCGCCCTGGCCGGACTGTGGGCCGTGGCCGAGGGCGGGGTGACGGTGCCGGCGGGGAAGGTGCTGTTCGTCCCGCAGCGCAACTACCTTCCCCAAGGTTCCCTGCGTGCGTGCGTGGCGTATCCCTCTCGGGCTCATGAACTGGACGAGGCCGCGCTTCGTGCCGCGCTTGTCGATGTTGGCCTGCACCGGCTGGTAACGGAACTGGACGTAGAGCAGGACTGGATGCGACGGCTGTCTCCCGGGGAGCAACAGCGGCTGGCATTCGCGCGTGTGCTGTTACAGCATCCGGCCGTCGTGTTCCTGGACGAGTCCACGTCGGCGCTGGATGCCGATGCGGAGGCACTGGTCTACGCATTGGTGATGCAACGCCTTCCGCAGTGCATCGTCGTCAGCGTGGGCCACCGGGAGAGCCTGGCTCAATGGCATGGGCGCAGCTTGCGCTGGGGGGACGCTGGAGGTTGATGTCGGCCCCTGAGCCAATGCCGTCGGTGTACCCTTGGTGTGTGGGTCCAGGCCAACCAGGATGAAATCATGTCAAAAGGATTGATTTGGCTTTGTGTTGTTGCGGGTGGTCTGGTCGTCGCTGATCCAGCCGCCGCCAAGGTGGTTCGTTGCGATGTCTGTACGGCCGACGTCGATTTCAGACGGGAAGCAGAACTCGCCGGCGCAGGTACACACCTGGTCTACAACCTCCACGACAACGTTCTTCAGCAGTGGTACGTGCCTGGCGGTTCCGGCGTGGAGACAGCGCTCATCGTCGTGCCCGTTGCCCAGCTGGGACTGAACCCCAGCGTTGTCGACAAGACGGCATACGACTTCGTTCTCGACTACAACATGCGGGCGATGGTGGAATCAGCTGCGGGTTCCACGAACGTGATTTCGTCTGCCACAGGCACCGATGTCATGTCGGAGATGACAGACCCCACGCCACCTGGCACGGGTCATATTGGGCTCCAAGAGCAGGCGCGTCCGCCGTTCAAGATCGTGTTCAAGGACGGATCAAGCGTGGTCATCCGTGTCGATAAGGATCATGCCAATGGCCGGTATGAGAGTGGCAGCGCCCGTACGGTGGCCGGTCAACTGATACCCGCTGACGTTCAACAGGCCGTGGGCGTGTGGACGGACTACGGCGGCGACGACCTGGATCGCATGGCTGATCAGCTGCGTCGACTGGGAAAGGCCGTGAAGATGGCGGGTTCAGCGCACGCGGTGATCCGCATGATCAACTGCATGTCGGATGGCTGTATTGCGCAAACCGCAAGCAACTGATCTTCGCGTAGGACTGTGCAGGAGGCGCAGGGACCTGAGCCCCTGCGCCAGAAACTCATTCGAAGACGACTGCGTCTTTCCTGAACTCGCTCCAGGAATCGGTGACCACACATTGGCCCTCATGGCAGAACTTCTGCGTGCAGGTGTACCAGCCACCACCAGTCGGGTAGCAGCTCGTGCTGTATGACGCAGCCTGCGCCTGGGGAACTATGCCCATCGTCGCGCCAAGGCCTGCAGCGGCAGCGATACAACCAAACAGGATACTGTGGATCTTCATGATCACTCCTATTGGTAATGGCAAATGGATGCTCAGCGACGCTGAGCATTCAAAAACTGTCAGGCGACAGCGATTTTGGCAATAAGAAAAGTCCGAGGCGATCGTAGGAATACTCCTGAAGTATTCGGGAGCGATGCCGGTAAGGGGACGGGGGACAAAAAGAAAGCCGAGAGTCCCATTTCATAAGGATCTCTCGGCTTCTCTGGGTCCTCTCAGACCCTTCTTATGGTGGAGGCGGGGGACCTCCACCTTTCCCACCTGAACTACGCAACTTATTGAAGTTGCTGGGTCGACGGGCTTCCGACGTCTCGCGGCGCGATACCTATAAACGGGCAGAAGGGATAAGGCGACGGGCTAGGTGGGCTCTACTGCATATCCCGCTGCCGTCCTTACGCAGCAAGGGGCGGCGCGGTAGGGTGCGGCTCGAAGCTGACTAGGCGACCGTGCCGAGCTGGCGGATGCCAACAGCCAGGTAGCCGTCGCAAACGTCCAAGCCGCCCAAGCCCATGAGCTGCGGCAGGTTGACCGCCAGCAGATCGTGGCAGCACAGGGTGCCGGTGACACCGCCGACGCCAGAGAAAAACAGATCAATGCAGATTGCGAATATCGCCGGTCGGCTGCTGTTGCTGGCCGGGATTCTGACCTTGGCCGGCTGCTCCACCTCTGGGCAGGCTGCGAAACGCAGCGACTGGCCGACGGTGCCGCCACTTCCGCAGAAGCTGCGGAACAAGACCGACTACGCCGGGCAAGTGCGGCAAGAGTTCTAGGAGCCGTCGAGCTCGCCCAGTCGAAGCGAGACGAAGCCGTAGACCGCTACCGGGTGGTATAGGAAGCGATCAATCATGGCTCGGCCAAGTAGGGACGCACCGCCCGCGCCTAATCTAGGCCAGCTAGGGATATTCCTACTTCCAGAGCAGCAGCCTTCGCTTACGCTGGGCTACCAATGCCCCGAGGTAGTCGGCCCACGCCGGCCTGAGCGAAACCATGAGAAAACTCTGCGTCGCGGTCTATGTGCTGCTGGGTGCCGTTATTGGGCTATGGCTCACCTTCGCATTCGGCGGCTACGTTATCTACATGTTGGTGGGCCACGGATTCTTCTGGTGGACCGGGGGCGCCTTGAGCCTTCTGCCAGCCTGCATCGCGGGATACTTGGCAAATCGCCTTTGGGGGCGCGCATCTCACCGGCAGCGGTCATGGATGCTGTGGCTCGGAGCAGTCGCCCTGGCCGCACTTGGGCTGGGTCTCCCCGCGTGGGTCTATGCCGTGGCCTGACTTGTATCCAACGAGGCCAAGGTATCGCTGCACCCCTCGATCCACCCCGCTGGCCAGCAGCCGACGAGCATCGTCGCGGGCAGCACGGGCCATAGCCAGGGTCACGTCAGGACCCAAGATATATCCCCACAGTCGCATGGGCTGCAACGGATGCCCCAGACTACGTGGGACAAAAAGAAAGCCGAGAGCCCCGTTTCATAAGGATCTCTCGGCTTCTCTGGGTCTTCTCAGACCCTTCGTTGGTGGAGGTGGGCGGAATTGAACCGCCGTCCGAAGGCACTCCATCCCCAGTTCTACATGCTTAGCTCACCGTTTGGTGTCGTCCTGTGGCAGTACGGTGTGCGAAACGCACCCCAGGATCAGCCTGCTTTAGGTTAGGTCGCGACTGACAGGCAGCCATCACGACCGATTCCATGATAATGACCCTACACCGACGAGCATGGACACAAGTGGGTTCGGGGCTCCGCCTAAGTCGGCAGAAGGTAACTCAAACAGCTTTTAGGCTGCGAGAGCGACCGGAGCGTAGTTGTCGTCGTTGGCAACTAGAGTTTTGCGGCTGGATTTACGAGGAAAGCTGCCCCCTCGGCATGCACCAAGTGACTTCACAACCCCCGTCGAAACCAATGCACCCCCGGTTTCTTCAAGAACTGCAAGGCGTCTGGCGACCCAGACGTTACTTGATAGGGTCGATCCTACTCCGATTCAGCTGAACAGTCACCTGAAAACGTCACGGCCCTGTCGGTCTTACCTTCCTTCACGCTGGCGCTTGCTGTCGGCCTGGTGCTTGGCCCGCACCTTGCGCTCGTGGTTTTGCGCGTTGCGCTGGGTCATGGCCTGCTTGCGGGCTTCGGGTTCGGCCCGGGCCATCAGGGCTTCGATCCGGGCCACCAGGCGGCGGTGCTCCAGGGAGTCGTAGGTCTGGGTCTCGGAGGCGTCGCGCTTGGCGTTGCGCTGCAGGTAGGTCAGCACCTTGAGCAGGGCGGCCGGGTCCATGGCCCGGGTGAGCTCGGCGAAGATGGTTTCGTAGGCGGCGATGTCCGCCTGGAGCAGGGCAGCAGGATCCGCGCTGGGGGCGGTGTCCTGGGATTCTTCTTCGGTCACGGAGGGCTCCGGGGGGTGTGGGGTGAAACGCGGCCGGGCAGGGCCCGGCGCTGCGCAAATACAGAGCGGTCAGGCGTCGCGGTTGTGGCGGCGCATGGTGCGCTGCTTTTCGCGGGCCCAGTCGCGGTCCTTTTCGGCGTCGCGCTTGTCGTGGGTCTGCTTGCCCTTGGCCAGCGCCACTTCCAGCTTGATCTTGTTCTTGCTCCAGTACATCGCGGTGGGCACGATGGTGTAGCCGTCGCGTTCGACCTTGCCGACCAGCTTGTCGATCTCGCTGCGGTGGAGCAGCAGCTTGCGCTCGCGGCGGTCGTTGGCGACCACGTGGGTGGAGGCCTGGATCAGGGGGGTGATCTGGGCCCCGATCAGGAAGATCTCGCCGTCCTTGATGTAGGCGTAGGCGTCGACGATGTTGCCGCGGCCGGCGCGGATCGACTTCACCTCCCAACCCTGCAGGGCCAGGCCGGCCTCGAAACGGTCTTCCAGGCTGTACTCGTGGCGGGCACGCTTGTTGAGCGCGATGGTTTTGTTGGCCGTCGCGTTCTTTGCTTTATCCTTGGCGCTGTTCTTGCTCATTCACCTATTGTCTCCGATTCGGGCCCCCCGTGGTCGATTTGCCAGCCAAGCCTTCGCATGCCAACTATTCGACGTAGTGCCCTGGTGGAACATTCGGCTGCCCGCATGTTCGACCTGGTCAATGATATTGATGCCTACCCGCACCGCTTCCGCTGGTGCTCGGCTGCGCAGATCCTGGAAACCGGTCCCGACCGGGTGGTGGCGCGGCTGGACCTGGGCCTGGGGTCGTTTTCGACCTGGTTCATGACCGAAAACACCCTGCAGCGCCCCCATCACATCGATATGCAGCTGCGCGATGGCCCGTTCAAGCGCCTGCACGGCCGCTGGGAATTCCATGCGCTGGCCGAAGACGCCTGCAAGGTGACCCTGACCCTGGAGTTCGAACCCAACTCGCGCCTGCTCGGGCCGGCACTGGCACTGGGCTTCCAGGGGCTGGCCGACCGCATGGTCAACGATTTCGTCCGCGTCGCCGACGAGCAGGACTGAGCCATGATCCGGGTCGAAGTGGTGCTGGCCTGGCCGGAGCGGGTGGCGTCACGCCTGCTGGAGCTGGCCGAGGGCGCCACGGTGGCCGATGCGATCACGGCGGCGGCGATCGAGGGCAGTGACGGCTGTCCGGCGGTGGCCGTGCATGGGGTGGTCGCCAGGGGCGACCAGCGGCTGCACGACGGGGACCGGGTGGAGCTGCTGCGCCCGCTGCTGGCCGACCCGAAGGACAACCGGCGCCGCCGGGCAAAGGCAAGGTAAAGCCGCTGCGCAGCGCACGGCGCTGCCCTGCGGCCACCCGCGCGCGGGATCAGCGGCCGCGCTTCTTCTTGTCCTTGGCCAGGTTGCGGCCGAACTGGCGCACCTGGTCCCGGGCCAGCTGGGCGTCATCGTTCGGGAAGAAGTCGCCTTCCCAGCGGGTGACCTGGTCGTTCTCGAAGAACACGGTGAAGTTCTTCACTTCGGTACGGCCCAGGCGATCTACCCGCTGGCTGGCGGTGTAATCCCAGCGCTGGGCATGGAACGGATCGTCGATGGACGGGGTGCCCAGCAGGGCGTTGACCTGCTGCTTGCTCTGACCGACCTGCAGCTGACCGACGGACTGCTCCCGGATCAGGTTGCCCTGGTAGATGGGTTGCTTGTAGATGATGCCGCAGCCCGTGGTGGACAGGGCAACGGCGGCGACCAGCAGGAGATTGCGCATCGGGAATGGCGGTTGGGGAAATCGAGTCGATGATACACTCCGAACGTGTCGCCGCGACCCGATCCGAGGCAGCTGGCGCTAAATCGCCAATGAACGGAGACCTATGGAAACCCACGACCTGCGCAAAGTTGGCCTGAAGGTGACCCATCCGCGTATGCGGATCCTTGCCCTGCTCGAGCAGCGCGACGCCCAGAAGCACCAGCACCACATGACCGCCGAAGACATCTACCGCCAGCTCCTGGAGCACGGCGACGAGATCGGCCTGGCCACGGTGTACCGGGTGCTGACCCAGTTCGAGGCCGCCGGCCTGGTGCTGAAGCACAACTTCGAGGGCGGCCAGGCCGTTTACGAACTGGACCGCGGTGGCCACCACGACCATATGGTCGATGTCGACTCGGGCAAGATCATCGAATTCGAAAGCCACGAGATCGAGGAACTCCAGCGCAAGATCGCCGCCGACCACGGCTACGAGCTGGAAGAGCACTCGCTCGTGCTCTACGTGCGCAAAAAGCGCCGGTAACCGAAGGTTACCCGCCCGGTAGCTACCGACCGTTGGTCGGTAGACCTTCAAAAAACCCCGGGTCACCCCCGGGGTTTATTCATTTCACCGCACCGCATCCGCCTGCATCGGCGGCAGCACGGCCGCAAGGTCCACCGCCTCGGCCATGGCGCCGTTGCCGGCATCGCCGGGGTGCAGGTGGTCGCCGGAGTCGTAAGCAGCGGCCAGCCGTGAAGGGTCGGCCGGATCGCGCAGCGCTGCGTCCAGGTCGATCACTTGGTCGAACGGGCTGGCATCGCTGCGCAGCCAGGCGTTGAGCTGGGCGCGCAGCGCGTCCTTGGGCGGCTGGTAATAGTCGTCCAGCGGGGTGCCGGGCAGGGCGCCGGCAAACGGCGTCAGGGTCGCTCCCAGCACCCGCAGTCCCCGTCCATGCGCGCGCCGCGCCAGGCGGCGGTACCCCTCCTGCAGCTCGGCCAGGGTCGGCGGCGGTTGGTCGCGGGCAAACGCGGTGCCCGGCCAGCTGATGTCATTGATGCCGATCAGCACGATCACGCTGGCCACCCCCGCTTGGTCGAACACGTCGCGCTGCAGGCGCGCCAGCGCCGATTGGCCCATGCCGTCGCGCAGCAGCCGACCGCCCGAAATGCCCGCATTGACCACCGCCACGCGCTGCACTGCCAGCCGCGTGGCGAGGTGGTCGGTCCAGCGCTGGTCGCGGTCCAGGCTGGCGCTGGCGCCGTCGGTGATCGAGTCGCCGATCACCACCACGCTCCGCGCCGGCGTCGGCGTGTCGACCTCGATGCCGGTCAGGAACAGGCGCGCGGTGGTGCTGCTGCCATCGTGCAGGGTGGCGCGGGCGGTCTGGTTGCCGGGCGCCAGCGTGCTGGTCTGGCGCCCGTCCCAATGGAAGGTCTGAAGCGGGGTATGCCCGGGTACGTAGACACTTACCTGGACCGATTGCCCGTCAGTGGTGGGCAGAGAGAGCGGATCGCTCATGACGTCCTGCCCGGGTGCGATCTCGGTGCCGGCCTGCCCGGCGAAGGACAGTGCGACCGGCGTGGCACCGGGAACCGTGCCGACGCTCACGGCGCCGATCCTCAGCGGGGTGCTGCCGTAGGCGTTGCTGAGCCGCACACGCAGGCGCGCGCCGCCCAGACTGATCCGCGCGGTCTGCCGGAACGTCTGCTGGTCCAGGGCGGTGGGGATGCCGGTCGGAAACGGGAAGGCAGCGTCCCAGACCGGCTGCGGGCTCGCCTGCCAGCTGGCGACCCACTGCGTGGCTGCGGAAGGCGGCGGCGGGGCGGTTCCAGCTGTGGCGGAGGTGGCACCCAGTGCAAGCAGGGCGCCGGTGGCGAAGCGGGTCAGGGGGTTCATCGCAGCGCATCCAGGGAAGGTGGGGGCCATGGTGCGCGGGCGTCCATCTGTGAACTAGACTGCCGCTGGAAAATCATCTGTGAATCGGATTCACCCTATGGCCGCGCCCGACATCAACCGATCCGGACAGCTGGAAATCTTCGTGCGGGTGATCGAGGCCGGCAGTTTCTCGGCCGCCGCCCGCGCGCTCGACATGAGCCCCTCGGCCGTCAGCAAGCTGGTCGCGCGGCTCGAACAGCGGCTGGGCACGCGCCTGCTGCAGCGTTCGACCCGGCAACTGCAGCTGACCCCGGAAGGGTGTGCGTTCTACGAGCGCGGCCTGCGGGTGCTGGCCGACCTGGATGAAGCCGAACGCTGTGCCAGCGCCCATGCCGAGCCGCGCGGGCGGCTGCGGGTGAATGCGAATGTGCCGTTCGGGCACCACTTCCTGCTGCCGCTGCTGCCCGCCTTCCTGGCCCGGCACCCGCAGGTGGCGGTGGACCTGGTGTTGACCGACGAAGTGATCGACCTGCTGGAACAGCGCACCGACGTCGCGGTGCGCGCCGGGCCGTTGAAAAGCTCCAGCCTGGTGGCGCGGCGCCTGGGCGCGACGCGGATGATGATCGTGGCCGCGCCCGCCTATGCGGCACGCCATGGCCTGCCGGACGACGCCACGGCGCTGCTGGGGCACAACCGGCTGGATATCGGGCACGCCCGTGCGCAGGCGGGCTGGCCGGTGCTGCAGCAGGGGCAGGTCGAGGTGGTGCCGCCGGGTGGCAATGCACGCGCCAGCGATGGCGAAGCGGTGCGGCGCCTGGCGGTGGCCGGGTTGGGGCTGGCGCGGTTGGCCGCGTTCCAGGTGCAGGCCGACCTCGCCGCGGGGCGGCTGCTGCCGGTGCTGGAGCATGCCAATCCCGGCGACCTGGAGGATGTGCATGCGGTGTTCGTGGGGCAGGGCGGTTACTTGCCGCTGCGGGTGCGCGCGTTGCTGGATTTCCTGGTGGAAAACGTGGACCTGGACAGGCCGGTGGCCTGACCGGTACAGGCCAACGGCAGGTACCTGCCGTTGGTGGGTACGCTGGACAGGGCCCCCAGCCACGCAGGGCGTGGCTCTACGATTCCTGCAACAGTTTGCGTGCGGCTGCGCGGGCTTCCTTGCTGACTTCCACGCCGCCGAGCATGCGCGCCAGTTCTTCCTCGCGTGCACGCGTGTCCAGCTTTTCCACCGCGCTCTGGGTCATGCCGTCCACCGGTGCCTTGCTGACCCGGTAATGCGCGTGGCCCTTGGAGGCGACCTGGGGCAGGTGGGTGACGCACAGTACCTGGCGCTTTTCGCCAAGCGCGCGCAGCTTCTGGCCGACGATGTCGGCCACCGCGCCGCCGATGCCGGAGTCGACTTCGTCGAACACCATGGTCGGTACCGCGTCCAGTCCCAGCGCCGCGACCTCGATGGCCAGCGAAATGCGCGACAGCTCGCCACCGGAGGCGACCTTGCGCAGGGCGCGCGGCGGTTGCCCGGCATTGGCGGCGACCAGGAATTCGACCCGCTCGGCGCCGTTCGGGTCCGGCCGGCCGGCCGCGTGCGGTTCCAGTTCGATCAGGAACTGGCCGCCACCCATGCCCAGCTCGCCGATCAGCGCGGTGGTGGTGTCGGACAGGGCCTTGGCCGCCTGGGTACGGCTGGCGCTCAGCGTTGCCGCCACCGCCTGCCACTGGGCGGCGGCGCGGTCGATCTCGCCGGCCAGCGCCTGCAGGCGCACGTCGGCGCCTCGCAGCTGCTCCACTTCGGCTTCCATCGCGTCGCGCTGCTCGGCCAGCGCTTCCATCGGCACCCGATGCTTGCGCGCCAGGTCATGCAGGCGGCCCAGCCGGCGTTCGATGTCCTCGAACTGCTCCGGGTCGGCGTCCAGGTCGTCGTGCACGCGGTCAAGAAGGGCCAGGGCCTCGTGCAGCTGGATGACCGCGCTGTCCAGCAGCGCGTCCACCTCGCCGAGGCGGGCGTCGTGCTCGGCCACGCGCGACAGGTCGTGGCGGGTCTGCTGCAGCAGCTGCAGCACCGACACCTCGTCGTCGCCATTGAGCCGGGCGGCGGCCACGTCGCAGGCACTGACCAGCGCGCCGGCGTGGGCCTGGCGGCGGTGGCTGCTGCCCAGCGCGATGATCGAGGCCGGCTCGAGGTCTTCGCGCTGCAGCTCGCCCAGCTGGTGTTCCAGGAAGCCGATGCGGTCGCTGACATCGCCTTGGCGCGACAGCGCCTCGGCTTCGTCCACCAGCGCCTGCCAGCGCGTGGCGGCCTGGCGCACCTGGGCGCGCTCGGCGTCGTTGCGCGCGAAGGCGTCCAGCAGGGCCAGCTGCGACGGCCGCGCCAGCAGCGCCTGCTGCTCGTGCTGGCCGTGGATCTCGACCAGCATGCCGGCCAGTTCGGTCAGCTGCGACAGGGTGACCGGGCGCCCGTTGATCCAGGCCCGCGAACCGCCGTCGGCGCGGATGATCCGGCGCAGCTGGCACTGTTCGTCATCGTCCAGTTCGTTCTCGCGCAGCCAGCGCCGCGCCGGGGCGTCGTCGGCGGGCGCGAACTCGGCCGACAGTTCGGCGCGCGCCGCACCGTGGCGGACCACGCCGCTGTCGGCGCGCAGCCCGGACAGGAAGCCCAGCGCGTCGACCATCAGCGACTTGCCTGCGCCGGTCTCGCCGGAAACCACGGTCATGCCCGCGCCGAACTCCAGTTCGGTGGCGCGGACCACGGCAAAATCCTTGATCGATAGATGTCTGAGCATGGTGTTGGGTTCTCGAGCCGCGCAACGCTAGCATGGGCGGGGGGCAGCTCCAATCGGCAATTCCCGATCCCTTGCCGGGCGGTGGCCTGCCATTATCCAATGTCGCGTCTCACAGGTTGATTCCATGCACCCCTCCGCGCCCCATCTCGCCCCGCGCGCCCGCCACCTGCTGCGGACGCTGATCGCGCGCCATATCCAGGACGGCGAACCGGTGGGGTCGCAGACCCTGGCCCGGCTGGCCGGGCTGGACGTGAGCCCGGCCACCATCCGCAACATCCTCGGCGACCTGGAAGACCTGGGCCTGCTCAGCTCGGCGCACGTCTCGGCCGGGCGCGTGCCCACCGCGCACGGCTACCGGGTGTTCGTGGACAGCCTGGTCAAGATGCAGCCCCCGGGCGAGGGCGAGCTGACCCGCCTGCGCAGCGAGCTGTCCACCGGGGCGGGCACCCAGGCCCTGCTCGGCAGCGCGTCGGAACTGCTGTCGGCGATGAGTCATTTCGTCGGCGTGGTCGGCGCGCCGCGGCGTGAACAGTTCGCCTTCCGGCACATCGATTTCGTGGCGCTGGATGCGCGCCGGGTATTGGCCATCCTGGTGTTCGCCGACAACGAGGTGCAGAACCGGGTGATCGAACCGCGGCGCAGCTGGGAGCCGGCGGAGCTGGAGCAGGTTGCCAACTATCTCAACGCGCACTGTGCCGGCCGCCCGCTGGCCGAGATCCGCTCGCGGCTGCTGGTCGAGCTGCGCGAGGCGCGTTCGGAAATGGAACAGCTGCTGGCGCACAGCGTGGAACTGGCCGAGCAGGCCATGGCCCCGCCCGCCGACGACATGGTGCTGGCCGGGCAGACCCGGCTGATGGGGGTGCAGGACCTGTCCGACCTGGACCGGCTGCGCGAGCTGTTCGACCTGTTCGCCAGCAAGCGCGAGATCCTGCAGCTGCTGGAGCGCACCATCCAAGCCCCGGGCGTGCGCATCTTCATCGGCGAGGAGACCGGGGTGATGTCGCTGGAGAACATCTCGCTGGTCACCGCGCCGTACTCGGCCGGCGGCCAGGTGCTGGGCGTGCTGGGGGTGATCGGGCCGAAGCGGATGGCCTACGACCGCATGATCCCGCTGGTGGAGGCCACCGCCCAGGTGCTGGGCGCGGCGCTGGATGTGCCGGCCGGTGGCGGATTGTCCCGGGATCGCACATAACGCGCGCCCTGGCTCTTGAATCGGGTCCGGCCGCCCACATAGGGGTGGGTGGAGGCGGAGAGTCACCGCCAAGGATCCGGAAATGAACCAAGATCAGCCTGATATCGCATCCCAGACCCCGGCCGGCGACGTCGCCGCGGGTGACACCCTGCAGCAGCAGCTCGACGCCCTGCACAACGAAGTGGCGCTGCTCCGGTCCGAGTCGCTGCGTGAGCGCGCCGACCTGGACAACCAGCGCAAGCGCGTGGCCCGCGACGTCGAACAGGCGCGCCGCTTCGCCAATGAAAAGCTGCTGGGCGAACTGCTGCCGGTGTTCGACAGCCTGGACGCCGGCCTGAATGCCGCCGGCGCCGAGCCCAGCCCGCTGCGCGAAGGCCTGGAGCTGACCTACAAGCAGCTGCTCAAGGTCGCTGCCGACAACGGCCTGACCCTACTCGACCCGACCGGCCAGACCTTCAACCCGGAGCACCACCAGGCGATCAGCCAGGTCGACGCCCCCGGCGCCGCCCCCGGCAGCGTGGTGCAGGTGTTCCAGAAGGGCTACCTGCTCAACGACCGCCTGCTGCGCCCGGCCCTGGTCGTGGTCGCGCGGGACTGACCTGAACGCGTTTCGCCACGATCGGACACTGTGTTCGACAGGTGGCTTGAAAGTGACAGCAGCGTCCCACACATCCCATTCATAACCCGGCAGCAGCCGGATGTTTCCCACATTTCAGGAGTCTCCCCCATGGGCAAGATCATTGGTATCGACCTCGGCACCACCAACTCGTGCGTGGCGATCATGGACGGCGGCAAGGCCCGCGTCATCGAAAATGCGGAGGGCGACCGCACCACGCCTTCCATCGTCGCCTACACCAAGGACGGCGAAGTACTGGTCGGTGCCTCGGCCAAGCGCCAGGCCGTGACCAACCCGAAGAACACCTTCTACGCCGTCAAGCGCCTGATCGGCCGCAAGTTCACCGACGCTGAAGTCCAGAAGGACATCGCGCACGTGCCTTACGGCATCCTGGCCCACGACAACGGCGACGCCTGGGTGCAGACCAGCGACGGCAAGAAGATGGCGCCGCAGGAAATCTCCGCCCGCGTGCTGGAGAAGATGAAGAAGACCGCCGAAGCGTTCCTGGGTGAGACCGTCACCGAGGCCGTGATCACCGTGCCGGCCTACTTCAACGACAGCCAGCGCCAGGCGACCAAGGACGCCGGCCGCATCGCGGGCCTGGAAGTCAAGCGCATCATCAACGAGCCGACCGCCGCGGCCCTGGCCTATGGCCTGGACAAGGGCGACGGCAAGGACCGCAAGATCGTCGTGTACGACCTGGGCGGCGGCACCTTCGACGTGTCGATCATTGAAATCGCCAACGTCGACGGCGAGAAGCAGTTCGAAGTGCTGGCCACCAACGGCGACACCTTCCTGGGCGGCGAAGACTTCGACAACCGCGTCATCGAATACCTGGTGGACGAGTTCAACAAGGACCAGGGCATCGACCTGCGCAAGGATCCGCTGGCCCTGCAGCGCCTGAAGGACGCCGCCGAGCGCGCCAAGATCGAGCTGTCGACCAGCCAGCAGACCGAAGTGAACCTGCCGTACGTCACCGCCGATGCCTCCGGTCCGAAGCACCTGAACATCAAGCTCACCCGCGCCAAGCTGGAAGCGCTGGTCGAAGACCTGATCAAGAAGTCGATCGAACCGTGCCGCATCGCGCTGAACGATGCCGGCCTGCGCTCGAGCGACATCAGCGAAGTGATCCTGGTCGGCGGCCAGACCCGCATGCCG
>Ga0213821_1000340_pt1 | contig 30689 bp, 24 predicted proteins | sample MC6MC0909MG_FD_179894 | JGI IMG/M metagenome (GOLD analysis project Ga0213821, IMG submission 179894) | Enriched soil aggregate microbial communities from Iowa State University, Ames, United States - MC6-MC0909-MG | ecosystem: Environmental > Terrestrial > Soil > Unclassified | place: USA: Iowa...
CCGCGCGCGAATCGTTGCGCCTGACCGAGAACCAGTACCGCGCCGGGTTGATCGGTTACCTGGATGTGGTGAACGTGCAGACCACCGCGCTGAGCAACGAACGCAGCGCGCTTAACCTGCTTCAGGGCCGGTTGGTGGCCAGTGTGCAGTTGATTGCCGCGCTGGGTGGCGGTTGGGATGCCGATCAGGCGTTTGCCGAACAGGAGTGACCGGGGGAACGTGACGGGCTATGGGCTGACAGCAAACCGACAAGTGGCAATATGCCTGCACTCTAGCCGCGAACGCGTCTAGGGCAGGCTTCGTGCTGGTTTCGTCGCCTTATTGGAGCCGTTCCCATTCGCAAAAAGCCCGTGCGTTTCGGCAAAGCTTGAGTACAATCGTCAGTTTTTTCGGGCACCCCTGACCCGTTGCTGGAACTCCCAATGCTGACCGGTAGCTACTCCCCTTCGCTGGTGTTGATTTCGCTGTGCGTGGCCATCCTTGCGTCCTACACCGCCCTTGACCTGACCGGTCGTATCGCCACCGCCAAGGGTCGGGCCGTGTACCTGTGGATGGGCGGGGGCGCGCTGGCCATGGGCATTGGCGTGTGGTCGATGCACTTCATCGGCATGCTCGCCTTCAGCCTGCCAATCAACCTGGGCTACGACATTGGGCTCACGGCATTCTCGTTACTGATCGCCGTGCTGTCGTCCGGCTTCGCCCTCTGGCTGGTGAGCCAGCCCAGCCTGCCCGGGCTGCAGTTGGCGTTTGGCGCGTTGATCATGGGCGCAGGCATCAGCTGCATGCACTACACCGGCATGGCGGCGCTGCGCATGCTGCCGGGCATCGACTACGACCCCACACTGTTCGGCGCCTCGCTGGCAATAGCGGTAGGGGCATCGGCGGCGGCGTTGTGGATTGCCTTCCGCCTGCGCAAGCACACACCCTATGTGCGGCAGATCCGTGGCCTGGCGGCGGTGCTGATGGGCGTTGCCATCGTCGGCATGCACTACACCGGCATGGCGGCGGCGAATTTCCCCGCGGGCAGTTTCTGCGGTGCCCTGACGGGCGGCCTGCAGGGGGACAGCTTGGTGTACCTGGTACTGATCACTACCCTGGCGGTGCTGGCGGTGGCTTTGCTGACCTCGGTGCTGGACGCGCGCCTTGAAGCGCGTACCGCAGAGCTTGCCCGTTCGCTGACGCTCGCCAACCAGGAGCTGACCCAACTGGCGCTGCATGACACCTTGACCGGCCTGCCAAACCGCACACTGCTATCCGACCGGATCGAGCAGGCGATTGGCAAGGTGGCAGAGCAGGGTGGCTGTTTCGCATTGATGTTCATTGACCTGGATGGCTTCAAACCGGTCAATGATGCCTTCGGCCATCACATTGGCGACCTGCTGCTCAAGGCGGTCGCTGCGCGCTTGCGCGGTCACCTGCACAGCCAGGACACCTTGGCCCGCATCGGCGGTGACGAGTTCGTGCTCCTGGTGGAGTTGCAGGAGCCGGAAGATGCCATGGATGTAGCGGTCAAGCAGGTCAACCTGGTGTCACGCGCGTTCCACGTGGCCGAACATGAGCTGCAGCTGACCGCAAGCCTGGGCATTGTGCTGTACCCGGGCAACGGCCAGGACCAGCTTGAACTGCTGCGCAATGCCGACGCGGCCATGTACCACGCCAAGAGCGCGGGCAAGAATGGCTACAGCTTCTTCGACGTGTCGATGAACAGCAACGCGCGCCAGCAGTTGCAACTGCTACAGGACCTGCGCCTGGCCTTGGAGCAGCGCCAGTTCCGCCTGCATTACCAACCCAAGTTCGACGCCCAGGCCTGCCAGCCAATCGGGGCCGAAGCTCTGCTGCGCTGGCAGCACCCGCAGCATGGCCTGCTGCTGCCGGACCGCTTCATCGGCCTGGCGGAGAAAACCGGCCTGATCATCCCGATTGGCGAGTGGGTACTGGACGAAGCCTGCCGGCAGATGCGCCAGTGGCTTGATCAGGGGCGCAAGGGGTGGCGCATGGCGGTCAACCTTTCAGCCATCCAGTTCTGCCATACCGGCCTGGTCGACAGCGTCGCCAGCGCCTTGCGTGACAACGACCTGCCGGCCAACTGCCTGACACTGGAAATCACCGAAACCACCGCGATGCACGATGCCGATGCCAGCCTGACGGTGCTGCAACGCCTGTCCGACATGGGTGTTGACCTGTCCATCGACGACTTCGGTACTGGTTATTCGAGCCTGATGTACCTCAAGCGCTTGCCGGCCAACGAGCTGAAGATCGACCGCGGCTTCGTGCGCGACCTGGAGCAGGACAGCGATGATGCCGCCATCGTCTCGGCCATCGTCGCCCTGGGCCAGGCGCTGGGGCTGCGTATTGTCGCCGAAGGCGTGGAAACAGACGGGCAACAGGACTTCCTGACCCGCCTGGGGTGTGATTCCTTGCAAGGTTATCTGCTGGGCCAACCCGTGCCGGCGGAGCAGTTCATGGACGAGTGGCAGGCCCTGCAGCAGAGCCCAGAAGCGGTCGCCTAGACCGCATTACGCAGCGCAAGGGCCGACCCGAACACTTCCATCTCCGCCTCCACGGCCTCGATGATGCGTTCGACATCCGCCGCCGCCATGATCGCGGTGCAGGGGATGCCGGCGATGGCCAGCAGGGTTTCGCCGGTGGCGCGGTCGAACAGGCGGGCGATCATGCTGCGTGGCGCATCCATGCTGGCTTCGAAGCCTAGCGGATGGAAGTGCCAACGCATCACCTGGCAGGCGTTGGGGAACGTCATCTTGTTCATGCCAGCCTCCTTGTCCGTACCTGGACGCGGTGATCGAGGGGCCGCGAAGACAGCCGCCGGGAAGCTAAAGATAGCACCGGTTCCGTGACTGTTCTGCGCCAAACAAGACAAATGTACTAATGCATGACCCCGGTCACAAAGGCGTCCTGCACACCGTTTGGCGGCAAATTGCCAGGCAAACGTTTTCCCTGCATGAAGGCTGCCGGGGTACCGGTGGGTTCTGCTATTTTTAACCCCATTCGGCGCACAACGTTTTCGGACGAGCGGTGCGAGCTGGGCAGACAGGGAGACAGTCATGCGCTATTCCACGCTCACTCAACGCATCGCCGGCGACGCCGCTGCTGCCTGGGATGTGCACTACCAAGCCCAGACGCTGCGCCGCGAAGGACGGGAGATTTTCCTGTTATCCGTGGGCGACCCGGACTTCGACACCCCCCCTGCGATTGTGGAAGCCGCGGTCAGCAGCCTGCGCCGCGGCGATACGCATTACAGCGATGTGCGCGGCAGCGTGGCCCTGCGCCAGGCCATCGCGCGGCGCACCGGCCCCCAGGTGAGCATCGAGCAGGTGGTCGTGCTGGCCGGTGCCCAGTGTGCGCTCTATTGTGTTTGTCAGTGCCTGTTCGAGGCGGGCGATGAAGTGATTGTCGCCGAGCCCATGTACGTCACCTACCACGGCGTGCTCGGCGCCTGCGGGGCGCTGCCGGTGCAGGTGCCCGTCCGCCCGGAGCAGGGCTTTCGCCTCGACCCGCTGGCCGTACGCCAAGCTATCACTGCGCGTACCCGCGCCTTGCTGCTCAACACCCCGCACAACCCCACCGGTGCAGCGATTGCGCCGCAGGACATGGCGCAACTTGCCCATCTTTGCCGTGAACACGACCTCTGGCTGATCTGCGACCAGGTCTACAGTGGCCTGCTGTATGACGGTGAAGCGGCTGACCCGGCCAACCTGCCGGGCATGGCCGAGCGCTGCGTGATCATCGACAGCGTGTCCAAGTCGCACGCCATGAGTGGTTGGCGTGTGGGTTGGGTCGTCGGCCCCAGCGCGCTAGCCACACACCTGGGCAACCTGGCCATGGCCATGCTGTTCGGCTTGCCGGAGTTCGTCATGCGGGCTGCCTGCGTGGCGTTGGAACAGCACCCGGTTGTGGTTGGGCACATGCGCGAAACTTACCGGCAGCGTCGTGACCGGGTGTGCGCGGCCCTGGCCGATTGCCCTGGGGTGCGTGCCCATCGGCCGGCAGGTGGCATGTTCGTGATGGTCGATATCCGCGCTACCGGGCTCAGTGCCCAGGCCTTCGCCCAGCGCTTGCTGATCGAGGAGGGCGTTTCGTTGCTGCCGGGAGAGGCCTTCGGGCCCAGCGCCGCAGGGCATGTTCGCCTGGCGCTGGTGCTCGCGGCCGAGCAGCTCGAGGAGGTATGCCGGCGTGTAGCTGCCTGCGCCAGGCGCGTGCTAGCCGAGCAGGCCGGCCGCGATGTTGATGGTGAAGCCGAGGATCGCCGTGTTGAACACGAAGCCCACCAGTGAATGGGCCAGCACCACCTTGCGCATGCCGCGCCCGCTGACGCCGACGTCGGAGGTTTGCACGGCGACGCTGAGGGTGAACGAGAAGTAGTGAAAGTCCCAATAATCCGGGTTGCGTTCCCCGTCGGCGAAGCGCAGCGCCGGTTCGTCACCCTCGCCGGTATAGAACAGCCGTGCGTAATGCAGGCTGAAGATACAACCTATCAGCAGCCACGAGCCTGCGATGGTCAAGCCGGTGTAGAGGTAGTGCAGGGCCTGGTCGGTGCCTTGCAGGCCGCGGCTTGAAGCCAGCTGCAGGGTCACTGCGGCCAGGCTGGCAATGGCGGCGGTGCACACGGTGAACAGCACCAGGCCCGCGTTTTCGTCCTCGACCCGAGCGACTGTGCGAACTTTCTCGGGCGTTGCCTGGCAGGTTAGCCAGAGCACCAGCAGCAGGTATAACCAGACACCGATGTTCCAGCCGGCGAGAACGCGTTGGATGGTGTCTGCGCCTGGAATGAACCAGGCGCTGGCCAAACCTGCCAGCGCAGCGATGCTCAGGCGGGGGTGGCTACGGGTAAGGCGGTGCAGAGCCATGGGGCCTCATCGACAGGGAGTCATGGCTACCACGATAGCCTATGGGATAACATTTCAGCTCATGCCCGTGTCGAAGCCCCTGAATTTCAAGGAAATCACACTGGCCGCTTTACGCCTGGCGGGGTGCATGCCGCGCCAGGCACCGCTACAGGATCCACGTTTTGTCCGACCTTTCGCAAAATCCGCTGCTGCAATACCTCGCCAGGCTGGCACCCTCCAGCCAGCAGACCATGCGCTACATCCTTCAAGACGCTGCCGACCGGCTGGGTTTCGTTGACTGCAATCTGGTCGATGTGCCGTGGCACCGGTTGGAGCCGGGCCACGTGATCGGCCTGGTGGCGGCACTGCGCACCGATGGCTACGCGCCCAACAGCTCATCGCTGTACGTCAACGCCATACGCGGGGTGATGAATGAAGCCTGGCGTCAGGGCCTGATCGACCATGAGCAGCTGCTGCGCATTCGGGAGGTCAAGCCGGCCACCGGCAGCCGATTGCCGCCCGGGCGCAACCTGCGCCGCAGCCTGATTCGCGAGCTGATGGATGTGTGCGCAGCCGACCCACGCCCACAAGGGGTTCGTGATGCGGCGATCATTGCGCTGCTGTACGGCACCGGTATGCGCAAGTCGGAGTCGGTGGACATCGACCTGGACCAGGTGGACTTCGAAGCCCGTAGCCTGCAGGTTCTGGGCAAGGGCAACCGGCAGTTGATCAAGTATGCGCCGGTATGGGCCTTCGAAAAGCTGCAGGCCTGGCTTGACCTGCGCCGGCAGGACCTGCCTGCAGGGGCCTCGGACGACCCGTTCCTGTTCAATCGCATTCGTCGTGGCAACCACATCACCCGTGCTCGCATCACCAAGCATGCGATCTACTACATCGCCCGCCAGCGCGGCGCGCAGGTTGGGGTAAAAATCATGCCGCATGATTTTCGCCGGGCGTTCATCACCCGGGTGATCGAGGAGCACGACCTGTCGATCGCGCAGAAACTGGCGCACCATGCCAACATTCAGACCACCGCCAGTTATGACCGGCGCGATGACAATGAGCGGCGGCGGGCGGTGGATCGGTTCGACTATTGAGGGGGGGGCCGGGTGTAGGGCGGGGGCGTTGTTGTTGCTTTCGAGATCGAGCGCTTGCCTTGGGAACTTCAGCGTCTATGAGATCGAGCGCCGCCCGCGCGGCGCATCGCGGGCAAGCCCGCTCCTACATTTGTTGCAACGTGCCATGGCCTGATAGGCCATAGTTGCCAGCCTTGTTAGCACGACGCGATTTTTTTGGCTGGCGCTGCCGGCGCCCCACCTGTCTCCAGCCGTGCGCCAAGGCGGACAACCATGGCCTGACTGGAACGGCACGTTGCAACAAATGTAGGAGCGGGCTTGCCCGCGATGCGCCGCGCGGGCGGCGCTCGATCTCATAGACGCTGAAGATCCCAAGGCAAGCGCTTCGCGAAGCGCTGCGGGCGGCGCTCGATCTCGAGCACGAAAAACATTCCCCGGCGTGCAGACCTTCAGTGAATACTCGATGCCAGCTCGAAGATTGGCATGTACATCAAAATCACGATCACCCCGATCAGCAAGCCGATAAAGGTCATCAGCAGCGGTTCGAACAGCTTGACGAACCACTCCACCCAGCGCCCGATCTCCTGGTCATGAAAATCCGCGCAGCGTTCGAGCATTTCGCCCAGGTTCCCCGATTGCTCCCCCGCCCGCAGCAGCCGCAGCGATACTGGGGTCACCAACTGCCCGGCCTCCAGTGCTTCCGACAGCGGCAGGCCTTCCCCCACCCGTTGGCTGGCCTGCGCCAGACCTTGCGCTGCGGCGCTGCCGAGCAGCCCGCGGGCCATGCCCATGGCCGTAAGGATGGGAATGCCGCCCTGCAGCAGAATGCCAAGCGAACGGTAGAAGCGCGCCAGCTCATACATCATCAAACGTTGATGCAAGGCCGGCATGCGCCGTATCTGGCGTGATACCCAACGCCGCAGTAGCGGGTTGCGACGCAGCAGCACCAGCGCACCGAGGGTGCCGGCCGTGGCCAGGGCTAGCGGCAATTGATGGGCATGCAGGAACATGCCGATCTGCATCAGCATGCGTGACAGCCACGGCAGTTCACTGCCCATGCCCTCGAACACCAGGCTGAAACGCGGCACCACATAGCCGAGCAGAAACAGCACCACGCCACCGCCGACCAACAGCAGCAGCATCGGGTATACCGAGGCGCCCACCAGCTTCTGCCGAACCAGGTCCAGCCGCTGGCGATAACCGATATAGCGGTGCAGGGCGTCACCCAAGGCGCCCGTGCGTTCACTGGACTGCACCAGTGCCACGTACAACGGCGGGAACACGCGCGGCTGCTGGGCCAGCGCCTGGGACAGCGAGCGGCCCTCGTACAGCTGGCGAACCAGCGCAGCCAGAACCTTGCGCGCGGCCCCGGGCGGGGCTTTTTCCGCCAGGCTTTCCAGGGCATCGATCAACGGCAAGCCCGCGTGCAGCAGCGTGGTCAGTTCCTGGCTGAACAACACCAGGTCGAACGCGGCCTGGCGGCGCCAGGCGATACCGCGCAGGGCGCCGCCGTGGCCGCGCACGCTGACCACCCGCAAACCTTGGCCCTCGGCCTGGCGGCGCGCCTGCTCAGCGTCCTCGGCATCGATCTGCAGTTGCACCACGCCCTGTCTGCCCAGGGCCTTGAGGCTGTAGCGCATGGCCGTGCTCCTCATTGCCAGCTGGTAATTTCGGCGTTCTCACCGTCGCCGCCGGGCTGGCCGTCCTTGCCCATCGACAGCAAGTCGTACTCGCCGCCGTTTTCGCCAGGTTGGCGGTAGATGTATGCCCGGCCCCATGGGTCTTGCGGCACCGCTTTCTGCAGGTAGGGGCCAGACCAGCGCGCCTCGCCGCTGGGTGCAGCCACCAGCGCCTGCAGGCCCTGTTCGCTGTTGGGGTAGTGGCCGACTTCCAGGCGGTACAGGTCCAGGGCCTTGCCCAGGCCTTCGATCTGCGCCCGGGCCACCTTGGCCTCCGAGCGGCCGAGCTGGCTGAAGTATTTGGGTGCGACGATGCCGGCCAGCAAGCCGAGCACCACCAGCACCACCAGCAGCTCGAGCAGGGTGAAGCCAGTTTGGCGGTTGGGTGTGCGCTGCATGGTGAAGCCCTCCTGCATGGGGGCATGCTTGCCCAGGGTTTCGCTGCTCCATGCAACAGCCGTGCACGTCTGCCTCGGGGCCTTGCGCCATGCGCCATGGCAAGCGGCACAGTGCTTGCGTCATCCCCGTAAAGCCCGGGTTTTCCGGGGCATTTCCCCCACATCGGGGGCACCGGCGGGGAGGCGACCGACATGCGTGGGATTATCCTGGGACTGATCTGGCTGGCAGGGGCGAGCGCCCAGGCCGACGTGTACATTTCCATCGATGCCAAGGGTGGCTACGTACTGACCAACGTCCACCGGCCCGGGCGCCACTATGAGCGGGTGATCAGCGAACCCCTTGCCCAGGCCGGCCCGGCCAATGCGCAGCTGATCACTGGTCGGCCGTACGCGGCCCTGGTGGCCACCGCGGCACGCAAGCACAACGTGCCGCAGGCGCTGCTGCATGCGCTGATCAAAGCCGAGTCCGGTTACAACCCCAAGGCGCGCTCGGCAGCGGGGGCGGTGGGGCTGATGCAGCTGATGCCCGATACGGCGAAGGAGATGGGTGTCGAAGATGCCCTGGACCCTGAAGACAACGTGCTGGGCGGCGCGCGCTACCTCAAACGCATGCTGACGCTGTTCGACAACGACATCACCCTGGCGGTGGCCGCCTACAATGCCGGCCCCGATGCAGTAATGCGCCGGGGGGCGGTGCCGCCGTTCGCCGAAACCCGGCGTTATGTGCCCAACGTGCTGCGCGAGTACCGCAAGTTGCAGGGGCTGGCGGCCGATTCGCCACTGTAACTGCAGGGCACCTTGCATCGGCATGATGGAAATCAGTGCCATGGTTTCCCCAACTCTGGGCTATACCCTTTGACAGGTGCTCAGCAGTGGAAGCCACCATGGACATCGCTCCCCGTACCGAGGTGCCAGAGGCACCTGCCGGCGCTGAAGCCGGCACCTCGCGCAAACCGTTCAACCTGCTGCGCTGGTACGCCTGGGTGAGCCTGGCCATCATCGTTTCGGTGGCGGCCGGGCTTGGGTTGATCTCAAGCCGTTTCATCATCAACGAAAGTGTCGAGCGCGACGCGCTGCTTACCGCCCAGTTCATCACCTCCATCGCCGACGCAGAAGTGCGCCATGTGTCGATCCCCAACGTGCGTACCATGGGCGAGCTGCTGGACCCACGCACTGACCGTTCCACCTTGCCAGGCGTGGACCCTGAAGCGCGGCGCAAGGCCCGTGGAGAATTTCTCGACCATATCGCCCACCTGCCGGACATGCTCCTGGCCAATATCTATGCACCTGACCGCACGGTGATCTGGTCGAGCAACCCGGCGCTGATGGGCAAGCTGATCGATGGCGATGACGACCTCGACCGGGCTTTCGAGTACAAGCAGCGGGTCTCGGCCAGTTACCACCCCTTCGAGCAGGCCCGCGCCGAGCAGAAATTCGTGAACCCACCCGAGCAGTTGTTCATTGAAAATTACATCCCGCTGTTCGACGCCGATGGCGAGCGGGTCACGGCGATGGTGGAGATCTACAAGGAGCCCCACGACCTGATCGTGCGTATCGAGCATGGCCTGGTGCGTATCTGGCTGGCGATGACCGTGGGTGCCGGGCTCGTCTATATCGGCCTTTACGGCATCATGCGCCGCGCCGCACGGCTGATGGCGGTGCAACAGAAACGCCTGATCAGCAACGAAACCTATGTGGCGCTGGGCGAGGTGTCCTCGGCCGTGGCGCACAGCCTGCGCAACCCGTTGGCGAGCATCCGCTCCAGTGCCGAGCTGGCCCAGGTGTTCGATGAGGGGCCCGCACAGCGCAATATCGATGAAATCATCATCCAGGTCGACCGCATGTCGCACTGGATTCGCCAACTGCTCCAGTCGCTGCGGCCATTGAACGATGAAGCGGTCGCGGTGGACCTGCACCAGGCCTTGCAGGAGAGCCTGCAGACCTTTGCCGCAGCACTGGCTCGCAGCGGCGTGACCGTCGACCTGCAACCGTTACCCGCAGTGCAGGTGCTGGGCCAGCCTGTACTGCTGCGGCAGATTTTCAACAGCCTGATCGACAACGCCCTGGAGTCGATGGAGCAAGGTGGCCGGCTGCGGGTGGCGGTGGTCAAGCAGGACCGTCGCAGCGTTACCTTGCGCTTGTCCGACACCGGCAGAGGCATGAATGAACGCCAGCAACGCATGGCATTCCGGCCCTTTTTCACCACCAAACAAGGCGGGTTGGGGGTTGGGCTGGTGCTGGTGAGGCGCATCATGGAACGCTTCGGTGGGTCGGTGAGGTTGAGTAGCAGCGTGGGGCATGGCACGCGCGTTTCCCTCAATTTCAGACTGGCTCTATCTTCATAATTGTTATCAGGAAGTCTGTGTAACCAATTGATTAAAAAGGGTCATTACATGTTTGGGGCATAAAGACCCAAATGTGGGGGCTGTTTCTCGAATCCAGGATCGAAGTGCTCTATAAGTAGTTGATATATAAAAATATTGTATTTTCAGGTATCCATGGCTGGTTTTTTGCAGCGCTACCTTGGCGACAAATGGAGGCTGCGGGCTGGCTGGCGAAGTGCTATCAACTTGCTACGCACGGTAAGCCCACGGGTGCGACCTTGAACGCAATCTTGCGCGGGAACGAAGCGATGCAGACGCTGGAAACCGAATTCCCCGACAAGACCCCGGCACAGCCTGGCAGCGGCTTCGCTGCCCCGCTTCGCGAGTTCAACCTGCTGCGCTGGTTTTCGGTGATCAGCCTGCTGATCATTGCCTCGGTGGCAGGCGGCCTGGGTTACGTCTCGACGCGTTTCGTGGTGCGTGACAGCGTCGAGCGCGACGCCATGCTCACCGCCCAGTTCATCCAGGCCATGGCCCAGGCCGAGGTGCGCCATTCGCAGCTGCCGCCCGGCACCACCATGGGCGAATTGCTCGACCCACGGCTGGACCATCAACACCTGCAGGTCAGCCCCGCGCTCGCCGAGTCGACCCGCGTCGAATTTCTCGACCATGTCGAGCACCTGCCCGACACGCTGCTGGCCAACGTCTATGCCCGCGACCGTACCATCGTCTGGTCGACCAACCCGGCACTGGCCGGCAAGCGCATCGCGGCCGATGGCGAGCTGGAGCATGCATTCCGCTCGCGCAAGGCGGTATCGGCCAGCTACCACAAGGCCGAAGAAGGCCGCGAAGAGCAGAAGTTCCAGCGCGCCCCGCAGTACCTGTTCATCGAGAACTACGTCCCGCTGTTCGACAGCCAGGGCGAGCAGGTGATGGCGATGGTCGAAATCTACAAAGAGCCCCAGGACCTGATCCGGCGTATCCAGCGCGGTTACGTGCTGATCTGGGCCTCGACCTTGCTGGGCGGGGCGCTGATCTACTTTGGCCTGTTCTGGATCGTGCGCCGTGCTGCGTCCATGCTGCGCCACCAGCAGGACCGCCTGGTGGCCAGCGAAACCTATGTGGCCCTGGGCGAGATGTCTTCGGCGGTGGCGCACAGCATGCGCAACCCGTTGGCCAATATTCGCTCCAGTGCAGAGCTTGCCCAGGAAATCGCCAACCCCCAGGCGCAGCAGAACATTGTCGACATCATCAGCCAGGTCGACCGCATGTCGCGCTGGGTGCGCGAACTGCTGGTGTCGCTGCGCCCCACCAGCGACATCGCCGAAGCCGTGGACCTGGTGGCGGCCATTGACGATACCCGCCAGGCCTTTGCCCAGCAGATCGAGCGCAACGGCGTGCGCTTCACCTTCGAGGGACCGCAGGCGCAATGGGTGGCCAGCCAGCCGCTGCAGTTGTCGCAGATCCTCAACAGCCTGTTTTCCAATGCCATCGAAGCCATGCCCAGCGGCGGCCAGTTGCGTGCGCAGGTCAGTGTGCGGGATGGCCAGTGGGTCGACTTGCTGCTCAGCGACACCGGCAAAGGCATGACCAAGCAGCAGGAACGGATGGTCTTCAAGCCGTTTTTCACCACCAAGCAGGGCGGCCTCGGTGTAGGCCTGGCGCTGGCCAAGCGCATCATGGAACGGTTCGGCGGCTCGGTCAGCCTGAGCAGCCGCGAAGAGGAAGGAACCCGCGTCAGCCTCACTTTCAATATTGCAGCGGGAGGGGAACATGGAGCACAGCATCCTGGTAGTCGAGGATGATGAAATCCTTGCCAACAACATTCGCACCTACCTGAGCCTCAAGGGCTTCGAGGTGACCGTGTGCAACAGCGCAGAGCTTGCCTTGGAGCAGATCAAGCGCATCCAGCCCGACGCGGTGCTCACCGACAACTCGCTGCCCGGCATGAACGGCCACGACCTGTTGCGCACCCTGGTGGCGCAGGCACCGGAGCTCAAGGTGATCATGATGACCGGCTACGGCAACGTCGAAGATGCCGTGCAAGCGATGAAGGAGGGCGCGTTCCATTACCTGACCAAACCCGTGGTGCTCGCCGAGCTCAAGCTGACGCTGGAAAAGGCCCTGGCGACCGACCGCATGGAGCGCACGCTGTCGTTCTACCAGGAGCGCGAGGCGCAGAAGTCCGGGCTACAGGCCCTGATCGGCGAGTCACCGGTGATGCTCACGCTCAAGCACACGCTGCGCCAGGTGCTCGATGCCGAGCGCCGCATGGCCAGTGACGACCTGCCGCCAGTGCTGGTCGAAGGCGAAACCGGCACGGGCAAGGAGCTGGTCGCCCGCGCCTTGCATTTCGATGGGTCGCGCAGCAAGGGGCCGTTCATCGAGTTCAACTGCGCATCGATCCCCGCCAACTTGCTGGAAGCGGAGCTGTTCGGGCATGAAAAGGGCGCCTTCACCGATGCCAAGGAGCGCCGTGTGGGGCTGGTCGAGGCCGCCGATGGCGGCACGCTGTTCCTCGATGAGATCGGCGAGATGGACCTGGTGCTGCAGGCAAAGCTGCTGAAGCTGCTGGAAGACCGCAGCATCCGCCGCATTGGCGCGGTCAAGGAGCGCAAGGTCGATCTGCGGGTGATCAGCGCCACCAACTGCAACCTCGAGCAGATGGTGCAGCAGGGCAAGTTCCGCCGAGACCTGTTCTTCCGCTTGCGCATCATTGCCCTGAAGGTGCCTCGGCTGTTCGCACGTGGGCAGGACATTCTGATCCTGGCCCGGCATTTCCTGGCCCACCACGGGCGCCGCTACGGCAAGCCGAACCTGCGCTTCAGTGCCGAGGCCGAGGCCCTGATGCTGAGTTACAGCTGGCCGGGTAATGTGCGTGAGCTACGCAACATGCTGGAGCAGACCGTGTTGCTGGCGCCCAATGAAGTGGTGCAGGCGCATCAGCTCAACCTGTGCCTGACCTTGGTCGACGAGCCGCTGGCCCAGCCCACCGCCACACTGTATGAAATGCCGCGGCATGAACCGGAGCCTGGCACCAGCTTGCCGGACATGGAGCGCGACTTGGTGTGCAAGACGCTCGATCGCACCGATTGGAACGTCACCAAATCGGCGCGGATGCTCGGCCTTTCGCGGGATATGCTGCGCTACAAGATCGAAAAACTGGGGTTGACCCGGCCTGACAAACGTCAGTGGTGAGCGGTATCCGGTCGGGTTTAGTCCGGCCCCTTGGCGGGTGAACCCGCGAAGGGGCCGATGAGGTCTAACGCTGACCACCATCCGAGCCGGCACCGCCCTGGCCACCCGTGCCCTCCGAGCCCGTGCCATCCATACCCGGCAGGTCGCGGTTGTCATTCTGCCTGGCGGGCGGGCTTTCCGGGTCATTGCCCTGTATGCGCGGGTCGGTGTCCCGCGGCATGGGTTTTTCGATCGGGTTGAGGGTGCTGTCGACACCCGGTTTTGGCGCCGGGTTGTGCGGGTCGTCCGGGTAGGTCGGGCCGGTGCCAACCGCCAGGGCCAGCGGGGCGGCGAGCAGGGTGGCGAGCAACAAGCTGGTGCGGATCATCATGGGCAGGCTCCTTTGCGAGGGTAGGGCACGTATGTCTGTTCGGCCCTACCCGACGCACCAAGGTGCCATTACTCCGATCAGCGGTCACACCACCGTCGACAGCGCCATGATGAAAATGATGCCGACCACCGACAGGATGGTCTCCATCATGCTCCAGGTCTTGAAGGTTTCGGCCACCGTCATGTTGAAGTACTGCTTCACCAGCCAGAAGCCGGCATCGTTGACGTGGGACAGAATCAACGAGCCAGCGCCGGTGGCCAGCACCAGCAGCTCCCGGTTGACCCCGGGCACCAGGTCAATCACCGGTGCGACGATGCCTGCACCGGTGATGGTCGCCACGGTCGCCGAGCCCGTGGCGATGCGGATAACCGCCGCCACCAGCCAGGCCAGCATGATCGGCGAAATTTCCGCCTGCACCGCCATCTGCCCGATCACGTTACCGACACCAGTGTCCACCAGCATCTGCTTGAAGCCACCGCCAGCGCCGACGATCAACACGATGGCTGCGGTGGGTGCCAGGCTCTGGTCGAGCATCTTCATGATCTGCTGGCGGGTGAAGCCACGCGCCGAGCCGAAGGTGTAGAACGCCAGCAACAAGGCAGCGAGCAGGGCGGTGATCGGGTGGCCGATCAAGTCCATCCACTGGCGTACGATGTGTTCGGCTGGCAGGACCACGTCAGCGAAGGTCTTGAGCAGCATCAGTACCACCGGCAGCAGTACGGTGACCAGGGTGATGGTGAAGCTGGGCAGGTTGCTTTGATCGGACTCCTTGGCAATCTGGTCCATCAGTTCCTGCGACGGGTTGCCGGGGATGTAGCGGGAGATGAAGTTACCGAACAGCGGGCCGGCAATAATCGCCGTAGGCAGCGCCACCAGCAGGCCGTAGAAGATGGTCTTGCCGATGTCGGCCTTGAAGATGCCGATCGCCAGCAGCGGGCCTGGGTGCGGCGGCACCAGGCCGTGAACCACGGAAAGCCCTGCCAGCAGCGGGATGCCGATCTTGATCAGGGATACCCCGGAGCGTCGGGCGACGATGAACACCAGCGGAATCAACAGCACGAAGCCGATTTCGAAGAACAGCGGGATGCCCACCAGAAACGCGGCGAACATCATCGCCCAGTGCACGTTCTTCTTGCCGAAGGCGCGGATCAGGGTTTGCGCGATCTGGTCGGCGCCGCCGGAGTCGGCCATCAGCTTGCCGAGCATGGTGCCCAGCGCGAGGACGATGCCGACGAAGCCGAGCACGCCACCAAAACCGTCCTGGAACGATTTCATGACCTTGGCCACTGGCATGCCGGACGTCAGGCCGAGAAAGCCCGCAGCAATGGTCAGGGCAACGAAGGGGTGGACTTTGAAATGGGTGATCAGCAGGATCAGCCCGATGATGGTCACCAGGGCGTCGAGCAGCAGGTAGGTATCTGTAGCCAGTCCGAACATGGTTTTAAGGCCTCGGTCTTATCGTTGTTTTTGGCGTTGCTTTTAATTGAACTTTCGCCGTTTCAGGGCATCGAGACAGCGCTGTCTTTGGTGAGCCGGATAAACCGCCAGGTCAGGCGGTCCGCGCCAGGTTCCGCTCACCGCAGGGCTTTAGCCAGGCGTCTACCGACTCGGCCAGCGCTTCGATGGGCAACGTGGCATCCAATGGCAGCGTGAGCGGCTCGCCATGGGGAGATTCAAGGGCGGCGAACTGGCTGTCGATCAAGCTTGCCGGCATGAAGTGGCCAGGGCGGGCGAGCACGCGCTTTTCAGCTTCGGCAGGGGTAAGCTCGAGGAATACGAACACCAGCCCCGGCATCGCCTCGCGCAGGGTGTCGCGATAGCGGCGCTTGAGCGCCGAACAGGTGAGGATCGGGCGTTCGCCATCCTTGACCGTGGCTTGCAGCTCCTGGCCAAGGCGCACCAGCCAGCCTGCTCGGTCGTCGTCGTTGAGGGGGGTGCCAGCACTCATCTTCTTGATGTTTTCGGCAGGGTGAAACGCGTCGCCTTCAATCAGGCGGCCGCCGCTTCTGGCGGCAATGGCAGCACCGACGCAGCTTTTGCCGCAACCGGCCACGCCCATCACCACAATGGCGGACAGGGGAGAATTCATCAGTACCTCCTGCGGGGCGAGATAGCGCTGTCTCGTCGTGGACGAAAGGCTACTCCCCGGTGTTATTGATCTTGTCGTTACGCAGTATGGACGCTTGGCAGAAGGCGTGTAGCGGCCACCACCAAAGATTACATTGCCTGCGTCCTGAGACAGCGCTACCTTAGTGACCGTTCCCCTCCCTTGCAAGTAGTAAAATTACAACATTCATGTCCCGATCAGGCTCCCGCACTACCGGTCGTCCCACCCTGGCAGAAGTCGCCAGGCTTTCCGGGGTTTCCCCGATTACCGCCTCCCGCGCGTTGCGCGGCGTCAGCACCGTTGCCCCGGAATTGGTGGAAAAGGTGGTGGCCGCTGCAGCCAGCCTGGGCTATGTCGCCAACCCGGCCGCCCGGGCGTTGGCTTCTGCACGCAGCCAGTCGGTGGTGGTGCTGATCCCGTCGCTGTCCAACCAGCTGTTCATCGACACCCTGGAGGCCATCCACGATGTCATGCGCCCCCGCGGGCTCGAAGTACTGATCGGCAACTATCACTACGATATCGACGAAGAAGAAAACCTGATCCGCAACTACCTGGCGTACCAGCCGTGCGGCATGCTGCTGACCGGCTTCGACCGCAGCGAGGCTTCGCGGCAAATGCTGACGGCCAGCGGCGTGCCCTGCGTGCACATGATGGAGCTGGGCGGCGAGGCGGGTGCGTTGTCGGTCGGCTTTTCCCAGCAGCAGGCCGGCCGCGCGGCGGCGCAGCACTTACTCGAGCGTGGCCGGCGGCGCCTGGCGTTTATCGCCGCGCAACTCGACCCGCGCGTGATGCAACGGGCCGAAGGCTTCCGTCAGGCTTTGGCCGAGGCAGGCATGGCTGCGACCGAACTTGAAATCCTCTCGCCGCAGCCCTCGTCCATCGCACTGGGCAGCGAATTGTTCAGCCAACTGCTGGCGCAGGCGCCGGATGTGGACGGCATTTTCTTCTGCAACGACGACCTGGCCCAGGGCGCGGTGCTGCAGGCGTTACGGCAGGGGATCGAGGTGCCACGCCAGGTGGCGATGGTCGGTTTCAATGATTTGCCGGCATCAGCGCACATGGTGCCGCGCCTGACCTCGATCCGTACGCCACGGGCTGCCGTTGGTCGGGGCGCGGCACACGCGTTGCTGGCGTTGCTCGATGGCAAGCGCGTGTCCACCGAGCAGCAGGACCTTGGGTTTGAATTGATGGTGCGCGAGAGCTCCTGACTTTTCTTTGTCACTAATGACTAAGTGATATCAGTTTGCTTGCACGCTTTCGGCGCCGATCTATGCTCAGGAAACCCCGCGCATAAAGGACCCCGGCGCCATGTTCGATTTTCATCGCAAGTCAGATTTGATCGAAATTCAGCGCACTCGCCAAGCGCTTGCCGAAGCCCAGGCAAAGCTCGCGGCGATCAGCCGTTCCATGGCGATGATCGAGTTTGCGCCTGATGGCACCATCCTCGATGCCAACGCCCATTTCTGCCAGACCATGGGTTATACCGTCGAAGAGTTGCGCGGCAAGCACCACCGGTTGTTCTGCGACCCGGCCTACGTGAAAACGGCCGAGTACCAGCAGTTGTGGCGGGAGCTGGGGGAAGGCAAAGCCATCAGCGGGACATTCGAACGTATCGACAAGGCGGGCCGCGAGGTGTGGCTCGAGGCCAGCTACATGCCGGTGCGTGATGAGCTGCAGCACGTCACCAGCGTGATCAAGGTGGCCTCCGATATCAGCCAGCGGGTAAAGGATGAGCACGAAAGCCAGAGCCTGCTCAAAGCCATCGGCCGCTCCATGGCCGTGGTCGAGTTCAACCCGCAGGGGCGCGTGATCAAGGCCAACCAGAATTTCCTCACGACCATGGGGTACCGCCTGGAAGAGGTAGTTGGCCGCCACCATGGGCTGTTCTGCCTGGCGCATGAGCGCGAGTCGGCCGGGTACCGCGAATTCTGGGCGTCGCTGAACCGCGGCGAATACCACTCGCATCGCTTCGAGCGGGTCAACAAGCAAGGCCAGACGGTGTACCTGGAGGCTTCCTACAACCCGATCTTCGACAGCAAGGGCCGGCTTTACAAAGTGGTCAAGTTCGCCAGCGACATCACTGCGCAGGTCAGCACTCAGCAGAGCGCGGCCGAAGCGGCGCATGCCAGCTCTGTGCAGACCGACGCCTGCGCCCGCAAGGGTACCGAGGTGGTGCAGCAGACGGTACAGGTCATCGAACAGATTTCCCAGGAGCTCAATGACGCGGCGCGCAGCATCGATGCGGTCAGTAAACAGTCGGATGTGATCGGGCAGATCGTTTTGACCATCCGCGGCATTGCCGACCAGACCAACCTGCTGGCCCTGAATGCCGCCATCGAGGCGGCCCGCGCCGGTGAGCATGGTCGCGGCTTCGCCGTGGTCGCCGACGAGGTGCGCAGCCTGGCTGCCAGGACCAGCAAGGCCACCTTGGAAATTGTCGATGTGGTGCGGCAGAACCATGACCTTTCGCTCACCGCAGTGGCCAGCATGCAGTCGAGCCTGACGCGCACGGGGCGAGGGGTTGCCCTGGCGAACGAGGCCGGCACGGTGATCATGGAAATCCAGCAGGGCTCACGCCACGTGGTCGATGCCATCAGCCAGATCAACTCGACGCTGCAATTGCACTGAGGGCATCCGCCAGTTCGCGCTGCAGGGCCTGCAGGCTGGTTTTAAGCCGCAACTGCAGCGCGTCGGTCGGCAAGCCTTCGGCCTGGGCTTGTTCGATGGCTTCGCAATCGCGCACGACTGCGCGCACCTTGAGCATTTTGGCGCCGCCCTTGATGCGGTGGGCCACCGCACGCACCGCGTCGCGGTCCGGCGCTGTGCCCAAGGCGTGCAGCGCGGCCAGGTCTTCGCTGGCGCTTTGCGACAGCTGCTCGAGCAGGCGCCGCACCAGTTGCTCGTCGTCCTGGGTGAGGTGGCGCAGCTCGTTCAGGTTGAAACCGCTGCCACTTGGCACACCTGCAGCAGCACCGGGGCGGGCCTGCGGTAGATGGGCTGCGAGGGTGCGCAGGCCGAGTGGCTTGAACAGGCAATCGTCCATGCCGCTGGCGAGGCAGCGCTCGCGCTCCTCTGCTTGAGCATTGGCGGTAATCCCGAGAATCTTGCAGGCGGGCAGACCAAGCGCCTGCTCCTGCTGACGAATCCTGCGGGTCAGGTCGTGGCCATCCATGACCGGCATGCTGCAATCGGTGATCACCAGGTCGAACGCTGCTTGCTGCCAGTGATCCAGAGCCGTTTGGCCGTTTTCTGCCAAGGTCACCCGATGGCCCAATGTGGTCAGCTGTTTTTCCAACAGCAGCAAATTGGCGGGGTAATCATCCACCACCAGGATGTTCAGCGGGCCGTGTTCGCCTTCCTGGGCCGGCGTTTCGGCCTCGGCGGGGGCGGGCGCTTCGCTGGCGGGAAGTCGAAGTTCGACCAGCACCTTGGTACCTACGCCTTCGACGCTTTGCAGGCTCAGTGTGCCGCCCATGAGCTCGGCCAGGGTCCGGCTGATGACCAGGCCCAGGCCTGCGCCTTGGCGCGCCCGCGGGCCTTGCGCCTGGGCGAAGGCACTGAACAGCCGCGCCTGGTCCGCCGGGCCAATGCCAATGCCGGTGTCGCGCACGCTCAGCTCGACCAGCACGGCATTGCCTGCGGTTGCCGGCTGAATCACCAGGCTGGTTTGCACCTCGCCGCGGTCGGTGAATTTGATGGCATTGCTCAACAGGTTGGAAAGAACTTGCTTGAGCCGCAGGGCATCTGCCAGTACCCAGGCGGGCGCGTCAGGCAATTCACTCTGCAGGCGTAGGCCCTTGGTTCGTGCATTGCCCTCGAAAACCCTCAAGGTGCTGCGTACCAGTTCAACCAGGTCGGTAGCCGCCGGTTGCAGGGTCATATGGCCGGATTCGACGCGTGAGATATCCAGAATGTCGCCGATCAACCCCAGCAGGCCAATGGCCGAATCGTGCGCGGTCTGCAGCGCCAGGACGTCGCAGCGCCCGGCTCGGCCGTCTTCGAGCGCCAATTCGAGCAGGCCGATCACCGCATTCATGGGGGTGCGGATCTCGTGGCTCATGGTTGCCAGGAAGGTGCTCTTGGTATGGCTCGCCTGCTCTGCGTCGTCTTTCGCCTGGCGCAGTTGTTCGAGCAGCCCGCGGCTCAGTGCCAGCTGCTCCTGCAGCGCGCGTTGGGCTTCTGTGCGCTGGTGGATGAGCTTGCGCAGGTAGCTGTTCCAGAACACCACGCCGGCCAGCACCAGTGCAGACAGCACCAGTACCTGCAGCGCCAGCGTACGGTAATTGCGCCATGGGCTGTCGCTGACCAGGCTGCTGGTGCGCCAACGGTTGACCAATTGGTCCAGCTCCTCTGGCGGGATGCTCAGCAGGGCCTTGTCGAGGATGGCCTGCAGTTGCGGTTGGCCGGGGGCGACGGCGAACGCAGCCAAGGCCGGGTTTTCGCCGAGCACGCTGGCAATGCGCAACTTATCCTTGAAGACCTGGTTGATGTAGTACGTGGCATTGATGTGGCTGCTGTAGGCGACGTCAGCGCTGTCGTTGGCCACGGCTTCCATGAGCCTCAGGGGGTTGTTCACCTCGACGACCTTGGCCTTGGGGTAGCGGCGCTGCACCTTGGCGCGCAAGGGGGAGCCACGCACCACGGCAATGCGCTGGCCATCAAGGTCTCTGGATTGCACTTGCCACCCCGCCTGGTTGCGCGTTACCAGGACCCGCGGGCTTACCAGGTAGGGGCGGGTATAACGCAGCTGGGCCGCACGCTGCGCGCCGTAACCCAAGGCACCGATCATTTGCGCCTCGCCACGTGCCACCTGCTCGACCATGGTCTGCACGGCATTGCGCTCGATGAACTTGAACTGCAGCCCGGTGCGCAAGCTGATCCGCTTGAGCAGGTCGATGGTAATACCTGTCGGTTGCTGGCGGGCATCGTTGAAGGTCAGCGGGGCGAGTGCCGTGTCGATCAGTACGCTGACCGTCGGGTTGCGATCGATCCAGGCCTGCTCTTCAACGCTGATCGCTGACAAGTGACGCTCGAGCAGGATGCTGGTGTTGCCGCTGCTCCAGCGGCGCAGGATGCTCAAACGTTCACTTTCGGTGATCCTCGCCAAGGCTGTATCGACCAGGCGACGAAGGCGTGGGTTGTCACTGGCCAAGGCGAAAGAGAAACTGCCGGGAGGCACCTGGCAGAAGTGGTCGATTCTCACCAGGCCCTGGTAGCTTTTGCCGATGAGATAGTCGGTACTGATGGCATCGCCCAGGTACGCATCCGCATCGCCCATCTCTACCGCGGCCAGGCCGGCCAGGGTAGAGCGATAGAAACTCAGCTGAGCCTTGGGGTAGCGCGCGCGGACCGTTTCGCCCGGCAAGTAATGATCGACCATTGCCAGGCGCAGGCCGGCGAGGTCTTTGTCGTTTTTCAGGGTGCGCCCTTCGCGGGTAACAATGACCGGCAAGTCGTCGGCGTAAGGCAGGCTCAGGCTTAGCTGGGCATCGGCGGCTTCGAAGCCGTTGGAGCTGCCCAGCAAGTCGATCTTGCCATCACGCAGGGCAGCGATCGCCTCATGGCGGTTGGAAAACCGCCTGACTTCGATCGATATGCCCAGTTGCTCGGCAATCAGCCCGGCATAGTCTGCGCTGAGGCCTTCATAGTCGGCCTGGCTGATGTTGATATCGAACGGCGGGTAATCGGGGCGGGAGCTCCCTAGCAGCAAAACCTTGCGTTGCTGCAGCCATTGCCGGTCTTCGCTGCCCAGTTGCAGCGGTGGCGCAGCACTGATGGAGCGCGCCAGCAGCTGCCGTGGCTCGGCGTCGGCGAGGGTTGCAGGTGAGCAGCAGAGCAGGCCGATGGCCATGAGCAAGCCTGCCAGCGAGCGTTTCATGGCGATTGGGTGCCTACTTGACGTAGTTGCGCGTGGCCAGGTCAACCATTTCCACCAATGATTCAGTCTTGAGCTTGTCCATGATCCGTCCACGGTAAGTGCTGATGGTCTTGGCACTGAGGTTCATGCAATGGCCAATGTTCTTGTTGTTCTCGCCACGAGCCAGGCGCCGCAGTACCTCCATCTCGCGGTTTGACAGGCTGCCCAGCCGCGCTGCCTCGCTTTCCAGCGAATTGCTGTTGACCGACATCTGCGGAAAGGTTGAATAGCCTTTCACCAGCGCCTTGAGTGCAAAGACGACAGCCTCGAGGTCTTCATCCTTGGTCACGAAGGCGCCAATGCCGGCGTCCAGGCAGCGGCGTACGTACAGGTCGGTGGCTTGCCCGGTCAGCACCATGATCCTTGGCACTTTGGGTAGCTGCTGCAGGCGCTTTATCACCTCCATGCCATCAAGCCCCGGAAGCCCGATGTCCAGTACCACCACATCCGGTTGCAGGTTGCGTGCTACCTGCCCAACTTCACTCCCATTGTCGACCTCACCAATAACTTGAAAGCGCTCGCGCTCAAGCAACATGCGCAGCGCGAAGCGGACGGTAGAGTGATCGTCGACGATCAGCACGGTTGTCATGAGGAAAACTCCTGTCGAAATGTGGTCCGTTTCCCGCGGTTATCAGGAATACGTCTGCAAGGTCTTTCTGCAGCGCAGCACGATACTTCCATTCCGACGCCTTGATAATGGCGAGTATAGATCTGTTGACTAAGCGGGCTGACTTTGTTGAAAAATCCTACAAAAACGGCTGAGGGCGGGCATCGTCAGAGGCATCTCGACGCTGCCTGCCCTCGGTAGTTGCTTATGCGCAGGCGGCGTGAGGCTTCGACACGCGCTGGGTAGAGACAGGGTTGTTGCTGAGCGCCTGGCCGACGCGCGGGGGGCGGGCCAGCAACTGGCCGGCGCAATTTGGGCAGCGGCCCTAGAAGCGGGTTTCGGCACAGTTGCGGCAGAAGGTGCATTCGAACGAGCAGATCAGCGCGTCAGGGCTGTCGCCCGCAAGATCAACGTCGCAGCATTCACAATTGGGGCGTAGCTCGAGCATGGGCGTGACTCCGGTCCGCGCAATGGAACCTGGAGTCTGCTACGGCCCCTGGCAGGTTGGCAATGGTCAATCACCCGGGCGATAGAGGTGTGCGTGCCCTGCGCGATACAAGGCTGACGCGGCGAACGGCGCGTCCCCGAGCACGTGGCCGACGAGGATCAGCGCCGTGCGGCGAAAGCCCTTGGCGGCCACCTGTTCGACGATAGTGCCAAGCGTGCCGCGGGCCCAATCCTGGTCCGGCCAGGTTGCACGGTGCACCACGGCGACCGGGCAGTCGAGACCGTAATGGGGCACAAGTTCGTCGACGATACGGCCCAGGTGCTTGACCCCCAGGTGGATGGCCAAGGTACTGCCATGGCGCGCCAGGTCGCTCAGTTGTTCGCCAGCAGGCATGGGTGAGCTGTCGCCGTAACGGGTGAGGATCACCGTTTGCGCGACCTCTGGCAGGGTTAGTTCACAGCCCAGCAATGCGGCGCTGGCGGCGGTGGCCGTAACGCCGGGGATGATCTGGTAGTCGATATTCAACTCGCGCAGATGGCGGATTTGTTCGCCGATGGCGCCGTACAGGCTGGGGTCGCCACTGTGTACCCGGGCCACATCCTGGCCTTTTATATGGGCCGTGTGCATGGCCTCGATGATCTGGTCCAGGTGCAGTTCGGCACTGTTGATGACTGTCTCGGCCTGATGGCCCTCGAGCACTGCCGTCGGCACTAGCGAGCCGGCGTAGATGATCACCGGGCACTGACGGATCAGGCGTTGCCCCTTGACCGTGATCAGCTCGGGGTCGCCGGGGCCGGCGCCGATGAAGTAGACCGTCATGAAGATTCCTTGCAGGTAATGGATGTAGCGATTATCCGCCGCAGGCGAGGGCGAGGGTAGCGGGGCCAAGCGATTGCCGCGTCACCTGGAGCCTGGCGTTGCCGTGGTCGAGGTGCGCGAGGGCCAGGGCCGCGCTTTCCGCGACACCCCAGCAGCCGCTGTGGGCGTGGGCCAGGGCAGAGCGATGGCTGAGCAGGGGCTCGAAGGGGTGCAACTGGCTGGCGGTGAACAGCATCAAGGGTAAGCCGTAACGTTTGGCGAGTTGTTGCAGGCCTGGCTCGTCGGCCTTCAAATCGATGCTGGCAATGCCGCGCAGCGCTGCCAGCGCCAGGCCGTGGCTTTCCAGGGCCTGACGCAGCAGCGTGTCGAGCACGTCCACCGGGCAGCCCCGGCGGCAACCAAAGCCGGCGTACAGTGCCGGCAGTGGGTGCTGGTCTGCCATCAGGCGTGGCTGGAGCGGCGGTACAGCCAGGCGCTGAGCAGGCCCAGGGCCAGCCAGAAGGCGGCATTGGTTACCCAGGAAGCGATCTTGAACCGGGTTTCCAGGGCCTCGGGGGCCAGGCTTTGGTGGACGTCGGGTTGCGGAGCACCGATCACGTGGGGTACTGCCAGCAAGACCACGCCGATCACCTTGAACAGCCAATGCCGGGCGAACACCAGCAGCGCCAGCCCCAGCCCGGTGGCGGCAGCGGTGCCGATCCACCAGCTTTGGCGCTGGCCGAGGTCGGCGGCGGCGGTGCCGGGTAGCTCCGGCGGCAGGCCCAAGGTGGGCGCCAGGCAGAACACGGCGAAGCCGGCCAGCCCCCAGAGCGCACCTGTGCTGACGCGGTTGGGTTCACGCAGGCTGTAAAGCGCAGCGAGGATCAGGGCAAAACCGACGGCGACGACCAGGTTGCCACCGGTGGTGGACAGGATGCGCTGCCAGCCGTCTTCTGGCGACCAGGCCTCGGCGCTGTGTTCATGACCTGCTGCATGTTCGTGGGCAACGGCCGCTTCGCCGTCATGGCTATGGTGCTCGGCGGCGGGGGCTGCCGATTCGTAGGTTTCGGCCTGGAGGATCAGCGGGGCGACCCAGAAGCTTTGCAGCAGGGTCAGCAGCAACGCTGCAAGCAGGCCGCTGAACCCGGCGGTGCGGGCAATGCGCTTGATCATGGGGCGGTCTCAGTGGCAGGGGAAGGCGGCGCTGTGGCGGGTGTCGTGGGCGGCGTTGTGCACGGCTTCGATGTGCGAGAAACCGGCGAAGTAAATCAGGCACAGGCCGAGCAGGCTGGCGCCGGCGGCGATGATGACGCGCTGGCTGAGGGTGACGGGGGTGGCGATGGTGGGTTTGGCGCTGGTGATGGGCATGACGCGTTCCTCTGCTTTGCTTTTTATAGGGGCAACGGGGCACAGGCGAGCGCGACAGCCCCGGGCGTGGATGGCCCAGGGGAATGCGACAGCGCCCGCCCACCGCGGGGTGTTCATGAACGCCAGGCCGGTCTCCGGGCTTGCGAGGAGGAGCAGGGCTCCTGTGAACGCGTCACCTTCCCATGCCGTACTGCTTGGCACAGTGGTCTAGACGCTTCGCTCGCTTACCGTTGCGGGGGCAGCACCGGAGTTGTCGGGCCCTGGTCGAGGGCCTGCGACGCACCGGTTTCCCGTTTCACCCCCGTGGGGGCACCTGAACGCAGGGTGTAAGGAGAGCACGGGGCAGGGGTGGCGTCAATTGGTTGATGGGGTTGGGGGGAGGCGGAGTGGGACGCGAAGGGGGCTCCTTGAATGCAGTGGTGGTGCGCAAATCGAGCGCCGCCCGCGCGGCGCTCGGTCGCCAGGGCGCCACAAATCTCAAGCCATGAGTTGACCACCCGCCACCCCCCCGCGTAGCCTTGCCGCTTCGAGGTTCTTCGGCCAAACCGAAGCTAAGACGGGAACGCGGTACAAGCCGCGGCTGCCCCCGCAACTGTAAGTACCGGCAACGGATCGACACAGCCACTGCGCCCAGGCGCGGGAAGGCGTCATCCCACCAGGCTCTTGTCTGATCAAGGCCTGAACGGTGCAAGCCAGGAGACCTGCCTCGCAACGATTTCGACTTTCAACCGGGCGGGGTGATCCGGTGGCGAACGAGCCCGGCCGGCCTGGCCCGAGGCTTTCGTCCCGCATGCCCGCGCCATCCTGCCAAGGGCAACGCGACATGAAAACACTGGCCAAGCTCCCCGTCACCATCGTCACCGGCTTCCTCGGTTCGGGCAAGACCACCTTGCTCCGGCACATGCTCGACAACGCTCAGGGCCGTCGCATCGCGGTCATCGTCAACGAGTTCGGTGAGCTCGGCATCGACGGCGAAATCCTCAAGCAGTGCAGCATCGGCTGCACCGAGGAAGAGGCCAGCGGCCGTGTCTACGAACTGGCCAACGGCTGCCTGTGCTGCACCGTGCAGGAAGAGTTCTTCCCGGTGATGCGCGAACTCGTGGCCCGCCGCGGCGACCTCGACCACATCCTCATCGAAACCAGCGGCCTGGCCCTGCCAAAACCGTTGGTACAAGCCTTCCAGTGGCCAGAAATCCGTAACGCCTGCACCGTCGACGCGGTAATCACCGTGGTCGACAGCCCGGCCGTGGCCGCTGGCACCTTCGCCGCCTACCCCGACCAGGTCGACGCCCAGCGCAAGCTCGACCCCAACCTGGACCACGAATCGCCGCTGCACGAACTGTTCGCCGATCAGTTGGCCAGTGCCGACCTGGTGGTCCTCAACAAAGCCGACCTGATCGACGCCGAAGGCCTGGCCAAGGTGCGCGCCGAAGTCGCCGAAGAACTGCCGCCTGCGGTCAAGGTGATCGAAGCCAGCAGCGGCCGCCTGCCGCTGGACGTGCTGTTGGGTGTTGGCGCTGAATCGGAAGCGCACATCGATGGCCGTCGCACCCACCATGACGCCCACCACGACGGCGACGACGATCATGATGACCATGACCATGACGCCTTCGACTCCATCTCCATCGACCTGCCGGAAGCCGACGAAGCCCTGCTGCTCGACGCCTTGACCCAGCTGGTAGTGGAGTTCGGCATTCTGCGGGCCAAAGGTTTCGCAGCCATCCCTGGCAAGCCGATGCGCCTGCTGGTCCAGGGCGTGGGCACCCGTTTCGACAAGCACTTCGACCGCGCCTGGCGCGCTGGCGAGCCGCGCATGACCCGCCTGGTACTGATTGGCCAGGACCTCGATGCCGCGCAACTGGAAGCGCGCCTGCGCCAAGCCCTGGGCGCCTGACCCATGCACCTGCTGCGGACCCAGCCCGGCGGCTTCGTGCCGGACGACAGCATCGCCGACCTCGGCCAGACACCCGCCGAGCTGGTGATCCTCTGCAGCGGCGACTCGCACCTGGCACTGCTCGCCGAAACCGCCGAGCAACTGCCAGACGACTTTCCCAGCCTGCGCCTGGCCAACCCCATGCAGGTGCAGAACCATGCTTCGGTCGATCTGTATATCGACGAGGTACTGCGCCATGCCAAGGTAATCCTGGTGTCGTTGCACGGTGGGGTCGGCTATTGGCGCTATGGCGTCGAGCAGTTGGTCGAGCTGACCGCGCGCGGCGTGCAGCTGATCCTGGTGCCGGGTGACGACCGCCCGGACCCTGAGCTCACCGGCCTTGGCACCGTCACCGGTGAACCGGCCGAGCGCCTCTGGCACTACCTGCGCCAGGGTGGCAAGGCCAATGCCGTCAACCTGTTCAAGTGCTTGGCCAGCCAGTGGCTGGGCCGCGATTACAGCTGGGATGCGCCGCAGCCGCTGCCGCGCACATCGGTCTATCACCCGGCCAAACCCGCGGCGGCCCTGGAAGACTGGTACGGCGAGTGGCACCCGGAGTACCCGGTGGCGCCGCTGCTGTTCTACCGTTCGCACCTGCAGGCGGCAAACACCGCGTTCATCGACGTGTTCTGCGAACGCCTGCAGGCCGCAGGCCTCAACCCGTTGCCGATTGCCGTCGCCAGCCTCAAGGAAAGCGCGTGCCTGGAACAGGTCGAACGCTGGCTGGACGACGTTGGAGCCGAGGTGTTGATCAACACCACAGGCTTTGCTCTGTCCAGCCCGGAGCGCCCCAACCTGCGGCCGTTCCGCCGAGACATCCCGGTGCTGCAGGCGATCTGCGCGCAAGACAACAAACCCGGTTGGGAAGCCAGCGAGCAGGGCTTGGGTGCCCGCGACCTGGCCATGCACATTGCCTTGCCCGAGCTGGACGGGCGCATCATTACTCGCCCGGTAAGCTTCAAGGACATGGCCTGGCGCAGCGAGCGCAGCCAGTCCGATGTGGTCTGCTACCGCGCCCACCCCGAGCGCATGGACTTCGTAGCCGAGCTGGCAAGGCGCTGGGTCGAGCTGGCGCGCCTGCCCAACGGGCAGAAACGCGTGGCGCTGGTGCTGGCCAACTACCCAACCCGTGACGGGCGCATCGGCAATGGCGTCGGGCTCGACACCCCCGCAGCCGCCCTGAACATTCTCAAGGCGCTGCGGGCAGAAGGTTACCCGCTCGACGAACTCCCCGGCAGCGGCACACAGCTGATTCACCAGTTGCTCGGCGGCGTGACCAACGACCTCGATCACCTCGACCAACGGCCCTGCGCGCAGAGCCTGAGCCTGTTGGATTATCAGGCCGCCTTCGCGCGGCTGCCCGCCGCCAACCAGCAAGCGGTGCTGGAACGTTGGGGCCCGCCCGAGCAAGACCCGATGTACCGCAGCGGCCGGCTGATGGTGGCCGGCCTGCGTTTTGGCCTGACCTTCGTCGGCATTCAACCTGCGCGCGGTTATCAGGTCGACCCCAGCGCCGTGTACCACGACCCCGACCTGGTACCACCACACGGCTACCTGGCATTCCATTTCTGGCTACGCCATGCCTTTGCTGCCGATGCGGTCATCCATGTTGGCAAGCATGGCAACCTCGAGTGGTTGCCAGGCAAGGGCGTGGGCTTGTCCGCCCAGTGCTGGCCAGATGCGCTGCTGGGCCCATTGCCAAACATTTATCCGTTCATCGTCAATGACCCGGGCGAGGGCGCTCAGGCCAAGCGGCGCACCCAGGCGGTGATCATCGACCACCTGATGCCGCCGCTGACCCGTGCCGAAACCTACGGCCCGCTGCGCCACCTGGAGCAACTGGCCGACGAGTTCTATGAAGCGCAGATGCTCGACCCACGGCGTGCCCGTGAGTTGCAGCGCGACATCCTTGAGCTGGTGAAGGCCAACCACATCGACCGCGAGTTGCAGCTGGAAGGCCAGCTGGATGATGCTGCCGTGTGGTTGCCGCGCCTGGACACCTACCTGTGCGACCTCAAGGAATCGCAGATTCGCGATGGCCTGCACGTGTTCGGCGAGTCTCCGCAGGCACGCCTGCGGATCGATACCTTGCTGGCCCTGCTGCGCGTCGAGCGCGCAGATGGGCGCGGCGGCAACGCCAGCTTGCTGCGCACGCTCGCCAAGGCTTTGGCGTTAGGCTTCGACCCCTTGGACTGCGACCTCGGCCAAGCGTGGGAAGGGCCATGTCCGCCCCTGCTGCAAGCCATCAGCCAAGCGCCGTGGCGCACCTTCGGTGATAGCCGCGAGCGTCTTGAATTGTTGGCGTTGCAGGTCATCGAGCAAGCCTTGAACGGCGAACTGCAACTGCCCGCCGAGGCGCAATGGCAGGCGGTACACGAGGTGGTCCAGGCCTTGCGCGAGCAAGTGGCACCCAACCTTGACGCTTGCGGGCCAGCAGAAATCAACGGCCTGCTCGCAGCCCTGGCGGGGCGTTTCGTGCCGGCAGGCCCCAGCGGCGCACCCAGCCGCGGCCGCCTGGATGTACTGCCCACGGGCCGCAACTTCTATACCGTGGATGTACGCAACCTGCCCACCACCACGGCCTGGCGCCTGGGCTTTGCCTCGGCGAACCTGATCCTGGAGCGCCATTTGCAGGACCATGGCGACCACCTGCGCCAGCTCGGCCTGTCGGTGTGGGGCACGGCGACCATGCGCACCGGCGGTGATGACATCGCCCAGGCCATGGCGCTGATGGGGGTAAGGCCGGTGTGGGCCACCGGCAGCCAGCGCGTCGACGATTTCGAGATCCTGCCACTGAGCCTGCTCGACCGCCCGCGGGTGGACGTGACCTTGCGCGTCTCGGGTTTTTTCCGCGATGCGTTCGGCAACCTGATCCGCCTGTTCGATGCAGCGGTGCAGGCCGTGGCGGCGCTGGACGAGCCGGATGACCTCAACCCCTTGGCCGCGCGCGTGCGCAGCGAGCGTGAAACGCTGCAGGCGCAAGGTGTGCAAGCCGAGCAGGCCGCACGCCAGGCCGGCTGGCGGGTATTCGGTGCCAAGCCCGGCGCGTATGGTGCCGGGGTGCAGAATGCAATCGATGGCCGCCTGTGGCACAGCCGTGAAGACCTGGCCGAGGTGTACCTCAACCATGGCGGCTACGCGTATGGCGCCAGCGACGAAGGCACCCCCGCGCGGGCCCAGTTCGCCCACCGCCTGGGCCAAGTGCAGGCGGTGCTGCAGAACCAGGACAACCATGAGCACGACCTGCTCGATTCCAACGATTACTACCAGTTCCAGGGGGGCATGCTGGCGGCGTCCGAGACCTTGTCCGGCGAGCGGGTGGCCAGTTATCACGGCGATCACAGCCAGGCCGACCGGCCGCGTATTCGCACCCTCAAAGAGGAATTGAACCGCGTCATTCGCGCCCGCGCCCTCAACCCCAAGTGGATCGACGGTGCCAAGCGGCATGGCTACAAGGGCGCGTTCGAGCTGGCGGCCACAGTCGACAACCTGTTTGCCTTCGACGCCACCACGCACCTGATCGACGACCATCATTACCAGTCGCTGGCCGATGCCTATGTGCTCGACCCGGCGACGCGCGACTTTATGCGCGAGCACAACCCCGAGGCCTTGCGTGACCTCA
>Ga0213821_1000341_pt1 | contig 30685 bp, 27 predicted proteins | sample MC6MC0909MG_FD_179894 | JGI IMG/M metagenome (GOLD analysis project Ga0213821, IMG submission 179894) | Enriched soil aggregate microbial communities from Iowa State University, Ames, United States - MC6-MC0909-MG | ecosystem: Environmental > Terrestrial > Soil > Unclassified | place: USA: Iowa...
AACACGCCATCCTGATGAATTCCTGATTCATGGGCAAAGGCATTTTTTCCAACAACTGCTTTGTTTGGTGGAACCATCATGCCTGTAAAACGGCTGACCAAGTCGCTGGTGCGCTTGATTTCTTTTAAAACTAGATTGGTTGTGTAAGGATATTTATCCTTCCGAATATTTAAAGCTACGGCAATTTCTTCTAAAGAAGCATTACCAGCACGTTCACCGATTCCGTTAATGGTTCCCTCGACTTGGGTAACTCCGTTTTCAATTGCTGCCAGCGAATTGGCAACGGCCATGCCTAAGTCATCATGACAGTGACAGGATAAGATAGCCTTGTGAATATTTGGGACGTTTTCCCGTACGTAACGGAACATGCGTCCATATTCTTCTGGTGTTGTATAACCGACTGTATCTGGGAGATTGATGACAGTTGCCCCGGCATCAATGACTTTGGTAATGATTTGGACTAGAAACTCAAGGTCTGACCGGGAAGCATCCTCTGCTGACCATTCCACATGCGGAAATCTTCTTTTAGCATAAGAGACCATGTCCACAGCGGTCTTTGTGACTTCCTCAGGTGTTTTCATTAATTTATATTTCATATGGATAGGGGAGGTAGCAAGGAAAACATGCAATCTTGGTTCTGCTGCATCTTTTAAAGCATCCCACGCAATGTCAATGTCCGATTTTGTTGCACGTGCTAAGCCTGTAACCGAAACGTTTTTGATCGTCTGGGCAATCGCTCTTACCGCCTCAAAATCTCCTTGGGAGGAAGCCGGGAATCCGGCTTCCATAATATCAACGCCAAACCTTTCAAGCTGTCTGGCAATTTCTAATTTTTCAAGCTGGTTTAAATTCACACCAGGGGACTGTTCGCCATCGCGTAAGGTCGTATCAAAGATGTTAACGTGAACCATTTACCACCACTTCTTTCTTAGCGTTTTCTGTTTTTTTAATAAATGGCATTAAGGCACGAAGCTCACGGCCGACTTTTTCAATTTGATGATTGTTTTCACTGCGATTGATTGCATTAAACTGTGGACGGTTTGCTTGGTTTTCTAAAATCCAGCCTTTTGCAAATACACCAGTTTGGATATCTTTTAAAATTTCTTTCATACGGGCCTTGGTATCATCGTTAACTACACGTGGTCCGGAAACGAAATCTCCCCATTGTGCAGTATCGGAGATGGAATAACGCATGTTTTCTAATCCGCCTTCGTATAAAAGGTCAACGATTAATTTCAATTCATGTAAACATTCAAAGTAAGCAACTTCCGGCTGATATCCAGCTTCGACAAGAGTCTCAAATCCTGCTTTGATTAGGGCAGTAGTACCGCCGCAAAGAACTGCTTGCTCTCCGAATAGATCCGTTTCTGTTTCTTCTTGGAATGTCGTTTCAAGGACACCAGCACGCGCTGCACCAATTCCTTTTGCATAGGCTAGGGCAACATCACGAGCCTGACCTGTATAGTCTTGATATACAGCATATAGTGCTGGGACGCCGGCGCCTTCTGTGTAAGTACGGCGAACTAAATGTCCGGGACCTTTAGGAGCAACTAAGAATACGTCAACATCTGCAGGAGGGACGATTTGGCTAAAATGAATATTGAATCCATGGGCAAAAACTAAGGCATTTCCAGCTTCAAGGTTTGGTTTGATGCTTTCTTCATAAACCTTTGGCTGCATTTCGTCAGGAAGCAGAACCATTACTACATCAGCTGCAGCAGTTGCTTCGGCTACCGAGCGAACGTCAATACCATCTTCCACTGCCTTATCCCATGATTTTCCGCCGCGTAATCCAACCACAACGTCAAAGCCGCTTTCCTTTAGGTTAAGTGCATGGGCATGACCTTGTGAGCCATAGCCGATTACCGCGATTTTTTTTCCTTGTAAAACTTCCTCTTGAATATCTCCGTTATAAAGTACTTTTACCATTATGAATCATCCTTTCAGGAATATTATTATTTTATAAGTGAATATGTTGCTAGTTCGTTTATTTGCGGCTGGTGCCCGCGTTGTAGGGCTGTTAGTCCCGTCCTGGCAATTTCTTTAATGCCGTAAGGGCGGAGCAATTCAATTAAGGCATCGATTTTATCAGGACGTCCAGTGATTTGAACTGCTAAACTATCTTTGCTCACGTCAATGACCATGGCGCGGAAAGGGTCGATGATTCCATTAATTTCACTGCGAAGCTGGCTCGAGCTGGCTACTTTTATTAAGGCTAACTCGCGAGCAACAATCGCTTTATCGGTAATATCGGAAACTTTTAACACATCAATTTGCTTGTTTAATTGTTTTGTAACCTGCTCAAGGCGCTGCTCATCTTCCACCTCCACCACTAGGGTCATCTTGGAAATGCCACCGGTTTCTGTAGATCCGACTGAGATACTCTCGATATTGAACTGCCTCCTTTGCAAGAGACCGGTAACACGATTAAGTACACCGCTTCGATCCTGGACTGTTAAGGTTATAATCCGTTTCATGGTTTCACCCCAATCATTTCATGAATTCCTTTGCCAGGAGCAATCATTGGAAAAACTTTTTCCTGCTGTAACACGCGACAATCAAGAAGAACAGGGCCATCATAGGCAAATACTTCTGGTAAAACCGTGATCAGTTCTTCCTGATTGGCAACCTTGTATCCGCGAATCGAATAGCTTTCAGCAAGCTTTACAAAATCTGGCTGTGTGTGAAGAATCGATTCGGAAATCCGGTTCCCGTGTAGTAATTCCTGCCACTGTCGAACCATTCCGAGTGCTCCATTATTTACAATGATGATTTTGACTGGCAGGTTTCGTTCATAAATGACGGAAAGCTCCTGCAGTGTCATTTGAAAACCACCGTCGCCGACAATTGCAACAACTGTACTATTCGGTGAGGCTAATTGTGCTCCGATGGCAGCAGGGAAGCCGAAGCCCATTGTTCCAAGTCCGCCTGAAGTAATCCAACGGTGAGGCTCTTTAAAGGTATAGTACTGGGCAGCCCACATTTGATGCTGGCCTACATCCGTTGCTACAATCGCATTTCCATTCGTAACTTTATGAACGGCTTCGATTACCCACTGTGGACACATTCCTTTTGGATCATGCTTATACCAAAGTGGATATTCCTGTTTATATTGATTGAGTGTTTCTAGCCATGGTTCATGCTCAGGTGACTCCGCTGTTTGGTCGATTAACTCAACCAATGCCTCTTTTGTATCGGACACAATCGGAATATGTGTTGGAACATTTTTACCGATTTCAGCTGGGTCGATATCGATGTGAGCGACCTTCGCATGTGGAGCAAAATGTTTAAGATTGCCTGTTAGTCGGTCATCGAAGCGAGCGCCAAAATTAATAAGTAAATCAGCCTCGTATAAAGCCATGTTTGCTGCATAGGTTCCGTGCATACCGCCCATCCCTAACGAGAGAGGGTTATCTGCCGGGAAGGCACCGAGGCCTAGTAATGTCGTCACGACTGGGAGATGGTGTTTTTCAGCAAAAGCAGTTAATTCTGCAGATGCTTTTCCATGAAGTACACCAGCGCCTGCGAGTACAACGGGCTTTTTTGCTTTCGCAATGGAATCTGCAAGTTTTTTAATTTGCAATGGATTTGGCTTTGTTGTTGGCTGGTAGCCAGGTAAATCGACACTTGCCTCTTCAGGTTCTTCAGCTAGAATTCCCGCCGATATATCTTTTGGAATGTCGACTAAAACAGGTCCCGGCCGGCCTGTAGAAGCAATATGAAAAGCTTCCTTTACGATTCTTGGTAGGTCAGAAATAGATTGCACTTGGTAATTATGTTTGGTGATCGGAGTCGTAATCGCCATAACATCAGCCTCCTGGAAGGCATCGGTTCCGATGACACTGCGTGCAACCTGCCCAGTGAATACCACGAGCGGTAAGGAATCCATCATGGCATCTGTAATTCCAGTAACCAAGTTTGTTGCACCCGGTCCTGAAGTGGCAATGACTACCCCAGGATTGCCGGTAATACGGGCGTATCCTTCAGCAGCATGAATCATTCCTTGCTCGTGACGGAAGAGAACATGCTTAATGGTTCCTTGTGCTCGATAGATCGCATCGTAAATTGGCAGGACAGCACCTCCTGGATATCCAAATATCGTATCAACACCTTCATTTTTTAATAAGTCAATGAGAAGGTCTGCACCTGTTTTTGGCGCGGTACTGGTTCGGAATTCCAGCTTTTTTGCTTCTACTTTCACGTCGTGATCCCTCCTTATGGATAATTGAATATTTGAAAAATTAAGCGTGTGACTGTGTTTTGGTCAAAAATGTAGATTTGTTCATATTTGCCTGAAATTGTTCATAACTGTCATAAATTTGTTCATATCAGACCGAGATTTGTTCATAACTCCATAAATTGTTCATAAGAGATCGAGATTTGTTCATAACCGTCAGAAATTGTTCATTACCCTCATGAATTTGTTCATAATTGTCATAAATTTGTTCATATGACCAAAAAATTTATCAATAGCTTCTAAAAATACTAAAAAAGGCCCTTTCGTCTCCGAATAAACTGCAGTCTAAGTACAAAAAGCAGAATAATCGGGGAGAAAAGACCTTCTTTTTCTCGGTACCACCCGGTTTTTACAGTATCCTTACGAATACTGCCTTATGAAGCGACAACTAAATCAAAAAACGCTTCTTTTGGTAACAGGTGTTCAAGAAACACCTGATTGAGCCTAATAAGGAACGACCGTTCAGCTCAACACTCAGGGATGATGTCAGAATAAGTTGTATTACTGGGCTTCCAGCAACCCCAGCTCTCTGAAAATACAAATTCTTATTCCTTTATTCCCGTCATCGATTTATGAGTATTTCATTGTCAATAAGTAAGCTAATGCATTTAGTACCTTGACTTCTTAGGAAGGGGAGGGGTACTAGACGATCCCTAAATTTTCATAACTCCGCCAGTATTAGCGGAAGTAACAAGCTTTGCATATTTTGCGAGATAGCCAGTTTTGATTTTTGGTTCTGGCTTCACCCATAAACGGCGGCGCTCAGCCAATTCTTCATCATCAATGAGAAGCTCTATAGAACGTCCCTCAAGGTCAATTAAAATATTGTCACCATTTTGCACAAATGCGATTGGTCCGCCTTCTGCAGCTTCGGGTGAAATATGTCCAACGGAGATTCCGCGGCTGGCTCCGGAGAAGCGGCCGTCTGTGATCAAAGCAACTTCTTTGTCTAAACCACGTCCTGCAATCGCAGATGTTGGTGCGAGCATTTCCGGCATTCCTGGTCCGCCTTTAGGGCCTTCGTAGCGGATGACAACTACATGGCCTGACTTGACGGTCCCGTTATTAATGTTTTCCTGTGCTTCATCTTGGGATTCGAATACAATCGCTTCACCCAAGAATGTTTTAATGGATGGATCAACAGCACCAACTTTGATAACGCCGCCATCTGGGGCCAGATTCCCATAAAGGATAGAGAGGCCGCCAACAGGGCTGTACGGATTCTCTTTCGGACGGATAACTTTTTCATTAAGGATTGTTGCATCCTTCACATTTTCAGCTAGTGTTTTTCCGGTAATCGAAAGGCAATCCTGATGCAGTGCACCTTCAACCTTGCAAAGCTCGTTTAATATAGCACTAACCCCGCCGGCCCGATGCACATCATCCATCGAATAATCAGATGCAGGCATAATTTTTGCTAAATAAGGGACTTTCTCAGCAATTTTGTTGATATCACGTAAGTCATATTCAATCCCTGCTTCATGTGCGATAGCAAGTGTATGAAGAACTGTATTGGTTGAACCGCCCATAGCCATATCAAGTGCAAAGGCATTATCGATTGCTTCTCTAGTGATAATGTCGCGAGGACGAATATCCTTTTTCACGAGTTCGATTAAATGTCTTGCTGCCTGACGAATAAGCTCATGTCTTTCTTCTGAGGTAGCGACGATCGTACCATTTCCAGGGACCGTCATCCCTAAAACCTCCATTAGACAGTTCATCGAATTGGCGGTAAACATCCCTGAGCAAGATCCACATGTAGGGCAGGCATTTGTTTCAATATCAAGTAGCTGCTGCTGGGTCATCGAACCATTATGGTATGCACCCACACCTTCAAAAACGGAAGTTAGTGAAAGGGCTTTGCCTGAAGAAGAAACCCCTGCTTCCATCGGACCACCCGAAACAAATACAGATGGAACATTGGTTCTTGCGGCCGCCATTAACATTCCTGGTGTGATTTTGTCACAGTTCGGAATGTAAAATACACCATCAAACCAGTGGGCATTGATGACAGTTTCGGCACTGTCCGCGATAATCTCACGGCTTGGAAGGGAATAGCGCATGCCGATATGCCCCATGGCAATACCATCATCGACACCAATTGTATTAAATTCGAAAGGAATGCCGCCGGCTTCACGGATGGCTTCTTTTACAATCTCACCGAAATGATTAAGGTGTTTATGTCCTGGGATAATTTCAATAAACGAGTTACAAACACCGATAAATGGTTTTTCTAGGTCACTCGTTTTTACCCCGGTTGCGTATAATAGGCTGCGGTGGGGAGCACGGTCAATCCCTTTTTTAATCATATCGCTTCGCATCTTTATATCTCCTAACTGACTACAGCGTGGGTTGTGTTTGTTGAGTAACAAGCCACTCCGTCTGTTGTTACAATCTTTCTGAATTCCTCTAAAAGAACATTTGTTACTGCTCCAGGCTTACCTCCCTGAATGATACGGCCGTCTACTTCAATAACAGCAATAACCTCAATAGCTGTTCCGGTTAAGAACACCTCATCAGCAACATATACATCATGTCTGGTAAAAGGTGATTCTCGAACTTCGTAGCCTTTAGCTCTTGCCACATCAATGATGGCGTTGCGGGTAATCCCTTCTAGTGCTCCTAAATAAACAGGGGGTGTATAAATGACACCATTTTTTACAATGAAGATATTATCTGCTGAACCTTCGGTAACATAGCCTTGGTCATTCAACATTAATGCTTCCTGGACGCCAACCTGATTGGCTTCTAGTTTTACGAGAATATTATTTAAATAATTTAGTGATTTAATCTGTGGACTTAGTACATCCGGGCGATTCCTTCTGCTCGCTACAGAGGCAATTTTAATCCCATTCTCGTAAAATTCTTTAGGATACATGGTTAATGCCTCGGCGATAATGATGACGTTTGGATTGGAGCAGGAAGTAGGGTCTAGTCCGAGATTTCCTTTGCCACGTGAAACAACGACTCGAATATAGGCGCTTTCTAGCTGATTTTTTCTAATCGTTTCAACGATTAATTCCGTCATTTCCTCCTGTGTGTATGGAATCCTTAGCATAATGGATTGTGCTGATTCAAATAGTCTTTTCAGGTGGGCATCGAGTCTGAAGACGTTTCCGCTGTAAACGCGAATCCCTTCAAATACACCATCACCATATAAAAAACCATGATCAAAAACTGATACGACAGCATCCTCTTTCTTGACGAACTTACCGCCAAGGAAAATCCATTGACTTCCCAACCTAACCACTCCTCTTTCATGATAAAACGCTTTAAATGATTAAACATAAATTTTAAAAAGAATTGCCTTGCCCCATTCCCTCTTAGAAATGAACAAAGGCAGTTAAATATGGATAATTATTTTCGATAATCATACAACCAATCGATAACATGGTCAATATAGAAATCTGACAATTCAAATAAATCAAAAAAGTTGGTAGCGTTTACAATCTTGTCATGATAAGGAAATCGAATGAAAAAAATTTTTAAAAATTTTTTCTATTGAGAGAATGGCGGGGTGTAAAACGAGGAAAAATTAGTAGTAAGTAAGATGGAAATGTTGGAAAATTTTATCATTTTTCTCCTGGAAATATTGAGAAATATACTAGTGTAATATAGTTTTTTAATCATGTTTAGAGAGATATTCGTATACTTCCCGTAAATGATGAAATCCTTTCTTTTGAGCCAGTTGTAAATAATGCCTCCAAACTTGCGCGGTCATGATGGCATCTCCAAGGGCATGGTGCCGGTCTCTTATGTCAATTCCACATTGATTACAGACTTCTTCAAGCGATGCTGATTTCATGGATAGGTCAGATAATCGAATTAAGAAAGAAGTATCGATCAGTCGGTGGTTAAATTTGCTTCGTAATAACTCCCAGGTTATTTTCCTCATAAAGGAATGTTCATGCTTTGAGTGGTGCGCCACGAGAATATCACTTTTAACAAATTTGAAAAATTGCACTAGCACATCCGATGCAAGTGGCGCGGCGTGCAATTCTTTTTCTTGAATATTAGTTAACGCTGAAATTTCATCTGATAGTGGAAGGTCTGTTTTTACTAAGGAATAAAATGTTTCATGCTCCTTAATTTGATGCCCCTTCATCTTAATTGCCCCGATTGAAATGATTTGATCTCCCTTTTCTGGGTAAAATCCAGTCGTTTCTAAATCAAACACAGAAACTTTTAAATCATCAAGAGAGGTGTCCAAGCTGTTGTTTTGACTCATCTCTCTTTGAAGTTCTCTAAGGAAAGCCATTTGTTGTGGAGTAGATGGTCCTTGTAAACTGGCATATATGTTTGAAGAGAGTTTTCCAGTTATTTGTTTAAAAAATTGCATCATCTCAATCATCCCCATTAAAGTTGTCCTTTTCTAGTAATCTTCTAACGTGTTGAAAGAGGGCAGAACCATTTTTAATTATTTCCTTTACATCCTTGGTTTGTTCTTTTGTGAGAAGGTTGACAGTTAAAAAATGACCGGAATCATAGTCTGTATGACCAGCAAACAGTAGACGGTAGTTCAGCAGCTTTAAAAACTGCTGCTGAAGTAATTCTTTGTCACCACCTGGAAAACAGTTGTCTGGTATTTTTTCAAATCGCAAAAGTGTAGATGTCTCCAGCATTCTTTCTTTTATAGATAAGAGGCGTAGGGCATTTACATAGGGGAATAGTCCAATTTCTTTTATATTCAGTGATCCTGAATGGGTCCCGTGGGTTTCTGTTAAAAGCTTGCCTAACACGTTTAACCCCTTTTTGACATGCTGTGTATTGCTCAAAGATTTTGTTAGCAGCTGTTGTTTATTTGCCGTTTGATAGAGATGTTTTTTTAATTTTTCTACATATTCGCTCTCACCGTAGACTGACCTGCCGTCAAGAAAAATTAATAGATACCGAATCGACTCCCATGTGGACTCTTGCAACCAATTCGTTATTTGCAGCTGCCATTCGGTCATCGATTTACACCAGAAGGGATTGCTTGCCATCACGCCGCCGTCACAATATGGATAACCTGCATGATAAAGTCCTTTAGAAATTTCTTTTCCAAGTGCTAAAAAGTACGATTTCACATCATCGTTTTGCTCGTAATAGATAATCCCATGGTCTTGGTCACTCCAAACTGATTGTTCCATCCGTCCGGCACTTCCCATAACAAAAAAGCAGAAATGCGACGGAGGAAGGCCAAAACGAATGGATATTTGTTTAATAGATATTTTCAACACTTGCTTCACGACTTCATCATGCAATTGGTTTAACTTAAAGTGATCATGAGAAGCTTCCTTCATATGGATATTTCTAAATTCCGCTGCCTCTGAGTAAAAATTCTCAACCACACTTTTCACCTACCCCTAAATAAATCAAAGAGCAGTACAATCCCTAAGCTAAGGGATTGACTACCATTTCTTTTTCAAAATACTATTGAGCCTTCAGCTTTTGTTCAGCTTTAACTAATTCAGGGTAACCATAGCTGCCATGCTCACTCATATCAAGACCAATAATTTCTTCCTCTTCCGTCACACGCAAGCCATTCATTGCTTTTTTCATCACTGCCAGGATGATGAAGGAGACAATAAAAGCGAAAGCCGCACAGGTAATGACGCCCATTGCTTGAACTCCAAGCTGATGGAAGCCTCCGCCATAAAATAATCCTGGCTTTCCGACAGTTGCTAATTGTTTTGTTGCAAAGAACCCGGTTGATAAGGTTCCCCATACCCCGGCTGTACCATGGACACTTAATGCGGCAATTGGATCATCAATTTTTATTTTTTCAAAAAAGCGAATGCTATAAAAAACAAGAATTCCAGCGATAAATCCTATCAGGACAGCCGCCCATGTTTCAACGAATGCACAGGAAGCCGTAATTGCGACCAAACCTGCAAGAGCGCCGTTTAACAACATCGGGACATCGGCTTTGCCTAATACCATCCAAGAAATGACCATCGCGGCTACTGTTCCAGCTGCTGCTGCTAAATTTGTATTAATAGCGACAAATCCAAAAAATGCTTTGTCAACAGATAAGGTGCTGCCAGCATTGAAACCAAACCAGCCTACCCATAAAAGTAATACACTTAAGGCGGTGAAAACTTGGTTATGGCCGGCAAGATTATTGGCTGAACCGTCTTTATTAAATTTTCCGATACGGGGTTTTAAGAGAATTGTAGCTGCGAGCGCGGCCATGGCACCAGTTAAATGAACAACCGTTGAACCGGCGAAGTCTTGTTTTCCATGCTCTGCTAACCAGCCTCCGCCCCAGATCCAGTGTGCGATAGGAGGATAGACTATAATCGAGAAAAGAACTGCAAATACAAGATAAACATTGAGTTTAGCTCGTTCGGCAAATCCGCCAAACGCGATTGTTAAGGAAATACCAGAAAAGGCTAATTGGAATAAAAAGAAAACGGCGCCTGACAATGGTAAACCATCAATGTCATAGCCTCGATAAAAGAAATCAGAGAACCCAATCAAAGGATTTCCTTTGCCGAAAATTAAGCCATATCCCACTGCCCAAAACATAATCGAGCCAATTCCAAAGGTAAGGATTGTTTTTCCGGCAATATGCCCTGCATTCTTCATTCTGGTTGAGCCGGTTTCAAGAAGAATAAAGCCTCCGATCATTAATATGACAAGGACTGCACCAACCATAACCCATAGACTGTTCATTAAAAATAACGTATCCATTTTTCTCCCCCTTTTGAGTTGTCTTTCACCTTATAACATTTTGTGTAGTTGTATTTTTACATGATTCAGGAGGATGTATCTATAATTTTGTGAGGTTATCTAACATGGTTTTTGAAGTGTTGAGATGGAAAAGGGGAACAAAAAAGCCTAGTTCCTAAAAAAAGGAACGAGGCTGTAAATAGAGCATATTAATTTTTTCGTATTCCGAACTGGGCATTAAGTTGTCCTTGAATCATTTTACGACGGATTTCATCCTGACTTTGTTTCTTTTGTTCCTTCAGCATTTGTTTCCTAATTTCGTGAGTTTGAATACCATCCTCAATTTTGTTGGCAATATCCATCAGTAACTCTACATCAGAAAAGGAAAACTTACGACTTCCTCCTGCTGACCTTTCAGGGAAAATCAATTTCCGTTCTTCATAATAACGGATTTGTCTTTCCGATAGACCAGTGAGTTCCCTGACAATCCCAATCGTTATGACCTTCTTATCTTTATAAGACAAATCTTTTCCCATGTTAGCTGTTCACCACCCCCTATTGTTTACGTTAATTTGAATATAAATAATATACGTTAGATTTTCTCACATGAAATAAAAATTTTATATTATTATGCATATTTTTTAGAAAAAATTCATGTGGAGTAAAAAAGGACTTTATTTTTTGGGGGCAATTAACTTTTAAATAGAATCTCCAGTTCACTGATTGTTAAGGATTCAAGCTGGACGGATGAATCAATAAGCTTTGATGCTTCCAATTTTTTGATAAAAATTGTTTAAGTCGTTCGAGGCCTCTCCGTAAATGAGTTGTCATTGTCGGTCCTCCTTCAAGCAGACATTAAGCATTTTGGAGCTTTCTCAAAAGCTCGTTCCCTTTAGAGCCCATTGATTTCAGCAGTTCCTCATATAATTCATCCCTTAATTTATCTAACTGAAGTATTCTTATAGCTAATTTAATCTCGTTTCTTTGACTCATATGAAATCTTCCTTTCAAGGTTTATATAGAAAAAATTAACTGAAATTTTGGTAGTTGTCAGAGAATGTGTTAGAAAAATTAACAGGATATTTTCCTTGTTACGAGGGTTTGTGAAAGAAATCCTTACTATGTAGGACAAGTGGAACCAATTAAAGAACCGGACTCTTACAAGCCCGGTTCAAAAGTTTCCCTTAATACTCCCCATCAAATGGTGTAAATGGAATGTGTAAGCGATTTTCGACGGCCCTGAGCCGTTGGTTGACACGCTGGAGCCGGCGTTGCAGCTGGCTTATTTCTCTTTGTTGCCGCTCATTTTGTCTTTCGAGCTGACTGACACGGCGTTCAAGTTGTTGTGGCTGCCTATTAGGGTCGTATTGGTCTAGTGGTACATGATAATAATTTTGCTCTGCTGGAGAATAGGAATGGTATTGCTCTTGTTGGTAATTTAATTGCTCTGCTGGAACATACGAATGGTATTCAACCTGCATTTGTTGTGGCTGATAATAGCCATAGGGATTCATTTAGGCATCTCTCCTTATGTGATAGTACCCTATAGATTATGTGACCATCGTAGGTCAGTAACGGCGAATGCCTATAGATCAAAATGAAAGGTCCTATTCACTAACTAGCATTATTTTGGAAGTGAAAGAAGGATAAAATCACAAATATTTTTGTCTTTTATTTTCTAACACTATTGAATTGAAAAATGGTAGATGAGCAAAAAGTCTGAATATTATGGACGAGGCCGACGTATGATGTAAAAATAATTATTTTTAAGATACTATTTCCACTTCAACCAATTAACGTATTAATATAGTAAGAAAATAAATGTTTGAATAATAAAAAAAAAGAGGTTATAATCTTTTATATTCGGAATATTATCAATTTTTCATAAATTATTTTTAAAATAAATAATAGGAGGCCAAAGATGAAGAAATTAAAATTAGTATCAACAGTGTTAATGGTAGTATTTCTCTTGATTCTATCAGCCTGTGGAACTACTAAAACGGGTGGAGAAAAGAAGACTTTAAGAGTTGTTACCGATGCCGCTTACGCACCATTTGAGTACCAGGATAAAGGCGAAGTTGTGGGGTTTGATATTGATTTTGTTAAGGCGGTCATTAAGGAAGCTGGATACGGCGTGAAGGTGGAGCATGTTGGCTGGGATCCTATCTTTGTTGAAATTGAAAAGAAGACAGCCGATTTAGCCGTTTCTTCGATTACCATCACTCCTGAACGATTAGAATCTTATGACTTTACCGTCCCTTACTTCTTATCTAAAAATGAAATTCTAGTACCAAAAGGCAGCTCGATTAAGAGTGCAAAAGATTTAGAGGGTAAAAGGATTGCTGTACAAAATGGAACTACCGGCCAAACCATTGTGGAAAAGCTGTTTGGTAAAAACAATGATAAACTAAAAAAGTTTGAAAATAACAATCTAGCAATTCTTGAGTTGAAAAAAGGCGGCGTAGATGCTGTTGTTGCAGATAACACAGTGGTTGAAACCTATGTAAAAAATAATCCAAAGGATAATTTTGAATTCATTGAAGACGATGGAGCGTTTGAAAAAGAATTCTATGGTCTTTTGTTACCGAAGGGAAGCAAACTAAAAGCAGATCTTGACAAGGCTGTAAACAAAGTGTTAGACAATGGAACCTACGAAAAGCTTTATGAGAAATGGTTTAATACGAAGCCTGATATAAAAGTAATAAAGGACCAACAATAGGGGATTAAATTGCGTAACTAGTTTTCTAAATCAGTTACGCAATTTTTGATTAGGTTTCTTTACTTCACTACATAGCACAATACACATAATAGGAGGGGGATCGGTAATGGATTTTAGGTGGGATCTTATTGCGGAATACGCTCCCTTATTTCTTAAGGGAACATTAGTAACCATTGGCCTCTCGGTCGCAGGTATTATAATCGGTTCAATACTTGGTTTATTTATTGGTTTAGGAAAAATGATGCGAAAAAAGCTGTGGGCTCTTCCTTTTAACTGGTACATCAACTTTTTCCGCGGCACTCCGTTAATGGTGCAAATCTTATTGATTCATTTCGCTGTCGTACCGGTATTTTTAGGCACAACGAATGCGATCGTGGCAGCAATTTTGGCCCTTTCCTTAAACTCGGCAGCCTATGTGGCGGAAATATTCCGTGCTGGGATTCAATCAATTGATAAAGGGCAGATGGAGGCAGCGCGTTCACTCGGCATGACACATGGACAAGCTATGAGATTTGTTATTTTGCCACAAGCGATTAAAAGAATGATTCCACCGCTTGGCAATGAGTTTATTGTCTTAATAAAAGATTCCTCGCTTGCTGCCTTAATTGCTGCTCCTGAGCTGATGTACTGGGGACGTGCGATGCAGGGGCAATATATGCGCCCATGGGAGCCATATCTGACAGCTGCTGTGATATATCTAGTATTAACCCTTTCCCTAAACTTCCTATTAAACCGTATTGAAAGGAGGTTAGCTACAGAATGATTGAGGTGAAAAGTTTAAAAAAGTCGTTTGGAATCAATGAGGTTCTAAAGGATATCAATGTAACTGTTAAGCCACAAGAGGTCGTTGTTGTGATTGGCCCTTCCGGTTCCGGAAAATCGACATTCCTTCGCTGTATCAACATGCTCGAAACAATTACTGGGGGTCATGTCCTAATTGAAGGGATCGATATAACGGACAAAAAAACAGATATCAATAAGATCCGGACTGAAGTGGGAATGGTCTTCCAGCAGTTTAATCTTTTTCCACATAAAAAGGTCATCGAAAATATTATGCTCGCACCGATGAAGGTAAGGAATGTACCGGCAGAAAAAGCGAGGGCAAAAGGGTTGGAACTTTTGAAAAAGGTAGGGTTGGCTGACAAAGCGGAAGCCTATCCTGATTCTTTATCCGGCGGGCAAAAGCAGCGGGTAGCCATTGCCAGGGCTTTATCGATGGAACCGAAAATTATGCTGTTTGATGAACCGACCTCCGCGCTTGACCCGGAAATGGTCGGAGAGGTTTTAGAGGTAATGAAACAGCTTGCAAAAGAAGGAATGACAATGGTAGTGGTGACACACGAAATGGGCTTTGCCAAAGAAGTAGGCGACCGGGTTATTTTCATGGATGGCGGCTTAATTGTCGAAGAAAACGTCCCAAGTGAGTTGTTTAATTATCCAAAAGAAGATCGAACGAAGGCGTTTTTAAGTAAGGTTTTATAATTAAAAAACTCTGGAAAAAAGGTTCTAAGTAAGCGAAGAAGAAAAAAGCATGAGTTCGGTCGCTAAGAGGGGGTCTAAGTGACGGATAAGAAGGAAAAAGCATGAGTTCGGTCGCTAAGAAGGGTTCTAAGTGACCGAAAAAGAGAAAAAAGCACGTGCGCGGTCACTAAGAGAGGTTCTAAGTGAACTCAAAGTAAAAAATAATGATTTTATCCTGCAAAGTTTGTGTTCATTATATTATTTTATGGGGGCTGACAGCAGCTCCCTTTTTTCGTTATGATACATGGGTATATTTACCATATATAGATAGGGGGTGATTCTATTAAATTTAGCAATAAAATACCAAAATTTAATGAACAAACACATTCCGTATTAACGAACAATGGCTGGAAGCCGCTAAAAGAGCCGAAAAGTCTGACGAACGCTATGCTACTCTCCATGCCTTTTATGGTTATCAATGCCTTGCTCTCAATCGGAATTATTTATTACTTTTCCTCTTTTTCGATAAAGCAATTTACTTTTTTCACTGGAGATTCAATCAGCATAACAATTGATATATGGTTAATTACGGTGATGTTCCATCTTTCCAGCTTAGGAATATTCCTTGAAAACATGCCGGCGATAAACTTCGGCATTCCAAATTCAATAACTTTTTGCTTTACTCGTTCTTTCATTTCCTCCACTGTAATATTCGGCAGAGTAAATTCTCCATTTATATAGCAGTGGCTGCAATACAAATTTGCTTTTTGTTTCGTCCTTCTCTGTCCCGCCGCCAAGTTCATCTTTTGCTAAGGGCATACCGCAGCTTTGACAGTTTTTATAGATTGTTATTTTTTTACACTTCTATCAAATTTCAAAATTAAATACATCCACAATTTTGTCCGCTTTTATCCGATTTTGACACAGCCTAAACAATTGTCGGAAAAAATCTTCTACCTCAAGTGGTGAAGAAGGCAGTTTAATTTGAACTGCAGTCGATCCAAACATTTGCTTAAAGTATGCCTTTCTTTGATCATTTTTCCCGTCACGTTTAAACGGTTTGTATGTCCAGACAAGATGCGGCCCATCTTCAAGCTCTTGAATTTGCCTAATTTCCGAATAAGTTGTCGACCTATCATGTGCATAAATGACTAAATAATAATTGTCATTTCGGTGCCAATCAATAAATAAAAAGTAATAGCCAGTGTCACTTTCAGGGCGAGTGACTTCATAAGCGGCTAACGTTTTCTTGCCGTTCGTCCATTGATGAAACTTTGGTAAGGTGTCGCCGACTGTTTCTAGTTTCCTAATTTCATAAGAAGCAGGTTTTGATTTTTCAATATGATTTGCTAAGTAAATAGCTTGTTCCTTTTCCAAAGTCACTAATCTCCTTAATGGGTTTGGTTTCATTATACATTGTGGATAGGGAAAAATAGAAGAATGATCAAATCTATTTTTAACGGAAATGAACCATGTTATACTTTGTTTATTGACTATTCTGAAATTAATAAATCCGTTTCAGCACGATAATGGGGGAAATTAAATAACACAGGGGGAGAATTGTATGCTTTCCGAAAGATATTAGCAGCGTAAAGAGAAAAAGTACACTTTCGCGGAAAATGAACCCATATATTTGGTGGAATTAAAGTAAATTTCCTTTGAAAAAGTTTCCAATCGCTAAATTCACTAACGAAACACTGGGCATGGCATAGTTTGTCTTTAAATTGAAACACAACTGACATCATTTTAAAAAAAAGCTTTGTTAGAATCGATATAATTGAGACTTATAATCCGTATATTCGTCGAATAGTATATGGAATAATTATGACTCTTTTCCATATGAATGACATAGAGTGTGTGCAATTGGAGGGAAAGATAATGACGTTAGAGAAGCAATTAAAACAAAAGACGTACTATAAAATGTACATAAATGAGCATGAAAATATGCATCCGATTCGCGTTCTTGGCGAGGCGTTTCAGGAGGAGGCAAAGCAGGATGTTCCTGAGTTATCGTCTATTCGCTTTGCGCAGGGGGAAGTATATTTTCATCATAAAGATTTTGAAACCGCCATTTTTAAATGGGAAAACATCATAGATGAACTAGAGCCATGGGCAAAGAAAAATACCGCTGATGCCTACTACGAGCTTGGGCTGCTATCAACAGCTGAGGATATTTATACGGCGATTGATTCTGATAATTCTACATTAAATACGGAAGTGGCGTTACAGTTATTTTCGCTGTACATCGAGCGTGGGAAGATAGATGCAGCCGTTTCAACGATTAAAAAGACAATCGTTGCTAACCCTGATTATCCGAATGTCACAGAAATTGCCCGTACCTTTTTTGAAGAACAGCAAGATTGGGATAATGCCGTTGAACTGGCAGTAACCGAAGCAAAGCGGACTGATTCGCTGGAATGGTTTGAAATTCTAAACACTTATATAAAAAACGGTGTCACGAAAAGCCATGCTCCGAGTTATTTTTCCCAGGCCTTAATCCTTCTGTTTAGCCTGGATAAACAGAAGTTTGAACAGCTTGTTTCGTCACTGTGGGATAGCTACAAGAACGAAGAATCCTATTTTACATGGTTAAGTGAAATCAATCATCTTTTATTAAACCTTGATATCAATCCAGCCGAAAACTGGACGGAGCTTTCAAGGCTTCATAAGGAAACGTATTTTGGCCTAATTGAAGGAAAATACTTCATTAAAGTGCTTCAGGATTTTATTCCCGACATGTTAACAAATTGGCTCCGGTTGGCAGATCAAGCAAATGTAGTTTTATCATCAGCTGCTGTTCTCTCATGGAATGAGCTATTTCCTGCGAGTATCAGTTTATCGATCGTCAGTGATGCGGAAAAACTAATCAGCATGACAGAAACAGATATGAATGAACTTGACGAGTGCCTTTCACTTTTTGATTCCATCATGAATTGGGCACAGGCACATGATATGGGGAAGAATTATCGAATTAAATGGATTGTGGACCAATTAGTAGATTTTGATACACAACATATTTTTATTACCGGGTTAAGCGGAACGGGAAAATCAACTTTTGTGAATACTATTTTAGGAGAAGATTTACAGGATGGCCCGACCTCGTCAGTGGTGATGTTTACACATGCTGAGGATTGCGAAGTCACTGAAATAACTGACAGAGAGATTATTTGCTTACCTGATTTTTCTGATTTTCAAGAACGAATGGATCGCCGCCGCAATGCACTAGAATCAATGATTGAGTTTAAGCTGCCGAATGTATTTTTACAGGAAAATAGAGTTGCTTTCATCGATAACCCTGGTTTAAAGGGTGCCCAACAGTATGATCGCTATGAAGTGCTGAAAAACCTGCATGTTGCTGATTCTGTTCTATTTGTCCTTGATGCTAATACACCGTTTACTGAAAAGGAACAGGCAGCTTTATCGCAAATTCAGGAGTTAGCACCAGATATTCCTGTTCATTTTCTGTTGAGTAAAATGGATACGATTGTCGGTGAGCAGGAAGCTCTTCGCATTTTTGATGAAACGAGGTCATTGATTCATTCATATTTGCCTGATGCAAGAGTATTTGCTTTTTCTTCGCAATATGATAACGGACAGCAACTGAAGGAATTAACAGCGTTTATTCATTCCATTAAGAATACAAGAAATATAGAGGATAAGCGTCTGGCGAAACTGCTTTTCTTTATCCGTACCACGATTGCCAGCCTGCTGCAAAAACGAATTGATGTTGAAAATCAGCTGATTGAATCGGTGCGCTGGAATGAAGAAATGTTAATGAAATTAAATGGAGCGGTAAACCAACTGAAGGATACGGAAGTACACAAAACCAATGCCATCACGAAATCCTATGGTGCTATTAAGGAAACGATTAAAGAGGATATTTCAGAAAGCATTCCGAAAATGCTTAAGGAGTGTTCTTCCTTAATTAAGGAAGACAGCAATTTCAGTAAGATTCATTTAGAGCTTAATGATGAAATGAATCGAAGAATTCAAGATTACTTGGAACAAACGGTCATGCCGAAATTTTACCGCTCACTGAAGGATTGGATTGAATATTGTAAAGGGGAATTCGAGCAAAGCCAAGAATTTTTTAATGAGATGGGTGAAGGCTTCAATCATATGTATGGGGAAGAGCGCATCAAGCTCGAATGTGATTTTAAGGTACTCGATGATTGGCTACGTGATACCGACCGGATGACAAGCCGCTTTCAGCTTGAAAATGTCAATATTCTGCTCCGCCGTACACCATCACAATTTTTGTTAAAAAGCGCTGGGAAACTATTTGGAGCGCTATCGCAAAACAAGGCATTGCTTTTTAACAAATACAAAGCCTTTGTGGAAAATGAAGATTATTCCGAGGCGATTTCAGCAGTCTGTAAGCAGTTTTTTCAACCGTTTGAGCTTTTTGAAAAATCACTGGAGCGGGACATCACCTTGTTTTTCAAGAGTCCATTAACTACGTTAAACGTTTCTGCCGAAGAATCTCGATCAGGAATTCAAACAAACCAAGAAATGCTTAATAAAATGAACATCAACCCTGAAATGTACCGTGATCCATTGACACTGTTTGAAGTAAGACTGCGTCAATTCGAATGGATGACAGTGGCCGGAAAGGGAATGCAGACAATATACTAAAAAGGGAAAATTTCAATGAGTGTAATTATTGAATGAGTATGTGTAATGGTTGTCCATAAAGATAATATAACTGCATACGTTATTTCTTTTAGTATTTGAGTATGTCACTTCTTCAAAAATATAATATTAGCACTGTTCTTAAATCTGAACAGTGCTAATAAGGGTTATTTTGATTTACCTGGAAATAATAAATACACCACCACAGTGAGATATGGGATGAAATTCACACTTACAAAAGTTTTGTAAGTGTGAATTTATCTCATCATAAACAAAATAAAATTCTTCTTCATCCCAATAATCAATACTATTGTATTTGCAAGTTTGCAGTTGCTCTTTTGTTTGAAAGGAAATATCACCTATGAGTATTTTTCCATTCTCAGAAAGTAAGGATAGAAAATTTTTTAAAAGTATTAGTTTATCTTCGTCTGATAAATGATGTAATGCATACGTACTAATGATAGAGTCATATTTGTTTACTTTAATAATGTCGGGTAAACCATTTGAAATATCCCACTCAATTAAATTTGCCTTTGGCATTTTAGATTGTGCTATGGAAATCATACTTGGAGAAAAGTCTAAACCATCTATGTGATGACCATTATCATATAGTTTCGATGGTAATATTCCTGTTCCAAATCCTATATCTAATACTCTTGATTGTTTTTTTTTGCATGACTTCATTAAATATACTACCTAATATTAATTTGTATCCCGCAAACGGATACAGATTATTTTCTTTACTTATTTGTACTGTTTTGTCATAACCATCTGCCCATAAATTAAAGCCTTGTTTATTTAGCATGAATGCCCCTCCAATTGTTTGAAAGAACTATCGAGCATCCTATTTTATTTTTATTTTTATTAAATAACTTGATCTACAGCCTGCACAGGTTTGTCCCCGTCAAAAACATACCACTTTTTGTACAATCGAAACCTCCCCTAAGAGTTCTATCTTAAGAAACCTTTTCATCAAAGCTCAATTCAGGCGGTTTTTCCCTGAACATTTTTGTTAAAAATGCCAGATAAACAGCCCCGATGATAAACCAGCTAATCCCTAGCATAAATGCCTGCTGGCTCAAGCTTGTCCATAACCAAACACAGAGTACGACCCCAATCAAAGGAATCACTAAATAAAGAATCGAATCTTTCATTGACCTCTTTTTGTTTTTAATAAAGTAGTGAGTGATTACGGATATATGAACTATTGTAAAAGCAGCAAGTGCTCCGAAGCTGATGAAAGAGGCGACTGTCTCTAAGGAAAAAACTAATGATGACAGGGCCAACAAACTTACAATGACTATACTGTATACCGGCGTCCTGTATTTGGGAGAAATATATCCAAATACTTTTTTCGGAAGAATTGTATCACGTCCCATGGCAAACAGAAGCCGGGATACACTGGCATGAGAGCTGATGGCAGAAGCCAAGCCGCCCAGTATAAATCCAGCCAGGAACATGGCTTTGAATAAATTTCCTCCTATAAAGATAGCGATCTGCAGCGGTGCAGTATCCGGATCGGTAAACGACATATAATCCGGGTAGACCATTTGCCCAACATAAGAAACGATAATGAATAGAACACCTCCGATAATTGTTACGAGAAAAATAGCTTTTGGGATATTTTTTTTCGCATCAACCGTTTCTTCTGACAACGTCGTGACCGCATCAAATCCCAAAAAAGATAGACATAAAATGGCAGCACCTGCAAAAACTAATGAAGTAGAGCCTTCAGGATTGAAAAACGGCAATGTTGAAAAGAGCGTGCCTGTCCCTCCTCCGCTTAAAATCGTTTTGACAGAAAGGATCAAGAAAAGAGCGACCACAATGATTTGAAAAACGATTAAAAAGAAATTCACATTCGTGACAACTTTTATTCCCCTGATATTAATAAACGTTACGATAAAGATGGCCAGCAGCACCCAAACCCAGTTGGGTACAGAAGGAAACTCGGCATTTAAATAGATTCCGGTGACCAGGTAATTGAGCATTGGAAGGAATAGGTAGTCCAACAGTAACATCCAGCCAGTAAAGAATCCGATATGCGAATTGAGCGACTTTTGAGCATAGGTGTAGGCAGACCCTGTATACGGATAAGCTTTCACCATTCTGCCGTAACTGTATGCGGTGAACAACATAGTCAATAATGTGGCAATATACGCCGCCGGCAGCATACCCAATGTAACCTGTGATACGATGCCGTAGGTGGTGAAAACTGTCATCGGAACCATATAAGCTAATCCGAAAAGTACGACAGGAAATAAGGTAAGCACTTGTTTAAATTCAGTTTCTGCCTTCATTAAATGTCCCCCTTATTTTTATTCTTCCTCTTCATAAACAACTCTCCCGTTCATCACTGTCAGCATCACTTTCGCTTCCAGCAATTCTGCGGGCTTTAAATCAAATAGATCGCGATCCATCACAATTACATCTGCCAACATGCCTTTTTCTAATGTCCCTAACCTGTCTTCTATAAAATTGCCGAAAGCAGGTCCGGACGTGTAATGCCTTAAAGCTTCTGCCAAAGTGATCTTTTCTTTTGGATTCCAACCTCCTTTTGGCTCCCTATCATTAAACTGACGTGTAACAGCACGGTAAATTTCCAGCATCGGATTTAACTCGACAACAGGAAAGTCACTTCCAAATGCCATGGCAGCCCCGGACTCAGCTAGAGTTTTAATCGGCCATGTATACTGATCCCTCTCCCGTCCCATGCGGGTTAAATATACATTGTCCTCGAATTTCTCGGTAAGCGCCATATGCTCAGGCTGCATGGAAGCAATAACGCCTAATTGTGCAAACCGATTGATATCATCAGGATGAATTACCTCAATATGCTCGATTGTATGCCGGGAATCCTGCTTTCCGTTTTGCTCCTCGGCCTTTTCAAATAGATCCAGCCCTAGACGCACACCTCCATCTCCGCACGCGTGTAAACGGACGCGAAAACCCTCCTGGTCAGCTTCCGTAATCCATTGTTCCAATAGCTCAGGGGGTAGAAACGCCTCCCCTTTTGTAGAAGGGTTGTCGGAATACGGATCGACCATCAATGCTGTGTATGTTGTTACCACACCATCTAGAAATTGTTTTAACCCTGTAAACTTTAATACATCAGATTGATATTCCTTCCTCAGCTCTTTAGCTTGGGACAAATTGCCGTTTAGTGGACTGAGGAAAAAGGTTCTGACCGTTAACTTGTCTTCCTCTTCAAACTTCCGATAAAGAGAAAGATCCCCAAGCCCAGATCCCGGAGGAATCAGCATATCGCTGACTGATGTAATTCCCAGTCGATTCGCTTTGGATAAAAAACGCTCCATCAATTCAATTGCCTTCTTTTCCGGTATTTTGAATGCCTGATCATCAGCAAGCCGCATGGCCGTTTCAAGTAAAATCCCCGTCGGCTTCCCGTCTTCACTTTTTATAATCGTGCCAAATGGCGGATTTTCTGTATTCTCATCGATACCTGCCATTTCCAAGGCTTTACTGTTAAGCCATGCACCATGGCACTCTGCATTCAATAAAAACACCGGACGGTCAGGAATGACTTCATCTAAAATGGAGCGGTCAGGCATCTCTTTCTTATCCCAAAAAATATGGTACCAGCTGAAACCGATAATCCATTCATCGTCCGGCCGGCTGTCTGCAAAACTCTTTACCATCCGGGCAGTTTCCTCCGCCGAACGGGCATCTGCGAGATTAACATAATCTTCAACAAGACACCCAAGCTTTAAATGAATATGGAAGTCATGAAAACCAGGCATGATCGTTTGATTATCAAACTTGTAAACTTGCGTATCATTGTCTATGTACTGCTCCATGTCGTTTTGCTTACAAACCTCGATAATCTTCCCATCCTTGATGGCTATACTACCTTCAATCATCCCCTTACCAGTAAAAATATGATTTCCCTGAATAATCATATCTGCTTTATCCAATCGCATATCCCCCTTAGAATTCTATTTTTCACATGTGGTAAACGCTTCCAAACCATTGCAAGGGAGTACCGGATACTCCCCCAAAAGCAGTTGTTGTATTTTAGAATAACGAATATTCAGACAATTGTCATGGTACATTTTGTAAAGTTTTATAGCCAACTTTTCTAACTAAATGTAAAATTTATGAATCTATTGAAGCTCCCCATTCTCTCATCCTCTTCTGCACCGTGACATCGGGTTCCCTGGCGGATCACAACCATCACAGAAAGCCCATTGCAAGGCCGGACCAATAGCCAAATTCTTGGAGGTTTCCACTTACGTCATTCCGCGAGATTTTCTTGGAAATCCTCTCCGAAATGGTATCCTTTCAACACATTCTTTTATTCAATGATCCATTAGGATAGTGATTCAATGAATATTTCCAGAAAATATTCTTGTGAAAAAGAAGACCACTCCACGCGGTAGGAAGTAAAAAGGTGGTTCACACAATAAATAAACTTTAACAACCACCACCCTAACGGTAGAGATTGCAGGAGGGTAGCGGTACAAAACTTCTCTCTTTTTTATGTGTTTATTATTCAAGAAAATTCCATCTTATTTGTGAGTTACTTAATGAAATGTAAATGTTAGCGAACGAGGCAGTCGAGATACGTTATTAAGGGCCATTAGAGGAAGAGGTGCCTTTAGAAGATTTAAGGATAGGATAATTGAATTTGGTATAGAAACAGAATGGTATTCCTTTCGTGACAAACGATTTAAAGAAATTGCCATTGAATGGTGCCAAGAAAATGACATAATGTTTGTGGAGTAGAGCTGCCGTAATGGTGGCTTTTTCTTTTTGTCCTTTTGTAAAAGTTGGATTGAGGAAAAGAAAAAAACGTTTTATTGTATCGTATTATAAGATATAATCGATAGTAACGATATAGATATAAAGGAGGCGTTTATTTTGCAAAATAAAGTATCATTATTAAATAAATATTGGACAGATATTTATTTTTATCTGCATTATCCACATAAAGATAAAATATCCCATCAAGTTATTCGTATTCTTCAATTTGTTGAAAAAAAAGAAAATGTCGGAGTAAATGACATTGCTTCCTATCTTCAGATCAATCATAATACCGCATCTGAGCATGTTAAGCGCATAATAGATAAAGATTATTTAATAAAGAAACGAAATGAATTTGATGAAAGAAAGGTCCTTCTTTGCTTAACGAATAGTGGCAAGGAAGTTCTTCATAGGAATTCGAGTCTCGATGAGGAGAAATTAAATCAAATACTTAATAAAATGACTGAAAATGAAAAAAAGATTGTAGAACAAGCTTTCCAAATCTTGAGTGAGCGTGCCAAAAAATGTATATGATAATTAAAATAGTGATATCAGCCATTATCATCGGGATTGTTACTGAAATTTCAAGAAGATTTCCATCATACGGGGGTATTGTAGCAGCCCTGCCCTTAGTCAGTCTTTTAAGTATTATTTGGTTATATGTTCAGGGGGAACAAACGACAACATTAAGCAAATTTGCATTAGGTGTTCTTTGGGGATTTCCTGCAACTGCTGTCCTGCTATTCATTGTTTATATGGGATTGAAACATTCCGTTCATTTATTTGTTTCTATCGGTTTAGGTATTTCGGGGTGGTTAATATTTATTTTTGTTCAAGACTACATCGTTAATATAGCTAAAACTTACTGGTTAAGCTAAAAGGTGTTTTTAATAGGATATGAAAAACGGTAATAAACTTCTGTTAGAAGGAGACTTATCATATAGTGAATGAATAATTAAAACAATAGGAGAATTTATTATGAAAAGTGCTAGTCCATATGTATTTGTTGATAACTGCCTGGAGGTAATAGAATATTATCGAAGTCAATTTGGCGGGGAAATCACGAACATTCAAAAAAGCAATGATGGTAAGTGTTTACACGCCGAACTTCATCTAGGTAACAGCATCATTCACTTTTCAGATACCTTCGGCAAGACCAATAAAGGGGATAACGTACGAATCAGCTTGGAATGTGAAAGTGAAGATGAAATTAGAAGAGTGTATGACTCCCTAAGTAAATCTGGAAAAATTACTGCTCCGCTCCAGGATACATTTTGGGGAGCGATTCATGCAAATGTAGTCGATAGGTTTGGCATTGGCTGGCTGCTCAATTATCAAAAATAAAACGAAGACTGAGTAAAGTATGTTAATAAATCCAAAGAGGGATGATGAAGTAAATGAACAACCTTACAAAAATGAAAATATTCAAACCTGCGAATGAAGTATTTGAAGCGTTCGTAGACCCTTCGAAAATCGGGAACTTTTGGTTCTCGTCAAGTTCTGAAAGATGGGAACAAGGTAAGACGATTTCTGTGAGATATGATGAATACAATGCTCAACTTGATATAGAAGTATTGGAAATCGAGGTTAATAAGAAAATCGTGTTCCGGTGGGGAACAAATGGTGAAGGGCATATTGTTACGATTACACTGAATGAGATAGATCACTCAACTACAATTATTGAAGTTAACGAAGATAGATTTAATGAAAATGATGCTGAGTTAATACCGCAATTGCTAGATAATAAAGAAGGCTGGGTTTTTATGTTAACCTGTTTAAAGGGTTATCTAGAATTTGGTGTGAATCAATTAAGAGGCGGATTAGTGAAGGATTGACCTATTAAAAAAGAGCCATTTGGCTCTTTTTTTGTGCAAATTTCATATTGCTCTAACGGTTTCTATACTTCAAAATCATTTGTTGCTTCGGCAGCATTTTTGTTGTTCATCTAACGAAAGCAGGTTAATGAAATAAAAAAAAAAAAATATGCAGAGGAACATATATTCGTGTTAAGGTTATTCTAAGGATTCAAAAGGTGGAGGTCTTATATGAAGATAGAAAATATAAGCATTAGTGATCGTATGGCACATTATAATGTAACTGGTCTAAGCATTGCATTAATTGATGAAGGTCAAATTAATATGACAGACGGCTATGGTGTACTTGAAGCAGGAACCACTAAAAATGTAAATAGTAACTCTATTTTTAATGCATGTTCTATCAGTAAATTTCTAACCTCAATACTAGTTATGAAATTTACGGAACAAGGTATTCTTGATTTAGATGAAGATGTAAATAATAGACTTTTATCGTGGAAAGTTCCTTATAATGAATTTACTCAAAAAAATAAAGTAACATTACGGAGGTTACTTAGTCATCAATCTGGAGTTACGGACCCTGAAGGTAGTTTTGCTGAACTTAATTCCACTCAAGGATTTCCAACTATAATTGATTTATTAGAGGGAAGAACGCCATATTGCAATGTACCTATTAAAGTGAAATATGAACCAGGGAGTGTCTTTAATTATTCAGATGCAGGTTTTTGTATCATCCAACAAATAATAGAAGATAGCTTTGGAAAGCCATTTAATGAAGTAATGAATGAACATATATTTGAACCATTAGAAATGAAAAATAGTTCATTTGTACAGACAATACCAAAAGCAAGAAGAGAAGATTTTTCTTGTGGTCATAAAAATGGAAAGATAGTAAATGTTAAATATCCGATTTATCCCTATCCAGCAGCTTCTGGACTATGGACAACGCCTTATGATTTAGCCACTTTGGTAATTGAATTTATGAGTTCACTTAAAGGTATAAGTAGGATTGGGCTTTCTGCAAGTAAAGCAAGAGAAATGATTAACTCGCAAGGTTGTAAAGAGTGGACTGGACTAGGTGTTTTTCTAGATGGTTCAGAACATGAAATTGAAATTTCATCACTTGGTTGGGGTGTTGGCTTTCAATGTATGATGGTGGCGTACCCTTATTTAGAAACAGGAGCAGTCATAATGACAAATACAGATTTAGGGGTTCATCAATTGAAGGGTATAATTGGGGAAGTATTTAATTCTTTTACTTTATAAACATTCGTTGTTGAACACTAACTAGAGCGAGAATTTAACGAAAAAAGGCTGCTAAGGCAGCATTTTAAAATTCGTGGATAGTAAAGAATTTTGAATTTATTTTTATATTTAAAAGAAGTAGAGGGATTAGAAATGAAGTTTTATGTAGCATCAAGTTTTAAAAATATCGATCAAGTCAGGTATGTAAGTGAAAAGTTAAAAGACAAGGGATTTATTCATACATATGATTGGACTCAAAATGAAAGAGCCTCAACATTTGAAGATTTAGAGGAAATCGGTCAAAAGGAAAAGAATGCAGTAATTGATGCAGATTTTATTGTTATTTTGTTACCAGCAGGCAAAGGAAGCCATATTGAACTAGGTATTGCCCTGGGGCAAGGCAAAATGATATATCTTTATTCACCCAATGAAGAGGTTAATAACTTTGCAGAAACGAGTACATTTTATCATTTGCCTGAGGTTGAAAAGTGCTTTGGAACTATTGATGAGCTAATCGAGGTTGTGACAGCAAAATTAAAGGGCAAACAATAAAAATGTAATATAAAATGATAATAATTTATTGTAAAACGATATATTTTGCATTATCATAAAGCTAACAATAAAAAGTGAGGTGCTTTATGAAACGAGGAACAACAACTTCTTTAAAGCTGGCTATTATTATTATTGGGATTATTATTCTGGCCTTGTGTATTTTTTGGCTGCCAGGGCTTTCAAGAGAAGCAGCAGAGATGAATCCAGAGTATGCTCATTTGAGATTTCCTGTTCTTGTAGGTTTGTATATTACTGTGATACCATTTTTCCTTGCGTTGTATCAAGCTTTAAAGTTATTAGGTTATATTGAAAGTAAAAATGCTTTTTCAGAATTAGCTGTAGTCTCCTTAAAACATATTAAGTACTGCACAAATACAATAATTATCATATATGTAATAGGGATTTCTTTGCTTGTATCACAGAATGCTTTGCATCCAGGAATAGCAATCATTGGGTTTACAATCGTTTTTGCGGCTTTTGTCATCTCACTCTTTACCGCTGTTCTTCAGGAACTATTAAGAAATGCATTGGAAATAAAATCAGAAAATGATTTGACAGTTTGAGGTGATCATATGGCTATTATTATCAATATTGATGTGATGTTAGCAAAAAGAAAAATGAGCGTTACAGAACTTTCGGAGAGAGTTGGAATAACAATGGCTAACCTTTCAATACTGAAAAATGGAAAGGCAAAAGCCATTAAGGTATCAACCTTAGATGCCATTTGTAAAGCATTAGACTGTCAACCAGGTGAAATTCTAGAATACAGAAGTGACATTGACACTCAAGAATAAAGAGAAGCTGTTTGATAATGAACTATACCCCGGATAGCGGACACTGATAAAAAAGTGCCCATATCCGGGGTTTTTTGTGTTTCAATAGATTTAATGAATATGGGTGGAGGATTATCATGAGTAAGAATATTTATAATGAATTAAATCATTTGATAATTTAGGAGATGTTACGAAAGAAGTAGATCGAGTAATCCGGAATATAACCATCACCGTTATCAATGGGGCATAAATAAAATGGCCCCGGTACAGTATCGGGGCCACTTACTAGCTGCATAGGTGCTTTTTTAAACTGTCCGTAATTGGGGGCACAGTTCAAAAGTGGTGAGCTCCTTTTGATATAAATGATGCTAACTTTCCTTTATTTCTTTTTCTTCACATTAATATACAATTTTCCGTCAGCTGTTTGTCTTGACTCATTGCCATAGGAATCCACAGCCTTCACCTCAATGATGGCACCGTCGGCTATATCCTTCGTAGCGATGTAATATCCGACATAATTTCCTGGTGAAACCTCCATCATTGGAAGCTCTGTTTCATGCGGCATATGAATGAAGAAAGATGCTTTCAAACCAGGCTCACTTGTAAACTCAATCTTTACACTTTCGCCTTTCTTCAATTCCTTATCTTCAGAAGGTTTTACATTTTTAATCAATGGTGCCGTGTATTTCACGTCAACTTTCACCGACTTTTCAGTCGTGTTTCCTGCCCTATCCTTGGCCAAAACCTTGATTTGATTGATTCCTTCATCCAGAATAATTCTGGCGGAATAGGTTCCATTCTCTACCTTCGCTGTTGTTCCATTAACAAGGACGAAATTTAAATAGTTATCTGCGACTGTTCCTGAAACGGTGACGGTTTCTTTATTCAATTTACTTCCATCAGTTGGCGAGCCGATCGTTAACTCCGGCGCATCGGCATCATAGGTTACATTTACAGGTGCGGATGCATCCGTCATTCCTTGTGCTGTAGACGCTTTAGCCGTTAATTGGTTCTCACCCTTCTTGAGCTTCACGTCAACAGAATATGTGCCATCATCCTTTGTATCAACAGCCGCAACTTCTACGCCATTATTAAATATATGAACCTTTGTCTTTTGTGCAGCTTCACCTTTCACAGTTACTGTTTCAACGTTGGTGAACGCTCCATCAACAGGAGAGGAAATCGATGGTTCTGTTACTTCATAATCAACCACTGCACGAATCATATAGTTGCCTTCTGTTTTCGGGGAAGGTGTCCATGCCCCGCTTACCAACTGCCAGCTTCGATACGTATTTGGCCCATCATCATCTGTTGCCAAACCAGGAACATATGGAATGTCTGCGGCTTGGATGTAGACGATATAGAAATCGCCTTCAACAATAATTCCATGGCTGCTTAAATCTACTTGCGTCCATTGACCATTACGAAGGGCTGTAGCATCAAAAGGTCCCGCCAGCTTTTTACCTGGTGCTCCGCCCGGGCCAGAAGCATCATATACGGCTACTTTAAAGGCAGTACCACCTGGATCTGGCCACTCTCCATCCCCGAATCGGAACAAGCCACTTCTAACAAATGCTTTTTTGTTCCCTTTCTCTAAGGACATTTTTACACCCCAGCCATTTCCGGCATCGTAAAATGCACGTGCATTTTCCGCAGTTCCATCGTCATAGCCAATTTCACCTGGATAACCAATGAACGGCTTAATATCGAAATTTTTCTCGATATTTCCTTTTAGTTTAATGCTTGCTTCTTGACTGTAATAATGTGGAGATATGACCTTAAGTGTATAATCACCTTCGTAGGCCGTAATTGAAAAATGTCCGTTTTCATCCGT
>Ga0213821_1000342_pt1 | contig 30683 bp, 41 predicted proteins | sample MC6MC0909MG_FD_179894 | JGI IMG/M metagenome (GOLD analysis project Ga0213821, IMG submission 179894) | Enriched soil aggregate microbial communities from Iowa State University, Ames, United States - MC6-MC0909-MG | ecosystem: Environmental > Terrestrial > Soil > Unclassified | place: USA: Iowa...
GCGTGCTGCTCGCGATCGCCCGCATCTCCGGCGAAACCGCGCCGCTGCTGTTCACCGCGCTGTCGAATCAGTTCATGTCGCTGAACATGAACGGCCCGATGGCCAACCTGCCGGTCGTCATCTACCAATACGCCGCCAGCCCCTTCAAGGACTGGAACAACCTGGCCTGGGCCGGCGCCACGCTGATCACGCTGCTGGTGTTGGGCATCAACATCATCGCCCGCAACCTGTTCCGCAAGTAAAGATCGCTTTGCCGGCGCGCTGGACGCGCCGACAGCCAAGGGAAACCCAATGGAAAACACCGCTACCGCAGTCAAGAACAAGCTCGAGGTCAAGGACCTGAACTTCTACTACGGCAAGTTCCACGCGATTCGCAACGTGAACATGTCGATCCAGGAGAAAAAGGTCACCGCCTTCATCGGCCCGTCGGGCTGCGGCAAATCGACGCTGCTGCGCACGTTCAACCGCATGTTCGAGCTGTATCCCGGCCAGCGCGCCGAGGGCGAAATCCTGCTGGACGGCGAAAACCTGCTGACGGCCAAGACCGACATCTCGCTGATCCGCGCCAAGATCGGCATGGTCTTCCAGAAGCCCACGCCGTTCCCCATGAGCATCTACGACAACATCGCCTTCGGCGTGCGTCTGTTCGAACGCCTGTCCAAGGGCGAGATGGACGAGCGCGTGGAATGGGCGCTGAGCAAGGCTGCGCTGTGGAACGAAGTGAAAGACAAGCTGCACCAGAGCGGCAACAGCCTGTCCGGCGGCCAGCAACAGCGTCTGTGCATCGCCCGCGGCGTGGCGATCAAGCCGGAAGTGCTGCTGCTGGATGAGCCGTGCTCCGCGCTGGATCCCATCTCCACCGCCAAGATCGAAGAGCTGATTGCTGAACTGAAGAACGACTACACGGTCGTCATCGTGACGCACAACATGCAGCAGGCTGCGCGTTGCTCGGATTACACGGCTTATATGTATCTGGGTGAGCTGATGGAGTTTGGGCAGACTGACCAGATCTTCGTGAAGCCTTCGCGCAAGGAAACCGAGGACTACATTACGGGTCGTTTTGGTTGAACGCGATTTGTCCTGCAGTGCCGGAAGCGGCGCGCCTGTGGCGCGCCGTTTTTCATTTCGGTGGTGCTGGACGAGTCATTTCCGCTACCGGGCCGGGCTGCGGTTGTTTCGTTTGCTGTTCGGCGCCGGTGGTCTGTCCAAGTAGCGGATTTTGTTACGCGAACGGGAGGCGGGCCCACGGCCGTTGGGAGTTGCTTTCTGGTATAGTTGCCACCCTTCGGGGCGTAGCGCAGCCTGGTAGCGCATCTGCTTTGGGAGCAGAGGGTCGTGAGTTCGAATCCCACCGCCCCGACCAATAAATTAAAGGCCGTTAGTGATAGGGTTCACTAACGGCCTTTTCTATTTCCGCTCCATGGGGCAACTGATGGGGCAACTGAGTTTTCCGCTGTGCGGACGATGAGGAGCGGCGGAGGTTGCATAATTAGCGACCTGTGCGGCCGCAAGCAGCCGCTGCCCAGGGTGAGGCGACCAGCACAACCTGTTATTCTCGCTTACTAATTACAACGAAGAGGCGGCGATGACTTGCGAAATTATTGTGGCAAACCGCTTGGGTATCGCGTTGGCTGCCGACAGCGCGGTGACGTTCAGCGGTTCGAATGGGAATACATACGCGTCGGGCGCGAACAAAATTTTCCAGCTCGCATCGTCTGAACCCGTGGCCATCATGATTTACAACGGCGCTTCGCTAAACACGATTCCATGGGAAATCCTGATAAAAGCGTACCGCCGAAAGCTGGGTAAAGACAGCTTCGATACTCTGAGCGAGTATCGCGACGATCTGCTTGGATTTTTGAACGATCAAGACAATCCCGCGATTCATTCAGAAGTTCGGAAGGTGGACGCTAAGGCGGCGTACGGGGTCTGCGGAGGCTTTCTTTACAACTTAATTCAGGAAAAAGCGCCCGATATCTTCGACCCTACGACGCCTGGCCACACTTGGCTACCAGCGTACAACGCGGTATCTGCGGAGATTGACGCGGACTTGGCAGCGACCGACGTGCTTCCTTGCTTGGAAGCAGCAGATCTTACGTTAGCGTTGGTTGAAGAAAAGATCGGCTTATCGCTACAGATTTCGTCGTTCGTGGCCCACAAGGTCCCACACCTCGTTGGTGTTATTGATCCAGATAAGCTAGCCGCTCAAGCAATTGAAACGGCATTCAAGCATGGCTCGGAAATTCTGGAATCACGATATACGGGCCTAGTCATCGCTGGATTTGGGAATAGCGACTACCTACCGAGCTTCCTGAGCCTGCACTGCCACGGCTTTGTGGGAAGGCGGGTCCTTTGGAAGGCGGAAGCCCAAGGAGATATCAACCATGGGATCACAGCGTCACTGATTCAAGGTTTTGCCAGACAAACGATGATCGAGACGTTCACCCTCGGGGCCAGTCCAGAGATTTGGCAAAGCATCGGCAGTGCGTTCCGGAAGCACGCGGCCCAGGCGTGCTTTAACGCAGCCCAGAATGCCAATGTCGCTGTGACCGCCGTCGATGTACTTAAAGCCGTAGACGATGTTGCTGACGCATTCAACCAACAATGGACCTACACCACCATCGAGGCTCATCTACAACCTTTGCGCGCCATTGTTGCTGGATTGGCACTTGAAGAACTGGCTGAACTAGCGGAAAATTTGGTGATGCTCGAGTCTCTGAAAGAGAAAGTTACGAGCAGAACGCAATCCGTGGGCGGCCCTATCGACCTTGCAGTTATTACAAAGGAAGAAGGGTTGGTCTGGATCAAGCGTAAGCACTATTTCGACCCATCTTTGAATCTGCGATACGTACAACGGCTGCAGCAAGCGAACTGACGAGGACCACATGAGCACAAACTTCATCGTTAGCAATGCGCCCCGGTCTGACCGACCCCTTCCAAATTTTGGATCGGCAGTTTCTGTTGTGACTCACGATGAGAGCCGGTCTCCTTCCAACATCTCTGAGAAGGATATGCGAGCTTATCTTAATCAGCGGCGACAGTTCGAGAAGATGGAGCAGTTCGCACAGGAAGCAAGAGGGATGTTCTTCGCACCCCCGCCGGCCAAGTAGTTCGGACGTGCGAAATGAGCCACCTTTGGGTGGCTTTTTTATTGGCCTGTTCCTCCTGTATAGCCGAAGCGCCAGCTATGCTTCTCAGTCCGGACTAATCAATCTTAGCCTTACATTCTCGATCTGGATGCTCCATCCCGTTGGAGCAGCACTCGAAACACTCGCAGGCGTTCGCTGTGAACGGAGCAGTTCACCGCCCACGTAGCTGCAACCGTGGTGGCGCTAGAGCTACTTGAGCAACACCGCATCATGCACCCATTGATGAGTAGACGCTGAGTCCGGCGATATTCTTACCCATTGACCGTGCGTCCGATGGATTGGAACCACGGTGCCGGCTCTGATATGAGCAACTACGGGGGCTTCAAACGCTGGCCATTCGAAGGCCGCGCCGTCCACCCGCATGGTGCGTATGGCTTGTGATGAACCTGCAGGTAGATTGCTGATCACCGGGGGCGCCGCTACCGCCGGCGCAATAGTAGATTTCGGCGGTGTAGAGATTTGGGGCGCGGGTGCGGGGGGAGTTGAGCGTGGGGTGGTGTAAGAGGTGCTACCGCCAGATCCGACGCGGCAGGTTTTGCTCCATGAGATGCAAGAGTTTCCGCATGGTTGCCCAGTCTTGCAGTTCTTGGCCTGCGCACCGGGGGTTAATCCTAGACAGATTAAAGCTAGAACTGCGTGGGCCAGCCGCTTTGGTATTGTCACAGTCGTTACCCTCCTCTGTAACGAATTATGCCGTATAGGCCGGCTGGCCCACAGGTTTAAGCAGGGGGACTTCTGTGCTGCTTAATTTGCCGTTGGACCCACGCTTGCACCTCAGACTCGATCCAGAGCGACGTCCGTCCGTTCTTGATGCATGCGGGGAATGCTCCGGCCTTGATCTGTTCGTAGATCTTGGTCTTGCCCATGCCCACCCGCGCTTTCACCGCAGGCAAGGGCAGCAGGCTTTCTCCTTGGTCGTGTACGTCGGGTTGTTTCACGCAGCCTCCTCTTGCGCGCTGCGCAGCTTGAAGCGGTCCGCGATCATCGGGTGCGAGGCGAACCAGGCGGTCTCCTGCGTGCACTCGCCCACGAACTGCTTGAACACGCGCGTTACGTCGGCGACAGCCCAAACTTCGTAGTGGGAGCCCTCCGCGCTTTCGTGGTTGTTACGGACCATGCCGTGTACCTTCAGGCTCAACGGCAGTTCACGCATGACAGTGTCCACGACCCAGGCTGGCAAGCCATAGCGCTGGTTCATGCGGGTGCGGATCTTGGTGATCGGCTCGCAGTTCTGCGGGCAGTGATCCCACACGCGTGACTCGGCGAGTTGGCCAACTTGCTGGCGGACATGCGAGACTGCCTGCTCCGTCTGCTCCAGACGGCGCTGATGGTCCACCATGAGCTGTGCCTGCGCAAGCAGCATCTCGGCGGGACTGAGCGCTTTGGGAGGTGCGCCGGCTTCCAGGGCCTGCCAGCGGTCTACCAGGCGCGCCGTGAACTCGGGCGAAAGCTGCGCAACGACGATGATGCTGTCTCGCTTTCCCTTCTCGCCGGAGAACACGAACTCCGCGGCCGGTCGTCCTCCGGTAGATGACTTTTCCACCAACGGTGGGAAAGTGATAACTCCCTGATTCGAAAGACGCTCGATCGTGCGCTTAACACTATCGTGGCGGGATTCGACCAGATCCGCGATTTCTTGGCTCGTCATGGTGGCGGAAACGCCGCCGTTGATCATTGCGTTCATTGATGTGCCTCCGTGACGGGGGCGCGCCCCGCAGTGTTCAGTAGGTTGCGCGCCGCGGTGGCGCTGGCTTTCAGGTGCGGATCTGCCGATGCCTCGAGGATGCACGTTGTAATCTCGAGCGCACTGGCCAGGGTTGCGCAGCGTTCGCGCATGGAGGCTGCGTCGCCCTTTACCTCTGAAAGTTCGGCCGTGGCCTTTTCGTACAAGCGGATGTACAGGGCGCGGCCGCGCACGGCAGCCGCCAGTTGTTCGGTTGGGTTGCGAGGCTTGCTCATGCGCGATCCTCCTGCGTGCGGCTTTCGATGCCAAAGCCAAGGCTGCGGCGCAGGCTGTACCAGTGAGCGTGGTCTTCGTTGAGGTGGCCAGCCAGTGCGAGGAGGGTTTTGACATCGGGGGTGACATCCAAGCCTTCCACTGCATCTGCCAGCACGGAAAGCAACGCGCGAAGGCGCTCTTTCTGTTCTTCCATGGCCTCCAGGTAGAGGCGCGCTTCGCCAAGATTGGGGCGTTGATGTGCTGTGGTCATTGCTTTGCCCCTTGAGGCTTGCCAAGGAGGGGGCGGAACAGATCGGCCCAATCTTGTGTCTGTTCGGCTACTTCGCCAGAAATGTGGATGCCGATCTCGGCCATGTCGAGGGTGTTCAACATATCGTCAAGGCCGGACTGGCGAGCATGAGCGATCACATGAAAAAGGGAGCCTGTACGGCGCAGCGCTTCAGCGGCGCGGTCCAGGGCCTCGCACGCCTCTTTGATCGTCACAGTAGGGGCGGTCATGCCATACCTCCTGCCGCGAAAGCCGTCTCGCATTCGAGGCTTTCGGGAGTGGCGCGCAGTGGCATGAGGGTCGCATCCGCGCAGGCCATACGGTTCGTCACGAGGGGCGCGCCTTCGCGGTAAGTGACATCTGGCGCGCCCTGGAAGTCCACCACCCAGTCACGCCGTTGGACTTCGGCGAGGTCGTCGGGATGAGCGAGAGCGGCGGCCGCCGCGCTGGTCGTGCTGCAGATAACGACGCCGATGCGCCCCAAGCGAGCCGCGTTCTTGCTTCGAACCAGCATCACAAGGTCGCCGACTTGGCATCGACGGGTGGATAAAGATGCTGTAGTCATGCTTGGGCCCCCTCGTCATCTTGGGTTTGCGCCCAGCGATCTTGTTCTTCGTGCGACATGGCACACAGCTGAACATCCTCGCGCAGGTTCTGACGTCCGGCGACGGGAATGCCGATGACCTGGAAGCTCACAAGCAGGGCGCCGATGGCGTCGAGGAAGTCGGGGCGAGCCGCGCTGGGAATCGCTTCGAAAGCTCGGCGCAGGGCGGAAGGGAAGAGGTAGCCTTCGGCAGCATTCGCTGCGGCGCAGAAGGCTATGTGCCAGTGCTCCGCAGCACGGTAGCCGTCAGCAACAAAAGGGAAGGTGCGCGTTGACGAAATGTTGACGGTCAACGAAGGTTTTGTTACTGTGAGAGGATGAAACTTCCCCTCCGCGCCTTGCGGGCGGATATCAACATTGGACATAGGATCCCTCCGAAAGTCCGATTGAGGTCAGCGGGTACCAGCCGCTGTACTTCTTTGAAGCCCCGGTTTACCGGGGCTTTGCTTTGTCCGCTCCTGAACGAAATTCAGGGAGGATGCGAAATTATCAGCTTTCTTATAATTGGAGTCAACCAGAAGGCTGATTTTTTCGGCCGCGAATCGGTGCTATAGAAGGTCGCTGTGTCGATTAGTTTGCTCATGGAAGAAGTGTCGCTCAACCATGGGTCACCCTCGCAAGACTGCCTTGCTCCCTCAGTTTCAGGGACGGGTGGAGGGAGGGGAAGCGCTACGGTTGGCTATCCGGCCGTCTTTGCGGAGACGTTCCCACGCAAAGTCGAAAACTTTTTTCGTGAATTCTGTGCCAATGGCATCGCGTGCGGCTGCTTTCGCGCCTGGAGCGGACGGGGAAGAGGGCGGAATTGCCAAGGGGTCGAAGCCCAATTCGCGCAAAGTAGAAAGAATCAGTTCTTCTTGGTATTCCTGACGCGACACTGGCCTGGTTGGACCAGACTCGGCCAGTGCGGCGGCTTGCTCGAGGTGCCTGCGCCCAAGCAGTTCAGTTGCGACCGAGCTGTCTTTAGCTGGATCGGGAGAATGGGCGATTGCACGCTCTTCAATGCGCTGTAGGTCATCGGCGAGGAGTAATAGTTCTGGCCCGTCGGCGTGCAGGTGAAGGGGTGAGAGCTCGTTTCCCCCGTTTGGTGAAGCTGTGAGTACTTGGAACAGCAAGCCGCTGGCGTTGCTCACCACGACGCAGGGAGTGATGGCAATTTGCCCGTCAGATTCATAAGCTGCGCCGCTGAAGGTGAGGCCATCCCGGCCCAGCGCCGGAGAAAAGCCAACGAGGCGCGTCGCTGCGGTGACCGAGACATATTCGACGGGCATCGTACCGTGCAAATACTCAATGCCTACACCTGCCGACACGAAATGGTGCTGCACTTGTTTGGCTAGGGCGTTACCCGGCCAGGCGCACGCTCTTATCACCTGCCGAAGAGGCGCGACTCCTCCAGCCGGGCGAAAATGCACGGGAATCTGCCCCTCAGCAAGAACACATAAAAAGTCATCAACGTGTACGGCTTCATCCAACCGGTGCGTCAATCGCCTTAGAGCGTCCCCAAGGGTGTACCAAGTTCTGAGGCTGTGTAATCTGCTCACGGGACGCGATCAGCCGCCTTGTCGGTAGACGAATTGGCCGCGGATCTTCAACATGTCGGCTTGATCCGGCGGCACACGCTCATCCGGAAATCTCTGCTTATCAGTGTTCAAGCTAACAAGGATCCAACTGCCATCAATGTCTCGTCGAACGAGCTTGATGCGCAGGCCGTCGGGATGATCGATCAGGTAAATCTTGCCCGTTATTGGCTCTGTCTTTGACGTGTCGAACACGACGGTGTCGCCGTCCACTATAAAGTTCGACATGCTGTCGCCGTCGGCTTGAATGGCCACAGCATCGCGGGGCGCCAGAGCGTAGCGCTCAAAAAACGCGGGTTCCTTTATCAGGTCATCCTCGGGTAGCCCGCCTTCCGGCCATGAGCTGCCACCACACGAACCTCGCGATTCCATGAATGGAATCCGCTGAAATTCGTTCCTTTCCTCAACAGCTCCGGGCTTCAAGTACTTGTTCGGATTCACGCTTTCAGTAGGCCAGCCCTCCCCTTTGGCCAACCAGAGGGGATCTAGGCCGAGTGCATCGGCAAGCGTGAAGACGTGCCTCGACTCGCCGTAGCTGCCTCGCTCGATACCCGCGATCAACGACTGACTTACGCCGGCCTTCTTTGCCAACTGCTGTTGCGTTAAGCCGAGCTCTGTTCGTCTCTGTTTGAGGCGGTCGCCGAGTGTCATGGTGCAGTCCGAGGATAAGTCGCAGCTGAATATTAGCAGACTCATGAGAAAAAGTTGACTAGTGATATTAGTAAGCTGATAATTAAGGAATGAACGCAGCGAAACTTATTCGTGATCTGATGAAAAAGGGCCTCACGCAGGCGCTTATCGGTCATCACATCGGTATTTCTCAGGGCGCCGTCAGTCTGCATTTGAAAGCGGATGGGAAAAGCGAACTGTCCCATTCGAAGGGTGAAAGATTGATGGCGCTCCACAGGCGAATTTGTGGGGCTACGCGGGCACATATCTTCACGGCCGAAGGTGATGACTCCCATGCCTGAAGTCGAAACCCGCCTTATCGGACAAGCTGAAGAGGTGCCGGCAAGCAATGCGGGCGTAGGAGAGCGTGACGTCCCGCACGCGGCGCGCGAGCACGTTCCCGGCGACACCACGACGCCGCCTGCACCCGGTGCCGTTCGCATCGGCCCAGAGGACGTTTAGCCATGAACACCGCCGTTTCAATCCTGATCCTGATCGCTGCGTTCACGTGGCTGCTGATGTTGATCACTGGATGCTGCGTCGGCGTGTGGTGGCTGTGGCGCCGCCGCGGTATGCGCAAGTGGATTGCCGATTTCGATCAGGGCCTGGAGCGCGCAGAACGCGCGCGGGCCAACTTTCAACGCCGCCACCGGTTCAGGCCGTAGCGGATGCCAGTGTGCACACGGCTAGGGTAGCTCCCGAAAAGATGGACTCCTCCACCCATCCAGCCGCAGTGCCTTCACCAGTGGAGCGATGGAGGTTCTATGACCCCCCGCATGATTGTCCCGCTGCTGCGCTACACGGACGCGCAGGGCAAAGAGCATGAAGTGACCTTGGTCCAAGCCCAGCACGACCAACCGCCGCGCATCGTGTCTAGCCGGTGCGACGGTACGAAATGGCCTGGTGTCGATGTATCGCTGGGCGCGCTGTTCGATATCTCGCTTCGTGAGGGGCCGATCCGTCAGGCGATTGGCGATGGGCCAGAGTACGCCGAACTGTCGGCCGAACGAGTACGTGACGCGGCTGAATTGGCTCTGCGTGCGCTGCCGCCCACCGCTGGGCGCTTTCGCGTGGTGTGGGTGCCCGACGACGGGTTGCCGTTCTGAGGCGCTCACATTGACACACGAGAACACTTCGCCGCAGGTCGAGGACGGCCACACGCGCCTCGCCAATGAGTTGCTGGAGGCCATGTGCCGTGCCGGCTTCTCGGCGCGCCAGTGGGCCGTTGTGATGGCCGTGGTGCGCAAAACCTATGGCTACGGGAAAAAGGCTGATGACATCAGCCTGGGACAACTTTCATCTATGACAGGCATCGCCAAGCCGCACGTCAGCCGTGCTGTAAACGACCTCATCGTCGCAGGCGTCCTACGCCGATCGGCCGGCACATTCGGCAACTCGCTGTCCCTCAACAAACGCTACAAACAATGGGCGCTTGCGGGTGCTGCTCAGGCCGTTACCGATTCGGTCACGCAGGGGTTACCGAAAGAGCAACCGGGGTTACCGGAACAGCAACCCCTGCAAGGGGTTACCGAAACGGCAACGGGGGTTACTGATTCGGTCACTGGGGTTGCTGATTCGGTAAGGGTTACCGATTCGGTCACGCAGGGGTTACCGATTCGGGAACCACAAAAGGAAACTATACAAAAGAAAGAAAAACCCTTGTCGGGCAAGCCCGACTCGGCGCCTCCTTGCCAGAGGGAAACAGACGCCGCCGAGGCCATCATCGCCCACCTCAACGAGGTGACGGGATCGTCGTTCAAGCCCGTAGAGTCCAACCTCCGTCTAGTGCGTGGCAGACTCGGCGAAGGCTACACCGTGGAGGAAATTCGCGCGGTGATCGATGCCAAGCGCGCAGAGTGGTTCGGAAACCCGCGGTGGGGGAAGTACCTGCGGCCGGCCACCCTGTTCAATGCGACAAACTTCGCGCAGTACGTGGGGCTGCTGGGCAACGTCGTGGCGCCCGAGGATGGGCGCATCGATCTGGGCAATGGTCGCTATCGGCTCAACGGCCGAATTTTCGGCGCAGATGGCCGCCCGGAGGTGGTGCTGTGAAGACCTTCAACGACTTCGGCATTGACCTGCGGGGGCGCACGGGCGTGGAGATCAAGACCACGTGCCCGAAATGCTCGCCCAGTCGCCGGAAGAAAAACTACCCGTGCCTGTCGGTCAACACCGACAAGGGCCTGTGGAACTGCCACCACTGCGGCTGGGGCGGATCGCTGGGTCACGGCGAAGAGCGCCGCCCGGAGGCGCCCAAGATCTATCGCAAGCCCGACTACGTGGTGAACCGCACCGATCTGCCCCAGACCGTCGTGGACTACTTCGCAGGCCGCGGCATCAGCCAGGGCACGCTGCTGCGCAACTGCATCGGCTACGGCCAGCAGTACTTCCCCCAGGTCGAGGAGGAGCGGACCTGCGTCATGTTCCCGTACCTGGACGGCGATGAGGTGATCAACGTCAAGTACCGCACCGGCGACAAGCTGTTCCGGCTGGCGTCGGGTGCGAAGCGTGTGCTGTACGGTTTGAACGACGTGGATGCGGTTTTGATCTGGGTCGAGGGGGAGATGGACAAGCTGTCGGTGGAAGAGGGTGGCTTCAAAAACTGCGTCTCGGTGCCGGATGGTGCGCCCACGCCCGACACGAAGAACTATGACAGCAAATTTGATTTCCTGGATTGCGAGCAGTTGGCCGACGTCCGCGAGCACATCATCGCCGTGGATGACGACGCTCCGGGCCGTCGCCTGCAAGAGGAACTGATCCGTCGTCTTGGCCGTGACAAGTGCTTGATAGTGACCTGGCCGGGCGGCTGCAAAGACGCCAATGACGTACTGATCAAGCTTGGCCCAGACGCCTTGCAAAAGTGCATCGAAGACGCGCAACCGGTGCCGATTGAGGGCACGTACTCGGTCACGGATTTCCGGTCAGAGATCCTGCGGCGCTACGAGGGCGAGGTTCGTCGCGGCGTCTCCACCGGCTGGGCCGGCATGGACGGGCACTACACGGTGCTGGAAGGCGAATGGACGCTGGTGACGGGTATCCCTGGGCACGGTAAATCCGAATGGTTGGATGCGCTGGCTGTCCACCTTGCCCAGCAGAATGGCTGGAATTTTGGGGTGTTCTCGCCCGAGAACTTTCCGGCCGACTATCACAGCGAAAAGCTGATGGAAAAGTTCATCGGCAAGCCGTTCGCCGCCGGTCCAACCGAACGTATGAGCGTGGCCGAGTTGGACAGCGCAATGGATTTCCTGGCGGATCACTTCACTTTCATGATGCCAGAGTCTCCCAGTCTGGATGCGCTGTTGGAGCAAGCCAGCCGTCTGGTGACTCGCAAGGGCATCCGGGGGCTGATCATGGATCCGTGGAACGAGATTGAGCATGGCCGGGCGCCAGGCCAAACCGAGACGGATTACATCTCTTTGGCTCTGTCCAAGATCCGGAAGTTCTGCTGGGCACATGGGGTTCATGCCTGGGTCGTGGCGCACCCCGCGAAGCTCTACAAGGACAAGGATTCGGGCGACTATCCGATCCCAACACCCTATGACGTATCCGGCTCGGCACATTGGAGAAACAAGGCCGATAACTGCATAACGGTGTACCGGCACGTCAAGGACGAGAACAAGCCGGTGGAGATCCACATCCAGAAAATCCGCAAAAAGTTCGTCGGGCGCGTGGGCATGGTTGAGCTCCATTACGACCGCGTGACAGGCCAGTACCACGACTACGCGCACTTCCCGCGGGCACCAATCTATTCCCTGCAAAACCGGGGGGCTGCGTAACGGCCCCCACTTCGCCTGCCATTTATGCAGGTTCAATCCCAATGAAGTACATCGCCGCCGCTATTGCGGACGGGCGTTGCGCTTGCCCAGAAGCCAGCTTAAGCGGCTCTGCGGTTGAGCTTGTGGCGCGCCTGCTGCGCGTCCCTCCCTACAACCCTGGAATCGTTTGAGGAACTGATCATGCTCGATCACAACAACCCTGACACCTGGCTGGAGATCCCGTATGAGGAGCGCCGGGCCGCACCCGCCGCGCGCGTCCACAACCCGCCGGAATCGCACGCCGACCAAGGCATGGCATACGCGCCGTGCCGCTGCTGGCGCTGCCGCGGGGGCGTGGCGCTCGCTGATCGCGCCACCCTCGACCGCCTGCTGGCCAAACATCTGATGACGCTGAGCGAATCCGAGCGGGGCCAGTGGATGCTGTTCTGGGCGGCGCATCCGCGCCATGACGCAGATGCCCTGGACCAGATGAACGCGTGGCTGCGCATCGCAGGCGCCAGCAACGAGCCGGCGCCCGCGTATCCCGTCATCACGATGCCGGAGGACGCATGAGCGAACGCAACGCACCATTTGCTCGCCTGGCCGTGGCGCTGGCCTACGCATTCAGCGATGAGCGTCACACCCTTAACCGACCGGCGATGGCACGCGCCGCAGACATGCGCCTGGGCGAGCCTGGGCCGCTTTCTGGTGCGGACGGTTGCGCGGAGATCGGCAAGGTTCGGCAGTTTCTGGAACGAAACCTGGACCCGCTGCACGTGGCCGTGCTGCACGCGCGCTATGGTCAGCGCGTGGCGAGTTGCAAGCACTGCCACAGCGATGCGGATCACACTGGCTGGGTCGCGGCGCTGTACAAGATCGCGGGGGCGCTGGGCGCGCACCTGTCGATGCGCACGGCGCACAGTGAGTTGCTATACGCCCTCGTGCGCCGCTACTACGACAGCGGCACCGTTCGGACCTTGCAATCCTTGGCCGACGAGTACGCGTGCAAGGTGCGCAGCGTTGAGCGGGCCAGCGCGCGGACGAATGACTGGCTCCGCGGTACGCGCGAGAAGAAGGGCGCGGAACCCATCTATGGAGTAGAGCAAGCGGCGCATGCCGCGGCCGAAAATCTGCTGCGCGACGGGGGGTTTATCCCCTAACGGGGCAGGGCGCGCCACATGTTAAAACCGGCATGCTAGGCCTAGAGGCTATTCCACGGAGTCTGAAAGATGAAAATGTACGAAGTCGAGGTATCCATCACGGACGGGAACATCTACATCACGCAGCAAGACGGCATCAGGGACGAGCCGAATGCGGTTGTGATCACGTCGGATCAAGCAGACATGGTCGCTGAGTGGATCAAGGATGCGGCCGCCTCTCTGAAGAAGTCGGAGAACATTCGCCCGTTGTAGCTCTTGACTGTGCGGAAGTTCACCGCCATAATCAGCGACAACGGATTTCCTCAGAAGTCCGCCTCCGAAACCCGCCAAGCGAACGCCGGCGGGTTTTTCGTTATCTGATATCTCAATCGCGGAGATCGGGGAAGGGGAGGAAATCGGCAAGCCATGGTGAAGTCATCGAAGGGATCGCTACCGGGCTATGAAAGTTGCATCCCTCCCAATGCGAAGCCTAATCGCCTACAACGGAATTGTTGTTGGCCGATCCTCCACTACGCTACGAGTTGGCCGCGTGGGGGTCAATCTACCAAGCGCAACGGTCGGCTTCAGTCGAAAAAGTTCTGCAGCTTTTGTGCCATGTTCGACGCATTTACGGACACGGAGTCAAAAAGGGCATTCATCGTTACGAAGTCTTCCTCATATTGGCTGACCTCAAAGAACGCTAGCGATCCATCGGGGCTCTCTATGCGCATGAGCAATAAGGTCGTTTCGTCGTATTCCCGTGGACGCGAGGCCAGATGAATTGTGAAGTCCTTGTGCGAACAAAAAAAGGCGGGCCATTCACCAGGCGTCCATTGGACAGCGCCCGAGTTCGTGGCGTCGATAAGTTGAAAAACAAAGCTGCGAAGTTGGGGAGGGATCATCCTTGTATTCCTGTCGGTGAAACTGAGCCTGCGGCCTGACGGCACCCTGCTTCGTGCGATCCTAATTGACCGACAATAGTCAACAAGGCGTCTCGAGTTTTCGAATGCGTGCGGGAAGTCCTGCCCGTAGCCGTCATCTTGTAAGAAACAAGCATTTGGACATTCCCCCATTCTGCCGATTTCTGATCTTTTACCTGCTGGTGACAAAGACGACTGTACAACTCAATTATGCGGCCAATCGTGATCGATGGGATAAGCCGGTTCGCATCCAGGCTATCTAAGGCAATTTCAATGTTTGCTATGCACTCGGTGATCTCTTTCGTGGTTGCCAGCGATCCTAGCCTCTGTTGAACGTCTTTCGCCGCATCCTTCGCCAGATCCGCAGCGGACTTAGCGGAAGTCGCAGCGTGGCGGGCCTGTCGGGCCTCAAGAATCGCGAACAAGATCGCGTAGAAAGTGATGAAGGCACTTAAAGCCCCGATCCAAGTTGCAGCGTCTTCCCGTAATTTAGGGAAATAGGCAATAACCGCGAAGCTCAATACGAGAATTACAAAAGCCCATATCAAATGCGCTTTGTACGAAGCTAAGGTCTTTTGCGGCATATATTCGAATATCAGTGAGTCTCTCAAGCAGATTTGTCTGGCCGGCATATCGTCTCTCCCTTCAGAGCGACGGCTTTTGCGGTGAACAGGTCTTCAGTGCCTCGTTTGATGACAACCCTCGGCTGCAGATATACCCCGGCTAATACGGACTGCCAATAGTATCAATAAGTTTCACTGTTCGCTTTGGTGGCGACTATTGCGGCCCGTGTGCACTTGATGCTGTTAGGAATACTTAAAGGTGCGGTATGAGTCTCAAGCCTGTCAAACCACGCATTGCTATGGCGGGTTCTAGACTCGCCTCAGCGCCCACGCCCAGCGCCATGCGCATGACGGATCGCAAGCTGCTAGACCGTCGCTTGCGCGTCTGGGCGACTGACCCACATTGCGCCCACTGTGGCACGTTGACCGCTTACCCCGACGGGTTCGAGCTGGACCACAGGTCAGCCTCCACGATGGGGCGGCGGACACGGACGAGAACACGCAGGTCCTGTGCGTCTCGCGCGATGCGCACGGGCGCAAGGTCGGCTGCCATGACGACAAGACGCGGCAGGACACGGGATACAGGAGCCGTTCGTAATGGCGCTGCACACAGTCAAGCTATCCCTTTGAGTTGCGTGGTGGGTGCGGTATCTGGCAGGCGTGGCGTTGGTCGCGCGAAAGACTGGCGCAACTCCGGACTGCGGCAAGGTTCAGCGATGGGTCAGGCGCTGCCCCCAAAGCCGCTTACGCGGGTTCAATCCCCGCTGCCGCTCCACATAAAAGAAAGCCCCAACGCGGATTACTGGTCGGGGCGTTTTGCGTCGGACGAGGCGCTGCGCTGGCTCGGGACTGCCTGCAGCGATCAGTTGTCTTCGTTAGGTCGTATGCGGGACTCGCCGTATTCATCAAGATGGCCATACTGGATCCGGTCGTCCTCGGCGAAAATTTCTCGCTGGAAGATCAGGGCCGCAAGCGCGTCATCCTGGAAACTGTGAGCGTCGTCGGGAAATGCACGTTGGATGAACTCCGCGACCACTTGGCGCTTCGTTTCTCGCAACTCCAAGTCCTCGCCCTCAGGGTCATCAGATTCGGCTTCAAGGTCCTTTTCCAAGTCGGCGTCTTCGCCGAACTGTTCCACAAACTTGTCAACGCATTCGACATATGCGCCGGATTTACCTACGTGCCAGTCTGGCAGGTCCATAACAACTCCAAATGGGCTTTTTCGAGGCTAGGCGTAAGCCACGCCTCATGGGATAAATCCCAGCAGAAGGGCGAGCTGGCGGGTTACCGTCTGCTGACCTTCAGCCGAGTTTAGGAAACGGGACCACTTCGTGGCACCAAAACTGTGTGGTCGCGTCCAGTTTACAAGGCCGCGATCAAGAGTCCAATTCGACGAATCACCGTCCTACTAGCCAGCGCTGCCGAACTGACGAGGTCAACCGATCCATCTCATTCGCACCTGCCGCGTCGAACCTGTCGCAATCCCGATGCAGCGCGCTGGGCATGGCTTGTGGGGATAGGGGCATCGCCGCCGGGCGGTGTGCAGTAGATAGCACCCGGCAAGAATTCAAGGAGCGCAGCGGATGTACGGAAGGGCGGGCAGTATCCGGCAGCGCGGGGGAAGCGCGTTCGCGCACCTCTACGGCACGGCGCGATGGCAGCGCACTCGCAACGCACAGCTCGACCGCGAACCGCTGTGCGTGTTCTGCACGCGTCGCGGCCTGACCGTCCTGGCCAGCGTATGCAACCACGTCAACGGACACCCGGCGGGCGAGACGGAGCAGCAATTCTGGGAAGGCCCGTTCAATAGCCTCTGCGCCGATTGTCACAACTCCGACCAGGCGCGGCTTGAGCGCGGGGCCAAGCAGATACGCGGAAGCGATGAGGACGGCTGGCCTGTTGTGTAGAGCAGGGCAACGGGTCACCGGTGCAGCTTCGCCGCTCCTGAGGCGTTTCCTGCGGCCTGCGCGGGCATTCGAGGGGTCGCGTACCCCCCGGGGGGGCCGAAAACATACAGGTCGGCTCCGTTCTAGACCGACCGTTCCCGAAAACACGCGCATCCACAATTCGCCGGACGACCCAAGACAGCCGGCCTTCACCTCCAAAACACCGAAAAAATGGCACGTCCCCGACTTCCCGTCCAAAAGGCGGATGCGTCTGGCGCCGCCCTGAAAAATCCTGGGCGGCACGCCGGACGAACAAGGCCGAAAGGCACTCGCCCGCTGGGCCTTCCATACAAGCAGATGACTGCCGCGCAGAAAAAGGCGTGGAAAGAGTTCGCCAGCGAGATGTCCTGGTTGAACTCGTCGCACCGCGTGCTGTTGCGTCTCGCGTGCATATGGGTGGCCCGCATGGATGACCCCGACGCTGACTTCGGCGTGTCGGCTACGCAAGCCCTGAGTTCGATTCTCTCGAAGCTGGGCGCCACCCCAGTTGATGAATCCAAGGTAGCGCATGACGATGGCGGAGAAGACGACCCGGACGAAAAATTCTTCAAGCGCGGTTGACCGCACACGCGCCTATGCGGACGCGGTGGTGGCGGGCGAAATCGTGGCTGGTCCACACGTGCGCAACGCATGCCGGCGGCATCTACTGGACCTAGAGAAGGGGCACGAGCGCGGGCTGTACTTCGACCTGGCAGCGGCGGAGTACGCCTTCGGGTTCTTTGAAAACGTGTTGCGCTTGTCGGAGGGGCAGTTTGACGGCCGCAGGTTCGAGCTGCAGCCGTCCCAAGCCTTTATCGTCGGGTCGCTCTTTGGCTGGAAGCAAGAGGACGGGACGCGGCGCTTTCGTCGGGCGTACGTCGAACAGGGCAAGGGCAACGGAAAGAGTCCGCTCGCAGGAGGCCTGGGCCTGCTTGGAATGACGGCCGACGACGAGGCCGGCGCGCAGATCTATTCCGCCGCGGCCAAGAAGGATCAGGCTGGCATTCTGTTTGCCGATGCCGTGAAGATGGTGAAGCAGTCGCCGGCGCTGGCCAAACGTATTGCCTTCGCTGGCGGAGAGGGGCGCGAGTTCAACATGGCGCACCATGCGAGCGGGAGTTTCTTCCGCCCCGTGTCGCGCGACACCGGCAAGACCGGCTCGGGGCCGCGGCCATACTTCGTGCTGGTCGATGAGGTCCACGAACTGCCGGACCGCAAGATCATTGAAATGCTGGAGCGCGGCTTCAAATTCCGTCGCGCGCCGCTGCTGTTCATGATCACGAACTCGGGCAGTGACCGCACGTCGGTCTGCTGGGAAGAGCATGAACACGCGGTTAAGGTGGCCGCCGGCCATACTGAAGCGGTCAACGATCCGAGTTTCGTGGGCGGCGTGATTGATGATCGGACATTCAGCTACGTCTGCGCGCTGGACAAGGGCGACGACCCACTGAATGACCCCAGCTGCTGGATCAAAGCAAACCCTCTTTTGGGTGTGACGATCACGGAGCAGTACTTGGCCGATGTGGTTGCCCAAGCGAAGGCGCTGCCGGGGGCGCTGAACGGCATCCAGCGGCTGCACTTCTGCGTGTGGACGGATGCCGAGACAGCGTGGATGACCCGCGAGACGCTGGAACCTGCGCTCTGTGACTTCGACCCTGCGGAGCATCATGGGGAGCGCGTATACCTGGGCCTGGACCTGTCACAAAACCGCGACATCACTGCCCTGGGCGCTGTAGTCAAAACCGGCACCGTAGATATGGAAGTGACGGTGGACGGCGAACGGCGGAGCGTCAGCAAACCGACATACGACGCCTGGATTGAAGCCTGGACGCCGGGCGATACCGTTGCGGCGCGTGAGCTACGCGACAAGCTGCCCTACAGCGTGTGGATCCGCCAGGCGCATATGCACGCGCCTCAGGGGCAGACGATCAGCTATCGGCACGTCGCGCAGACCGTGGCGGAGTACGACCGCGACTACCTCATTGAGTTGGTCGCCTACGACCGCTACGCCTTCAAGAAATTCGAGGAGGATGTGGCGGCGCTGGGACTTAGCGTGCCTTTCGCGGAACACCCGCAGGGCGGTCTGAAAAAGGGCAAGCCGCTGGAAGCCGCCGTAAAGGCGGCCGAGCGAAGCGGCGCGGCGCCGCCCGAGGGCATGTGGATGCCCGGGTCCGTGCGGATGCTGGAAGAAGCTCTGCTGGAAGGGCGCATCCGCTTGCGCAGAAGCCCGGTTCTGGTGTCCGCGATGATGTCCGCGGTTGCGGAAGAGGACAAATGGGGCAATCACTGGTTATCCAAGCTGCGGTCGGTCAACAAGATCGATGCCGCCGTTGCGTTGGCGATGGCCATCGGCGCCGCAAACGCTGTGGTCGAGGAATCGACCTCTCTGGATGACTACCTTGCAAACGGATTTTTTGGGTTGATCGGCTAATGGCTAAAACACGTTGGTACAACCCGCTCACCTGGCGCATGTTCGGGTTCAACGACCCGCAGACAGGGGATTTCGTTGAAGTGGACCTTGAGGTGGGCGGGCGCAATACGGGGGCGGGCGTACGCATCACCGCAAAAAATGCCGTGGGCATCCCCATCGTATGGTCGTGCGTGAAGATCCTCAGCGAGTCAGTCTCGGGGCTTCCATTGCCGCTCTATGACGAGGCCACGGGCCGCAGAGCCCTACCTGACAGCGCAGTCCGAAAGCGCGCATTGCGGCTTCTGCGCAAGCCCAATCCGTACATGACGCGGTTGAACTTCCTGAAATGCGCCATCATCAATATGGCGCTGGTCGGCAACAGCTACAACCTGATCGAGCGCTCCAGCACAGGTGAATGGATCGGCGTTACGCCCGTTCCCTGGAGTGCCGTGGAGATCGACACTGACACCGCAGAGCTGCTGTACTGGGTGACGCTGGATGGCAAGCGCTTCCCGGTCTCCCCGGAGAACATGCTGCATTTCAAACTGTTCAGTTCGGACGGCATCTGCGGCATGTCCCCGGTCGAGCACCAGGCAGAGACCATGGGATTGGCCAAGGCGGCACAGGACTGGTCGGCGCGCTTCATGCGCAAGGGTGGTTTCACTGGCGGGTACGTGATCTACGAGCAGTTCCTGACGAAGGAACAGCAAGCGCAGGTCATGGAGAAGTTTCCGGACGTGCGCAAAGCCGACACGGCGGACGTGGGCAAGGTGGCGATCCTTCAGGGCAATCCGAAGATCGTTCCCGCCGGCCTCAGCCAGAAGGACTCGCAGTTCATCGAGTCGCAACAGTTTCAAGAGGAGGCGCTCGCCGGCATCTGGGGCGTGCCCCTCTGGCTGGCGAACCGGGCCGGCAAGACTTCCATCATGGGGTCCAACCTCGAACAGCAGAAAAGCGGCTTTGTGACCTTCGGGCTGAAGCCGTACATCGATGCCATCGAGGACGAGATCAACGACAAGCTCTTTGCGGGCACCGGCCTGTATGTGGAGTTCATTGTTGAAGGCCTGCTGCGCGCCGATAGCGCTGCGCGGTCGCAGTATTTTCAGGCCGCGCTTGGCGGCTCGAACGGGTCCGGCTGGATGACCATCAACGAAGTACGAAAGAAAGAAAACTTGGAACCGCTCCAAGGGCCGGAATATGACCAGGTCACGCGGTGGGAGATGAAGCCAAATGCTCAGCAAAGTTGAATGCCCGTTCGAAGTCAAGGCGGTGGATGACAAGGGCAACTTCGAGGGATACGCCTCCGTCTTTAACAACGTGGACCTCGGAGACGACATCATCCTCCCCGGCGCCTTCGTCAAAGTGAAGACCACCAGATCGGGCCAGCTCAAGCTGGCCCTTTTTCATGACCTGCGCAAGCTGATCGGCACCGCCAGCTACACGCAGGATTCGCACGGCCTGCACTTGCAGGGCAAGGTCAACCTGAACGTCAGCTACGCGAAGGACGCATACGAGCTGATGCGCGACGGTGGACCGCTGGATTCCATGTCCATCGGCTTCAACACGATCACCGCGGCTTACGAGGAGCGCTCCGGGCGCACCGTCCGCGTGATCAAGGAGGCCGAGCTGTGGGAAGCCTCCCTGGTGCCATTCGGGATGAACCCCGAGGCGCAGATTACCAGCGTGAAATCCGATATCCGGATGTTTGAAAACGCCCTGCGTGACCGCATGGGCCTGTCCCAAAAGGAGGCGGCAGCAGTTGCCTCCCTCGGCTTCCCCGCCATCCACCGTGACGGTGGACCGGCGGACACGGTGATCGTGGACGAGCTGAAGAACCTCTCTCAATTTTTCGAAAGCCAATTTGGAGCGTCTCTATGACCACCGATGTGAAAGAAATGCGTGATTCCCTGGAAAAGCAGCTGAAGGATGGCTTTGCCGGCCTGCAGCAGAAGTACGACAAGGCGTCCGAAGCCATCCAGAAGGGCGAGACCGTCACCGCCGATCTGAAGTCCGCCATCGAAAACCAGAAGGGCGAGCTGCAGAAGGTCGTCGACCAGGTGATGGAACTGCAAGAAAAGGGAGTGCAACTGCGCGGCCGCCAGCCTGAGAAGAAGGGCTTCATCGACTTCGTGAAGGACCACGGCGAATACAAGTCGCTTCGCGAAAACGGCAAGTCCGTCGCCGAGATCGAAGTTTCCAAGGGCGACATGGCCGCCATGCAGGAAACCAAGGTCACCAGCGCCGGCATCGTGCCGCCGAACTTCGATCCCACCATCCAGGCCGCCCCGCGCCAAGAACTGCGCATCCGCGACCTCATTCCCTCGGTGCAGGTTACGGGTCAGAGCTTCACCTACTACAAGGAGCTGCTGCACACCCGCGGCGCCGCTCCCGTGGCCGAAGGCGGCACCAAGCCGCAGAGCAACGTGACCTTCGAGTCCAAGACGGATCTGGTCAAGAAGCTGGCGGTCTGGATTCCGGTGTCGGACGAAGCCCTGGACGACGTTCCCCAGTTGTTCGGCTACCTGCAGCAGCTGCTGCGCTACGACCTGAAGCTGGAAGAAGAAGAGCAGATCCTGAAGGGGGACGGCACGGGCAACAACTTGCCGGGCATCATGACGCAGGCCACCGCGTTCAATGCGTCGCTCGGGAAGTCGGGTGACACGGCTATCGATACGGTGCGCCGTGCCATCTACCAGGTGCGCAAGCAGGCCAAGCTTGCCGCGGACGCCACGGTCATGACCGAACTGGATTGGATGAATATTGAGCTGCAGAAGGACGCGCAGAACCGCTACCTGTTCGCCAACCTTCAAGGCTTCGTGACCCCGATCCTCTGGGGCCGTCCGGTGATCACGTCCGACAGCATGGACGAAGGGAACGGAACCGACACCGGGGGCGAGTTCCTGGTGGGCAACTTCCAACGCGGCGCCACGATCTACGACCGCATGTCCTTCCTGTTCAAGGTCGGCATGATCAACGACGACTTCATCAAGAACCAGCGCGCGCTGTTGGTTGAAGAGCGTCTGGGCCTGGCCGTGCGCCGCAACTATGCCTTCGTGAAGGGCACCTTCGAGGCGTAAGCCATCGGCGGGGGAGGGTCCTACGGCTCTCCCCTCAGGGAGAAGACATGAAGATCAAAGCAATCTGGGGCTTTCGCGGCGACGCGGCAAAGCTGGGTGCGGGCACCGGTCGCGTGCGAGCGGGAGACACGTTCTCCGAAGTCGACCCTGAGTACGGTCATTCGCTGATCGGCAAAGGGTTGGTGGCGGAGATCGAGGACGGTGGCGAGGGCGGCGGTAAGCGGCCTTCCCACGGCCTCAACGTCGCACAGTTGAAAAAAGCCCTCACCGAGAAGGAAATCGCCATCCCTGAAGGCGCGGACAAAGCTGCACTCGCGGCACTGCTGGACGAAGCGGGGGCGCAGTGATGGACCTGGGCCTGGTGAAGCAACACCTTCGCTTGAATCTGTCCGATGCGACCGAGGACGCGCTGATCCAGGACTACATCGACAGCGCGCTGGCCCACGTGGAGCAGCATTGCGACCGAAAGATCGTGGATGCCCCGGCCAACGCCGGGGAAATGGCGCTGACGAAAGACGTGGAGCAGGCAGTCAAGCTGCTGGTGGGACATTGGTACAGCAACCGTGAGGCCGCGGTTGTCGGCGCGGTCTCCAATGACGTCGCCCTGGGTGTCGAGCGCCTGCTCTGGTATCGCAAGCAATTCTAGGGGGGCGCCATGTTGCGAGCAGGAAGCTTGAATTGCCGCGTGACTATCCAGCGGCAGGAGCGTGTTCGTGCTGGGGGCGGTCAAGTCGTCGGGCAGTGGGTCGACCACGACACGGTGTGGGCAAACTTTCGCCGTCCGTCTGGCTTGGGCGCGATCAAGGCTGACGCCGATGTTTCCCTGCTGAAGGCAAGCGTGCGTATCCGGTACCGCACCGACATTTCGGACGCGATGCGGATTGTGTACGCGGGCGCGGTATTCGACATCAAGGCCGTGATACCCGATCTGGATCGTCGCGAACATGTCGATTTGGTCTGTCAATCCGTACCGGGGGCGATGCCATGAAACTCACTTTCGAGATGGACGGCGACCCGGTGGCGGGGCTGAGCCGCTTCGCTGAGGCCATCGAGCAGCGCGTCGTGCGTCCAGCCGCTCACGCTGGCGCCTTGGTCTTTTACGAGCGGGCGCGCGAGCTTGCGCCGGAATACATCGGGCCGCCCAAGAGCGGCATCAAGCCCGGCCAGCTACGCGCGGCGATCTATCGCGTCTTCTCCGAAGACCGATCCAGCGACCACGCCAAGATTTACCAGATCAGCTGGAACCACACCAAGGCACCCCACGGCTATTGGATGGAGTACGGGAACAGCCGGCATGGGCCGAAGGCGTTTATTCGGCCTGCGTTTGACTTTTATGAGAGGGCGTTGCGGGCATCGCGGGAACGAGCCCGCGCACTGATCGCGGAGATCTCGGCGGAGCAATCGCATGGTTGAAGACGACATTCGCTCGGTCCTCGGCCCCCTAGTGGGCGACGAGGTATATCCGGGTGTCGCGCCGGATGACGCCGGGCAGCCGCGTATCACCTATCACTGGGTCGGCGGCAAGCCGCTCAACTTCTTGGAGGGTGTGCCTGACCTGCGCAACGGTCGGTTGCAGATCGACGTATGGGCTCTGCTGGACCAGGACGCCGCCCGCATCGTCCGCCAGGCCGAGGACGCTTTGCGCCTCAGCCCGGTGCTACGCGCCACCACCGAAAGCGGTGCGCTGTCCGATCACGAGCCCGACACCAAGCTGTACGCGAGAAAGCAGACCTTCTCAATCTGGTTCAAAGACTAGCCCGCCCTGGGCTTTCAACACAGCCGCCTCCGGGCGGCTTTACTTTTTTAGGAGGCCCAAATGGGCGTGAAACTTCCGAACGGCGCAATCTTCTCGGTTGCGAAGACCTATGCCGCGGCTGCGGTCGTGACCGCTGTGACCAATGCCCTGCCGGCGGTCGCCACGGCGGCAGGGCATGGCGCGGCCGATGGCGATATCGTGGAGATGGTGTCCGGCTGGACGGCGCTCGATGGCCGTATCGCTCGCGCAGATGCCGTGACGACTGACAGCCTCGAGCTGGAGGACATCGATACCACGGATCTCAAGCGTTATCCCGCGGGCACTGGTGGCGGCAGCGTGCGCCGGATCACCGACTGGACGCAGATCTCGCAGATCATGGAATCGGCGAGCCAGGGCGGCGAGCAGCAGTTCTACAGCTACTCCTTCCTGGAAGACACCGGCGACGAGCGACAGATCCCGACTACGCGCAGCGCGCGGTCGATCACCCTCACGATTGCCGACGACGACACGCTGCCGCACTACGCGGTGCTGAAGGCCGCCAACGATGACCGCGAACCGCGCGTGATCCGGTTCCAACTGCCCAACGGCTCGGTCATCTACTTCCGCGCCTATGTCTCGTTCAGCGAGATGCCCACCACCACCAAGAACGAAGCCATGACGCTGCAGGTCACCCTGTCGCTGACTGGTGCACCGACCCGCTACGCGGCGTAAGGATCCCTCATGTCGAAAAAGATCGAAGAACAGGCTTTCTCCCTGGACGCGCCGGCGACTTTCCCTGCCGTCGTGGACATTCCGCGGCCCGGCATGGAACCGGCGCCGCTGCGCCTGGTGTTTCGCCACATGACCGGCGAGCAACTCAACGCCTGGCTGGCTGGCTCCAAGGAGGCGAAGAGCGACGCCGAATGGCTGGCCGGCATTGTCGACGGCTGGGAGGGCGTGAACGCGGAGTTCTCCGTGGATGCTTTGGCAAAGCTGGTCAACAACTACCACGCGCCGGCGGTCACCGCCATCGTGGACAAGTTCCTGGCCGAACTGACTGAGGTGCGACGGGGAAACTGATCGCGGCGGCCCGGCGGCGGTACTGGCGGTCGCCGCCCGCCGATGAATACACCTGGCTGGGGTTGACGCTCCAGGACATAGCGCCGCCTCCCGTGGCGCTGTTGCCCGAAAACACTCTTCCGTTCGATGTGTTCTGCGCCATGGACACGCAGTGGCGCGTTGGCGTCGGCGGTGCTACGGGTCTGGACTACGGCGCGCTGCCGACGGTGCTGAGGTTCCTGGGCGTCAAGCGGGCCGAATGGTCGGGGGTGTGGGACTCGGTGCGCGTGATGGAGCGCGCCGCCCTGGAAGAAATGCACAAGGATTGACATGTCAGACGTTGTAGGCAAAGCCACACTGGAGTTCGGCGCGGACAATAGTGGCGTCAAGACGGCCGTGCAGGAGGTAGGCCGTGAGGTCAACGGCATGGCCTCTGTCGCCGCCGCTGCCGCCGTTAAGGCGTCGGGCAGTCTCCAGGGCATCGGCTCCGCGGCGGAGGGGGCCGCGCAGAAGCTGACCTCCTCGCAGCAGCGCGCCCGGCAGTCGCTTGAGCGCCTGGCAAACACCCTGGGCCGTTCGCGCTCTGAAGTGGCCGAGTATCGCGCCCAGGCGGCCGGACTGCCCCGCGACGTGTACGAGCCGCTTGTCGCCAAGATCCGCGAGGCGGAAGCCGCCATGGATGGTCTCAGCGCCGGCCAGCGCGCGGTGGCGGCCGCCGGTGCCCAGGCAGCACAGTCTGAAAGCCAGACGGCCGCCCGCTACCGGGATATCGGCCAGGCCGCAGTTGAGCGCGCTGCCGCCTTGCAGCGCCAGGTCGAACAAGCCCGAGCCGCAGCCATCGCGGAGCGGGAACTGTCGGCCGCTTCTTCCGGCGGTGCCCGTGGTCAGGGGGCGGACGTCCTCGCAGGGCAGAATCGCGGCTTCCAGGAACTGACGCGGGATATCAACGAGGTCAACGCCGCGTTGGCCGCCATCGAGCGCGGGGCCGGGTCGCAGTCCGCGATCCAGGCACAGACCGACAAGCTGGTCTCGCTTTGGAGCCAGGGGCGAATCACCGCGGAGCAGTATGGCGCCGCGGTGAAGCGTCTGGACGCCTCCGAGGCCGCGCTGGCGCGGTCAAGTGCCCAAGCAGCGGCGCAGGGTGACCGATTCATCGCGGGCTTGCGCGAGCAGGCGGAGACCGCCGGTATGACGGCCCGGCAGCTTCTGGAGTACCGCGCCGCGCAACTCGGCGTAGGTGACCGCGCCGGGCCGCTGATCGCACGCCTTGCCGAGGTCAACAAGAACTTGGATGGCACGGGCATTTCCGCACGCCAGACGGCGGCGGCGATGCGCATGGTTCCGGCGCAAATGACGGACATCGTCACGCAGCTCGCCGGCGGGCAGAACCCATTCCTGATCATGATTCAGCAGGGCGGCCAACTGAAGGACAGCTTCGGTGGCATCGGCCCCATGTTCCGTGCCCTGCTGGGAATGATTACTCCGTTCTCCCTGGCCGTGGGTGGGGTGGGCGCGGCGTTGGCGCTGGTAGGCACGGCGTTCTACAAAGGAACAAGCGAGTCCCGCGAGTTCGGCAATTCGCTGGCCCTCACCGGAAGCTACGCGGGGCAGACCGCGCAGAGCTTGGTGGATATGTCTCGCCGCGTCGGTGGGGCCCAAAGCACGGTAGGCCGGTCGGCCGACGTGCTGAACAGGCTGGTGGCCTCGGGCCGCGTGGCGGGCAGTTCATTGGAGACGGTGGCCGGCGCCATCGTCAACATGAGCGAGACAGGCGTTCGTTCGGTCGACGACCTGGTGGCTGAGTTCGTGCGGCTGGGCGAGAGCCCGAGCCAGGCGGTCGCCAAGATCAACGAATCCATGCACTTCCTGGATGCAGCGACCTATGACCGTATCCGGGCCCTTGAACAACAGGGGCAAAAAGAGCAGGCCGCAGCGTTGGCTCAGGCCACCCTGGCCGACGCTACCAACCGCGCCGCTGATCGCGTCCGCGCAAGCGCCGGCACGCTGGAGCGGGGCTGGCATAGCTTGGGTTTGGCTGCTCGCCAGGCCTGGGACGCGATGCTCAACATCGGTCGGCCCACTCCGATTGCCGAGCTTCGCAAGCAGGCCGAGGAACTGTCAAAGACAGTCGAGAGCCTGGAGAACAACCAGGGCTTCACCACCAACGACGGGGGCGCGGCCATTGGTGGTGGCAGGAACCGTGCGCAACAGGCGCTCAAGCTGAAAAAGCAGGAGCTAGCCACGATCACTGCCGAGATACAGCGGCAGGAGAAGGAACAGGCGGATGCGAGGGCGCAAGGGCTCAAGGGACAACTGACCCAAGAGAAGATTGCCGCCGATACTCGGCTGGACGAAATCATCAAGGCCGGCCGGACCCGCTCCCAGATCCGGCAGGACGAGCTGAAGAAACTCGATGATGAGGCACAGAAGTACGGGTGGGCTGCCGAGAAGGTGGAGGCGGCACGCGCTGCGATCAACGAGAAGTACAAAGACCCAAAGGGAGCCGGGGGCGCGTACAAGGACGATGCAGCGACCCGCAGGCTTGCAGCGTTGCGCGAACAAGAGGCGTCTCTAGCCGCGCAACTCGCTGGCGAAAAGAAGCTGACGGATGCCGGGCGGGCCCGTGCTGAGTTCGAGCAGCAGATCGCTGACCTGAAGGGCAAGGCCATTCTGACGGCCGATCAGAAAAGTCTGCTCGCGAACGAAGACGCCATTCGTGCGCAACTGGTGAAGAACGAAGGAATTGCCAAGGAGCTGGCAACCAAACAGGCGATGCTCAAGCTGGACGAGCGTGCGGCGCAGATTCAGCAAGCGATGGCCTCGGCCGCCGAGTCCCGTCAAGAGCAGTACGACCGCCAGTTGGGGGCCGCGGGGCTGGGGCAGGTCGCGCGGCAGCGTGCCGAGGCCGAGAACGCTATCCGTCTGGAGTATCGGCGTTATCAGGAGCAGTTGACCAAGGCCACGCCGCAGGATCAGCTTGGCTCCGAGCGATTCATGGAGGAGCAGGCAAAGATTCGGCAGGGGTTGCAGTCAGCCCTTGTGGAGCAGCGAGCGTATTACGCCGAGGTGGACAAGCTGAACTCCGATTGGAGCGTCGGCGCGCGGGAGGCCTTTTCGGACTATGCCGAGTCGGCGGCGAACGTGTCTCAGCAGACGCAGGGACTGTTCTCAGGCGCGTTCAACGGCATGGAGGATGCCATGGCGCGCTTTGTCTCCACTGGCAAGCTGAGCTTCAAAGATCTGGCCAACTCCATCATTTCCGACCTGGCACGGATCGCCGCGCGACAAGCGATTGTGGGCGCCATCGGAAGCATCGCCACGGCGTTCGCCAGCGGCGCATCGGCCGGCATCGGAAGCGCGACCGCGTCGGACGTTGCTAACGCGACTGCGCGCTCAGGCGGCGGAATGATGTTCCTGTCCTCCGGCGGCTACACCGGCGACGGCGGCAAGTACGAACCTGCGGGCATCGTCCACAAGGGTGAATACGTGCTGAACGCTGCGGCAACCGCTCGCATCGGCGTGGACAAGCTCGACCGTCTGAACAAGATGGGCTACGCCGAGGGGGGATTGGGAGGCCGCCCGCCGGGAATGTGGTCGGCGGCGGCTGGCATGGGTGCCAGCCCTGGAAATATCTCGGTTCAGGTGACCGTGACGGGCGGCGGCGAGGAGCGCAAGACCACCGGGGAAAGCGAGATGGGTAACCGGCTTGCAGACGGTGTGGTTGCGCTGGTGCGGCGCGAAATCGAGCGGTCTTATCGTCCCGGCGGCGCTGCCTGGAATGCACGACAGGGGAGGGCCTGATGGCCGAACGATTTGTATGGACGGCTACAGGCCAGCCCAGCGGCACCGTCACTTTCAGGCGCCTGACGGCACAGTTTGGAGACGGATATCGACAGGTAGCCGGCGACGGCATCCACAGCGAGGTGCAGTCGTGGCCCCTCACGTTCTCCGGCACCAAGAAGGAAATGGAGGTCATTGCGGCATTCCTTCGTCGACATGCAGGCATCAGGTCTTTTCTGTGGACGCCACCACTGGGCGAAGAAGGACTGTACGAAGCGCCGACTTTCAGCATCAATCCAGTCGGCGGTTCCGCCCACACCGTCTCCGCCACATTCCAGCAAGTTTTTAAGCCGTAGACCAATATGCAGACACTCGAAATCATCAACGTGGGGCAAGCGCCCAACGACGGTAGTGGCGACGATCACCGGAAGGCCTTTCAAAAGGTCAACGCCAATTTCGACAAGGCCGTTGAAGGTATCGGAGAGGTGGCCGCTGCGGCGCAGGAGGCCGCGGAGGCCGCCGAGACCGCGGGGCAGCTGGCTGCGGACGCTGTCCCATCTGATGCGGTCGGTGTTGCCGGCGGTGTGGCTCCGTTGGATAGCGCGGGGAAAGTCCCCGGGCAGTATCTTCCCGAACAGGAAGAGTTCATTCCGATGGCCCAGAAAGGCGCTGCCGACGGCGTGGCCACCTTAGGGTCCGACGGCAAGGTAACACCGGAGCAGTTGCCGAACGCGGTGGACGCCATCCCTCTGGCGCAGAAGGGCGAGGCAGGGGGCGTAGCGACGCTGGACAACGAGGGACAAGTTCCAGCGGCACAGCTTGGCTTGGCGGTTCCGATTGCCCAGAAGGGCGCAGCGGGAGGTGTCGCCCAACTTGATTCCGCCAGTCGGCTGCCGACAACGCAGCTTCCCGCAGTGACCCAATCGCTATGGAACGGCACCACGCTGACCCTGGGTGCGGACGGTCGGTGGATCCGAGGAAATTTCGATGGCGCGCATGCCGCTGACACGGCAAGCATCCAGACGCTGCGTGCCAGTACGCCTACCTACCTTCCAATTGTTCCCGGGGCCGGTGCGGACAGTTCTTACGTGATATGCCGGAATGCGGCGGGGCCGAATAGCGCATTTGTGGCGCTGGGGATGAACGGTAGCGTTCTAATGGCTGATCTGACTTTCAGCCGTCATGGCACGGCTGGAATCCCGGGGGCGCTGCGCATCTTTTCCGCCAGCACAGAATGCGGTCGCATCGGCGCGGATGGCGCGTGGATTCTGGGCCCGTACTTGTGGGTTCCGAACGTAACGGCTCGCCAGCACGTGTACTACACGGGCGGCGGTTCGATGTACGGAACGGCGTATCGTGGACAGGCTCAAACGGATGGCGTGGCCATCCAGTTCCAGGCCTATAACGGCGCTGTGGCCGGCTACATCCAGAGCAACTTCAACCTGTCAGTTACCTACGCCACGACATCCGACTACCGATCTAAGCATTTGCTTGGCCCAGTAGAACCTGCCGTCGCGCTGGAAAACGTGATGAAGCTGCGTCCCGTCCACTTCCGGATGAACGGCGTCGCAGTTGTCATGCTCCCGTTGAACGGCTTTGTGGCCCATGAGTTGCAAGAAGTCATCCCGCAGGCTGTCACCGGCTACAAGGACCAGACCCGCATTGACGATGACGGCAATGTGGTCCCCGTCATGCAGGGCGTGGACTTGAGCAAGGTCGTGCCCACACTCGTCGCGGCGATGCAGGCTCAGCAAGGGATGATTGATGAGCTGACGCGGCAAGTCGGTCAACTCAGAGACGAGTTGGCACGGGTTCTGCAGGAGTAGGAAATGCGGATCTATGCGGATGTGCAAAAACTCGAGGTCGGCGAGCTGGTCGACCTGTACGAGCTAGACGCCAGTGGCATTGGGGGAACCCTGCAGCGGTTCCACGGCTATACGCAGGTCGGACCGATCTGGTGGCAGGGAAATCAGTACGATCCCTGGCCGATCAAGGCCGAGGGATTCGAGCAGGTCGGCGAGGGGCAGCAACCCACGCCGACGCTGTCGGTGGGCAACATCGGCCAGGACGGCGAGGGCAATCCCATTGCAGGCGTG
>Ga0213821_1000344_pt1 | contig 30530 bp, 21 predicted proteins | sample MC6MC0909MG_FD_179894 | JGI IMG/M metagenome (GOLD analysis project Ga0213821, IMG submission 179894) | Enriched soil aggregate microbial communities from Iowa State University, Ames, United States - MC6-MC0909-MG | ecosystem: Environmental > Terrestrial > Soil > Unclassified | place: USA: Iowa...
TCGCCATGCACCAGCACGCAGTCCGGCTTCTCCGCTTCCAGCACGCTATCCACGCGGCTGATCAAACGGGCATACAAGCCGTTCAACGTCTGGTTGGGCACCATGATGTCCAGGTCGTGCTGCGCCTTCAGATTGAAGAGCGCCAGCACCTGATCCAGCATTTCCCGGTGCTGCCCGGTCACGCAGACCACACTCTGGATCTGCGGCTCGTTCTGCAACGCGGTGACCAGCGGGGCCATCTTGATGGCTTCGGGCCGCGTGCCGAATATCGACAGGACTTTCATGGCGGTGTGGCCCCCAGCGCCGGTGGCATTTTCTTGCGGCTATTTTGTCTTGAAAGCATTCGTAATATGTGTCGGATTATTTCGATCTATCCGGCCGTCATTCGCGCCGTGGAGAAGCTCTGGGGCCATCGCACCATAGGGGAGACACGCGCTTCATCCGGAATTCGGGGTCAAATCAGACGCGGCTGTTACAGCTGCCAAGATAAAGCACGAAACAATAAATTTCCGTTATGAACGCCGGGCGATTAAGGTGCCGCTTCGGGCTGGCGGAACTGTCGCATTGCAAAACGGGGCCGTTGTGAGGATAATCACGAGTAATTCTTATTTAGATTTCCGGGCGTCCCAGGATGGCTCGAGGTCCTTCTACCGCCGTGGCCAGCGACGCGCCGTCCTCACAAATCGAATCCCTTTACACCCACCATCACGGATGGCTTCATGGGTGGCTGCGCCGTCGCCTGGGCAATTCGTGTGACGCGGCCGACCTGGCGCACGACGCTTTCGTGCGCCTCATCCAGAAACCGCGCTGCTTCGACAGCGCACCCGAGGCCCGGGCCTATCTGCGCGCCATGGCCAACGGCATGTGCGTGGATCTGTGGCGCCGTCGCCAGATCGAGCAGATGTGGCTGGAAGAGCTGGCCGCGCGGCCCGAGGCGCTGGCCCCGTCGGCCGAGCACCAGGTCATCGTCATCCAGGCACTGCTGGAAATCGACGGCATGCTGCGCAGCATGCCGGTCAAAGCCGCCAACGCATTCGTCATGGCGGTCGCGTGCGAGATGTCGGACAAGGAAGTGGCGCAGGAACTCGGCGTGTCCACCCGGATGGTCCGCAAGTACGTCGCCCAGGCCATGCTGCACTGCCTGATGCTGGAAGCGCGATCCGTGGCCACGGACCCGCCGATCCTCGTGCATCCGGCCGCGCCCGTGGGGACCGGTTCGGCATGACGCACCCGGATTTCCAGTTTCGAGGTGCCGCATGACCTCCTTGCAATCCGCCGCCGAGCCCACGCACCAGGCGCTTGAGCAGGCCGCCGAATGGTTTGCGCTGCTGCGCTCCGGCGAGGCCACGGCCGACGAGCGCCGGCGCTGGCAGACCTGGCTTGAACGCGCGCAGGAAAATCGGACCGCGTGGGGCTACGTCGAGCGCATCAGCAGCCAGTTCCAACCTGTCCAGTCCAGTCCCGGCCGCGATGCCGCCGCCAAGGGCTATTGCGCGGCCAACAGCCGCATGGCGCGGCGGCGTCAGATGCTGTTCGGCCTGGCTGCGCTGGCGGGCACGGGCCTGTCCGGTCTGGCGGCCTGGCGTCTCACGCCCTTGCCCGGCGTCGTGCTGGCCTGGGCGGCCGATCACCGCAGCGCCACCGGCGAGGTTCGCCGCGTCGAACTGGCCGACGGGTCCCTCGTCTGGCTCGGCACCGGCAGCGCCTTCGACGAGGATTACAGCGATGGCCTGCGCCGGCTCCGACTGTTGGCGGGTGAACTGCTGATAGAGACCGCTGCAGATCCCGCGCGCCCGTTTGTCGTCGATACGCCGCAGGGCAGGTTGCGCGCCCTCGGCACGCGATTCACGGTGCGGCTGGACGGCGACGAGACGCTGGTGGCGGTCTACAAGGGCGCTGTGGAGGCGCGCACCGCCATCACGGGCAGCACCCGCGTCGTCCAGACGGGCGAGCAGACGCGCTTCACGGACGCGACGCTGGCCGCCACGCAATCCGCCGACCCCGCGCGCGAAGCCTGGTCGCGCGGCATCCTGGTCACCAACAACACGCCGCTGGCGGACGTCGCCAGCGAACTGCAGCGCTATCGCGGCGGCGTGCTGCGCGTGGCGCCCGAGATCGCCAACCTGCCCGTCATCGGCAGTTATCCGGCCACCGACCCCGATCGGGCGCTGGCCATGCTTGAAGCTGTTCTGCCCATCCGCATCCAGCGGACCTTGCCGTGGTGGGTCAGCATCCAGCCCCGCGGCGGTCCGCTCGGCAGCCGCTGAAGCGATCCTCACCTTTTCCCGCCACCCGCCCGTCCGCGCTTCATCGAAAGTCGCGCGGCATCGCAAAAATTTTCCCCCGCCCGGTTCCGCTTTTGAGGCCCTCATTCGATTCCCCTAATGAGAGCGAATTCAATCGCACGGCTCGTCGATAAACCTCATCGGAACCCAGTTCGTCATGCCCCGTCATTCAGTCCTTGCCGCTAAACGGCCGCCCCATTCATTCCGCCGCCTCGCGGGCAGTTCCCGCCTGACCTGCTCGGCGCGTCTCGTGCAATTGGCGATCGCGGGCGGCGTGGCGGTTCTGGCGGTCAATGCGCCGGACGCCGCCGCGCAGTCCGCGGCCGCTCAACAACCCGCCGCGACCGCGACGCGGCATTACGACATCCCCGCCGGCCCCTTGAGCACGGTGCTCGCGCGCTTTGCCAGCGAATCGGGCGTGCTGGTCGCCGGCGCCGGTGAACTGGCGCAGGGCAAGCAGAGCCCGGGCGTGTCGGGCGACCTGGACCCGCGCGCCGCGTTGAATGCCTTGCTGGCAGGCACCGGCCTGGCCGCGACACCGGCAGAGGGCGGCAGCTATGTGCTGCACCGCGCGGCGCCTGCGGGCGTCGCCACGCTGGCGCCCGTCACGGTGCAAGCCGACGGGTTCGGCGTCACGGAGGGGTCGCACAGCTACGCCATGACCGGCCCCTTGTCCTTCGCCACCGGGCTGCCGCTCACGCAGCGCGAGACGCCGCAGACCATCAGCGTCATGACGCGCCAGCGCATCGAGGACGAGGGCGTCGACAGCATCGAGGCGCTGCTGGACCGCACGCCGGGCATCTCGGTGCAGAACATCGGCGCCAGCCGGTTCTCGGTGCTTTCGCGCGGCTACAACATTGACAACTACCAGTTCGATGGCGTCCTCACCGCGACCGACATCGTGTCGCAGAACATCCCGCAGAGCCAGACAGACCTGGCCATCTACGACCGGGTCGAAGTCCTGCGCGGCGCGACGGGCCTGATGACAGGGGCGGGCGATCCCTCGGGCACCGTCAACCTCATCCGCAAGAAACCGACGCGAGAGTTCCAGGGCTACGCGAGCCTGGGCGCAGGCACCTGGGGCCGCGGCCGTGGCGAACTGGATGTGGGCGGTCCCATCAACGACGCCGGCACCTTGCGCGGCCGCTTCGTCGCCGCCCACGAACAGGGCAACACCTACATCGACCACTACAAGGAAAACAAGTCGGTTTTCTACGGCGTGCTGGAGGCCGATATCACGCCCAACACGCTCCTGACCGCAGGCCTGGACTACCAGAAGAACGATCCGCGCGGGCAGTCGTCGACGGGCCTGCCGCTCTTCTACACCGACGGGCAGCAGACCGACTTCAAGGCGTCCGACAACGCGGGCGCGCGCTGGAACACCAATGAAATCCAGGTCTACAACGCCTTCCTGAATCTCGAGCACAAGTTTGCCAACGACTGGAAGCTCAAGTTCTCGGGCAATTACCTTTATGGCGAGCGCGAGTTCTCATCCGCGAACGCAAGCTGGGGCTTCGTCGAACGCAACACGGGCGACGGCGTGCAGTTCTACGGCGGTCTCGGCAGCGCCCGCCAGCGCCAGTCCGGCTTCGACGTGCAAGCGGCCGGACCGTTCGAACTCTGGGGCAGACGGCACGAGTTCGTCGTGGGCATGAACTGGGCGGAATTCAAGAACTACCACGAGCCCATGTCCGGCGCCGGCATCGAAGGCCGCGCGGTCAATGTCTACGACTGGGACAACGAAACCGCGGAGCCTACCGTGACCGGCCAGAAGCTCATGGACTATGACGGCTGGCAAAAGCAGCAGGGCGTCTATTCCGCGCTGCGCCTGAAACCCACGGACGACCTCGCCGTCATCGTGGGCGCGCGCGTCAGCAACTATCGCTACAAGCTCTCGCAGATCTACATGTCGCCCGCGCTGGCGCGGAACAACAAGATCACCGAAATGAGCGAGAGCGGCGTCGTCACGCCCTACGCCGGCGTCGTCTACGACCTGAACGACCAGCATTCCGTCTACGCCAGCTACACCAGCATCTTCAAGCCGCAAAGCGCCCGCGACCGCAACGGCAACGTGCTGGACCCGCGCACCGGCGACAACTACGAAATCGGCTTGAAGAGCGACTACTTCGGCGGCCGCCTGAGCAGCGCCATCGCGCTCTATCAGATCCGCCAGGACAACCTCGCCGAAGTGGACCAAGGGCAGTTCGTGCCCGGCACCGTGCGGGAAGCGGCCTACCGCGCCGTCAGCGGCGCCAAGACGTCGGGCCTGGATGTCGAACTCAACGGCGAGCTGGCTCCCGGCTGGCAAGCCGCGCTGAGCTACAGCTACAGCATCACCAAGGACGGCGAGGGCGCGACCATCCGCACCATCTTCCCGCGCCACATGGCCAAGCTGTGGACCACCTACCGCCTGCCCGGCGACTGGCATCGCCTGACCGTGGGCGGCGGCGTCAACTGGCAAAGCCGCATCTACTACAGCGCCACCACCTGGTCCCTGCCGGGCGTGACGCTCAAGGGCGAACAGCCGGCCTACGCCGTCGCCAACCTGATGGCGCGCTACGACTTCAACCGCCAGCTCTCGGCCACGCTGAACCTGAACAATGTGTTCGACAAGAAGTATTTGCAGGGCCTGGACACGACTTTCTACACCGGCATCTACGCGCCGACGCGCCACGCCATGCTGACGTTGAAGTACCAGTTCTGAAGCGCGGGCGGGGCAGGCTGACGCGGGCGGCTTAATGGGGCAGGCTGACGTGGGCAGCCCAATGCGAGTAAGGTACGGGGAAGGCCTTATCGCCCGGCACGCCGGCCTGTGCCGCCAGCTGGAACCTGAACACCATGAAGACTCGTCACGCAGCGCTGCGGCTGCTCATCGCAGGGGCGGCCATCGCGTCACTCGCCGCCTGCGCAGATACCCCGCAGCAACCGCGAAACAACGTGGACTACCGCAGCCGGCCGTTGGATTCGCCGGCAGGGTCGAACTCCTCCGCGAACCCCTCCGGTCAGCGTCTGACCATCCAGTCCGGCGAAGGCGAGCGGCTGAATCTTCCGTGGTTCATCGAGGACGCGCAGGACTGGGTCAACCGGCAGTGACGCGGTGACACCAGACCAGCCGCTGCGCTGCGCACGGACAAACAAAAATCCTCAAGGATTCACCTCCTTGAGGATTTTTTCTTTTGGCTGAGGCTGCGCAATATTTAATTGCGTCGGGCCAGAACTGGCTCGGGCGGGTCACTAATGGCCAGATCTTTTTTCTTTCCTTTTCAACGGCTTAATGCGACTGCGAGCCGTTGTTGGCCCGATCGGTGCCTCAAAAAACCAATTTGCGTGATTCTTAAAACATCGGCCCGGTTCACGTCACTGATGGCCAATCGCAATCCGCTGATAAATAACCAGAAATTAATGGCGGGGAAATTCTGGCACGAAGCTTGCATATTGCCTTTCGTTCACCGTCAGTTCCCTCAACGTTGATGCCGGGCAACTCGTCCGGGTCCCACGGATCTTGCCATGCCCCTCCCAGCTGATTTGCGCTTTACGTTTGAACTTCCCGGCAGCGATGCGTCAGGGCTGACATGAATCGCATCAGACGGCTGGCGATCACATTACTTGCGCTGCTTGGCTTGGCCGGTTGCGACGTCGTGCAACCCAAGGAGGACATGGTGCCTACGTCCCTGACAGGCATTGACCACCTGGCAGAACATCTAAGTGTCCAAAATTTCTGGGTCAATGGAAGCAGTGGCCACCAAGCGGGTTCGGGAGGCAGCATTGTTTGCTGCGCGAATCTGCCTCGGAAATGGCGCCCTGACCTGAAAGTGCTGGTGAGCTGGAACGTGACCAATTGGCGTGACTGCGGCGGCGAACGCCGCGAACGCTGGGTGCCTGTCGAGCGTTATGAGCAGGTTGGAAGTCTGTTCATCCACTTCCTGTCGGACGGAAGCGTCCGCGCCATTTCGTCCAACATCAGCCCTGGGTATGGGAATGATGAGTACCTTGGTCCTCAAGACCCCATTCCCAGAAAGAACCCCTGGCATGCCTACGGTGACTATGGCGAACGGTGTCCATCCCGCGGCGGCCCCGTTGTCCTGGAGGAGGCATATTGATATGAACCGCGCCACACGGTTGACGATGAGTTTGTTGTTGCTGCTGGGCTTGGCAGGTTGCGACGCTGTCCGGCCAAAAGAAGACATGGTGCCGACATCTCTGTCGGGAATCGACCACCTGCCAGACCACCTAAGCGTTCAAGACTTCTGGGTCAATGGCGCCAGCGGCCATCAGGCCGGTACGGGAGGCCGCATTGTTTGTTGTGGGAAGCTGCCCCGGAAATGGCGGCCTGATCTGACCGTGCTGGTGAGTTGGGGCGTGACCAACTGGCGCGACTGCACCTGGGAAAGCCATGAGCGCCGGGTGCCGGTGGAGCGTTACGAGCAGGTGGGAAGTCTCTTCATCCACTTCCTGTCCGACGGAAGCGTTCGTGCCATCTCTTCGAACATCAGCCCCGGATATGGGAACAAAGATTACCCCGGTCCCCATGACCCGATAGCCAGCATCAGGCCATCCAAAATTTACGGCGCGTGGTCACCCCGCTGTCCTGTGGGCGCTGAACCCACACTGATCGAATCCCTGGACGAGTAGGCGCGTCCTCCAAGAATGACTGGGAACAACAAGGAATCTGGATGAACGAAGTTTTTAGAACGCATCCGCTCGGCCAAACCCCCGGGATCGAGCCGATATTTCCGCAATGCATTCCCGCATCGGAAAAGTGTGAGGTGAACCTGCAAATCGGCATCTTCTTTGACGGCACAGGCAATAACCAGGATTGGGATGATGCGGACGGCTGTGAGCCAGGCCTCGGGGCGGGGATGACCCAAAGGGCGGCGCGCAAGGACAGTAACGTAGCCAGGCTGTTCCGGGCATATCCTGATATCGGTCATGAGGGCAAGTATCCGCTCTATGTTCCCGGTGTGGGCACGCCATTTCCGGAGATTGGCGAGAACGTCTACGCCTCGTTCGGCGCTGCAATGGGGCGCGGGGGCGACGGGCGCATCAACTATGCGCTGCTTGGCGTGCTGAACATAATTCATCGCTCGATCACCGGCGGGCGCGTTCGATATGTGCCCGAAGTCATTCTGGCCCTGTGCCGCAACGGCAAACGCGGATACAGCCGAAAGCACGCTATCCATCACCCGCTGAAAAAGGATCAGGACGGCCAGGCGCTGGATGCGGTGGGCATGCGTACAGAAGGTGGTTTGCTCTGCGAAAGCAACGGAGACCGCTCTCATGCGGAAACCTTTTTTAAGCGCAAGACCCAAGTACTGGCGGCCAAGATAGCCACTACCAGCAAACCGACGTTGGTGGATATCTCCCTGGATGTATTTGGGTTTTCCCGTGGAGCCTCCCAAGCGCGGGTATTCTGCAACTGGCTGCTTGCGATGATGGAAGGCGGCCGTTTGTGTGGCGTGCCCACGCGCATTCGCTTTCTCGGGCTGTTTGACACGGTGGCATCGGTCGGCCTGCCGAATAGCGCCGGCGGTGACGGACACTTCGCCTGGGCCTCGGCCACCGCATTGCGCGTCCCCAGCCATGTGCAATGCGTGCACTACACCGCGATGCACGAGAATCGCGCTTCGTTCCCGCTGGAAAGTTTGCGCGGCCCCGATGGGGTCCTTGCGAGAAAGCACAAGCAGTACGCGCTGCCCGGCATGCATTCCGATGTGGGCGGCGGCTATCTGCCAGGTAGTCAGGGCCGCGGACCGAGCGGGCAGCACGATGATATGTTGTCGCAGATACCCTTGATGCTGATGTACGAAGCGGCGAGGGAGGCGCAAGTTCCACTGGACCGTACCGATACTGTGTCGTTAGTCATATCGTGGCGAGAATTCAAACATAAACTGGCCGTTTGTCAGTGGCTCACCGTAGGGCACACGGCGAAGCGCGCTGGTGCTGAAAAAGCATAAGTCGGCCCACTGGCACGGAATTACGCGTAAGTTGGCCAAACTGCGCGCCATGAAATTTCCCTATGAAATACGCAGGGTTTTCGAAGGCGTCCCATCGCCGCCATCCTTGTATGCGCTGTTCGGCCAATACGAGATACGGGGTGCACCAGGGATGGCTGCGCCAGGTACCCCGGAAGGAGAGCGGCGGCGAGTAGCGAGCGATTTACGGCCGCCCCAGCCGATGAAAAGCCCATCTTTTCACTCTTGCGCCGAGTTGTCGCCATCGACGGTGCCATTTACCTCACTACGCTGCGCCATAGGCACGTATCGTTCGAGAGGCGTTTTCCACCCAAGGAAGAAATCCAAGGGGTTGTGTGTGCCGACGAATTCACGAGCGAGTTCCAGCCGGAGAAGTACCGCCTGATGATCGTTCCCAGGGAGGGTAGCTGCACGATCCTGAATACCCTGAAAGAACCGCTCCAGACTGAAGGCCTTTGCCCAGGCCTGAATGACTTGCTCAAGTTCGTCGCGGCTATCTTTGATAGATTGAGCTTCACGACGTTGGTCTTCCTCTTGCCGGCGGCGCTTTTCTGCCGCGAGCCATTCCTGCTCCCGGATTTCCGCCTGCCGTTTCGCTTCCGCCAACTTCTCCGTGACGGTTGCGATCGAGCTCTTGAGAGTTTTGATGATTCGGGGGATATCGGACGTTAGGCTGTGCGTCTTGGTTTCCTGGAATATCGTGGACCACGAGACGTTCCACTTCGGAGAATAGACGACTAGCCTCAGTCGGCCGGACGGCAGGTCATGGGTGCTCGTCCAAGTATGGTCTACGTGGCGTCTGGATGCTTTGGACGCTACATACTCTGATTCGCGGACGTACTGACCGTTGACGTACCGCACGGCGACAGACTCGGTCATTTCCACAATGGAAAGCCCAAAGGGGATTGCGTCGATGTAGACGACTGTAGGGCGTTGGGGAGACCACAGGCGACTGTAACCATAAGGAACGCGTTTGTGGTTCTTCCGTGGTGGTTCTTCCTTTTCGTCGACGGATTCGCGGCGAAGCTTCGCATCAGGAGGCGCGATGACCACTCGATAGCCTGCCGATTCCAATGCGTTAAACAAGTCGTTTGCGAAGGCGAGAGCCTTGTCGAGCCCAGTGTTGGACGCGGTGACGTCGACCAGCAACTTCTTATGCGGCTTGAGATGTTCGCTTTCTTTCACTTCGCGACCGGCGAGAAAAAGCTCCTTCGCGCCAAGGATCAAGCTGTGGGTGCCAGTGACGCGGCGGATGGGACGCGAAGCGCGGGCTCGAGGTTCGGTTGCCGGATGAGGCTTTGGCACGGGCGGCGTTGGAAGTCCATCTTTGCGCGACCACGCCATCTGATCACCTGGCCGGGGTTCAGGAAGTGAAGGCACCTTTGCTGCTTTGCCGACCGCCAGCTTCGCCCAGTAACCGCGTTCTGGACGAGGGACGCGTAGCTCAGTGCATATACGTGCCAAATAACTGCTCGAAACCTGAAACTTGTCGGCCACCTTGGTCATTGGGATTGACCAGACCAGATCATAGAGTTCTTCCCGGGTAACCACGCCAGTTCCACCGTCATCATTCCTAATCCAGTGAGGCCGGGAGTCGGCTCCATGGCCTGATCCCGTGATCAGCGGGCAGTGGCATCGCAATCACGTAATTGCTGCATCGGCGCCCGCGGCTGACACCGTTCACACATTGCCAATTTCACACTCGACACGCCACTGGTCATATCGCCCTGTGAGGTTTCACCCACCATATTGTAGTGATTGGGCACGCTGCTGGAGTTCATCAGGGGCTACTGGCTTAACCGTACTCGCAGCTTTTCAAGCACTGCCACAAGTTCGGTATCAGAAGCTTCATATGGATGAGAAAAGCTCTCAATGCAAATCCATTGAGCGTGCTGCCCAGGGTGTACGTACGCCTCAAAGTCGTCGACAAGCAGGCACTTCTCAACAGCAGCATTGTGGATCAGCGCCAGATCTTTGGTGGCGCCCGTCCACGACACGTACTCAAGTTGGGCAAACCAAGCTGGGGCGGCACGCTCCTGTATGAGCACGCTAGCGATTGCGCGAAATCGTGTCTCGTTTACCGTGGTGAACATTACGATGCGAGGGAACAGCTCTCGGCAACCCTCAAGAAAGTTGAAAAGCCCGGGACGCGGAATTTGGCTCACCGCGTTCGAGATGAGCGTGCCTTCCAAATCGAGCGCTAATACGGAAAGGCGTGGCATGGGCAGGATAGTCCAGGACGAAAGACGTTAAGGCAGTTGTAGAGGCGGGCGGAGCAGGCTATCGAATCACAGAGGCCGTCGCGAAAAGAGGGGCGATGTAGATCGGCGGTGGAGAGACGGCGTCAGCGACTCCAGCGTGATCCATGTGCCGACGTTGTCTTTTTCGGTTCAGGGGTCGAACGTACAGAATCGCTAGCGGCATGGCGGCGTAGGCGATCCACATAAGATAGGCCGTCTTGCCGGCTGTCTGACCTCAATCATTAGAATCATGAACTTACTGAAGCTCTGCCTGGATGACAGCGAGAGCCTCTCGCATTTGATCGGTCGCGGTCAATAGTCTCGATACGGCGCTCCAATACTCGGCCCCTAAGTCGCCATCCTGTTTGGCCAACTCGTTGATCACTCGCTTCGCGAGCGTCAGGTCCACGTACTCGAGGGCTGAAAAGGTTTCAACACCTTGTTGAGCCGCCCTGCGCTCGATCAGCCAAGATCTAAGGGCGGCCTCCGCGATCGTGCCCCCGGATGCGTGGTGTCCACCGATGTTGCCGGCGTATCCCTCTGGTGTTTGGACGACGTCAGCCTTGTTAACGCTAACGATCTCGGCTCCAAGTTCTTCAATTACCGCTGCGACGTCGCGAAGTTGGACCACCTCGGGTCCTTCACTGATCACATGTACCGTGCCATTCTCTGGGTCCACATAGGCGAGAGCTTTGTCTCCAAGGCTGAGAGCATGAACCTGTCTGGCTTCCAAAACCGCGCAAAGCAAGGACGCTCCGCGTAGCCGGCTTGGCCACTGAGTCGGCCGCGCGACGAGACCATCTGCTACGAGTCGATTGCCGCCCTGCCGAGTCGGCATCTCTGTCAGCCCGGCTAAGGCTTTCCGGATACTGGCTAACAATGTTGAAGACTCACGCACACGAAGCCTCATGGATCCGTTAATCGGTCTTGTCTGAGTGTAAATGCGAGAGGGGTAAGTCGCGAAATGCGATTTACCCTCAGTGTCAATGCCTTCGATTTTCGTATGCAGAGCGATGGCCTCGTCATCAGGTAGCATCCCTTCGCCTCGATCCGCAGCGCGCGGCCGTCGGGGCGATTGAGACGTTGGTAGCCGGTCGCTGGGCCGACGTCCAGTCGCTCACCGAGCGTCTCGATGCGGCGCGAGCTTTGTCCCGGCGTCGCCGCGGAAGTTGGAGCCGGTCATGGCAGCGATGAGCGTCTTACCCCGCGCGAAGAACTGCCCGAGCTGCAAGCCGAGCTTGTCGCACGGGCGCGCACATATGCGGTGAAAAGGTTTTCCCCGGTTGCAGCTTCGACTCTACTAGGGCCACCTTCGGGCTGTCTGGAAGCGACGCTAGTAGGGTCATCATCTCCGCAGCGCTGAAGCAAGTACGCTTCTCGGGTAATGCAAAACTACTGCGCCCTATTAAAGGAGACTCGCGGATAGAAATGCGTTGACCCTAGTTGAGTCGATGCTGGAAGCCAAACGCGTTGCATGTAACGGTACCTCAGCGCAAAATTACACCTAACGCGACCACGAGGTTGTTCATGAAGATATCGATCGTCAACGCCCGAGTGCAAAAGCACAGAGACGCCCGACGCATGGCAGGGTTGCGCCCCGTGCAAATTTGGGTGCCTGACACCCGGCGACCGGGGTTTGCCGAGCAATGCCGGCGCCAAAGCCTTGCTATAGCCTCGTCTGACAAGGCCGACGAGCAGTTGGAGCGCCTGATGGATGACGCGGCTGCCGACGCCAATGGTTGGACCGGATGAGAGTATTTGCGGAACGCAGTTACTGTTGCAGGGCAGGATGATTGGGGCGAACCCCGGTCAACGCTTCTGATCCCGGTCGACCTGCTCAGCGAACACCCTAGCGTAACTGGATTCCTGGTGGCGGCGGTACGCAGCCATTCGGCGGAGCATGGGGCCATAAAGAGATACCTATGACGCCAACGCGCTCGTTATCTTCGTTTATGCGAAATTTGTATAAACCGGAATATCCTAAATTCTCATTTCTAGGGTTTCAACTTGTCATTTAAGATAATGATTGCCTCCGGATTTCCAAGCTGCACGTAGTGCATAATATCCAAAATAGATGCCCATTTTCGGATCAGTACATACACTGCCTCGGTGGATCTGCCTGTTTTTTCTGTCAGTCTTGCTATGAAACGTTCGAACCAATCCGCTTGACCGCTGTTTATTTCAATATTGGATTGGAACTGAATCTCTTCGAACGCTGCTACGCCTAGGCCTATTCGAGCATTCTTTTCTAGCGAGAGAAGTATTTCAGTGACGTATTGCATACGCTGCAAGCCTGTGACAATGGTCCGCCACGTGACCGCATTATTTATGTCAGATGCAGCGACAAGAGGTATAAACCCACCCACGCGAAGTAAAAGTCGGCGAACGAACGTGGCAGCATAAAGAGCGTTAATTGGCAGCACCGTACCCAGCACTGTAATTGCGCCGAGCATTAACATGGTGTTGGCGACGGTGGCGTGATTGGTGTCTAAAGAATGAGTGTCACACGCGCTTAATACAACAATGGGTGGTGATTTTGTCAGTTTGTCTTTCAGATCCCAAATGACTACTGGCTTTCCTCCGATAATCAGCTGACCAATACCAGTGATCGGATCGCTTATGCCGTGGCCGTCAAAGATCAGAATCGCGCCATCAAACTCGTTCCACGACTTGATAAACTCTTCAGGGGTTGAGACGTCAACTACCTGGATATTGACGGTCATAGGCGGATCGTGCGGTGGCTTAGTTTCGAGAGTCCGGACTAAAACATCGCGAATTGGGTCGTTATCTGTGTACGAACGAATGACTAGGACGTTCGCAAATGATGACGCAAACAGATGCTGCGTTTGATATTTTGATATCTGACTGAAACTTAGATTCCCGGGGGTTACGGGAGCCCTACTTGTTTCGAAGGCCATCATCAATGGCAACTTTCCGACGGGTAGCCATTCCAACGGCAGATCAGCAACAAGCTTTACGCCTTCAGACAGGTCGGTTGGACGTTCACAAATTAGCTTAAGGTATGAAGCCCTGATGGATTTTTTCATCGTGGCTAACATTTCAGCGGCTGCTTTGTTTAATTTATGCACACGATGAGGATTGTCGCCGCGTGAGATGCAGGCGATTCTTGCGAGCAATGGTCGAATTCTATTCAGGCTTGGCTCAAGCCGCAACACCGGTGCCAACGTTCTTGAAGCAAAAAGCGCAAGACTTGTGACAAACGTCTGCAATTCTATTTGATTTAGCCGTATAAGAGATTGGCCCAAGGGGGTGGACAAGGCTCTCGCCGACTTCTTGTCAACTTCGAGGAAATAGTTGGCTTGTCGAATAAACGCAAGCGCCAGCCGATGAACTTCCGGTTCGTTGAGTCTCGCGGGATTTTTTTTGGAGAATGTATTTTCGTAAAGGCTGCTTATCAGAGACGGGACGGCTAAACAAAGCTTGTGGCGGTAACGTATGAATTCTCCTTGGGATCCTAGCCAATCTCGATGTCTGCTAATCTCATCAATTGAGTTGAGAATTGCTTTTTCGTAATCCATTTTTCCCTTACTAAACGGGTGTTCCACTTCCCCAAGTATTGCTCCCAGAGTAGTTGTGGAAAACTCGTTCATCGCCGTGACGCCGTGCATCAGAGCCGGATGTAAAAGCGGGCGGAGAGGCTCAATCTTCGTGTCCTTTGCCACCTGTTTAAAGACTTCAATGTATCCTCGATGAGTTGATGTCGTACTGGTGGCAACCACTTCGCCTAAAGCTTCGGAGAATTTTGCCCAAGCGAGGCCTTCTGGCTCTAGCATGCCTTGACTTTTATCAGTGGACAGGTGCAACCATCCACCCGATGTTTTTTTGAGAATCGAGGCAATCGCAGGGGCAGTGGTTTTGTCGGACAACACGCAGCGAAACGGCATGTCGCCAAGGAGGGGAATTGCTTTCTCGAAAGCATCCAGATATATAGGTACGATAGCGTGTTCAATAGCACCCATACAACGTAGTTTGGCGATCATCGACCAATCTAGGTTCAGTTCACGGACATCAGCCGGGAGCCGAGCGGCATGCAGGTGAAGATCGCCGCTGTGCATGAGATTATTGCTGTATAAACGCAGCGGGCTTGCATCTTCCAGTTCCTCTCTCAGAAACGGAACAAAGTACTGAACTCGGAATCGAGGGTCCAGAAGGTATCGGATGCCATCTGCTCTCGCGCTTGGAAGAAACCGTTGGTCCGCAGTAGTGTCGTCGCTCATCTTGTGGATGCCGGTTAGAGGGAAGCCGCTATTTAATGAGTGGACGCTGCCTCAGTGGCAGAGCGGCCAATTCGGTTAATAATACAGTCCCGGAACTGCCGAACATTCTTAAAAACAGTCCGCAGTTCAGAAGAATTGATATTGATTAAACCGCGCTCGACGCTTCAAGACTTTCACCTGACAACGACAGGAACTTATTTTGCTTGTCTATCAGTTGTGTCCGTCGCCATGCTATGTAAGCTGGCCCCGCCTTAATCGGCTTCAAGTCCCATCTCGTTCCTGCGACGCGGAGGCCGCTAGAGCCGAAACCGGCAAGAAGGAGAGCATAGGTCCACCAATCACTGTCCGATTTAAAATGCATTGTAAGGACACCTGCAAACGCTATCAGTATTTGCAGCGTCCAAATTGTGATTGAGCCGATTTTCGCTTCGCGTTGCGCTTTGCGATCCGCGTCCCAGTAGATGGTCTCACGCATCTTGCCAATTCGATCTCTTTCTGCCGCAAGCTGTTGTTGAAGTTCTGAATTTCTATCTTCCATTGACCGAATTATCGCAGCGTCTTCTTGACGAATTTCTTCGGTAACGCGCTCCACTGTCCTTGTAATCGACTCCTTCGTCAATGATTCTTCCGATCCTAAAGTGAGTTTCATTAACTCATCTTGGACATGCCTGCTACTACGGAGGAGTTGATGATCTCGAGGAGAAATTTCACCAGTTGCTTGAAGTTTATCGGCTTCTTCAAGTACCTTGGTCCAGAAGCTTGACGTCGGCTGAATCGCTGCATATGCCAAGGCGAGGACTTCTTTCTGCGGCAACTGTGACGCACCGTGAGGAGCCTTCAGCCAGGCGGTGTTAGCCAAGCTGAAATCCGTAATCACGGTTGAAACCTCGCGAGACTGCTCGTGTATCTTTCCGTATTCGAAAGCTGCTCTAGAAAATGACACGTTGCTAGTTACAAAAACTGCTTTACTCTTTTCGATGGATTGTGGTGTCAGCCCTTTTCGAAGAACATAGATTGATCGGACAGACTTGATATCGTTATCTCGAGCTCTAGGATTATGGTAGTTAATTTCATCATCAAGGACCGCAGCAAATGTCGCTTCGCTGATCTCAAAGCGATGGGTCTGCTGATCATAACGTGGTGACGGCACGCAAGAAATTCCAAACGCCTCTAACGTGGCCTCAGAATTTTCAGCGATGAGGATTAAATCGCTTTTTGTTCGCTTCAGTCTTATCGCAGCGGCAACTATCGATCCGCGACCTTTAGGACTATCCACAAAGTCTGCGGAGATTCTTATCGCGGTTACCAGTTCGTCATGGGTATGCGAAAAATAATGAATTTTTCCTTTCAGTCGATGAACCAATCGAATTAACTCTTCGACCGCCTGTTGTTCCTCATCACCTTCCAGCCCTAGGAGCCGGATTAAAATCGGAGTATCAAGATAAAAAACGACATTGTCGTAGGTGTTGCTTACTTGCTTTAGATCGGGGCAAAGGAGGGCGTTAGCCAACATATGGCCTTCGACAAATCGCATAAACGACTCAAATAGCTGTGGTTTGTCGTTCATTTGGTGCACAAATTGTCCAACCAGCACTATTTGCCAATCCTCCTCCTGTCCAAATTTCGGCAGAGCCGTACCCCGCAAAAAGGATTTGAGACACGGAATAGAAAACTGAGACAGAAACGCGACGATCGAATCTGTTGCTTCTGAGACGGAAATATGACGATTTGCCGTTTCTTCGGCGAACTTTGTGAGTTCAGCGGTTACGAAATCAAGGTGGCGCACGGAGGCGGCCTTATCCGCCTCAAAATTTACCTCAGGCAGATTGTCGATCTTAAAAATTCCGTTTTCTCTAACAAGATGTTTGTCTTTAGCCAGCCGCTGAAGGATGATATTTACTGTTCGATGTGGAATTTCAAGGCCGCAAATATCTCTTAAGCCTGCGGCAACAGTCGCGTCTCTTATCGATTCAGGATTTATAGTGCGTAAAACATGAATCACATACGGGCGCAAGTATTCAAGATAATCTTTCCCATTATCAATGTTCACCTTTAGCATCGCCAAGCTAGCAAGTGTGGTCGCGCTATCCATGGAAACCCCTTTACTCCAAGAATTTTCTTTTCTCATTCTCTGTTAATCTAATTCTTTAATGCCTGCCTCTAGGCGGCGGAATACGGAAAGATGCGGAGCGAGAATAGCACTCGTGAGACATAAGTGCTACCAAGTACCAAGCAAGAACGTAGAGCGGCTTTTCCTCGCTCGCTTAGTCACACCGTGCCCTTCTTTAAGTGGAGTCTTCGGAAGGGGATTGCTGGGACTGGCATGACCATCGCGCGGGTCATGCTAGGTGATTTCTATGCCCTGTTGGCACCGAGGTCGGGAGCGGCCTTTCGCGGACAACGGCTGGCGCCCCTTCACGGCCTTCCCATAATCCGCTCGCAGCGCAAAGCCGCTCCGTCGATCAAGAACTGCGCAATACCTCAAGCCGCCCATTCTTCGCCCAATCTTTCAGCCTGCATCAAAATCAGTTCAACGGCGGAGTCCGCCATGTCAGGTGGGTACTTATACTTGCGCAAGATCCGTTTGACCATCAGGCGCAGACTTGCCCGCACGCTTTCGCGTTTGGACCAGTCAACCGTGATGTTCCTGCGCAGGTTCTCTGTCAGTTCGTGCGCGATCTTCTTTAGCGTCTCGTCGGTCAACTCGCGCACAGCAGATTCGTTGTTGGCCAGAGCGTCATAGAAGCGGATCTCGTCGTCAGTTAGCCCCAGCTCTTCGCCGCGCTTTGCCGCTTCACGGAACTTCTTGGCCATGTCGACCAGTTCCTCCATGACCTGAGCCGTTTCGATGCTGCGGTTCTGGTAGCGCGTGATTACATTGCCGAGCATCTCGGAGAACTTGTTTTGCTGCACCAGGTTGCTGGCGAACTTGCTCTTGATTTCTCCTTCCAGCAGGCGTTCCAGCAGCTCGACGGCCAGGTTGCGTTCGGGCAGGTTGCGAACCTGGGCCAGAAACTCGTCATCCAAGAGGCCGATGTTGGGTTTCTCCAGACCCACAGCGTCGAAGATGTCGACCACGCTTTCGCTGACCACAGCCTGATTGATGATCTGACGGATGGCCGCTTCGCGCTGCTCGTCGGTTTTCTTCTGCGTGCTGATGTCACGCTTGGTCAGTATGACCTTGACGGCCTGCATGAACGCGACTTCGTCGCGTAGCGCCTTCGCCTCATCCAGCGTGCAGCACAGGGAGAAAGCTTTGCTCAGGGCCAGCGTGTTGTCGGCGAATCGCTTCTTGCCGTCCGGCTTGGCGTCCTTGTCGCCCGCCGGCGGTCGTAGCGACAGAATGTGGTTCGCGGCGCCCGCCAAGATATTGTGGCCGCCAGTCTTGAAGCGCGAGTAGTCGAAGCCATGCATCATGCCGCGCAGGACGTCGAGCTTCTCCTGCAACACGGCGAAGGCTTCGTGAGCATCGACCGTGGGTTGACCGCGCCCCTTGCTGGCGGTGTACTCCTTCATCGCGGCCTTGAGCTCATTCCCAATGCCGATGTAGTCGACCACCAGGCCGCCCTGTTTGTCTCGGAAGACACGGTTCACGCGGGCAATGGCCTGCATGAGGTTGTGACCCTTCATGGGCTTGTCGATGTACATGGTGTGGACGCACGGCGCGTCAAAGCCTGTCAGCCACATGTCGCGCACGATAACCAGCCGCAATGGGTCCTTTGGGTCTTTAAAGCGCTTCTCTAGCCGTTTCTTGACCTGGCCGCTGTAGATGTGCGGGCGCAGCAAGGCTTTGTCGCTCGCGCTGCCCGTCATGATGACCTTGATAGCGCCTTTTTCCGGATCTTCGTCGTGCCAGTCGGGACGCAGCTTGATGATCTCGTTATAGAGGTGCACGCAGATGTCACGGCTCATCGCGACCACCATGGCTTTGCCATCCTGCGCTTTGTTGCGCTCTTCGAAATGCTCGACGAGGTCGGCTGCCACGCTGGCAATGCGCGGCTCGGCGCCCACGACTTTTTCCAGGGCTGCCCATCTCGATTTCAGGCGAGCCTGAGTCTGCTCTTCTTCGTCTTCGGCGAGTTCGTCGACCTCTTCATCCAGCGACTCCAGATCGGCTTCCTTGAGCTTGAGCTTGGCTAGGCGCGACTCGTAGTAAATGGCCACGGTGGCACCATCCTCTTTCGCCTGCTGCATGTCGTAGACGTGGATGTAATCACCAAACACGGCGCGTGTATCGCGATCGGTGCTGCTGACAGGGGTGCCCGTAAAGGCCACAAAGGTGGCGTTGGGCAGAGCATCCCGCAAGTGCTGCGCATAGCCCGCCTGATACGTGACGGTGGGTTCTGCAACAGCCAACTCCGTAGTCAGGTAAACATCCCGATCATCGTTCGCAGCCAATTGACCATATTCGTTGGTGCTGAAGGACTTGTTTTTGCGAGTCTTGAGCTTGGCTTCGAAACCGTACTGCGTGCGGTGGGCCTCGTCAGCAATCACAACGATATTGCCGCGGTCCGACAAGACCGGGAACGTGTCCTCATCTTCTCCAGGCATGAACTTCTGGATGGTAGCGAAGACGATGCCGCCTGACGGACGATTGGTCAGCAACCGACGTAGGTCCTGACGGGTTTCGGCCTTTACGGGCTGTTCCCGCAGGAGGTCTTGCGACAGGCTGAATACGCCAAACAGCTGGCCGTCCAAGTCATTGCGGTCGGTGATGACTACAACCGTGGGGTTCTGCATGGCCGGCTCCTGCATCACGCGGGCGGCAAAGCAGGTCATGGTGATGCTCTTGCCGCTTCCCTGCGTGTGCCAAACCACGCCGCCTTTGCCGCGTTGGCTTGCGCCGGTCTGTAGCTGTGATGCCTCAACCACGTGCTGGATGGCCAGCCGCACTGCGTGATACTGGTGGTAGCCGGCAATCTTTTTGATGAGGGCGCCATCGTCTTCAAAGAGCACGAAGTAGCGCAGATAGTCCAGCAGGTAAGCGGGCGCGAGCAGACCGCGCACGAGCGTCTCGAGCTCGTTGAACTGCCCCAAGGGGTCAAGTTCTACGCCATCAATCGTGCGCCATTGCATGAAGCGCTCGGCGTTGGCGGACAGCGACCCATAGCGGGCTTCGCTACCGTCGGATACGACCAGAATCTCGTTGTACTCGAAGACGTCTGGAATCTGTGCTTTGTATGTCTGAATCTGGTCGTAGGCCTTCCAGATGTCGGCATTCTCATTGACCGTGTTCTTGAGCTCAATCAGCACCAGCGGCAAACCGTTAATGAACAGGATGATGTCCGGACGTCGCGTATGGTGCGGGCCCTTGATGGTGAACTGGCTGACCGCGCAGAATTCATTGTTTTGCGGGTTCGCCCAATCTACCAGCCTCACGAAGTCGCCGCGGGTTTCGCCATCCTTTTGGTATTGGACGTTCACGCCGTTGGTTAGAAGCTTGTGGAAAGCGCGGTTGGCGGCTAACTGAACAGGAATGTCTAGGTTCTCGACTTGCTTGAACGCATCATCACGCGCGGATGCGGAGATGTGCGGATTCAGACGGTCGATAGCCGCTCTCAGGCGCTGGGGCAGAAGGACTTGGCAGTAGCCAGTGCGCTGTGGGTCCGGTCCATCGTGAGCAATGTATGGACCGCTGCGAACCGTGTAGCCTACCTCGGCAAGCCAGCTTAGGGTTTCCTGTTCGAGTTGGTCTTCGGTCATGACGGCGCGTTCTCTATCTGTTCTTGGGCTTCAGGTAGGCGCAATTGACCTGAGATAAGGCGGGGGAGCAGGGTGTCGCGCACGGAGGAGAGAGTCTGAGCCCGCCTTTCGTTGTGGTCGACGCTTTGACGCAATACTTTTGCCGTTGCGTCGAACGCCTTGAGCACGGCAGAGGGAATATCGGGAGCTTTTAATCGATATACATTCTCTCGATTTAGGCCTGGGACAGCAGCATCCGTATTCATGTCATGCAGGCCCAGTGTTTTCAGTAACTGATAGCAGTACGTCATGGGTCGCTTTGCCTTTACATAGAACACAGTATCGATCGGGAAGAACGGGCGGCTCTCCCAGTAAAGGCTGCCGACAGTGCCTTTCCTTCCAACAATGATAGACGGACTTGTGCATAGCGCTGAGTCATGCCAGCCTGTGACGCCTCCAGAGCCATAAACGGGTATGGCGCCCGCATTTCGATTATCGGCTTTCAGCGCTTTACCATAGGCTAGTTCGAGGAATGAATCCAAGCGGATTGGTAGCCACCCTCGCGGAACACTCCCCAGCTCAGACTCTTCAAATGAGTCAGGAAACAGCGCCGCGGTCTCCTCATCCATCCCTTCAGGCTGACGGCCTTCCATTTTGGCACGCACCGGGTCAAAGTCCACGAACCAGGACTTGAAGATGGCCTGGGCGATGGATTCGAGGGTTTTGTTGGTTTCGCGTAAGAGGGTGATGCGATCGTTGAATGAATCGAGTGTCTCCACTATTTCGTCTTGAATCTTGCGACACGGAATCGAAAGGGGAAAAGACTTAATGTTGTGAAGAGGCAGCTTTCCCTGTGCTGACCCCACCTTGCGGGCTTGAATTTCCGTTTTTCCAATAGGCGAGGTAAGGTAGTAGTAAACATACCTTGGATTTACTGTTGCTTTGAAAGAGGTTATTCGGGCAGCATTTTCCGTTAAATTTACATCGTCGAAATCTTCGTCTACGTAAAAAACCGTGCCGATAGTGTGCCCAACGATCGCGAGACATACGTCGGACGTGTTGACAACGTATCGCTTAATAATTTCCCTAGTACGGGCGTCCAGATAAAGAAGTTTTTGATTTTGAATTCGACCGTCAGCGACATCTACAAGACGTATGTATGGGAAGCGGGTAGGTGTTTCAGATAGGCTATGGCCTAGCGGTAGTCTTTTTCCACTTTTAACTTCACCGATTTCGCTTATAAGCACCTCTTTCCACTTAGAGTTCATATCCCAGCCCCACCAACTTCTGCCGAATCACCGCATCCAGCTCTGCGCCCTTAGCCATCTGTTCGCCCAGCTTCTCGGTCAGCTTCTGCATCTTGTCGGCAAAGGCTTCATCGTCGTCCTCGACCTTCGCTGCACCCACATAGCGCCCGGGCGTTAGTACATGACCGTGTTGAGCGATCTCAGCCAACGGCACGCTGCGGCAGAACCCCGCCACGTCTTCGTATTTAGTGATGCTGGCGCCGTCCTCGGCCTCACCCCGCCATGCGGCGACGGTTTCTGCAACTCGAGCAATGGCAGCGTCATCCAGCTCAGCCTGCACGCGGGAAATCATCTTCCCAAGCTTGCGAGCGTCGATGAAGAGTACTTCGCCCTTGCGCGTTTTTTGCTTGGCGAGGAACCACAGGCAGGCCGGAATCTGGGTGTTGAAGAACAGCTGGCCAGGCAGCGCCACCATGACCTCCACCACGTCGGCATCGATCATGGCGGCGCGAATGACACCCTCGTTGTTCTGGCTGGAGCTCATGGAGCCGTTGGCTAGCACAATGCCTGCGCGGCCCGTGGGTTTTAGGTGATACAGCATGTGCTGTAGCCAGGCGTAGTTGGCGTTACCGTGGGGCGGGTCGCCGTACTCCCATCGGCCGTCTCCCACCAGACTGCCGTGCCACCAGTCGCTGATGTTGAAAGGCGGATTGGCCAGGACGAAGTCGGCGCGCAGGTCAGGATGCTGATTGCGCGTGAAGGTATCGGCCGGCTCCTTGCCCAGATTGAAGTCGATACCCCGAATCGCCAGATTCATGGCGGCCAGGCGCCAAGTGGTGGGGTTGGATTCTTGTCCATAGATGGACACGTCGCCAAGCTTGCCGCCGTGGGCCTCGATGAACTTTTCTGACTGCACGAACATGCCGCCCGAACCGCAGCAGGGGTCATACACTTGGCCCTTGTGAGGGGCGAGGACAGCGACCAAGGTCTTGACGATGCTGGCAGGCGTGTAGAACTGACCACCTTTTTTGCCTTCGGCGCTGGCGAACTGGCCCAGGAAGTATTCGTACACCTGACCCAAGATGTCTCGGGCTGCGTTGGCGTCTCTGCCGAAACCGATGGTGGACACCAAGTCTACGAGTTCGCCTAGCTTGCCGTCGGGAAGCTGGGCACGGGCATAGCGCTTGTCCAAAATGCCCTTGAGCTTAGGATTCTCCACCTCGATGGCGGTCAGGGCATCATCAATGCGCTTGCCGATGTCAGGCTGTTTGGCGGCGGCACGCAGGCTTTCCCAACGAGCGGCTTCGGGCACCCAGAAAGTATTGGCCGCGGTGTAGTAGTCGCGGTCTTCCAGCTCGGCGGTCAGGTCATCTTCGCCAGCACTGGGAAAGTGGAACTCATCGTTCTCGTTGGCGAAGCGTGCACGCAGGTCGGCTTGACGTGCCGCGAAGGCGTCTGAGATGTACTTCAGAAATATCAGGCCTAGTACCAAGTGCTTGTACTCGGCCGCATCCATATTGGCCCTCAGCTTGTCTGCGGCCGACCATAGTGTTCTCTTGATATCGTCGATCATTGATATGTAACTTTTTGCATGAGGCTGTCAGCCTGGGAAAATAGCACAGCGTGACGTTGCGCACAGGGTCGACATTCAGTAAGGTAGGCCCGAGCCCTCCCCGGGCTTGCTGTGCCAAGAACTGCCAACAATGCTGAGCATTTCCTCTCCACAGAGGATAGGTGCCCTATTTATGAAAGGGTTTGCTATCAGGAGAGGGCGATGTGGTTGCGTACGCGGTGCCGCAGTTCACTCTTCCGTCTTTCGCCTTCGGGGTTCCCGACGTCGCATGACCAGACGTTGCGCCGCGAGGGCCTCGCGCCCGAGCCGAGCCTCTCTGCCGGCGGGAGACACCTCGAGATCCCTGATGTCGAGCATCTCTACCCCCAGCGCTTTCAAGCAAGCCAACAGAAATCCCGCCTGAAACCGCCTGCGGTTCACCTTCCGATTCAAGCTACCCGCGGTTTCTCGGATTCCCAACATGGCCAATCTGGCGGAGAGCTCAGCGTAGGTCACTTTTCTGCGCTTCATCTCTCTTACCAACACCTGCTCGGCGCAGAACTCGAACTCCTCGCGCGCTTCAGACTGGCGCAAGGGCGCTGGTTTGGGGGTATGTGTCATTGGGGGGCTGAGCAAGTACGGTGCGTGGACGCACGACCAGCAATTGTAAATCAGTCATTTAAGTCTGATTCTCGGATTTTGAGCGCCGGATTTCCTACATGGTCATATGGGAACTTGGAGTCCGACCATGTTGGATAAGGCACAACTTGTAGAGCTTTTCGACCATCTGGGTACGCCCAGGGCTGGTCGCCGTCTCGTCGAAAAGGCACGCGGCGAGGCTCCCGTGCGTCAGGTGAAATCGAGAGGGGGCAACGTCCTTACCATTCTGGCTAGCCAGAAGATGGCGCGGGACATCCGCACGGAAAGTCGCCACATCGAGTTCGCCGCTGCGGTCAACCATGAGCATGACCTCGGCGTGCTGGAGTACTACCCCCAGCCTTGTAACCTTGATCTGGAGCTCCTTGAGACAGCCTCTGGGGAGGTTCACCGGATTCACCACTTTCCTGATTTTTTAGTGATTCGGGAGCGCGGCATCACTCTGGAAGAGTGGAAGTCAGATGTGAAGCTGGCTCGGTTGGCCGAGAAATACCCGTACCGTTACGAGAAGGACGATGACGGCCAGTGGCGCGCCCCTCAGATCGAGCGGCAACTTGCTGACCTTGGCATCCGCTACCGAATCCTCACCGATGAGTCTATTCCCCGCCGAAGGGTAGAAAACCTCCTGCACTTGGCGGACTACTTACACCCCGCGGCTGAGCCATGCGACGAGCATGAGTTGTTGCGTCTGCGCGCCGCCTTGGCCGAGCACGGCAGCCTCTATCTCGTCGAGCTGATGCAGGAGCCGTATCGATTCTCTCCGGATTTTCTGTACAAGGCGGTAGCAGATCAGCATGTCGTGGCCGATCTCGACCGTGAAGCATTGACGAACCCGCGTGCGAGTCGGCTATTCCGTGACGCTACGTTGCGGGACTTCATGGCGCGGGATGTGCCCGTGGGGAGAGTTCCCGGGCAGGAGGCGTTTGTGTTGAATGTCGCTGAAGGCTCGCGCTTTCGGTATGACGGGCAAGAGCTGACGGTTTCTTTGGTCAGCGAAAGGGAGGTGGTCTGCACGATTGGGGCGGGCGGGTGCAGGACTACGTCGCTAGCCCGAGGTTGGCTGACTACTGCCTTTGAGAATGGGCAGCTCGTGCCTCTAGACGGGGGCGCTCAGATTTCGTTGGATCTTACCCGGTACACCCAGGACCAACTGGACGATGCTCTGCGCCGTGACGCAATCCTGAAGGGGGACGTTAAGAACTCGCTGGCCAGTGAACGTACGCAGCGGCGCTGGCGTGGACAGCAGCAGGCTGTGGCTGCCAACGGCGGCAATGAAATCCTGGCACTGGTACCTCGGCACCATGCCAAGGGGAATCGTTCGCCCCGGCTGTCCGATGAGCAAGAGGCGCTGCTTGGCCAGGTCATCCAACAGCATTGGCGCAGCCATGAAGCCATCAACTACAAGTCGTGCTATCGGACACTCTGCGTGACCTTCGTGGCGGCAAAACTTAAGGTGCCGTCCTATCCCACCTTGATCGCCAGGATCAAGGACCGTGAAACTTCCCATGATCAGCGCATTCGGCACGGGAAGCGCATGGCCTATCAACTCGGCGAATTCGTGGATGTCCTGTATGTCGATACGCCGGTGCATGGAAGTAGGCCGTTCCAGTATGTCCATATCGATCATACGCAACTCGACATCGAGCTCGTGTCCAGCCGCACTGGCAAACCTCTCGGCAGGCCTTGGTTCACGCTGGTGGTCGATGCCTTTTCGCGCCGGGTCCTTGCCATCCACCTTACGTTCGACCCACCTTCGTACCACTCAGTGATGATGGCGGTGAGGGATATGGTGCGCAGGTTTGGGCGACTTCCCGAGTTTGTCGTGGTCGACAACGGACGAGATTTCCAGTCGACCGCCTTCGAATCTTTCTTGCAGGTGATGGGCGTGCATCTGCGCTTTCGCCCGGCTGGGCAGCCCCGTCATGGGGCGGTATTGGAGCGGCTGTTCGGCCGCGTGCATAGCGAATACGTCCACAACCTTGCTGGCAACACCAAGGCCACGAAGAACGTGCGAATGACGACCGGGAAGCACCTCCCCGTGAACTTTGCCGAATGGACCTTGGAATCTATGTATCACGGTCTGGAGCATTGGGCGACCGAATACTACGAAAAGGAGCGCCATCCGGCGCTGGATTGCAGCCCGCGTGAGATGTTTCAACGAGGGGTCAAGGACAGCGGCGCGCGGCCGCAACGCCAGATCCTCTTCAATCGGGACTTCCTGATTGCGACGTGTCCGCCCGTCGACCGAGAAGGCATTCGCCTCGTCAACAATCAACGCGGGGTGAAGGTCAACGGGATGTTCTATTGGAACCCAGAGTTCCGGAATCCACGAGTGGCCAGCCAGCGCGTGCCCGTGCGATACGACCCTTGGGATGCTGGCTCTGTCTATGTCCGCATCAATAACAGTCAGTGGGTTCAGGCAATCTGCCGCAACTTGGCTCGTTTGGGCCAGTTGACTGATGCGGAGCTCCGATCCATGACCCAGGAGTACCTGCATCGTAGCGGCGCGACCTTGGATGATGATCGAGCCGCCCAGCGGCTGCGTGAGTTCATGCAGACGTTCACGCCTGAAGGGGCAACCGCCGCCGCAATAGATCGCCAACGAGAGAACAAGGCACTCTACAACGATCTCTTGCAGCTCGGTTGCATCACACCCGCTAGCTCGAAGTACTCGCTTGGCCTCCAGGAAACATCAGGCATCGACGTACCGATGCCCATCAGGTCAGAACCACTCAACCTTTCCGGAACGCTGGCCGAGGCACCAGCGCCGGAGATTCTTCCTGATTTCGATACGTTCTGAGTCCAATGTCTAAGACAAACATAAACCCGCCCATCCCCGTCGCGCCGACAGCCGATTCCTTGCTGAAGATGCGCATCAAGCACACGCGCGTCACTGAGGTGATGACCGAACTTAGGACGCTCATCTACCCCGGGAGTCAAGACAGCCTTCTGCTCGTCTGTGGCCCGACCGGCGTGGGTAAGAGCACACTTGCCGGCTACATGGTCGACCAGGCAGTACAAGATGCTGCGCCAGAGATGGAGGCCGACGCTGGGCTGATTCCGGCTGTCTTCGTCGAGGCGCCGGCCTCGGGCGAAAATGAGTTTTCTTGGCGGCTTTTCTACAGCCGCATCCTCGCTCAGCTCGATGGCGGGCTTGCCATGCCCAAAGCCGCTTTTGGTGTCGATGTTGAGACCGGGCGAATGATTCGACCCCGGGGCGCAGCAGGCAACAGCTTGGCAGCGTTGCGCACGGCGGTCGAGCGTGCCTTGCAGGCCCGACGGACACAATTCCTGGTCATTGATGAGGCGGCCCACATCATCCGGCAGACCAGTACGAAGCGGCTCGAGATCCAACTGGACACGCTGAAATCCCTGGCCAATGCGTGTGGGGTGCAGATGGTGTTGGTGGGTTCATACGATCTCTACCAACTCATGAGCCTGTCAGGTCAGCTGGCCCGCCGCAGCCACGTGCTGCACTTCGAGCGCTATCGGCAAGACCACGATGCCGACGTCCGTACGTTCCGGGCCTGCGTTCAGAAGTTCCAAAACACGCTCCCGCATCTGTGGGACGAGAAGCTGCTCCCTCATGTCGACGCGCTGCACGAGAACGCATTGGGATGCATCGGCACGCTGAGCGCTGTCTTGACTCGGGCCGCGAAACTTGCCGAGCACGCGGGTGAGTGGTCGGTGGATGTACTGCGCCGGTCTCTGCTGACGGAAGCACAGCGACAGCAGATCCTCGAAGAGATTCTGGAAGGGGAGGCGTCCATCAACCCTGGACTGACTCGCACGATGCCCAAGGTCCGGCGCTCTGGCGGTCGTCTTGAGAGGAGCGTTGCATGAACAAGGTGCTGAACCCGCGTTCGACCTTGCACGCCTTGAGGCCGTCAGGCTATGGCACGGCTGACGTCGAGAGCTTGCTCAGCTATTTTTGTCGGCTTGCGGTTTCACATGCTACATCGGTTGCCTTGCTAGCCAGGAATGTTGCAGACGCAATGGGTAGCGAGCTGAGGGAAGGTTTTGACTGGCACGAGCGGAACCTGTCAGGGGTGGGCGAAGCAGCACAAACCTGGGCGAGCAGCCTGTCCGCAATGACCGGCGTGGGAAATCTCGATCACCTGACGTTGGGCATGTGGCGAGATGTCCTGGCCCCGACAGGCTTGGCTGCGTCAAGCGGTGGTCGCTGGTGCCCAGACTGCTTCGAGGAGGATCGCTTGCAAGGCGGGTCGCCATACTTCCGACTTGCCTGGGACGTTGGCGCTGTGAAGGCATGCTCCAAGCATGGCGTGCGGTTGGAGGAGGTCTGCCCGGACTGCGGTCGTACTGGCACGCGACATAGGGCAACCTATGTCGTGCCTGGGTGGTGCACGCACTGCTGCGTGTTCCTAGGTCGGCATGCGAAGGCTCCGAGCCTGCCGGTGAATTCTGGAGAGATCTGGGTCGCTGATCAGGTGGGGCAGGTGCTAGCGGCGCAAGCGAGCTTGAACGAACCGCCACAGCGGCGTCGATTGCAGGATGCTATTCGGGATCTTGTCGCTCGTCTGGATGGCGGGAAAGGTGCGTTGTTTGCCAAGCGGATCGAGGTCAGTAAGGGAACCGTGCACTACTGGACGCGTGGAGAGACGATTCCGACAATGACCGCCTGTCTGCGGATCTCCGCAAATTCCGGCTTGCCGCTGATGAAACTCTTGACGGGAGATCTGACGGAGTGGGAGGTTCCGGGCGAGATTGCGCAATTGGATCTTGATCTTGGAGGCAGGGGCGGACGCGAGTCTAGGCGCGAGCTCGACTGGGAGCGTATCCACCGGGAACTTCAGTGGTTCGCGCGGCTGCCGAGTCCAGTCAGTGTGGCCGAAGTGGCGCGGCAGTTGGACCTCGATGCCCGTCAGTTGTACTTGAAGGCGAACGCCGAGACTCGGTTGCTGGGTGAGCGATGGAAGACCTATGAAAAGCGCAGAGCGGAGGCTTCGCATGCCAAAGCTCGGTCATATGTCGAAGCCGCTTGCCGCTCCCTGAGGCAGGAGGGGCGTGCACTCAACTTGCGAGAAGTACAGGCACGGGTGCCACGAGAAGTGCTGGGCACAGTCGAGCATCTGTTCGACATGCTGAAGGACATCAAGCTGGAGAGCGGGAGCTGACCTACCCATGCACCGAAATTAACTTTGGTATCGCCCCGAACTTTACTTTGGTATCCGCTAGGAATTTCGTCCTAAGCTATTGATAAAAAAGAAAAAGCCGACTTGAAATCAAGTCGGCTTTTTTGCGGCCAAAACACCGCTGCGCTAGTGCCGTTCGGTGACCAACCTTTAAGCCTATCATCGCTAAGCGATGAAAGCATAATGTGGCCCATCAACCGATTAAGCATAAGCCGGCCATTTGGCCAACTTATGCTTAACGGCACATTAACTACTTGAAAATAAGCGGAAATTTGGTGGAGCCGGGGGGAATTGAACCCCCGTCCGCAAGCCCTCCGCAACCAGTTCTACATGCGTAGTCGATTTATTTGGTTTTAACTTTGGACTTAGCCAACCGACAGGCCGGACCAAAGCGATTCACGTAATTTAAATCTGAGCCGTGTGACCCCAGCGCAGATCGATTCCTTGTGAATGTCGCTGCTGCGGTTCGAGGGTTACCCCCCTAGGAAGTTGCCTTCCTCCGCCTGACCCAAGGACAGATCAGTGCAGCGGCTCACCGCTTAAGCGGCGAGAGCGAAACGCTCGTCGTTGGCGTTTGTAGTGTTCCAGTGGTTTAACGAGCGTACTGGTGCTCGGCATGCCCTGAGTTGTTTCGCGACCCACGTCGAATCCGGATCGGCCCCAAGACCTTCCATTGTACTGCAAATGCAACAGCCTGCCATCCTGCAAATCCAAGTGGTCGCAAGCGTGGCTGGGGCGAGACAGGCCTTCACGTCAGGCCGCGTTGGCGCACGCCGTCTTGGACTGTCGCCGGCCGCGCGACGCTGCCATCATCAGCGCGGCCAGAATCACGGAAACCGCCACGATGACGGCCGCGGCGCCGCCCAGCGTCGCCAGGCCGTAGTGGTCGATGACGTGTCCGCCAACGACCGCGCCCAGGCCGATGCCGATGTTCGCGCCGGAGATGTTCAGGGACGCGGCAAACGCGGGCGCCTCGGGGGCGGACTTCATCAGCCGTACGTGGCAGACGATGAAAAGCGCGGCCTGGGCGATGCCCCAGATGCCCAGCGCGACGGCCAGCAGGCCGTGCGACTGCATGGCTGGCGCGACGAACGTCAGACCCACCGCCATCAGCGACGAGAACAGGGCCGTGGCGCCCAGCGGGCTGCGGTCCACCAGGCGTCCGCCCAGCGTGTTGCCCACGAGTCCGACGGCGCCGAACGCCATCATCGTCCAGCCGACAGTCTTGCCGTCAAAGCCGCCCAATCGCTCCAGCATGTCCGCCAGATAGGTATAGGCCGTGAACATGCCGGTGAACACCAGCAGCGACAGCACCACGTGGCTCACCACGATCGGTTTGCGCAGAATGCGCAGTTGCGTGACGAGGCGCACGCTGTCAGCGCGGATGCGCATGCTGGGGAAGGTCAGGAACAGCAGCAGGGCCTTCGCAAACGCCACGGCAGACAGCACCCAGAAGGCGGCGCGCCATCCGAAGGCGTCCGAGATCAGCACGCCCAGGGGA
>Ga0213821_1000346_pt1 | contig 30329 bp, 25 predicted proteins | sample MC6MC0909MG_FD_179894 | JGI IMG/M metagenome (GOLD analysis project Ga0213821, IMG submission 179894) | Enriched soil aggregate microbial communities from Iowa State University, Ames, United States - MC6-MC0909-MG | ecosystem: Environmental > Terrestrial > Soil > Unclassified | place: USA: Iowa...
CGAATATAATAAATCCACAACAATAGATAAACGTTACTACTATAAATAATTTAAATAATATAATCTTCATAAATTTTCTCCCTTTTAAGAACTGCCTTTTTCCTTCCTAGCTGAAAATTTTATCTACAGATAATTGTAACATTATAAAGTCTAAGTTGGTAAAAGTGGTAATTATATAAACGTGAGATTCACTATTACAGTAGCCAATAAATGCCCCATTATTTAGTGTTTTTTAGGCAAGCATAACAGGTGATCAAGAAAATGTGCTCAGGATGAGATTTCGGAACAAACAATAAAAAAGATTTTTTCCGTTTAGGTTATGTTAAATAGTGAAAGGAGGATGTGAATGCTAATACTTTGGAGTGTTTCCTTTGTTATCGTAATTTTTTCCTTCGTTTTAGGAGTAGTTAAGCTTTCGTGGGTTCAGATGCTTATAAGTACAATTTCATCCATACCAGTTGCCTCTTATTATTTTTTTGGAGCAAACAATGCTTGGAAGTATATTGGTTTGATTCCTGTTCTTTTATTAATGTTGACAGTAGTCTTTTGGTTTTTTGAAAAAAGGGGTAATGGCTGATTTCATAAAAATGTAGATTAAAAGTAGAAATGCAAAACAAAAAATATTATAGGAAGGGAGCATGTCGCATTCCATTTTATTATGAGAATTTTTTCACTTTCTTTCGCGACTGTCAATTATGGAAGGGTGGAGAGGGGAGTATCCAATAGCATTCTGAGATGGCTCTATTTGTAAGGTTAATGCATCGGGAATTAAGTAATGTAAGTTTCTTGAAAAAATATAGTTTTGGTTGTAGCAGAAAAAGTGAGGTTAGCATTCTTAATTGTCAAACCTCCTAACCTTTAGTAGCTAGGAGGTCTTTTATATTATAATTCACTTTTTATTATTCCGTATCTAATCATTATGATTATTCCTCTACTAATGCAGATAGTTGAAAATACGATTTTAATTTTACTGCTTTCATTTGGCGTGCTAATTTCATATAGTAGCCTGCGCCAGTCCAACCTGTATAGCGAAACGTATTATGCTTGTGACAAATCGGTAATAGGTGTACATTACCACCTTTATCAACTGTACTTGAGTTGGTTGCTTGTAAAATCACATGACCGCCTACTAATGTGCCACCGCAGGAAAATTCATTTGTTTTTTCATCACTTTCATCTTGTGAATCTCCTACATAAATTTTATTATGCTCCGCATAACAAGTAGTGATATCATACTCATCTTTCAAACGGGCTTTTATTAATTGAATCCAAGATGACACGCCAGGCTTTGGATCATGAGTACTACCCTCCACATTAGCAAACTTTGTGCCGATAGCAAGAGGATCTGTTACACCATCATATACCGATCTTAAAGGGACAATGATAAATTCATCTGTATAGTCGATCTCTGGGTTCCATAAATCAGTAAAATAAGCACCTTGCTCATCCTTTGTTTTACGATAAACTACTCGGAATTTCGCTTCCTGCTCCTGTGTTAATTGCAATTTCGCACCCTCTACTGTCGTTGGCATATTAGCAAACATTCTCATTCCTCCTATAAATTTAAAGTCTGTTTGTTATATTTTTTATTGTAATCATCTAGCATTTCTTGGAATTTCGTGACAAACTCAAAAATAGAGATGAAATCAGTATTACTGCTTGCCTCTGTATTGTTAATGCTGACACTTTTATCTGCCGGTGTTGCTTCAAGATAATAGCCTAAAATTTGTGGATTCGTAAAGCGTACCGTTACGCTATTAGCAGAGGATTGCACACTGGAATTACTTTGGGCTGAGGATGAAGAAGAAGACCTGCTTCCCCCGAAAATAAAGAAACCTCCGCCACTTGCTGAATGATCCTCAACACTTTGTGCAAATGAATTTGATATAGCGGTTGCAGAAGTAAATTTAATAGTAACATCTCGCGCAATAACAAATGCCGTAGGGAAGCACGGGAAAACGCATTGATTCATTTCCTTAAAGCGTTCCTTTGAAAAATCTTGATAATCTTTCGATGGCGCAATGGATTTGCTCGATGTATTATACATATCCTCTGTCAATAAAAAGACTCCAGGATTAAACCATTCTCGTCCAATTTGTACCTTTGCCACAGATAGTCCAATTTGGATCGACATCTCTGAGCTACTAGCGAATGCATTACTGATTGCTTCCTTATGGCTAGAGCTACTGGAATAGCCTCCAAAGAAAAAGGATACACCGTAGTTAGAGGAAGATGCTGAAGCATAGGAAGAGGAAGCTTGATTTGCTTCTTTTAAGCTTGATGTGAGAATAATTTGAGTAAAGTTTTCTGGTACATGATTTGGTGCAACTTCATTTTCATCCACTTGCTTATTAGCCTCCTTTGAAGATTGTAAAACAGTGGCAAGTCTTATTTTCTCTTTTAATGCCTCAATGTCTTGATTTGTATTGTCAAGCTGCTGCTGTAATGGAGAGAGCATGGATTTGAATTGAAGCTTATTGTTCTTTTCGAAATATTGCATCGCAGCGCTTGTTGCCTTTTGTGCCTTATCGATTAAATCATTTTGTGCAGTTAAACAGTCCTTAAAGTTAGCACTGAGTTTGTCAAGCAGGTCTTTTACTTTGTCATTTTCAACGCCAAAAATGCGCATAACTGTTGAAGGTAGGACGGTTGTGACTTCCTGTAATCCTTGGGAAGCCATTATATCGACCAATGTTTTTAACATATCAAGTGTTGTATTAGCATACGTTTTCTGCAGTGCTTCAAGAGATGCTTTAAACGCTGTATCACTTTTTTCATAAGCCTCTTTTAATGCTTGTACTTCTGTTTCATCTGGAATAATTGCTAAAAATGAGTTAATATTACTTGTAATATTGCTACGTTGAGCTACTAATAGGGCCAACTGCTGTGCTAACGCTGCAGGACTTTCAAGTAAGTCAACAGGTGTAAAGGAGGTATTCAATAATGTAAACCAATTTTCTGGATAAAGCTGTACAGGATAAACATGTCCACCATCAGGATTCATCTTCCCTACATTGGCAATTGTAGAACGAGCCTCAGCAATCTCACGCCCTACACCACTATCTAAAATACCATTAATAATTTCCATATCACCTGGGGAAAAGACACTCAATACTTTACCGAGTTTTTCCTCAACTCCAAGTACTTCTGCCTCTGCTGTTATCTCATACCAATCTAAAAATTCATTATTACGTTGCTTGTAGTCTTCGGCTGTCTGCTCTGGGTACTTTTTCGCAAGCTCATTTTTCTTTGCCACCTGCTTTTCAGCCCATGCTTGCTTTGCCTCTACATAATCGCTATACAATCGGTAGAATACTTGTTCAAGCGTAAGTACATCCTGCTTGCCATCACCAAAATTATAAGGATATGGCGTCATTAGTACTTCTCGCAGTTTGTTTTTTGCCTCGAAAAGCTTACTATTTAATTTAGGCGTAAGCATATCCAGTGCGGTTTTATACTGGGTTGATAAGTGACGCCCATTATCAGAGGCTGTCATCTGACAGGCATCAAATAATTTATTGACAAGCTTTGATTCATTGGCTCTAACAAAGGCAGGCTTCGGTTCGTTATTGTCAATGTCATAGGCATACTGCGAGGCACTAATTAACGTCCCGGGAAGGCTCATACAAAAAAATTGATTTGCATTACTGCCACCAATAACGGAAGTAATCTGTTCATATAGCTTGTCTGCAAAGCTTTGAGTATTGTCCCCATCTTGTAAATCTGTTGCTGTCAATAACCTATTTTGTTCATTTTCCACTGTACTTCCCCCTATACTTAATTGTGATAGCAAAGCTTTCACCAAACCACTATATGAGGTATGCCTCTTCGATATAACATCCTACCTAAAAAAATCTTTATTAGTTAAAATTCATCATTATTAGGGATTGGTATTTAGGAGGTTTTTCCGTCTGCATTTATAGAATTCCTACTTTTAAAGTGAAGAAATACTCAAAGATTTCTTTCTTTTTATTTTATAGAGAAGAAATTTTTAATATCGAGAGAATTTTTATAGTTATCGAAAAAAATTAAGCTTTATCGCCCAACTTTTTAAATTTATCGGCTAAAGCGGCTTTCGACAGCCAAACCTTCCTTTTTATAGTATAATAAGCGTAAGAACAGCATTGGTTTGTGATGTGTTAGGGAAAGGATGATATTTGTATGGCTGAGAAAGTAGGACAATCTTTCGTACAACCAACACCTTCTGGAAAAGAAGAACTTGGGAAAATAGAAGTAGCAGCGGAAGTAATCGAAGTTGTGGCTGGGATTGCAGTAAATGAGGTTGAGGGCATTGCTGCAACTCGTGGTAATATTGCAACGGGTGTTGTTGAGCGCTTCGGTAAAAAAGTGCACAATAAAGGCATTAAATCGGGTGTGACAGAAACAGGTGAAATTGCCATTGATGTATTTTGTTCTGTGAAATATGGCCATGCTATTCCAAAGGTAGCGAAGGAAGTACAAAGTCAAATTCGTCAGGCAATTTTTAATATGACTGCACTTGAAACAGCAGAGGTGAATGTACACATTACTGGCATTCACTTTGAAAAAGAAGAGGTTGCTGTACATGAATAGCAAAAAAAGGGTTGCCGAGAGTGGCAGCCCTTTTCTATTAAATAGGAAATGTTTTAGCAATACATTATAGCTCAATATGCTTTGGCTTTCTCCAAAATAAAGCAAGGATAACGCCAAGGGTTAATACGATTGTTGCAAAATAGTAGGGGTAGTTTAAATTAATATCAAACAAGATGCCCCCTAAAATGGGTCCAAATATATTCCCAAGGCTTGTGAACATGGAGTTCATACCACCCACAAAACCTTGCTCGTTTCCGGCAATTTTGGATAAATAAGAGGTAGCGGCAGGACGTATTAAATCAAAGCCTACGAAAATAAAGAATGTTACAAATAAGATTGCAAAATAATGACTTACAACAGTCATCGCAAAAGTAAGAGCAGCAGAGAGGATGAGTGAATAACGAATAACATTAATTTCACCCATTTTTTTCGTCAGCCAATCGAATAATAATAGTTGTGCAAGGGCACCGACTATCCCGCTCCCAGTAATGATAATTGCGATATCTGAAGGTGTAAATGAAAATTTATGATCCACAAATAAACTAAAGAGCGATTCAAATGCCGCTAGACCAAAGGAAAGCACGAAAATTAGCACAAATGGTATGAAATACAGCGGACTAATTACTCGTCTCACACTGCCTAAAATAGATGGTGCAGCTTCTTGGTCGTCTAAAGAACGTGTCGGTTCTTTTAACAAAATCAATGACAGGATTGCCGCTACAAAACCAAGTATACCAGCAGCATAAAACGGTATCCGCGTACCGATTTCAGCTAAAAATCCACCAATTCCTGGACCAATGATAAACCCTGTACTTATAGCCGCACTCATATAGCCTAGTGCTTTTGAACGCTGTGATAATGTAGTAATGTCAGCGATATAGGCTGTTACTGCTGGCATGATGAAGGCAGCACTCACGCCCCCTAGCATACGTGAGATAAAGAGAATTTCTATCGTGCGACCAATCCCAAACAATAGCTCGGAAAGCCCAAAAATAAAAAGACCTGCCACAATCATTACTTTACGGCCTATATTATCCACTAGCTTACCGGCAATAGGAGATACAATAAGTTGCGTAATGGCAAAGGCTGCCACCATGTAACCTACAACTGAGCCTGAAATATGTAACTCATTCATAATAGTAGGTAGCACTGGAATAACTAAACCAATGCCTAAAAAGGCAATGAATAGATTCGATAATAAAATTGTTAACGTTAAAATTTGTTTCTTATCCATATTTTTTCTCCTTTAATCTTTCACAATACATGAGAACAAAGTCTACTAGAATATTTCCATGAGTAATACAATAAACCCTATAGTAACTATAGGGTCAAAAGATTTGTTTACTTTTTTTAAATTTCGCTTTAGATAAGTGTGGTAGTGGGAAGGAGTTGTTATGCAGGTGCTCACATCAAATTTTTTACACAATTAATTTTTTGTCTAACCTTTAATTCAACGATGAATTTTTTCTCATGCTCAAAGGTGAAGGAAGCAGGCATATAAAGCTCATAGACGATTGATTCATAGGCTTCTTGTTGTGCTTCTACGTATGCTCTTAGTTTTTCATAATATGAAAAGTATGTATCAGGATGATAGATAAAGGCAATACATACATATTTACCGGCTGGCTTTATTGTTTGCTTGATATTTGGAGAAAGCTTAGAAAATGTTCGTTCCGTTAAAAGTGGTGTAAAGATAGCGTCATAAATAATAGAATGAACATCTGTATAGCGAGCTAGCGGAAAAATACAACCATAGCGACTATTTAAGACACTTCCTTCACGTTCAATTATTTTCGTAAGTGTTGCATAATACGTATTCGTGCTAGATGTAGGTGTTAGCTCAGTAGTCGTAACTTGTAAAATAGGCATTTCCTCTTCTACTTGAACATAAACATCTCCGAAAATTGGAATATCGATTTGTTCTTGCATTTGTTTTTTTGTTTTAAGCAAAGTGTACTTTACTTCATTTAAGCGCGTTATTTTTTGTTCTATGCGCTGCTCCTGCTGTTCTAAAAAAACGAGCAATTCTTCCGAAGTTAAGCCAAGCGCCCTTTTTATATCCTCAAGGGAAATTCCAATATATTTAAGCGACTTAATAATATCTAAGTAAAAAATCTGAGTATCTTTATAATAACGATAATTGGTATGGGTATCGATATGAGCAGGTTTAAATAAATCAATTTGGTCATAGTAGCGCAAGGTCTGTACAGATAAGTTAGAGAGCTTAGCAACCTCACCAATTGTATAAAAATGTTCTTTCATAAATGAATTGCCTCCACTAGTAAGAGCTAAAGAAGTTTCGAATGGCATCAAAGCGAATTTTATGCTTGCAATCCTCGCAGTAAAATAAACGGGATTTACGTTCCTTCAATTGTTTGTATTGTTCCTCACCTTCATATAATTTGAATGATATTTTACAGCTTGTACACTTCACTTCATAATGCATAATAAAACACCTCCAAAGATGAAATAGAAGTCTCTTTATTATAACATTCTTATTAAATGAACAAGAAATGCGGATGGTTATTTTCTACTTGTATCATACTTTTCATTGAGATGCATGAAAACAAGCAGAAAGTTGCTTGAAAAAGGTTTCAGATTATTGAAAACTTGCTGGAATTCGTGTTTCTCGTTCAAATTTATGCTATTATAAACCTTAATGCCACTTAAGAAGGAGAGCTTTACATGAAACGACATGAGGCACGCGAAAAAGCGTTGCAAGTTTTGTTTCAGCTGGATAATACTGACGTAACAATTGAAGAAGCTATGGAGCATATTAAAGGTCAGCCAACGAATGTCTTCTATGAAAAGATTGTTACTGGAACAGCTGAACATTTGGAGGAAATTGATGCTACTTTAGAGAAGCATCTTGAAAAGTGGTCACTTGCCCGTCTGCCCAAAATTGAGAGAACAGTTTTACGCTTAGCTGTATATGAGCTTTTATACATGCCTGAAACACCAAAAAGAGTAGTACTGAATGAAGCAATTGAGCTATGCAAAACATTTGGCGATGAAGGATCGTCGAAATTTGTCAATGGCGTACTTTCTAAATTTACAGAACAATAAAATGTGTTGAATTGGAAGGAGTAACGAAGTTTTATGTCAAGTGCAATTATTAATGGTAAAGAAATTGGTCAAGCTATTCGTCAATCAATAGCAGAACGTGTGGTAAGCTTAAAAGAGCAAGGTTTGACACCAGGCTTAGCGGTTGTTTTAGTAGGGGACAATCAAGCTTCTGCTACATATGTGAGAAATAAGCAAAAATCATGTGAAGAAATGGGTATGTTTTCAGAGCTAATAAAACTACCTGAAGAAACGACACAGGAAGAATTATTAGCACAAATTGAACGCTTAAATACTCGTGAGGATATTCACGGTATTTTAGTACAATTACCACTTCCAAAGCATATTGATGAGGATACTGTTATTGCCACAATTGCTGTGGATAAAGACGTTGATGGATTCTCACCAGTAAGTGTTGGGAAAATGATGCTTGGCCAAGAAACATTTTTACCATGCACACCATTCGGGGTTATGAAGCTTCTTGAGTATTCAGGAATCGAAATTGCTGGAAAACACGCTGTCATTGTTGGTCGTAGTCATATCGTTGGTAAACCGATGGGACAACTTTTGCTACAAAAGGATGCAACCGTTACTTATACGCATTCAAAAACACCAGATTTACCTTCATTCACAAAACAAGCAGATATTTTAATTGCTGCCGTTGGACGTGCCAACTTTATTACGAAGGAGCATGTAAAGGAAGGCGCTGTTGTGATTGATGTTGGCATTAATCGTGACGAAAATAACAAGCTTTGTGGGGATGTAAACTTTAATGAAATTGATGGCATCGCATCACATATTACACCTGTACCAGGCGGTGTGGGACCAATGACGATTACAATGTTACTATTCAACACAGTACAAGCTGCTGAAAATAAGCTTGCAAATAAAGTTAAACTATAATGAGCATAACTAATTATTTAAAACCATCTCGAAATTTTTGAGATGGTTTTTACTTATGCTGAAAAGCCTAATTTATATTTATGCTATTTTGAGAACTTTTGCCATGCTATTACCGTCTAATATACTGTTTAAGACATACATACTAAAAAGGAGGTTTTTATGGAAAACCTAGATCTCATACTAATTATTAAGCATATTATTATTGGACTTGTGCAAGGCTTCACGGAGCCAATACCAGTGTCGTCGAGTGGTCATGTCATGATTGCAAGTGAAATACTTGGTTTAGGTGAGCAAGGCTTTACTTTTGCTATTTTAACGAATACAGCTTCATTGCTGGCCATTGTTTACATCTATCGTGAGGATATTGTCCGGCTCATTTCACACTTTTTCCTTTATCTTAAAACAGGTGATAAGCGCTATAAGGCAGATTTTCGTTTTGCCGTTTATATCGTAATTGGCACGATTCCGGCAGGCGTTTTAGGTGTGTTATTTAGTGATTTTATTGCAGACAATGTTAGCATGACAACGATTGCAATTATGCTGTTTGTAACAGGTATCGCCCTTTGGCTTATTCGCAATATGCGAGGTACAAAAAAGGATGCAGATTTGACTGTAAAAGATGCTATCATTGTTGGCTTAGGTCAAGCTGTCGCCCTCACACCGGGCATCAGTCGTTCAGGAGCAACGATTATATCAGCTATTGCTGTGGGAATGAAGCAGGATACAGCCCTACGCTTTTCCTTTATGCTTTATATTCCAATAAGCCTTGGGGGTGTTGTGCTTGGAATAACAGATTTTTTAAATGAACCCAATAAAGGTACATTAGCCCTCCCATATGCTGCAACATTTATCGCTACATTATTGATGACATATTTTGCAATGCGCTGGTTTATGGGCATTATGAAAAGTGGCAAGCTTAGTTACTTTACTTATTATTGTTTTCTTGTAGGTACGCTCTTATTAATATTTTATTAATATAAAGCCTTCTAACAGTTAGTGTTGTTGGAAGGCTTTTATGCTGTTGAAAACAAATTTACTAGCGCTGTTATATCTATTTTAAATGATAATGAGTAACAAGCTTTTACATTGAATTATCAATATAGTAATCAAAGTACTACATTATTGCTGATTGGAGTATAAGGCACTTGCTTTCTTGGGGTAAAACGCATAAAATCTATCATTTGAATATGCAGTAATTTCTTCAATAGGATGAAAGACAGTCATTTTTTCTAGCGAAACTACATTTTGGCACGTCAACGACTTTAAAAAATGTTATGATAGTTGTAGTTTTGTGAAAAACTTGATTTTAGTAAAGGAGCCGAAAACATGTCATCTGCTTCTTATTTAACGGTAAAAGCATTAACAAAATATATTAAACGAAAATTTGATGCCGATCCACATTTACGTGAGGTATATGTTAAGGGGGAGCTATCGAACGTTAAAATTCATCAATCTGGACATATCTATTTTACTTTAAAGGATGATGGTGCACGAATTGCCGCAACAATGTTTAAAACAGCAGCCACTAAATTAGCGTTCGAACCCAAGGAAGGAATGCAAGTATTTATCCGTGGTGATGTAAACGTTTACGAGGGCTATGGAACCTATCAGCTTTATGTACAGGAGATGCAGCCAGATGGGGTTGGTAGCTTGTTTGTTGCCTTTAATCAATTAAAAGAGCAATTACAAAAAGAAGGTCTTTTTAAAACTGAATGGAAGCAGCCAATTCCGAGATTCCCAGAGAGAATCGGTGTCTTGACATCTACAACGGGAGCAGCGATTCGCGATATTTGTACAACGCTAAAACGACGTTATCCACTGGCTGAAATATTGATTTATCCAACACTTGTTCAAGGGGGACAAGCTGCACCAAATATCGTTCAAAATATTGAGCAAGCAAATTTAGATGCTTCTTGTGATGTTCTCATCGTCGGACGAGGTGGAGGATCAATAGAAGATTTATGGGCATTTAATGAGGAGATTGTAGCTCGTGCTATTTTTAGTAGCCGCATACCTATTATTAGTGCTGTTGGTCATGAAACAGATACGACAATTGCGGATTATGTGGCAGATTTGCGTGCTCCTACACCAACGGCTGCTGCTGAAATAGCTGTACCTGATCAACAGGATTTATTTCAGCGTGTACTGACTCAAAAATCGCAGCTCCATCAAATGGTGAGGGCGCAACTTATGGCTGAGCGACAACGTCTAAATAAGCTCCAACAGTCTTATCCATTGTCAATGCCAGAAAGACTATATCGTCCGTTTACTGAAAAACTAGCTCAGCTCGAATCAGACTTACAAAAAGCCATGCAGGTAGATTTGATGAAAAAGGGTGCACAGCTTCAGCAACTACATAGTGCTATCGAGCAACATTCACCAAAAAAGGCACTCACTTTCTATCAACGTGAGCTAGAAACACGAATTCAACAATTAACACATGCCTCCAAACAATATGTGACGAAGCAAAAACATCAATTTGAGGCAACTGTTCGAACTTTAGAAGCATTGAATCCACTTGCGATTTTAACAAGGGGCTTTACAGTAGCGTATAAGGATGAACAAATGATTAAATCATCCGCTGAAGTCAAACAGCAGGATCAATTAACCCTAACCTTCCATGATGGAAAGGTTATCGCCGAAGTGACAAAAATTTTGCCAAAGAATGAGGGGGAATAGTTGTGGCAGAGAAACAACAGACTTTCGCGGAAGCAATGACAGCACTTGAGGAAATTGTCCGTCAGCTAGAGCAAGGTGATGTGCCATTGGAAAACGCCATTGATTTATATAAGCAAGGAATGGAGCTATCACAATTTTGCCATAGTAAACTGCAACATGCTGAGGAGCAGCTGATATCTATTGTCCAAGAGACAGGTGAAACGACTGCATTTGATCCATTAAAGGGAGAGAATTAAGAAATGAATGAGCAATTAAAGCATTTTATTGAAAGCAACATACCACAAGTTGAAGCTGAAATGTTTGCACTTGTTGAGAAGATTGATGCACCAAGTGATTTAAAAGAATCAATGCTATATTCGCTAAAGGCTGGAGGAAAACGAATTCGTCCACTTTTCGTGTTAGCCGTACTTGAGCTATTTAACAAGGATTTAAAGGATGGATTAACTGTAGGATCAGTTATAGAAATTATCCATACGTATTCATTAATCCACGACGATTTACCAAGCATGGATAATGATGATTTTCGTAGAGGGAAACCGACTAATCATAAAGTTTATGGAGAAGCACTAGCGACACTTGCTGGGGATGCATTAAATACGCTTGCATTTGGAATATTAGCACGCATGAATGTATCTGCTGAAAAACGCATTGAATTGGTTAACCTTTTAAGTATAGCAGCTGGTGCAGAAGGTATGGTTGGTGGTCAGGTACTAGATATGGAAGGTGAGCAACGCCAGTTAAATTTAGCTGAGCTTGAGCATGTTCATATTAATAAAACCGGTGCTTTATTACGATTTAGCATTGAAGCGGGAGCAGTGTTAGCTAATGCGTCTTCAGAGGAACGAGCAACCCTAAAGGAATATGCACATCATATCGGTCTTGCATTCCAAATTCAAGACGATATTTTAGATATTGAGGGCACAACGGAGGAGCTAGGTAAAACAGCAGGTAAGGATGTAGCGAGTGATAAAAGCACATATCCCGCCCTATTATCATTGGATGGAGCGAAGGATAAGTTAGCTGAGCATTATCAGCTTGCCATTCATGCACTTGATCAATTACAAGTCGATGCTAGTTTACTACGTGAGTTTGCAGCCTATATTGTTCATCGTAAAAACTAAAAGATCAATTACGTCCCAGCGTAATTGTTGCTGTCGCTTCGCTTTCGCACAGATAAACAATGCGTCCGGGTTTTTTGAGCTCGCTCGAAAAGCTCCTCTTCAAAATCCGTGACATCCGCCAGGGGCTTTGAACCAATAGATGTTGTAAAGATAAACAAGGCAATAAGAGCGAGGAATATGCTAGAATAGTCGAGGATGTTTGTCGAATGTGCAAACAATAAGTGTTCGTACTTTTAGCATATTGATAACACTGTTATAATGGTGGAAACACAAATACGGTGAATATTTTATTGAAAAGGTGTGTGAGAAAGGTGGATTTAAATAAAATAACTAGTCCATCCTTTTTAAAAAACTTAGACAAGAGGGACCTTGAGCATCTTGCGCAAGAAATTCGTACCTTCTTAATTGAAAAGTGTTCTGTCACAGGTGGTCATATTGGACCGAACCTAGGTGTTGTGGAGTTAACAATTATGCTTCATAAAATGTTTGACAGTCCAAAGGATAAGTTTTTATGGGATGTTGGCCACCAAGCTTACGTGCATAAAATTTTGACAGGTCGTGCGAGTCAATTTGACACACTGCGTCAGTTCAAAGGGCTTTGTGGTTTTCCAAAGCTTGTGGAAAGTGAACATGATGAGTGGGAAACAGGTCATAGCTCGACATCTTTGTCAGCGGCTATGGGTATGGCTGCAGCACGTGATATTAAAAATGAGAAGAATTTCGTCGTACCTATTATTGGTGATGGAGCTTTAACAGGCGGTATGGCACTTGAGGCATTAAATCATATTGGTCATGCGAAAACAAATATGATTGTTATTTTAAACGATAATGAAATGTCCATTGCCCCAAACGTCGGCGCTTTACACAATGTACTTGGACGTCTACGTACAGCGAAGGAATATTCAAAGGCGAAAGAAGAGCTTGAGTCTCTTATCAACAAAATCCCTGTATTAGGCGGTAAACTTGCTTCAACGGCTGAGCGCGTAAAGGATAGCTTAAAGTATTTAGTGGTGTCCGGTGTATTCTTTGAGGAGCTAGGTTTTAAATATTTAGGACCAATTGATGGACATGATTTTGATGCGCTTGAGATGACCTTATCTTATGCTAAAAAAGTAAAAGGTCCTGTACTTGTTCATGTTATTACCAAAAAAGGGAAAGGCTATAAACCTGCTGAAGATGATACAATTGGCAATTGGCATGGAACAGGTCCATACAAAATTGAAAACGGAGCCTTTGTAAAATCAGAAACGAAAGGTCCAGCTTGGAGTAGCTTAATTGCAGAGACAGTACGTAAAATTGCCCATGAGGATAAACGAATAGTTACCATCACGCCTGCTATGCCTGTTGGCTCTAAACTACAAGGTATTCAGAAGGATTTTCCAAAGCGTTTCTTTGATGTAGGAATTGCTGAACAGCATGCAGCGACAATGGCAGCAGGTTTAGCAACACAGAAAATGAAACCATTTTTAGCGATTTATTCGACGTTCCTACAACGTGCCTACGATCAGATACTGCATGATATTGCACGTCCTAATCTAAATGTCTTTATTGGAATTGACCGTGCAGGTTTAGTTGGTGCAGATGGTGAAACACATCAAGGTGTATTTGATATCGCTTTCCTTCGCCATATACCAAATATGACAATCATGATGCCAAAGGATGAAAATGAAGGACAGCATATGGTAAAGACTGCTTTAGACTATGATGGGGGACCAATCGCCCTACGTTATCCTCGAGGAAATGGGATTGGCGTTCCATTGGATGATGAGCTAATGACTTTACCAATAGGAAGCTGGGAAGTGTTGCGAGAGGGGAAAGATGCAACAATTTTAACGTTTGGTACAACCATTCCAATGGCAATGGAAGCAGCTGACTTGCTTGCTCAGCAGGGCGTTGATATCGAAGTGGTGAATGCCCGCTTCATTAAACCGATGGATGAGGATATGTTGCATCGCATATTATCAAGCAAGAAACCTATTTTGACGATTGAAGAAGCAGTATTACAAGGTGGCTTTGGTAGTGGTGTGCTTGAATTTGCACATGACCATGGTTATTTAAATGCCCTAATCGATCGAATGGGAATCCCTGACCAATTTATAGAGCATGGCAATGTAGATCAGCTACTCGCTGAAATTCACATGACAACTGAAGATACAGTGGCACGTATGCAAGTGTTACTTCAACAAAAACAGCAAGTAGGGTTGAATAAATAATGACAAAACAACCGAAAGAACGTGTAGATATTTTACTTGTAGAACGTGGGCTAAGTGAAACCCGTGAAAAAGCAAAGCGTTCCATTATGGCAGGTCTTGTTTTTTCAAATGAAATTCGTATAGATAAGGCGGGGGAAAAAATAGCTATTGATGCCCCATTACAAGTAAAAGGCTCTGATTTAAAATATGTTAGTCGTGGTGGCTTGAAGCTTGAAAAGGCACTACAAATATTTGATATGTCTGTAGAGGGGAAGCTAATGCTTGATATTGGCTCCTCTACAGGAGGCTTTACAGATTGTGCATTACAGCATGGTGCAAGGCATTGCTATGCATTAGATGTGGGTTCCAACCAACTAGCCTGGAAGATTCGCTCTGATGAACGTGTCACAGTGATGGAAAAAACAAATTTCCGTTATACGACTGCAGCAGATTTAACAGAGGGCTTACCAGATTTTGCAACTATTGATGTCAGCTTTATTTCATTAGCACTTATTCTACCTGTCTTAAAAACCCTGTTGATGCCTGGAGGAGATGTGATGGCATTGGTGAAGCCTCAGTTTGAAGCTGGCAAAGACAAGGTTGGTAAAAAAGGCATCGTTAGAGATAAAAAAGTTCATTTAGAAGTATTAGAAAAGACGGCAGCAATGGCGACAGAGGTCGGCTTTGTTGTCAAGGATGCTTCATTTTCTCCTATTACAGGGGGCGAAGGAAATATTGAATTTTTATTCCATTTAGTGAATCCTGTAGGAGATGAACAAATTCTTGCTTATACAGCTTTTGATACACTCGTTGAAGAAGCGCATAATTCTCTTAAATAACACGTGCTCACTACCTGAGCCGTGTTTTTTCTTGTACTTTTATGCTGAAAATGGTAGTGTGAATATACATATATATAATTATTTATAAGAGGTGACCACAATGAATAAAGGACAGAGACATATACGAATTCGGGATATTATTGCCAATCATGAAATAGAAACACAAGATGATTTAGTCGATTTTTTAAAAGATGCAGGCTATAATGTGACCCAAGCAACGGTATCACGTGATATAAAGGAACTTCATCTTGTTAAAGTTCCATTGCAGGATGGACGCTATAAATATAGCTTGCCCGCTGACCAACGTTTCAATCCTATGCAAAAATTACATCGTGCATTGGCAGATGCGTTTGTCAGCATTGATGGTGCATCGCATTTTTTAGTCATGAAGGCTCTTCCTGGTAATGCGAATGCTATTGCTTCACTGCTTGACCATTTAGATTGGCCTGAGATTTTAGGTACGATTTCTGGAGATGATACAATCTTAATTATTTGCCGTGACGAAAATGAGCGTGAAAATACAAAAAACCGCTTATTAGAAATGCTATAATTTAGCATGGAATTTGATACAGAGGTGACATTTTTGTGTTAAAAGAGCTTAGTATTCGAAACTTTGCCATTATAGAGGATTTGACAGTTAGCTTTTCAAATGGTTTAACTGTATTAACAGGAGAAACAGGTGCCGGAAAATCAATTATCATTGATGCCGTCCATTTACTTGCAGGCGGTAGAGGAAACTCTGAATTTATTCGTCATGGAGCAAGAAAGGCTGAATTAGGAGGTTTATTTCAAATCTCCAGTTCTTTGCATCCTGTGCATAAAAAGCTTGAAGAAGCAGGCATTGAGATTGAAGAAGATACCATTATTTTACGCCGTGATTTACATGATACTGGAAAAAGTGTTTGTCGAGTAAACGGAAAACTGGTGCCATTATCTGTACTCCGTGATATTGGTGCTAGCTTAATCGATATTCATGGTCAACATGAAAATCAGGAACTGATGGACGAAAAACAGCACATTTATTTGCTAGACCACTTTGCAGAGGAACAACTTGCTCCAATACAGGAAGTATACAGTTCTCAGTATGAAGAATATCGCTCGCTAAAAAGAGAATTGGCATCTATTTCAATTGATGAACAGTTAATGGCGCAACGTATTGATTTATATCAGTTCCAAATGAAAGAGCTAGAAGATGCCAAATTAAGGTTAGGTGAGGAAGATGAGCTTCTTGACGAACGTCGCCGTTTGATGAATTTCAATAAGATTTTTGAGCGGTCTAATGAAGCCTATGAAGCCATTCAAGGGGAATCGAAAGGTCTTGACTGGATAGGCAATGCAATGGGGGCATTAGAGGATGCTGCAAAAGTTGACGATCAGTTTAAAGAAGCCTCGGAAGCTGTAACCACAGCATTCTATGCATTACAGGATGCTGCACACCAGGTTAAAAATGTATTAGATGAATTAGAGTTTGACCCAGCCCGATTAAATGAAGTCGAGCAGCGTTTAGCTCTATTCCAAAATTTAAAGCGTAAATATGGCTCAACAATTGAAGAGATTTTAGCGTATTACGATAAGATTAAAATTGAGCTGAATGAACTCTTAAATCGAGATGAAATTTTACAGGTTAAAGAGCGAAAAGTACTAGAAATGGAATCAGCACTACAAGAGCTGGCTGTACAATTAACTGCTATTCGAAAAAATGCTGCACATGATTTAAGTGAGTCTATTATGGCTGAACTACGTGAATTACATATGGAAAAAGCAAAATTTATTGTTAATTTTGATGAATTATCATTTTTTGATGCCAACGGGAAAGACCAGGTTATTTTTTATATTTCCACGAATGTGGGTGAACCACCAAAATCATTACCGAAAATTGCATCTGGTGGTGAATTATCACGTATGATGCTTGCGTTAAAGACCATTTTCTCATCTTCAAACGGCATCACCTCAATTATTTTTGACGAGGTAGATACCGGTGTAAGTGGTCGGGTTGCACAGGCAATTGCTGAAAAAATTGCTGCAATCTCTATCAACTCTCAGGTTTTATGTATTTCTCATTTACCACAAGTCGCTGCGATGGCTGATCATCATTATTTTATCAAAAAAGAAGTGAACCATGATCGAACATTTACTTCATTGCTTGAAATTGATACACAAGCTCGCATCGAAGAAGTAAGTCGCATGATGTCTGGTGCAGAAATTACTGACTTAACTTTACAGCATGCAACAGAGCTATTAAAAATGGCAAATGCCCGAAAAAAACAAATGAGATAACCCTTCATCCAGAGACATGTTTAATGTTTCTGGGTTTTTTCATTTTGCACAAATATTTACCGCTTATAAGAATGCCACAACAACACATAGTAAAAAGACAAATATGAAAAGGAGGTGTCGTATGTATCGTCGTTGGCGTCAATTTGTCATTTTGCCTATGCTCATCGTTTTATTATTCATGCCAGTTCAGGCATTTGCCGCAAAAAAGCTAATTCCGATGGGCGAAGCAATTGGAATTCAACTTCAGCTATCTCATGTATTTGTAGCACATGATGTGCTATTAGCTTCCAATCAGTGGATGAAAGGAGGCGCTGTGATTGAAAAAATAAATGAAATACCTGTAAAAACGCTGGCAGATGCCAAACAGGCTGTTGCCACGCAAGGGCAGCAGAAATGGACGATGAAAAGTGAAGGAAAAGAAGTAACCCTTGAGTTACAGGAGAAAGAAGCAACACATGTAATTTCCTTTTTAAAAGATGAAACAGATGGAGTAGGAACATTGACGTACATTGATCCAGAGACAAAAAAATACGGTGCATTAGGCCATCAAATTGTCGATTCAACATTACAAGAAGCCCCCGTTTTTCGAGCTGGCTCCATCTTCTTAGCTTCGATTCAACAAATTCGTAAAAGTATACCTGGTCAACCCGGCTATAAAATTTCCTCCATTGAAAAACATCAGGAACGATTAGGGAGCATCGATAAAAATACCGTTTATGGAATTTTTGGTCGTTGGGAAGACGGCTATCCACAAAGTTTGCCAAAAGCAATTGAAATTATGCATGAAAAGGATATAAAAACGGGAAAGGCTGAAATCTACACGGCGATAGAGGGCAGTAAGGTGGAAACTTTTTCAATCGAAATAATAAAAATCGAAAATGAACGTCTTGAATTTATCATTTCTGACGAAAAGCTCATTGAAAAAACAGGTGGCATTTTACAGGGAATGAGTGGTAGCCCAATCATCCAAAACGGTCGTTTTGTAGGTGCTGTTACACATATGTTTGTAGAGGAACCAAAAAAGGGTGCAGCTATTACTGTAGCGGAAATGTTAAGAAAGTCATCCTAAAAGTGGAGCTGCCTTTGGGTAGCTCCATTTTTTCATAAAAATTTGTGTTTTTATATGAGAATCATCAAGGATTTCGTTTTTTTATGAAGGGATTAGCGATACTAAAAAAAAACTGTAGTTTTATCTCAGTTTTTTCACTAAAATAAAGAAGATAAGCATTCGACATTTTGCAAGTATTTATCATAACTTGTCGATTAAAAAAGAAAGTATCGGACTACATACTCATTTTTGGAAATAGAAAAGGTTTTTAAAACAAAAATGTCGAAAATTCCACAGTGTGCCAAAAATGGCATAAGGGGTAGTTACGCTTTGAAGTGATTCAAAGCACAGTCCAGAAGGAGGAATTGAAATGACAAAGGTAAAGGTAGCGATTGCAGACGATAATCGTGAGTTATTAAAAACGATGGAGCAGTATTTTCAAGGGCATCCCGAAATAGAAATTATTGCAACTGCTTCAAATGGAAAAGTTTGCTTACAAATGCTTGAGGAATTTACACCAGATATTTTACTCCTAGATATAATTATGCCTCATCTCGATGGTTTAGCAGTTTTAGAATCCATGTATCAAAATGAACAAATGTCATCAATTCAAGTAATCATGCTGACAGCATTTGGCCAAGAGGATGTCATGAAACAGGCAGTTGATTTAGGTGCTTCGTATTTCATGCTAAAGCCATTTGAATTTGATCAATTGGTGCAAAAGATTCTTCATTGCGCTGGACAAAAAGCAACACTTCCTAAAAAGACAAGTGTTTTACAACCTACAGCGCCACAAAAATTAAATCAACATCAATTAGATAGCACGATTACAGCCATCATAAAAGAAATTGGTGTCCCTGCACATATTAAAGGGTACTCCTATTTACGAGAAGCTATTCAAATGGTGTTTGAGGATATCGAGTTATTAGGCTCTGTGACGAAAATCCTATATCCAGAAATCGCTAAAAAATTCAATACAACTCCTTCACGTGTAGAACGTGCTATTCGCCATGCCATTGAGGTAGCGTGGAATCGAGGAAATTATGAATCGATTTCGTCAATGTTTGGCTATACTGTTCATCACTTAAAATCGAAGCCGACAAATAGTGAATTCATCGCCATGATTGCTGATAAGATTCGTATTGATATGATGGCAAGCTAAAAAAACTACAATCATATGTTAAAGGAGAATGACCAGTAGCCATTATTTATAAACTATATATAAATTCAAAGCGCCTATGTAAGCAGTTTTCAAGCTGTTTATGAGGCGTATTTTTTTATTTAGTTAGGAAGACCTAATGCATTTTTGTATAATTTATGACAAAAACAGCATCTATATGATAAATTAATGAAAGATTTAGTAAATAACATGATTTTTTGCGATTGTTTTATACAATTGTGATAGCTGGATAGCATACATTAAGTAAAATATTTCCTTTTAGTAGTAAATAACAGCTAAAAATGATAGGAAAAATATAAAATATGGTAGAATGGCTTACTGATAAAGTAGGGGTATTTTCTTTCTGAGTAGTGACAATTGTCTCTAAACAAATGTAAATAGATTGTATATACTTACAGATAGAGGGAAGGAGGAGGTAGCTTGATTCTAGTTCGGAATGATAACTTCGAAATATCAGAAGAAAATGGCAAAGTATATATGGTAACTTTCAGCGCTGGTTTTCCATTAAAAGAATTTGATAGTATTTTACGCAGTCATCCCCGCCTAAAGTTGTCTAATTTTTCAATATTAAAAAATGTATTAGCGACTGAAAGTATAAATCCTGTTGAAATCGGACGTTGGCTTCCGAATGTGGAAGCGGAAATTGCACGAGATAAAATGTCTGCCTCTATATTTATCTATGAAACACATGATTATATTCAAAAAAATAAAGAAAAATTGTCGCAACAAATTTTAGAAACGCTTGAAGATGAAGGAATTGTAAATGGAATTTTGGATTTTGATATTTCGAAAATTGAACCAGGAAAAGCATTTTTAATTGCTCAAGGAACGCCACCTGTAGCAGGAACAGATGCACAAATTACATACTTACCTAAACCAGAGAGAAAGCCAGTGATTCGTGAAGATGGAAAAGCTGATTATTACGATATGAACTTTATCTCTGAAATTTCTGAAGGGTCATGGCTTGGCGAAAAAATACCTGCAACTTTAGGGAAAGCAGGGAAAAATGTACTGGGTGATACGATTGCTGCTGCACCAGGTCGTGATTTTCCCATTAAATACGATAAAAAATCTGCCTATGAAGTGGAGGAGAATGGGAAAATTGTTATCCGCTCCAAAATCGCAGGCGTATTAGATGATGTCAAGGGCATGATTGGTGTAAATCGACATTTGCCTATTCATGGTGACGTTGGTGTTGAAACAGGAAACCTTGAATTTAATGGCTCATTAAGTATAAAAGGAACGGTCACTTCTGGCTATACGGTTATTGCTACTGGAGACATTTCTATTGAGGGTGCCGAAGGTGTAAGTGGCGCCAAGCTTATAAAATCTATTGAGGGTGATGTCTATATTCGCGGTGGCATTTTCGGGCTTGGTTCAACATTGGTGGAGGCAGGCGGCAATATTTTCGTCAAGCATGTTAATGAAGCAAATTTAGTCGCAGCTGATAGTATTCATATAGGCTTTTATGCATTAGGATCACAACTCACTGCACATTCTATTTTTGTGGACGAACGAAAAGGTAAAATTATTGGGGGTCGCGCAGTAGCGAAAAATACAATTGTCACGGCTATATCTGGAAACCGATTAGAGCGTCGAACGGATTTAATCATTGAAAGTGTCAATAAAAGAGAAAGCTATTCGCTTATGCAAGAGAAGGCAACGCACTTAAAGCAATTACAATCAGATATTTCAATACAAGAGGGAAAAATTAAAAGCTTATTACCAATCCTTAATCAAATGACAAAGGAGCAAGTGGCTACATTTGAGGAAACGAAGCAGGTCTTAACGAAATTGAAGGCCGAAGCAGTGACGATTGACCGTGAGGTGAAACTAATGATGGATGAAATGCGCCATGCAGGTAAAGAGGAAATTACTGTGACAAAAGAAGCGCATCCAGGCACATATATTCAGATTGGCAAAAAATCATCCCTATTAAGTAAAATGACCAATGGTAAATTTCTCCTTGAATTTGGTGAGTTAAATGTCTAGCCAATTGTCCATTCCTGTGTTTGCACATCGAGGAGCGTCAGCTTATGCACTTGAAAATAGCTTCAGGGCTTTTGAGAAGGCATTGGAGCTAGGTGCAGATGGCATTGAATTGGATATCCAATTGTCAAAGGAAGGAATTCCAGTTGTCTATCATGATCCACAACTATCAAGATTAGTTGGCATCAATAAGCTTGTGAATGAGTGTACAGTAGAGGAGCTTCTTAGCTTTAAGCTTGGAAAGCCCTGGAGACGTTTTTTTTCTTTGTACAAAATTCCAACATTAGATGCCGTTTTAGCATGGGCAAATTCCCATCAGCTACCTCTTAATATTGAATTAAAATCAACCATCCTTGATAATAAAAATGCACTTATTCAAATGCTTCATAAACTTATTTTGCCTGTTGGCAGTCATTTTTCATCGTTTCACTATGAGCTGTTAGAAATCGTGAAGCAATATAGATCTGATGTTGAAACAGCCCTTATTGCAACTAAAAAATTAAAATGGGATTTGCTCAGTGATTATAAAGCCATTGACAGCGTGCATATGCATAAAAGGTATTATAAACCAAGATTTTTAGAGGCATGTGTAGCAAGTGATAAAGCATGTCGTTTTTATGCGATTGATGGTAATGAGGCTTTTTTGACAAACCCACATCCATCAGTAATTGGTTGGATTACTGATTATCCTGATAAAGTAATTGCGAAGCAGTACCGTCAATAAAAATAGCTATCCAGTAAGTCAGATGACTTAGATGGATAGCTATTTTTATTTTTTTTGGAAGCGCGGAGCAACTTTTCCATTTTTTCGATCGCGGTGGAGTAAAAAGCCTGCAAAAAAGCCAAATCCTATTACAAAGAGAATGACGCCCACAACGAACTGTAACCATAAAAACGGGAAAGGTGCAATAAGTTTACCAAATAATGTATCACGCATGAATTTAATGCCACCTGCAGCCATAAGACCTGGAATAAGCATTACAATAAATGCAGCTAAACGAGCCATGCATGTCCCTCCTTATTCCTAAGTTTAATTGTACCTGTGGTTATTGGAATGTCAAGAAACGTTATTTCACTATGTGACTGCTGAAGCCATAAGCACAAAGGCAATCAATTTCGCCTTGGCGAAATTGTTGCTGTCGCTTCGCTTTCGCACAGATAAACAATGCGTCCGGATTTTGAATTGTGCCCGCACAATTCATTCCTTTCAAAATCCGTGACATCCGCCAGAGGCTTTGGGCTAACATGATGTTGGTCACTCAGTCGTTGCCACAGGACGTGGCGTTCCTAGACTGAGTTCCGCTATTTCAGTAGATGTGGACACCCACTGAAAAGGAACCGAAACAGCATTCATCCCATTACCTATAGAGGTGGGAGTCTTCTGTATCTGCCGCTATGCTTTCGATACAAAAAACATTTGCTGAATGAAGATAAACTAATCTGTAACTGAATGTTTAGAAAATTCTTACTTAATTGAGATTGTGTAATAATAGTTGCGAAATTGTGAAATTGTCAGTATTGTAAAATTAAATGGAGCATTATTATCCATTACTAAACAATTTTATTATCATTTAAAACTTGATTGGATGGGCATTTGGGGATGCACTTTCCAAAGCAAAGGGGCGAGTTTTCATGGAAATCTTCAAGTATATGGAAAAGTATGATTATGAACAATTGGTATTTTGCCAAGATGAAGCATCAGGGTTAAAAGCGATTATCGCAATCCATGACACAACACTTGGACCAGCATTAGGCGGGGCACGTATGTGGACATATGCATCAGAAGAGAATGCGATTGAGGATGCATTACGTTTAGCACGTGGCATGACCTATAAAAATGCAGCTGCTGGTTTAAACCTTGGCGGTGGGAAAACGGTCATTATCGGTGACCCATTTAAAGATAAAAATGAGGAAATGTTCAGAGCGCTGGGACGTTTTATCCAGGGGCTTAATGGACGCTACATTACAGCGGAGGATGTTGGTACAACAGTAACAGATATGGACTTAATCCATGAAGAAACAAATTATGTAACTGGTATTTCTCCAGCGTTTGGTTCATCAGGTAATCCATCTCCAGTAACTGCGTACGGTGTTTATCGTGGGATGAAGGCAGCAGCAAAAGAAGCCTTTGGATCTGATTCTTTAGAGGGACGTACAATTTCTGTACAAGGGCTAGGAAATGTTGCTTACAAGCTTTGCGAGTATTTACATAATGAGGGTGCAAAACTTGTTGTGACTGATATTAATCAAGCAGCAATTGATCGAGTAGTTCATGATTTTGGCGCAACTGCTGTCGCACCAGATGACATCTATTCACAGGAAGTGGATATCTTCTCACCTTGTGCATTAGGAGCAATTTTAAATGATGAAACGATTCCACAATTAAAGGCAAGGGTTGTTGCTGGTTCTGCCAATAATCAACTACAAGATTCTCGCCATGGTGATATCTTACATGAATTAGGAATTGTTTATGCGCCTGATTATGTTATCAATGCAGGTGGGGTTATAAACGTAGCAGATGAATTATATGGCTATAATCGTGAGCGAGCGATGAAGCGTGTTGATGGTATTTATGATAGTATTGAAAAAATCTTTACTATTTCCAAACGAGATGGTATTCCTACGTATGTAGCGGCTAACCGTTTAGCAGAAGAACGAATTGCACGAGTGTCTAAATCACGTAGCCAATTTTTAAAAAATGAAAAAAATATTTTACATGGTCGTTAAAAAACGTTTAATCATTAGGGAAGTCGCATTGTCGACTTCTTCTAACTTTAATTAGAGATTAGTAGCTTAACTGAAATTAACCTAAAGCCCAACTAAGGAGTGAAAGGGATTTTTCTTATATTATCCAATGTGATTGAAGGATAGGCGGATTTAGCACTTTTCTCATAAGGGGGAAACAATATGGCTCAAAATTATGATGTTGTCATTTTAGGTGGAGGTACAGGAGGCTATGTTGCAGCAATTCGTGCGGCACAGTTAGGTTTAAAAACCGCTATAGTTGAACGTGAGCAACTTGGTGGTACATGCTTACATAAAGGCTGTATACCAAGTAAGGCCTTACTTCGAAGTGCTGAAGTGTATCGTATGGCCAATAAAACGGCTGCAGAATTTGGTGTAGATATTGAAGGAGTTACATTGCAATTTGACAAAGTACAGGCAAGAAAACAAGCCATTGTTGAGCAGTTGAGCCAAGGTGTGAATACACTGATGAAAAAAGGTAAAATAGATGTTTATCAGGGAACAGGCAGAATTTTAGGACCTTCTATCTTTTCGCCAATGCCAGGTACTATTTCAGTTGAAATGAGTAATGGCGAGGAAAATGAAATGCTTGTGCCAACAAATGTTGTGATTGCAACAGGTTCAAAGCCTAGAGGAATGGCTGGACTAACAATTGATGGAAAATATGTCATGAACTCAGATCATGCATTACAAATGGAGGCGCTACCGAAGTCATTGCTAATTGTTGGTGGCGGTGTTATTGGAATCGAATGGGCATCAATGCTTTGTGATTTTGGCGTATACGTAACGGTTATTGAATATGGGCCATCGATTTTACCATCTGAAGATACAGACATTGTCAAAGAAGTCACGAAGCAGCTTGAAAAAAGAGGCGTTCGTATTGTGACAAACGCCCGCTTAGATACAGGAACATTCAAAATTGAAAATGATAACGTTTTCATTTCTGCGAAAGTTAACGATAAGGATGAATTATTCGAGGCTGATAAATTATTGCTTAGTGTAGGGCGTGAAGCAAATACACAAGGTATAGGCTTAGAAAATACAGAAATCGAAGTTGAGAATGGATTTATTAAAGTTAATAATTCGTATCAGACAAAGGAATCACATATGTATGCTATTGGTGATGTGATTGGTGGGTTGCAATTAGCACATGTAGCTTCACATGAAGGATTATGTGCCATTGAACATATTGCCTCAGGAAAAACAGAAGCACTAGATGTACTAAAGGTGCCAAAATGCGTTTACTCTTTTCCAGAGGTTGCAAGCATTGGCTTAACAGAAAGTGCTGCTAAGGAGCAGGGCTTTACCTTAAAAATAGGAAAGTTTCCATTCAAGGCGATTGGTAAAGCACTTGTAAATGGAGAGACAGACGGCTTTGTAAAAATTATAGCAGATGAAGAAACGAATGATATTTTGGGTATTCATATGGTGGGGCCACATGTAACAGATTTAATTGGTGAAGCATCACTTGCTAAATTACTTGATGCAACGCCATGGGAAGTTAGTCAGGCTATTCATCCGCATCCGTCTCTTAATGAGGTGCTAGTAGAATCAGCATTAGCTGTGGATAATCGTGCTATTCATTTTTAACCTCTCTCAGCAGAAGTCTCCCACCTTTATAGGTCGTGAGATGAATGTGAATTCGGCTACGTTTCAATGGGTGGCCAAAGACACGCTGAAATAGAGGAACTCAGGCTAAGATCTTCACATCCTGTGAAAACGCCTGAGTGACCAACATCGTGTTGGCCCAAAGCCTCCGGCGGATGTCACGGAATCGAAAGGGAGTTCTTTGTGTAAACACAAAGCCGATTCCGGACGCAATTATGCCGAGGCATAATTTATCATTTCATAACTAAAGTATTATCGTGTGAGAGGATTATATACTTTAGTTATTTCTTTACAATGCGAAAGGGGTGTTCGTATGCAAGATGTTCAAATCAAGCATGAAGATTTAGGTTTATCAAATGAAGATGTCCTTGCAATGTTCGAAACGATGTTAATGGCAAGAAGATTAGATGAGCGTATGTGGTTATTAAACCGTTCAGGTAAAATTCCCTTTGTTATTTCTTGTCAAGGACAAGAGGCAGCACAAGTTGGAGCAGCCTTTGCACTCGATAAAGAGAAGGATTATATTGCACCATATTATCGTGACATGGGCGTTGTTTTACATTTTGGTATGACACCAAGAGAGTTGATGCTGTCTGCATTTGCCAAAGCAGAAGATCCAAACTCTGGTGGTCGTCAAATGCCAGGTCATTTTGGTCAAAAGAAAAATCGTATTTTAACGGGGTCATCTCCTGTTACAACGCAAGTTCCACATGCAGTGGGCGTTGCCCTTGCAGGACGGCTACAAAAAGAAGATTTTGTTTCTTTCGTTACGCTTGGTGAAGGTTCTTCTAACCAAGGGGATTTCCATGAAGGAGCGAATTTTGCAGGTGTTCATAAGCTTCCCGTCATTATAATGGTAGAAAATAATCAATATGCAATTTCTGTACCAGTTGAACGTCAATTAGGCTGTGCGAAAGTATCAGATCGTGGTATTGGCTATGGTATGCCAGGTGTTACGGTTGATGGCAAATGCCCATTACAAGTCTATAAAGTGGTGAAAGAGGCTGCAGACCGTGCGCGTAATGGTGAAGGTCCAAGTTTAATAGAAACTGTAACATACCGTCTAACGGCTCACTCTTCCGATGATGATGATCGTCAATACCGTACGGCTGAAGATATAGCAGAAGGAAAGGCTAAGGATCCTATTTTACTATTTGAAAAGTATCTTATGGATATGGGTGTAATGTCAGAGAAACTACGTTCAGAAATCGAGGAACGTGTGATGGCTGAAGTAAATGAGGCTACGGATTATGCAGAGGCTGCACCGTATGCCACACCGGAACATGCTTTGAAATACGTGTATGCACCAGTGGACGGAGGTGACGTGTAATGGCAGTGATGTCTTATATTGATGCGATTACATTAGCGATGAAGGAAGAAATGGAACGTGATGAGCGTGTTTTCATTTTAGGAGAGGATGTTGGTCGTAAGGGCGGAGTATTTAAAGCAACTACTGGCTTGTACGATCAATTTGGTGAATATCGTGTACTTGATACGCCTCTTGCAGAAAGTGCTATAGCCGGTGTTGGTATAGGAGCTGCGATGTATGGTATGCGCCCAATTGCCGAAATGCAGTTCGCGGATTTTATTATGCCTGCTGTGAATCAAATCGTCTCTGAGGCAGCAAAAATTCGTTACCGTTCAAATAATGACTGGTCTTGTCCAATGGTAATACGTGCCCCGTTTGGTGGGGGTATACATGGAGCACTCTATCATTCCCAATCTGTAGAGGCACTTTTTGCAGGAACGCCAGGATTGAAAATTGTTATTCCATCTACACCATATGATGCTAAAGGTCTATTAAAAGCAGCTATTCGTGATGAAGACCCTGTGCTATTTTTTGAGCATAAACGTGCATATCGCTTGATTAAAGGTGAAGTGCCTGCGGATGATTACACATTACCAATTGGTAAAGCAGATGTTAAACGTGAGGGAGATGACATTACGGTCATTACGTACGGTTTAGCTGTACATTTTGCATTACAAGCTGCGGAGCGACTAGCAGCAGATGGTATTTCTGCACATATTCTAGATCTTCGTACTGTATATCCACTTGATAAGGAAGCAATTATTGAGGCTGCAAGTAAAACAGGAAAAGTGTTACTGGTAACAGAGGATAATAAAGAAGGTAGTATCATGAGCGAGGTGGCGGCCATCATCGCTGAGCATTGTTTATTTGATCTTGATGCACCAATTCAACGCCTTGCAGGACCAGATGTACCGGCGATGCCTTATGCTCCAACAATGGAAAAGTATTTTATGATAAATCCTGATAAAGTAGAGCGTGCGATGCGTGAACTAGCTGCCTTCTAAAGAGAAGGCGCTTCTCACAAATTGAAAAAGTATTTAGTGAAAATCTTTTGATTAGTGAGTGCTACCAATACTTATTGTAAAAGAAAAAGCCTCAGTCGAATAGTCCGTTTTGAGAACTGTTTTTCTACAGCATCGTGTCGGCTATTCATTCTAAAATGGTTTGTCACATATAAATACGGCTAGGCTTAAATGGATGGGAGGAATAGATGATGGCGATTCAAAATATCACAATGCCACAGCTCGGTGAAAGTGTAACAGAAGGAACAATTGAAAAATGGCTTGTTAAGCCTGGTGATACAGTAAAAAAATATGACCCGCTAGCAGAAGTTGCTACAGATAAAGTAAATGCAGAAATCCCTTCATCTTTTGAAGGTGTTATTACAGAGTTGCTTGCAGAGGAAGGCCAAACGTTACCAGTAGGTGCAATCGTTTGCTCTATTGAAATTGCCGGTGACAGCGAGCTACCACCTCCACCTCCAACGAAGAAATCAGCAGTTAGTACAGCGATTTTAAATGCAGGTGTACAAAGAAAACAAGAAACACAACAAGCTACGACAGCTACGGTAGCACCACCAAAACCAGTAAGGCAGGATAAAGTTCGCTATTCACCAGCAGTTCTTCGACTTGCACAGGAGCATGATATTGCACTCGAGCAAGTTACAGGAACAGGGGAAGGAGGACGTATTACAAGAAAAGACCTTCTTGCCTTAATTGAAGCGGGAGCTGTGCCAACTACACAGGCTGAAACACCTTCTTTCGCTGATACTCCTGTACAACAGTCAGTTCCTGCTGTAGCAAATGAAACTGCACAGAACGATATGAAGCCAGTCACACCTACACAGCCTTTGCAAGCAGGGGATATTGAAATACCTGTAACGAAAGTGCGTCGTGCTATCGCCAATAATATGGTAAGAAGTGTTCATGAAGTGCCACATGCATGGATGATGATGGAAGTGGATGTAACGGATTTAGTCACTTATCGAGACAGTATAAAGACAGAGTTTAAACAAAAAGAAGGCTTTAATATTACGTATTTTGCCTTCTTTGTGAAGGCAGTTGCACAAGCATTAAAAGAGTTCCCAATGATGAATTCTATGTGGGCAGAGGATAAAATTATTCAGAAGCATGACATTAATATTTCTATTGCCGTCGCAACTGACGATGCCTTATTTGTCCCTGTTATAAAACACGCTGATGAAAAATCAATTAAAGGGATTGCGAGGGAAATTAATGAGCTCGCTGTCAAAGTACGTGCTGGAAAATTGTCAATGGATGATATCAAAGGTGGAACTTTTACGGTCAATAATACGGGTGCATTCGGCTCTATGCAGTCGATGGGCATCATCAATTATCCACAAGCAGCAATTTTGCAGGTGGAAAGTATTGTAAAAAAACCAGTTGTTTTACCGGGTGGCATGTTTGCTGCACGTGATATTGTGAATTTATGTTTATCATTAGATCACCGCGTTTTAGACGGACTTGTTTGTGGTAAATTCCTAAATAGAGTAAAAGAAATACTCGAAAATACAAATAAATCTTCGACGTCAGTCTACTGATGACTACTCGGAAACCTGTTGTATAACGGTTTCCGAATTTTTTTTTGCTTTTCGAGTCGCAATTTGTCATGTAGAATAACAAATAGAAACTACTAAGGGGGGAAGCTGATTAAGCGTCCGCATGTCAAACAACATGAAAAATATTGAATTTGAAAAGCCGTCCTATTCAGAATGGCAAGATGCAGCAATCAAGGCTTTAAAAGGGAAACCATTCGAGTCTCTTTTAACGAAAACAAGTGAAGGT